>Ga0335078_10003550_pt1 | contig 23216 bp, 18 predicted proteins | sample Lox_Sample_32_FD_206711 | JGI IMG/M metagenome (GOLD analysis project Ga0335078, IMG submission 206711) | Soil microbial communities from Loxahatchee National Wildlife Refuge, Florida, United States - Lox_Sample_3.2 | ecosystem: Environmental > Terrestrial > Soil > Wetlands | place: USA... | reverse complement strand
TGCCACTTCCAGAATTGTTGCCTAGGAAAATTTGATCCGTTCCGTTCGGGCGCTCGATCAACGCGCAGGAATTGGCGGCGATGGCCCATTGCGTCCATTTGCGACCGTGGCCGGGGGCGGTGAGCATCGTGGCCAGAGGATCGGAGAACCCTTCTGTGTAATCCAGAACCAGGACTTGCGACGGTTGTGTGGCGATGCCCATGGGGACGCCTACCAGAACGCGCTTGTGTTCGGTATCTACCTGCACCCAGAGACGCGAGCCGAATTGCCAGTTGATGGCGTCCCAGGTCGGTTGGATTTCCTGCGACAATTTGACGGGGTTGCCGCCGTCGAAGAGGTAGAGGCCGGCACGGCCAGCGATGACCGCCCATTCTTCGCCGATGCCTACGCCGTGCGCTGAGGGCGTGCCTACCTTGTTTGAGACTTCTTCGATGGTCCAGAGATCGGGCTCGTTGACGCCGTCATTCGTAGTTACGAACAGGCTGCGCTCTTTGACAAAGTAGAGATAGTTGCGCAGTGTGAAAGCCGCGCGAATTCCCTGCCCGTTGTTTTCGGCTACTTCCATCAGGCCGGTGATGCCATCGTAGCTTTCGGCGTTGAGCGCACGAGAGGCGCGGACAATTGACGCGTTTTGCGGCTGGAGCGTCGGGAAAATCTCGATGTTGTCGACGAGGAAGGATTCGCCGCTGGGAGCGGGCACGCCATCGGCGTAAACGCGGAGGTCCATATCGCTCGGTATGGATATCTGCGGCGGAAACAGCTGGGCTGTGTATTCAACGTACGAGGTTGTCGCTTGGAGAGCCGTGACAGCTAGCCCTGCGCCGATGGTGCCTGCGGTGGGGCTGAAGCAATTGATGCGCAGTGTGCCCTGATTGAGATTGCTGCTACGCTTGATGCGCGCACGCACCGAATAGTCTAGGTTTTGCACCAGGAGCGGATTGCCCGCGGGGTCCTTCACGGCGGATTGCTTAATCATGCCGCGCGATACGGTGACCCCGTTGCCGGTGATGCGATAGGCGTCTCCCCAAATGGCATCACTTGATTCGCGGCTGCCTCCTACGCCTGAGGTGGAATCGAGTGTCCAACCGAGCGGACGGCCGCTGCCGCTGGCGTCCCAGCCGCCATCGAAGGTGATGTTCGTCCAGTTGTCCATCTTGGCGCGCTCTCCCCACCAGAAAAGGCGCTCGGAATAATCTACTACCCCGAGCTGATTCGGGAGCTCGATCTGGGCGAAGAGGTAATCCATGCTCACGCCGGAGAGAAGAATCGTGTCGTCGAAATCTAGAGTGAGTGTAGTCGTTGTGTTGTCGTTGATGATCATTGTGGAGGGGACTTGAAAGAAGCTCGCCCCGCCCGCGCCCGTGAAGCAAAGCAATCGCTGGACGATGTTTGCCGGGCCCGTGGGAATATTGGTGAGGGTTACCTGCTTGCCGCCTGCGGCGGTCCAGCTTACTGGAGGGGATGGCGCGGTCCAGAAGCCCTGGCGCGTGACGAAGACTACGCTAACTTGATGGACGCCGGCGGAGATGTTGCCTGCGGTGGTGGCGTCGGCAGCTGCGGGGCCTTCGCCGGGGCCGATCTGGCTGACGCGATCGAAGTACGTGTCGTCGAATTGGCGCGGGAGATCCTGGCCGAGTAGCGAATCGCCGAACGCCATGTATTCGCGGCCGAAGAGCGTTGTCGAGGCGAGAAAGAGATTCGGCGTGCCGCCTGAGGCTGCGAGGCCAAGCGTGCCTGGACTGGTTTCCTTGTAGAGATTGCCGAGTGAATCGAAGACGAGCAGGCGATTTACCAGATTGGCGGTGACGTAAGTTTTCAAGCCGCCGATTTTTACCGAGCCGCCGAGCGCCGCGAATTGTGAGACGAGGCCCGGCCGCGTGCGTACGCCGCCAGGGAAAAACTCGACATCGGCGAGATTCGGCGACATGCCGGGCGGAACGTCAGAGGGATCGAGAAGCGTGATCCAGCCGCCGAAGGTGTCGAGGGGGATGGGAGCGAAGGATTCAATGGACATGGTTTTGGTGTTGTCGCTGGCTTTGCACGGGACGGTCTTCAGACCCTCCCGGTGTACGGCGTACTTTTACATGTACGCGCGAAGGCCGGCGAGATGGCTTCGTGCTATACGACAATTGAGTAGGCCGAAAGGCGGGAGGGTCTGTGGACCCTCCCCTACAATGACGCGTTGGCTGTGCTATCATCGCGCGTTTGCGTTGCGGGCTTCGACGCAACCTGTATGGGGCTTTGCGAATCGAAAGGCTTGGGATGTGGTCGTATATTCCGGGATGACACGAGGGCTCTGAATGCGGCGATTTTTCTTGGGCGGCACGCTGGTATCGTTGTGCGCGTTGCCGTTTGCTCTGGGACGCGTAGAAGCACGGGGCGGGGAGTCCGGCGGTGCTGAGGCGGCTCCCACCGTACGGACTCTGGCACGCGGCTTTGCCGTCGGCGGATTGGCTACAGATTCTGCAGGGCGCGTCTACTTTACGGCTAACGATCGCGTCTATCGCGTTTCTTCGGAGTTGCGGATTGCGGCAGACGGGAGGGCTTTGCCTGACGGAGCGCAGGAGATTGTTGCCGGAACTGGCGAGCGCGGGTCCTTGGGTGATGGGGGACCGGCGAATTTGGCGCAGCTAGATCTGGCCGCCGCGAATGGAAATCTTGCCGCTGATCTGGCTGGGGATCTGTTCGTTGCGGACAGTTTGAACGATACGGTGCGGCGCGTGGATGCGGAGTCGCAGTTGCTCTCTAGCGTGGCGGGTCGCTGGGCTACCGGAGTTGGCGCGGCGGCTAGCTCGCAAGGGGTTGTGCGGCCTAGGTTGGTAGCTGTGGATGCTTCTGGAGATCTTTTTATCGCCGCGAATAACATTTTGTGGCGATTGGACTCGGCTGGCGCATTTTCGCAGATTGCAACCGTGATTAATCCTGTGGGAATGGCAGTATCTCGCGACGGCGATGCGATTGCTGTGGTTCTCGGCGGCGGTGAGATGCTGGTACTTTTGCGGCGGTTGGATAGCTCGCATTATGGCGCGGCGTATACTTTGCCGGATGGGAACGAGAATGCGAACCTGCAGGCTCGCCGTGCAATTAGCGTAACGCAAGGGTCCGAAATGCAGGAGGGTCTAAATACCCTCCCCTACAAATTCTCCGGATTGGCGATTGACGCTGCTAGGAACGTCTTTGTGGCTGCGCCCGATGCGAACATCATTGAGAAGCTAGATGCGAAAACGCTGCGGCTCGAGACCATAGCTGGAAACAGGCACCGTGGTTATTCGGGTGATGGCGGTGCACCTTTGGCCGCGGAGTTCAATGCGCCCGGGGCTTTGACGATCGATCGCGATGGAAACCTCTTTGTGGCGGATACTGGGAACCTGGCTATTCGTGAGATCACTCATGCGGCGGCCGTAGCTGGCGTGACGCTTTCGCCGAACACGTTTACATTTCCGAATGAGCCGACCGGTGGAGCTAGCGCGGCGGAGGTCTTCACGCTGACAAATAACTCTTCGGCGCAGGTCACCGGGATTGCGATTGATTTCACCGGCGGAGCTACACCGCCAGATTTCACCGAGACGAGCACGTGTGCTACGACGCTTGACGCCGGCGCGAGCTGCACCATCAGCGTCGTATTTATGCCACAGGCGGCGGGCGAGCGTTCGGCGGCTTTGCACGTCGTTGATAGCGATCCTTCGAGCCCCCAGACCGCTGCGCTGGCGGGATTCGCCGATGATTATGAGCTCGGGCTGCAATCGGGGAACACGGATACGTTAACGGTGATCCCCGGCGGGACAGCAAACTACAATCTGGCAGTCGTTCCGGACGCCACGTTTTCCGGAACGGTGACGATCGATTGTCCTGTGGATCTGCCGGCGGAAACAACTTGCACATTAGCGGCAGGGACTTCGTCGAGCTCGTCTAGTGGCTCTAGCGGTGCGACTTCGCTGGATTTGAGTGTGTCGCCTGGAACTCCGCAGAATTTTACGATGGCGTTGGTGACGACGGCGAAAGGTCCCGCGGGAAAAAGTGTCGCCATCGAACACCAATGGCCGCAGTTCCCTGCTCCGGCGCCGGGGACCGCGGTGTTGGCGGCGATGATCGTCGGATTTATTATTTGGCGCAGTACCACATACCGGAAGGGTCTGAAGACCCTCCCCTACAGGGGCGCGACTGAATTTCTCTTCGTTGCGATCATTGTCGCGTATGCGGCGACCGGTTGCGGCGGTGGGGGCACACCCACTCTGAAGACTAAGTCGGATCCTGGGACGCCCACGGGAACTTACACGCTGAACGTGCGCGGGCTTTCGCAGGGCGCCTCGCGGGCGTTAACGGTAACTTTGATCGTCACGCCGTGATTGACGGCTAAAATCCTAAGCACCACTTGAGAATTGGTTTTGCAGCAGAAGCTCTGAAGCCTTCCCTACAGATATATTACGCGGCTGTGATAGCCGTACGGTTTTCTTCGTCGGGCCTTGAATTGTTCTGGCCGGATATACCGCTCGATTAGCTTCTGCGTGGCTTCCATTGTAATGGATTGCATGTCGGCGGCTAGGGCGCGGGCGCCTCTGGCCCTCGCGGCTATCGCGGCTGTGGCGTACGCGAGCGCGTCGTTTGAGGCACGGATTAGGATCGGATCTGTGCCGAGGACTAACTGGGGGAGCACTTTTTCGTAGCGAAGGCGCACGGTGACTCCGGAGGTTGCACCCAGAAGTTGGATCGTGTCTTCGCGCCATTCCCACATGCGCAAGAATGTTCCCGGTTGCAGATTCGGCAGGCCACCTACGATTTTTTCCATCGGTACGAATAGATCCCCGGAATCGGTTTGCTGCTCCCAGAGTTGATGCGGGACCATCAGATCAGTGGGAAGTTGCGGCGTGGAGGTGTCGGAGAGTTCGGTGGTGGTGAGGCCGCTGGTGAGCGAGAGATCGAGATCAACCTGTGAGACGAGGACGGAGACGCCGGCCTCGGCTAGTTCGCGTTGCAGGGCGCGATACGCGGAATTCAGCAGCGGCATAAGCGTGGCGTCGTTGAAGACTGAGCCGGCGGCGTCGTTGATAAGGGCGCGGGTAAGATTGAGTGCGGATTCGGCTTGGTCGTAAGCGGTGGTGGAGAGGACCGGCATAGGTTTCCTCGAAGGAACGACGAGATTTTGCAGCGATGGGCCTTCAGATCCTCGCGAATTGCGCGGATCCGCAACTCAGAGTCGAAACCGCCCGGAAGTTACGATGGAGGTTGCGTTGACTCGGGTGACGGCAGCGGGGATTGGCGAAGATATAGGGCCACGCCTAGGATCGCGCTGATAGCCGCGCTCACGCCGCCAATTGCCAGCGTGTGATGCATGCCTGCGGCGAGATTGAAATGATTGGGGTCTATGCCGATGGCAGCGAAACCGGTTACGACGCCGTTGGCACCGCCGGACACGGCGGCGGCAATCACGCCGCGTAACCAGATTTCCCAGATAGCGAGAGTAGTGGAATGTCGCATGGTCCGTTTTATAAGTGCGGGTCTCTAAGCCCGCCCGCACAACTAATACAAGGCGATGAACACATTCGCGTAGGTGCCTCCTACGCTGCTCGGTTGACCGAATGATGGAAGGCCGATGCTCGCAGGTAACGCGCCGCCTGTCGAGCTTGTGCCTGAAGTGGCTGAGGAGAGTTGCACGAAGCCGCCGTTGCCTGCTGTTCCGAAATAGATTTTGGCGGTGGTGGCATTGCCGGTAAAAGCGAAGATGTAGTAGCCAGGCGTGAGCGTCACCGTGCCTTGCGCACAGGCGTTGGATACTAGACCGCCGGACGAAAATGCCGTAGCGCCCCAATTGCATAGGCGCGTGCCGCTCATATTGTAGATGCCCACGTCGTAGCAATCGGCGAAGCTCCCGCAGAGAGAGCCGGCAGTTGTGTCAGCCGTAGCCACATCAATGGTCATGTGACCGAACTGCACCTGCATCGGCACAAGAAACGCAACGACGTTGATGGCGTTCGCCGAGGACGGCCCGGTATTCTGGCCGGCGCCATTTGCGCCTGGGACGTAAGCAGTGAGGCTTCCGCCCCCGCCGCTACCGCAGGCCGCGCCGGCATCCTGCAAAAGTCCTGCACTGCCCCACTTTACGCAATCACCACTAGTTGGCGAGCCGTTGTAATACGGTACGTTGCCCCCATTGGGATTGGTGGAGTTGCCGGCGAAAGTGTAGAACGGCGCAAGAGTTTGATTTGTGAGCAACGCCGCTCCGGAACCATTGGGTGCGCCGCCGGTGTCGGTGAAAGAGAGATGCGTTGGGCAGGCGTTGATCTGGTAGTACGGCGTGCCCCCGCCGTAGGTTCCGCCGGGAGTAGTGGAGCGGAAAATGAAACACGTGCCCGGATTCGTTCCTCCGGGCGCGCTCCAAGTTAGATTGACGGCATTATTCGCACCGCTGAGCGTGACGGAGACCTCGGTTGAGGCGGCGGAGATGGTGCTGGTCGAAGCCGAGCCGGCCTCGATGCTGTAGTAATAGGTGCCGTTGGCCAAAGTGCCGCCGGTGGTAGGAGCAGCCGCTAGGCCATTGGGAGCGATGGCTTGAGCGAAATTGACGGCCACGCTGTTCGTGGCGTTTCGATTGATGGCGGATTCGAAGCCGGGATGCGTGCCATCGCCCCAGAGGAGACCGGCATAAGGATTCAACGCCATGTCCCGCTGCGTATTGCCAGATTGCGTGAAGGAAACAGGCGGCCCATGTTCATTGCCGTAGCATCCGGCACAATTGGCACCGCCGTTCCCGACCTGCGTTTCGAGCGCTGCCGTTTGGTTCTTCGTGATGAATTCGACGCCCTGATTGTGGTGAATCTCGACGTTGCCGATTGGATTGCCGCTGCCGTCCACGACCGCCCCAGCGGACTCGAGAAATACACTGTCGAGGTTGCCATTGAGAACTTGAATGGAATTGAAGAGATTACTGCCGACGCAGCCGCTGACTTGCTCGAGATGAATGGAGTTGAATTCCGCGGGAGCATTGAGAACGATGAACGGGCTGTTGCTGACGCAGTCGTATTGAAAATCCTGCTTGAAGATTAGATCCGAGAAGAGCGTGAAGGAATGGCCGCCGCTGTTGGTCACGGTGAAGAAGGGATTACCGTTGTTTTCCTGCTGATCGTTCTCGAAATCGAGCGTGCCTTCGCTCACCGCAGTGTTAGCGCGATTGTCCACCAGATAGTAGGACGACGAAAGGATGTTGCGAATTACGCCGATGCCCCCGCCTGGCTGCCCGGCCCCGTTGACGTAGGCGAGTACCATGGCGGGCTGATTGGATGCGCTGCCAATGGTGTTGAGCGCGCCGTTCTCATACCAGAACCAAAACGTGTTGTAGATTGCGAGGGGCGCGTTGTCCACCGTGTCCACGAGCGGACCTGCTCTGTTCCCGACGCTCATCTCGACATTGAAGAAGGTGGCGCTGGTTGTGTCGAAGACCTGCACGGCCTGGTTGTTTCCCTGGATGGCGAGGTCGCGAAAGGTGACGGCGGATGCAGCGCCGCTATTGGCGACCAGAAACACGGGGCCGAGATTGGAACTGGATGAGCCAACGCCAACGCGCGTGAGAGGCGGCCGCGAAAATTGGGCGCCATTGCCGCCGAACGAGCCGCCGCCTTGAAACGTTAGTCCGATGCAGCCGGGCGGAATGTAGACGGCAGGAAGGTTGACCTGACCGCCGCTCGAAGACGTGTTGGAGGCGGTAAGATTAAACGTGAATTGCGTCGAGCTGTTGACGGAAGCGATGCTCCAGGTTCCGTTGAACAGATCGTTCGTGACGCCGCTGATGATAACCGGGAAATTTGTAGCGTAGGCCGAAGGAAGCGTTCCTCCGCTGACCGTGACTGTGACGACGTTGCTGGTGAGCGAGATAGAGCTGATGGAGAGCGGGTTGGGTTGCGAGAGTACATAAATTGGATTTGCGCCGGACGCCGGCGGGAAATATACCGTGCCACCGCCCGTGGAGCTGGTGCAGGCGGAGTTGATGGCGGCTTGGATGGCGAGGGTGTCGTCGGCGGCGCCGTTGCCCTGAGCGCTATAAGGCGGCGCGGTCACGTCGATCCATGGACGTGGACCTGCATGGCTTTCGTTTCCGCTGACGTTGAGTGAGCCGGTGCTGATGCTCGATGGATTGAAAACCCCGGCGGTCAGCGTGCCGGTGACGCTGGCGTTTCCGCCGACCGTGAGATTTCCGCCGAGCGAGATGGAGGTGGCGGTGACGGAATTGAACGAAGGAGTGGAGGGATCATTGGGGAGGATTGTGTCTTTGATCGTGTAAGGATTGATGCCGTTGCCGGAGATTTGTACGACGTAGCGGCCTGGGGCGGCGTAGAAGTGATAGTTGCCGAGGCCGTCGGCCTGGAAAGGATTGGGTGAGGGGACAGTGAGAGTGGCGTCGGTATAGAGAGTGGATAACGGGGAACAGGGCGTCCCCGCCGCGCCGCTGGTGCAGACGGTGATGGTGGCACCGGCAAGTGGGCGGCCGTTGGTGCCGAAGGCGATGTCGTCTTTGCGAGAGCCTTGGGCGAACGCGGACGGCGCGGCGAACACAAAGAGAGCACAGAGAATGGCGGCGTATGACTTAATTTTTGTACGTGAGAGCGTCGAGGTCATCGTAATTCCCTTCCTCGCGAAATATTGATGTGGGTGAGTGTCCCTATTGTGCACAGGTCGGTGACGAACGCGATCGTTTTATGCGGGAACCGCTACTTGTTAGGCGCTATGCCGTGCTTGGCGGCTTTCTCAACATCTAGGACGGCTTTGCAATGCTTGCAGATGGCTACTCCCGGCTTCACTTTTTCGCCGCAGGCGGGACACTCGACCAACTTCTGTGGGACGAAGGCCCAATCGCGTTCGATGCCGAGTGAGAGTGCGGCGCGGCGGTGCATGTCGGAAATTTCGCGATAGGAATGGCCGCGGGCCCACATCGTGTCAGCTTCTGCTACGAGCTGCTGATACCACTCTAGGCGCCTTGCTTGTCCCGAGGCGAGCTCGTCTTCATTAGGGCGGGCGCCGACGCAGACGAAAATGCCATGCGGTTCGAGATCCTGGATTAGATCCACAGCGATTTCACGAGCAGAGATGGTGAACGGGAAACGGCGATTGTCGCCGAGATCGAGAGCGTCGCCGCGAGCGGTGATAAGCAGCAGGGCGTACGGCTCGCCTTTGGCGCAGGCAGGGATGTGGAAGATGCCATAGGTGCGCGAAATGTAGAAGTCTTGATCGCTAAGATTGACGATCGAGACTGTGGCTTCGCGTGATTCGGGCGACGGCGCGGGAAGCGCTGCGGATTGTGCAATGGTTGAAGATGTGCGGCGTTCATGGGATTGTGAGTGCAAGTGTATCTCCTGAGAAATCAGAGGCGATCGAATTTACCTCGGTAGTTGTGTAACGCTGCTTCAGAGGGCGGGATCTGCGCTACGGAGCGGCTACGGTTACAAATGGTTGCGCGTGGAACGCTGGCACTGCGTCATCTAAAATTGCGTCGGCCCGAGTGTCCCATTGGCGATCCGTGCGGACTTCCCGGTTGTTCAGAGAGCGGCGCGACGCTCGCGCAGGTTGGGTGCGGGCCCATTCGATGGCGCGGATAATTTTGTCGCAGGCGCTCGGGTCTAAAGGCACGAATTCGCCGCGGGGACCTGCTAACGTGAAACAGTGTTCGTACTCGCCGCGCGATGGGTATGGGCCCAAAGCCGGGATTGCGATGCCGTCTTCGCGCTCGAGCGTTAGCGCGCGCCAGGATTCAGGCGTGCCATAAGTCTCGGGCGGCAGCCAGCGCTCGATGTGCCAGCGATCGTGCGGGAGATATTTGGGCACGCGGCGGAGTTCAATCGATTCGCGCAGGATATTCCCATTCGAGTCGCGGTCGGTCCACTTGCCGCCAATCCAGCTCAGGCGAGACCAGCCCCAAACGACGCGGAAGTTCGGTTGACCGAAGCGATTCCATCCGCCGACGCGGGAGATGCGGGAACTAAGCGCGGGAGGCGGGGTGTGAGTTTCACGCAGGATGCGAATCATGGGAGAGGCGTGGCCGCGGTCGTGGCGGTCGATCTTCGAATCGAGATGCACTCCGTGAACTTGCCGAGCGGAAGTTTCCAATTTTTGGGACGCCGGAAACGCATCTCTTTAAATTTGGTCTGAGAATAGTAAAAGCACAGAAGGCCGAACGGCGGGAGGTCTGAAGACCCTCCCCTACTGCAGTCGCTTGAACTGGGCTTGGAAAACGATTACGTCGCTCGTAACGCTACTTGGATAGGCGCCAGCGCCTACTTCAGTGCCGCCTCCAAGGAAACATTTCACCTTCCAGTTGCTTAACGCGCTTCCCTGCACTGCTACGTAGTAGCCGGCGTTGCCGTTCTGGCTGTCGAACATTACTTGCTGCGGGGGACTCGCAGCGTCGAGCGCTTGGCCGGATTGACCCAGTTGCTCTGTGGCGGTGGTCCAATCCAGGGTGTCGCCGCCGGTGGCGTAGTTGCCAGAGAACGAGATGGTGCCGGTGACCCAGGTGACGACGCCGGAAGCGTCGACGTTTTGGACGTTTATGGTGATGGCCATAATTTGCTCCGAGTGATGAGTAGGATGAGTTGCTTGCGGGCGGAATAGGCAAAGATGTTGCAGCGCCGGCAGGCTGCCGGCGCTGCGGGGGTTGCGCGCGATTGCGCTCGGGTTTTTAGTATCCGCTGGGAATGGCTAGTGTGTCGATGAATGCGCCGCTTCGCGGGCTCTCATTCCACACCTGCAAGCCAGTTACGAAGTAGAAGATGTACGCGGCTGCGAGGCCACCGCTGGTGCCGTAGATTGGGAAAACTGTTTGTCCTCCGACGTCGTAGAAGTCGATATCCTGCATTACCGCGCGGCCCCAATGCGATAGGTCCAGGAAATCCACCCGCGTAGAGTTGGCGTTGATCGAGGATTTGATCGGGACGCCAGCCATAGTTTTCTCGCCGGTGAAGAGCAAGTCGAGATCGCTAGCGCGGCCGCCGGCTCCTTCTTTGATGATTTGTGAGATGGTGACCCCGAGCTGCTCCCAGGCATGTTCCTGCTCGAGAGAGGTGTAGGCGATGAGCTTGCCGACTTGGCTCGTGCCCAGAGACTTGCGGACTTTGTTGATGGCGAGACGGACGACGCCGGGAGTAAGGGCGGAATTGTTTCCGGCGACGCGAGGCGTGGCGAGTTCTACCGGGTACGTGGCGCGATTGAGATTGAGCCAGGTACCGGTTGTGGCGTTGGTCTGGTGGTAGAGGATGCCGAAAAGAGACGTTGGCTGCGCGCCGGTAAGGCCATCGTGGACGATTACGTCATTGGCGGTCGTGCCGCTAGGAACGTTGTCCACGGTGATGGTGCCGGCGAAGGGATCCACCGCGGTGACGCTGGTGGTGACGCCGGCGGCCACGTTGCGATTTGTAGTAAGGGTGGAATCGTAGACTTGGATGGTCTGGTTGTAATAGACGAGGACGCTACCGGGCGGCTTGGCCATGGTGAAGGTGCTGCCGGCGATCGACGAGATTGTGCCGAGGACGCCATTGCCATTCGTCTGCATCACCTTGTCAAGGAATGCGCGGAATTGCTGCATATTGTTCTTCACTTCGCGCTTGGCGGCGTTCTCGATGGCCTTCTCCGGCGAATTGGAAGCATATTCAACCAGCTTCGATATTTCGACCGCGTGGCGGAAGAAGATGGGCGTGACTTGAGCCACATCGTAGGTGGTTCCCGAACCGCGGCCGAGATCGCCGCCGTCGAGATTCGCAAGGCCCGGCTTTCCTCCCGGACGGATCTGCAGTGGCAGGCGCATGTTGCGAGAGCTGGCGCGCTCGACGTCACCGCGCTGTTGAATCATGGTAAGGAGTATGTCGTCGCGCTCGTAAAGGAGCGGTAGTTTGTCGCGGACCTTTTCGAGCTGGAGCGCGACGGTCTGTGCATTTTGCATTTGTGGCATGGCAGGTAATTCCCCTTGGGTGGATTTTTAAGTGCGATGGTGTCCGTGACGGATGTGGGTAACGAAAGATTCAATCATTTCGGAAATCGTAGGTTCGAACAACATTTTGTGCGAAACGTGTGAGTTTTATTGACGCTGGTGCACGTACGCGCTGCCATGCAGACACGTTCCGTAGTTCCAGCACCGGAGGGCAGGAACTACATATGTACTGTTTATGGCCACTAGGCCAGTGGCCGCAAAAATGGGCGCAGCGTACGTTGGAATCCTGTGATACTTTGTGGCAGCACCCGCCGTCCCCGGGCCTGCTACAGATGGAAATCTGTCGCCCGGAGGGCACATGAAGCGAGTTCTCGGTCAAATAATTCCCGTGGTAATTCTAGCGTTCTGTGCTAGTGCCCTTCCGGCACACGCGCAGGCCTTCTATTACTGCGGAACGAGCCAGTCGATGGCCGCGAAGTGCTACGTAGGTAACGCAGTGCAATCGGGCACGTTCTCGATTCCGTCGGGAATGTCGATGCAGCAGTTTCAGATATATGGAGTGGCGGTGCTGCGAATCCTCCAGTCCGGGCACACCTATTTCATGGTGCTGGGCGCTGGCGCAGCGATTTCCGATGCCATGCCGGCCACGAATTCCGATGGTTCCGCGAACCAGGCAGCACAGGATGCGGCGGTCAATGCGATTGTCGATGCGGCGTTGACGAACGGGCTGATCACGTTGCCAAGTAACGTTAGCGAAGGCCAGGTGCAGCAGTTTGCACGCCAGATCACCGACAAGATGAATACAAACGATGGGCCGTCGTTTTCGCCCGGCGGCGTGCTGCGGATGATCGATTCCTACATGATTACGTACACGGATTCGAGCGGGAACGTGAATTGGACTTCGGTGAGCAGCGCGTTGAACACCGCGGTTACGAACATGATCGGCTCAGGAATGATCAAGATACCATCGGGCATGAACGCGGGGCAGGTGTCGCAGTTCGCGGTCGGCGTCGCGCAGGCCATCGAGACGTACAAGACAGCCACCAATAGAAAGACTTTGTAGTCGCGCGGGGGGCCAAACCCGCGTCGGCTCGGGCGGGCGCGGGTATACACACGGGAGGGCCGCAACGGCCCTCCCTTTTTTTGAAGGCCTGACATTTTACACAACCACAGGAACGCGGGAGAATACGAAGCCCCTTCGCTACGGGGACCGCGTTACAGATTCAGAATGTCGTTGTCGCTCATTCTGCGGTAATCAATGTCTTTGGGCATGAGCGCACGTGGTGAATCGCCGCCTGGGGCGCCTCCAGCGATATCTACACGCTTCGCGGCGTTCCGTTGACGTTCCTGGCGCGCGCCTGCATGTGCGACGACTCCGCTGGTCCACTCTCCTAAGACTCTTTTGGCAATTCCAGGCAGTGCTTGCTTGGCGCGGCCTACCACCATGCCTACGATGGCGCGTTGATTTCCTGGGGTCAGCTGGCCGCTGCGGAAGGCTTGGCGTAACTGTTGGCCGAAGGCGCGATTCGATTGTAGGGCGGCGTCAACTTCGCGATAGATTTCGCCAGTTAGACGCTGGCGCGTATTTTGCGGCGTGCCTTCGGGGAGCAGGCGATCGAGTTGGGATTGGATGGAATTGAGCACTCCTTCTACAGCTGCGGCGTTGGTTTCGTGGAAGAACGCGTGTTCGTGGGCGGCGGTGATTGGTTGCTGTAGGGGAGAGTCTTCAGACCCTCCCTGGGTTCGGCCATCAATCGGTTGCGACAAGGAGTTGGACTCGCCGTTGGCGGTTGACGCGATTGTGCTGGTTCCGCGGCCACCACTTGGTTGTACCGTCGCGTTAGAGGTGGGACCGAGCGCCGAGAGGCTTTGAACGCCCTCACCGTTTGGGGAAACAATTGCGTTCATCATTTGGGCTAAATTGCGGAAGGCGGTGGGATTCAGACGATAGATAGCGGCGGCTAGTTCGGCATGAGATTCTGGGCGATTACTGAAGAAGAGTGTGTCCAGCCGCGCCAAGTCGGCAACCTGAGAATTTGCGGCGCGAGCATCTTCGAGCGTGGGGAACAATTTCTGTATTGCCCGTGCCGATTCTACATCCGGGAAGATTTCGCGGAAGGATTGTGCGTCGCGCCAGGCGTCGCGAAGCGCGGGATTGGATTCGAAGATGGTGCGGAATTGTGCGGGATCGAGCGCCGGCGAGTTCGGTTGTGCATTGGTTCCGTGGTCTGACTCTGACGAGTCGAAGTCAGTCGGGCTGGGTGCGTTGGAATTCGCGGCCGTTGATGCGGGAGCGGTTACAAGGCCGAGGATTTCGTCATCGCTGGGACGCGAGCTTGGCGCGGATGCGGCGGCGTGCGATTGTGCCGTTGCAGGAGTTGCGTTCGACATTGGACCTCCGGAAAATTTGTGCCACGGTTTTGTTGGGGAGGTTGTTTAGACCGGCCCGGGGTTCGGCCATATGCTTGAATTTATGGGATTGACGAAGACAAATGTGAGCCGCAAGAGGGCCGAAAAGCGGCGAGTGGTCAACTCCCACCTCGCGAACTCTACGTCGGGACCGAAAACCTAAAGCTTCCGCTAGCGCGGGCCGATAGCCGATACATGATCAGCGGCGAGCGATCTGGTAACAAGGTTGAGCGCGGTCCACGACTTGCTCCCCGGTCCGAACGGCGACGCCATCACCGCGTGAAAGTGTCACTGCCGGTGCGAATTCGAGGCGGCGTAGGAACGACTGACCCGTTTGAGGACATGGTCACCACGACGGATGTGGCGCGCGGTGGATTGCTAATTGAAACGGGACGCGGCGGCTACTACGTGGGCCAGGCGCTCGAAGTGACCTACCCGTACAGCAGCGACACGGATTCGATCAATACTCCGAAACGGGCAACCGTGGTAAGAGCCTCAACGAGCTCCGCCTTCTACTTCGCGATCGCGCTCAGGATCGATAATGGCCCCGTGGATCAGCCTCTGGAGGACCGCGAAAAGCTGCCATCAGGAGCGCACCGCGTAGCGGGATCGGTGCACGTGTTGATAGTGGATTCGGACATCGGGGAGGGCGAAAAGCTTCGATCTATGCTCGAGGGAGATGGATATCACGTCGCCAGTGTCGTTTCGGCGCAGGATGCTTTTGACGTGATCAAGTCGGAGACGCCGGATGTGATCGTTGCGGAAGTGGAGTGCGGCGAGCCCTCCGGCCACGATTTATGTGCGATTGTGAAGAAAAGCGAGCGCCACCAGCATATTCCCGTGATCTTATTGATGCGCTCAGCGGCGCCGACGGATTATTCGACCAGCCACGAACTGGGTGCGGTGGTTTGCCTTGCAAAGCCGTTCAAGCCGGATCGATTGCGGCATGTGGTGCACTTGGTGGCACCGCCCCCGACGCAGCGATCAGCGTACAGCGCGCAGTTCAATATCTCGAGTTTTGTGAGAACAGAGTAGGGTTTTCCTTATTTCTAGGCACGGCCTTTAAACCCGCAATTGTTGATTCCGACCATCGCGTGCGGAAAAGTTACCCTCTGTGACCGAAGTACTATGGCCGGAATGAACGAATCCTTCTATAAATAGAATGAGCGTGACGCGCCGCCGGCGGTGCTGTGCGCCATTTTGTTCGCGCTCCTGTTGAATGAGGCTCATGTTCCGATGAATCCGACGAATCCAACCGACGCCGCGACTCCGCCGTCAAAGCCGATAGTCGCCGCTGCCGACCGTCGGCGGCGGAAGCGCGCGAAGATTACAGCACAGGTACATGTGCGCGGGGGACTTGGGTCCGTGAATATGTTCGAGGATCTCTGCACGAGCATTGATGTCTCGCGCGACGGTTTGCTCTTCACCACTCTGCGCAAGGACTATTGGGTCGGGCAAGTCCTCGATGTGACGTTTCCCTATTCTTCGGCAGCGACGGCGATCAATACGGCGCAACGCGCCAAGATCGTGCGCATGTTCGAGACTAAGGATGGAAGACCCGCCATCGCAGTACATTTCGAAGCCGCGGCGAATCGCGATGCGAAGGTGCCAGCGGCTGGTGGGCGCGTGGCCGCCCAGACCTTTGCGCCGCAGACGATGGTGCTGGCCGTTGAATCCGACGAGCGGCTGGCGGAACAGATTCGCGCGCTCCTGCAGCAGGATGGCTATCACGTGGTGATCGTCAAGAATGCTAAGCAGGCGCTGGATGTGCTGAAGACCACAGTGCCCGCAGTGATTTTGGCGGAGTTTGAGGGCGAAGAACTTGGCGGCCAGGATCTGTGTTTGATCGTGAAGAAGGACGAGCGCTTGAAGCACATTCCCGTGATTTTGATTACCCAGGCCGCGCAGCCCGCCGATTATTCGACGAGCCATCAGTATGGCGCAGTGGTTTGCATGGCGAAGCCCTTCAAGCCAGAGAGATTGCAGCACGTGGTGAGATTGGTGGCGCCGCCGCCCGCGCAGCGATCGGCGTACGGAGCAAAGTTGGGATACGGCGTTGAACGATCGTTGTAAATTGTCTTCAGCGAGAACTAATCCAACGCAGAAATCGTATTGCCAAGGCGGTCGTGCTCCCGTGCCGTCACGAACGCGTTGGTCGTGCTTGAGATACAGGTGAGGGCGGAGGCGCAGTTTGTCGCTCGAGGAATTGTTGATGTATTAGCGCGTGCGCCCTTACGTTGGCATACCCGGCTGGCGATTCGATCTTGGCAACCTGACCGGCATCGCTCGAGAACCAGCGCCTGCACGTAGCTAGTTCGACCTGGTGATTGTCGGCGAAGGCGTCGGGGAGGATGCTCGGCAGGATTGTCTCCGCGCCAGTCTTGGGATCCCGATGCAGGATTGGCTGTTCGGCTACCAACTGCGCGATCTCACGAAATTGCTTTGTGCGAGATTCTTCATCGGGGATCACCATTTCTTCCAGACCGATCAGGCGCTTGATCAGCGCCATGTTCTCGGGATGCGCCAGCACCTGCTGCAATTGTGGATCGGGATTGCCGAGCAACTGTAGCAGGACCGCGCGTTGTTGCGACCAGAGCGTCGGATATTGCTCATCGGTCTCGGGGAATGAAAAGAGATTGCCTTTGAGATCCGCTAAGCGAATCCATTTGGATTCGAAGGCTGATCCGGCACCCAGCAGAGTTGTCTCCACATCACTCGGGCGATTCTTCCTGAAGCAATCCACCGCTAGCAACATGACGTCGGCGTGAAAGAATTTCATTCGCCGCCATACCAGCCCGATACGGCCCATGGCTTGATCGCGGGCCATGGAATAGCCCGCGGCGGTGTCGGTATTGGCCATCGCGCCGCCGAACAGCGCGGGAAATGCGCCAGTCAAGAATTGAGCGACCGGGCCCATCAGATTCGCTGCATGCATGGCAAGATCCGGAGGAATCTGCGCGGGCGCGGGCTGGAAGAATCCTGCGGCCAGCGGCTGCCCTGGCTTCGCGCGGGCGGGATAGTGCGCGCCGGGCTCGGCAGTGGTGGATTGCAGAGCGTCGAAATCGAGCACTTCGCTGTCGGCATATATCGGCGGGATGCCGTATTCATAGGTTTCGATCTGGATGTTGGAGAGCGTGTTGAATCTCTCTTGCACGGAGATGAGCGCATCGCCTAGCGCGGGGCGGCCGCTCGACCCGTCACCGGGAAGCGCGTGCAGCACGCGCCAATGATCGTCCATGTTTTCGTTGCGCGATTCACAATACGTGTCCCCGGCTAAGGCGACGTAACAGCCGTCGGGAAAGAGCGCGAGTAACTCATCGCGCAGCTTTTTGTCTTCGAGTTGATAGAACGCCCACGGACGCAGCCACGTTCGCTGGAACGTGATTAGATTCATGTTGTAGTCGCCGCCTTCAGTGAGCGGGCCGCCTTGCGATTGCGCAAGACGCGCGAGGCGTTCGTATTGCACCGCGCCGCTCGCGACCGGCGGACCGATTTTGTCGGCAGCCTGCGGATAGGCGGCTTTCAGGCGGGCTTGATGCACCTCCATGTTCCATTGCAAAAACGGATATTCGTGCATCTCGTTGGCCCACGGCGGAGTCTTCAGTTCGAGGCCGCCTACTATGGTGACGACTTCCTGGCCGTTTGGCACGCGTAGCCTTGTTTCGGCAGTGGGGATGGTGACGACATCGGCGGCAACGTAATCGCCGAGCTCGAAAGCGGCGCCGCAGTCGGGGCAAAAGCCTGGCGGAGGTGGCGGCGTCGTGGAGCCTCGGGTGGGTAGGCTTTGGGGAGACGCGACGCCGCCGGCAAGAGATTGCGGGGATCGAGGTGGAATGGATCCGTCTGAAACTGAATTAACAGCGGGAACGGCGGTGTTGCAATTGGCGCAAAGCCATCGCGCGGGATTCAGTTCGACATCCCGGGCGCTTATTTGCATTTCGGGGTGGAATCCGAAACGCTGGCCGTCCACCACGTAACGCACATACGCTCCTACCTTGCCGCTGGTCCAGAGTTGGAACGATTCATCCACGATCAAATTGCCAATGCGATTGTTGCGCTCGACGAGTTGGGCGACTTCCGTGGCCGACTTCGCGGCGGCGATGTCTTCTTCAGCCTGCGCAGACTGCGGGAAGAAACGCACGCGCGGCACATCCTGCGAAAGCACCGCAATGATCGAGAGTCCGAAAGCTTGATAGAGATTGGTTACGAATTCGTAGCGCGGAAGATCTTCAAGCGAAGTCTCAGAAGTGATTTTCTGCTCGAAAGGAAGGTGCCAGTTCTGATCGCGTTCACTCCACCAGAGATATTGCAAGCCGCGCCAGAATTGGTGCGCTTTCTTGATGCGGCGTATTTCCTGACGGCGCGAGAGCTCGGATTCACTGGTGAAATCCTGGACGATTCGGCGCAGAGCCGCCTGCAGGCGCTCGGGAAGAAATTCGTAGTTCTCGCCGTAGGCCGCGGATTCGAGATGCGAGATCGGATCGTCGAGCGAGGCCGGCGCAGCCTGCGCCGGTCCTTCGACAGGCACGACCGCGGGATCGGCCGCGGGAGCTTCGCCGGGGAATCGAATGGAGGAGTCGTTAAGCATGAGACCTCAGAGATGGATTACAAAATTAACCACGGGCGGTGGTGCTGAATTTGTGGGCGAGGCTCTTCAAACCTTCCCGATGTTCGGCCTCGAAAGTTGGCCCCGATATTCGCGCGTGTTCGCACGGGGAATGACAGTTTGAGATGGAACACAGCCGTAGAGCGGAACGGTCTAAAGGCGCCATCCTACGTCACCGCCGGCTCAGATCTTCGCATCGCGTCAGAATTGTCGCGGTTCGTAATTTGACGGGATTCTTCGATCTCTAGGATCCGGTTGATCTGCTGCCAGCTTCGCCGACGGTGTGCATTGGCTGGCAGAAGAGTTCCCTGCCCTGAAGCTGAAGGTGGGCGCGAGACCGGAACGTCAGCGTTGGTCGCAATCGTATCCCTGCGATTCTCGCGGGCAATTTCCGCATCGAGACGCAATGGGGGCAAGCCGGCGACGCTGAGAATGGAGTTGATTAGAGTGCGATTCTCTCGGCGTAGGCGCGCGACTTCCTCTTCGAGCGAACGCGTATAGCGCGTCGTCAACAAGCGCTTGATTCTGTCTTGCCAGGTCATTGTAGATTCCTATGCATCAGCGGTCGTAGTGTCGGCGCGCGAAATGAACTGGCGATCTGTGATCGTGCTCGGCCAACTGAGCTTTGCGCGCCTGGATTGCGCGGATGGTCGGGTCGCACGATGTCACTTGGGCGGCTATGCGTTGCTCGTAGGGGGCACTCGCAGGGTTGGTTGTGGATTGCCGCGATTTCAGGCCGTAGCGGGCGGCGTCGGCCGGGTCGTCACCATCCATCTTGGCTATATCCTCCACGCGGATGCTGTCGCGCACCAGATTTGGCAGCGTGCGGATCAGTTCGGTGCAATTCGAGGTGATCAGCCATTCGTTGGCATCAAGCATTTGATACATGAGCATCCAGCCGCCCACGCGATCGTTGTCTGCTGGGATGGGACGCGGGAGGCCGAATGCCACGAAGACATCACCGATTTGATCGGCGATCGTGGTGTAGTCGGTGTGCCGCGCGAAAGCATCGGGCGAGAGATAAACGCCAGAGATCTTTTCGCCTGCAGTGCTATCGAGGATGGCGACTGCGAGTTCACGCGGAGACATGTGTTGCCGGACGAATTCGCGGTAGGTGATCGTGCGGGAACACGAGGTACGCGGCCCGTGTTCCGCGACCCGCGGCTCGCTGGATAGCGGCACCGAGGTGTGCCAGTAAACGGCTGCCGGGTGTTCGAAGCCCCAGTCTATGGAGATCCATTTGGGCCACCAGAGCTCAAACTGGATTTGCTCCGGACGGATGATGTGGTGAGTGGTGTTGAAATTGTCGAAATATTGCCCGGCGAATACTTCCCAGTCGCCTTCCAGAAAGGCTCGGCGTAGATTTTCTGGCAACGCATTTAGCGTTTTCAAATAGTTTTCATCAGCAGCGTAAATCGGGTTGTCGTGGACGCGCGCAGGAATGAAATCGTAGTCGCTGGGATCGTACTTCTCCGGCGAATCCATTCCCGCGGCAGGCCGCTTATCGATCCACAGGGATTTCACCCAGGCGTGACCGATGTTGCCAGGATTGGTAGCTCCGGCCATGCTGGCGCGCGCTCCGGGAACCGGGCAGCGATTGCGCGAGGTAAGAAATTGCCATTGAGCCAGCGTGAAGAGAGTCAGTTCATCGATACCGATGAATTTATATTCGGCGCCTTGATATTGGTAGATGTCGTTCTCCGAGCGGCTGTATCCGAACTGCGTTGTGGAACCATTGCGCCACGTGGCGATGTGCTTCGCGTCGTTGTAGTCGCGATAGAGTTCGCGCGGAACGTCGCGGCGGAAATAGCGCAGCAGCGAAGATTCGAGTTCGGGAAATGTGCGGCGGAGAAGAAGCGTATTAACGCCGCTATGCTCGTTGGCTTGCATAATGGCTTCCATCAACAGAGCTTTGGATTTGCCGGGGCCTGCCGCCCCGCCGAAGAGCCGATATTTTGCGCCTGAGGAGTGGAACACGTCCTGCTTGGCGAACGGACGATAGTGCAGGTCCTGGCGGTAGATTCGCGCATTCGCCGGGATCACCACATTCTGAGCGGAGGAATCTTCTTGGAAGCGCTCCGGGCCGGATTTGACCGTGGTAGACATTTTGGACGCGGCATATGTGTGGCTGGTGCTTGCGAATGAATTCCGGTGAGGATCATGCGCCAGTGCGGATGCGTTTGCCGATATAGAGCGCAGCAGCGCCGGCAACAAGGCAGGCGGCAATCGCGGCGTGGTGCACGCTCAAAACGGCGCCGACGAGCACGCAGCCCGCGCCTCCGATTTGAATGGAATAGCCGAGCCTGGATTTATTGATGGACATCGAAGACCTCCGTTCTGGGAACGATTGGTATTTGTAGCGGAGGGTCTTTTGTCCCTCCCGGGTTTGTTTCCGATGGGAGTAGCGGGAACGAGCGTCGGCGGGCGCCAAGGAAAATCAGGAGCCTTAGATAGCCAAAATGCCTGAGACTTTAAAGACTCTCCGCCACAGCTGCGTCCGGTGCTTCTTCGAGATCGGGCCGAGCGACGTTGTGAACTAACTGGATTACTGCGTTGTCAGGAAGGCCGTCTGGCTCGCGCAAAGGTTCGAGAATTCTGGCACAGTCCCTCACGGTGTCGAGCAGCAGCTTTGCGTCAGGCGTTTTTTCGGTGGCCTTCCTGCGGTTGAGGAGGCGCCTGTAAGTCTTCGCGAGCTTGATTTCGTTCACGTTGACGCTGCGCAGGGCGTCGGGCATCTTCATTGGCTCTTGGGCAACCTCTGCTGCGTGTAATGCGTTGGGGCGCATAGGAATCCTCTTTTTAGCACTGGCGCTGTTTTTAACCAGCGGTGGGGTCGTAGAGGCAGACTCGGGAGGCCCGCCCCTCGATCGTCGCGACTTAGGTCGTTGCTTACGCAAGGATCTGAACAGTTACGCCGCTACCGCCAGTGATGCTCGTCAGCTTGGCTCGGAGGAATTTGGCATTTACGGCGGTTACAGTGCGGGCTTCGCCTGCAGTGTTTGTCGAGGTGTCGATAGTTTGGTAGTGCGCGTCCACGTCGTCGATCGCGGCTTGCAGCGTAATGCTGATGGCACTGGGTGCGCTGCCGAAGATCGTCTGCCAGCGGACGGTGCGGCCTTGATCGGCCCGGCCGGAATAATCAGGCAGAGCAAATTGCTGGCTGGCTTGGCCGACGCTGGGCGATTCGGTGTTGAAGGCCAAGGCCACGTCGCCGGGAAAAACTGCGTAGGGGGGATTCTGGGTATTGTAAATCGGCATGAAGCCTCCGAAGAAGGATGGAATTCTGGAATCAAACAGCGATAGGTCGAGACAAAATCGCGCTGGCGATTAACTTCGTTTGAAACGCTTACAGGGAACTTTCAGGTGGGTTGTTACACAATTCGAGATTATGGTTAAAACTTATACCAGAAGACTGAATAGCTGTCAAGTACTTCTTTTCAAAAGATATTTAGTTTCGGGTAAAAAATCCGAACTAGCCGAAATTGGAGTCATTACTGGAGAGCGCAACGGCGCGACTCGACATATTTTGTTACGTTCTGAAACATTTTGGTGCGCTCCATGTCTATCCGGCAGTGGACGCCGCGCACCAGGTCTAAAGACGGAGTCCTGCGCGCATTTACTCCTGGGGCTTTGGCTGCGCTGTCGGTTGGCTTGGTTGATCTTGGGTATGAGGCGGTCTCAACGTGAATGTCACGCCTTGCTTGGCGTTTTCATCCACTGTCTGCTGCGTGTCAAGATCGTCCATGTCCATAGCATTCGCACCGCCGTAAGTGGTCACGTAATGCAAGCGCCCGCCTTCCAGCCAGTAATCAATCACGCCGAAGCTGCTGCCGTCTTTCAGATAGAGCACAGTGACTCCCGGCGCAGGAGCGGCAGCTTGAGCGCCTTGCGGCGCTACGGCTTCGTCCGGAGTCGGTTCTTCATTCGGGGCGCTGGGGCCGGTGAAATCCGACATCTGATTCTCTACGCCGACGTAATTGGTGGCACCGACATCGTAGCCCGGATACGCGCCGTAGCCCCAGGGACCCAGGTAGCCCAGTCCGCAGGGGTTGTAGCCGAACATGTATCCGTAATCGAAGCCGAAGTCGAAGCAGTTGTCGAAATAAAAGCCCGGATAGAATCCAAACGGATAAAAGCCGCCGAAGAAAAATGGATTATTGAACGGAGATCGTCGCCGCCCGCGAATGTGGCGAGCGGGTTGAGATCGCATTGTGATCGTGCCGTTGCCCCGGCGAACGGTGAAAGCGCTCGGAGTCGTTGAACTAATCGCACCCGTGCGTGAAATTATGGCAC
>Ga0335078_10003548_pt1 | contig 23220 bp, 15 predicted proteins | sample Lox_Sample_32_FD_206711 | JGI IMG/M metagenome (GOLD analysis project Ga0335078, IMG submission 206711) | Soil microbial communities from Loxahatchee National Wildlife Refuge, Florida, United States - Lox_Sample_3.2 | ecosystem: Environmental > Terrestrial > Soil > Wetlands | place: USA... | reverse complement strand
CACCAACAACGACGCGTTTGGACGCGATTACGATTTCCGGCATTACCGGGAGGCCATCGCCGCGCCCGTCGAAGGCGTGATCGTGAAGTTGGAGTCCGGCGCTGTTACGCGCTACGCGGAAAGCAAAGCGGGCGGCCGATTCGTTTTCGATGGGCTGAGTGAAGGCGACTATTGCACTTCTGTGTATACCAGCGAGTACCCGCTGGACGTGCGTTTACTCGCCGGGCCCCAAGGCCAGCGGATCGCCGCGCAGAGCTGTGCCACGCGGATCCTATGGGTTCCCAAGTAGGCAGATCGCCTGACTTGCTTTTCCCTCGGCCTGGATCATCCTCTGGTAGGATGCCACTTGGAGACAAAATGAACCGTACTTTGATCCTCGCGTTTGTCGCGGTGGCGGCAGGTGTTGGCGTGCGGGCGCAGCCACCCACGCCGGGCGCGCCGCCGCCGGTCCCGCTCTTTTCCGCGGAGACGATCAAATCGTTCACTCCGGCAGACAACCCGATCACGGACGCCAAGGCCAAGCTGGGGGACATGATCTTCGACGAGAAACGCGTGTCAGCCGACAACTCGGTGGCCTGTAATACCTGCCACTCGCCGCGCAACGGCTTCACGACCCACACCGAAACCTCTCGCGGCGTCGGCGATCAACTCGGAAGGCGCAATGCTCCCTCGATCCTGAACGCGATGTTTTACAAATCGATGTTCTGGGATGGCCGGGCCGAGACTCTCGAAGAGCAGGCCACCATGCCGATTTTGAACCCGATCGAAATGGGCCAGAAGGAGCCGAAAGAAGTCGTCGCGAAGCTGGCTGCCATTCCGGAGTTTGTCGAAGCGTTCCAGCAGGTGTTCGGCCACCCGGTGAACTGGGAGGATCTGAGTAAGGCGCTGGCCGCTTTTGAGCGGACGCGGCTTTCCACGGAAGCGCCGTTCGACCGGTTTCTTCAGGGCGACGAGAAAGCCCTCAACCCTTCGCAGCGCCGGGGATGGGCCCTGTTCACGGGTAAAGCCCAATGCGCGAGCTGCCATTCGTACGATGCGGCGCTCCCGCTTTTCGGCGATAACCGATTCCACAATACGGGCGTCGCCGCTCATAAACAGGATCTGAATCAAATGGCGGATCGCGCGGAGGCCAAGGCCGCCGCCGGCAACCAATCGGAAGAAGACAAGCTGGCGCTCGAAACGGATTACTCCGAGCTGGGCCGTTTTTTGACCACCCAGAAGCGCCAGGATATTGGCGCTTTCAAAACGCCGTTTCTGCGGGACGTGCTTCTGACGTCGCCTTATATGCACGACGGGAGCCTGGAGACTCTATGGGACGTCGTAGCGTTCTTTAACCAAGGCGGCGAGAAGAATCCGTTTCTCGATGCCGGGATGAAGCCGCTGGGGCTGACCGCAAACGAAGTCGACGATTTGGTGAATTTTCTGAGCGCCCTCACCTCGGACCGGTTTGCGGAGCTACGCGCTGCCGAGCTGGATCGTCAACGCGCGACCTATTTATACCGGCGGGCGACGGACCGGACGCGTCAAGCTGTTCGGTAGAGTCGCTTACCAAAGTTAGTAGTGCTCCGGTCGGAGGGAGTGGTCCGCCAATCGGCGGTTTCCTGGCCTTGGTTAACTAGGAATGCGCCGCGGGGTCGCGCTAGACTCGCGGGCGAATGGACGCGCAGTCTCACAAGAAACCGCCCAATTCCAAGCTATTTTGGCTGCTTTGGCTCAGTACGTTGGCCCTCACGGCGGCATCCTTTAGCCTGATTCTGTACACGGGCCCGCTGGCCGCCAAGGCGAAAGTCTTTCGGCAAACGGCGAAGGGGTGGGAGGCGCTGCCCGCGCCGGGCTCGGGAGTTTATGGGATTCAAATCGCCGAAAGCGGCGCGGCGTGGGTGCAAACGGCAGACGGCCTGAGCCGCTTCGATGGCGCATCCTGGCATCTGTATACGGCCTCCGACTTCGGCTCGCGGATCGGCTACTTTCGCGGCCATTTCGCGCTCGATGGCGATGAGGTCTGGGGCGCGGCTTACGAGGGTGTCGCGCATTTCGATGGCAGGCGGTGGCAGTTTTATTCCCATGCGGTCGCGACACGACACGCGACTTCCATCGCGGCGGCCAAAGGCCAAGTGTGGGTGGTCGACCGGGACGGCAACCTTTCGCATTTTGACGGCGCCCACTGGGCCATTCGCAAGCTCGACCTGCCTGGCGTTCACTGGGACACTTCGAGGAGTGCTGTTCCCAAGCTCGCGGTAACTGGCGATGGCGCTCTTTGGCTGGTATTCCAGGGCGTGTGGCGATGCGACGGAGCTAGCTGGACACGCATTTCGGGCCCCAGCAACCAAGCTGCGTTGCTCGGAGTGAACCCGCCCTCGGTACGAGTCGAAAACGGCGAGCGGGTCTCGCGGCCCGGTGGCATCTGGATATTCGATCGCGGCGAAGTACAGGGAATCCGAGTGGACGGCGAGACGGCGGTCCGGTACACGCGGCATCAACTGGGCCTGGAGGATTCGGCCGAGGTTTACGAGGCGGTCGCGCGACCGCCGGTGTTCGCGCTGGCAACCGATCAGGGCCTGGTCCGGTTCGATGGAAAGCGATGGCATGGGGAACAGCTTCCGAGCCTGGGCTTGGTTTCGGCGTCCCACCTGGCATTGGCTCCGGATGGTTCTTTGTGGGGCATTGGATATCCGGGCGTTCCCGCCGTGTCCCTACTGTACCGAGCAGCAGCGCTGGCTTGCCCGTTCTTGGTGATCGCCGTGATCGTCATCCCGATCGGGTGGGCAGCGCGCAAGTTCCGCTACCAGCGGCAAGTGCAGCGGGAAGCGGTTCTGCACGCGACGGGCGCTCTACCCGACGATCTGCAGGGTTCGGGTTCTTCTCCGTGGAAGACCGCGTGTGGTGCGGTGGTCGCGATCGCGTTGAGCATCGCCGGATACTGGGCGATTAAAAAATATTGGCCGGCCGCACCATTGTGGCTGCTTCCGGCAATCTGGCTCGGGATCCATGTCGTCTCGACGGTGGCGGGGAACTTGAAAAAGCGCAAGCCGCTGCCTTCCGATCCGATCGGACCGGGCGGCCCGCCGCGCTACGACTGGAGCAAATCGTTCACGCCGATTATGGGCGGCTTGGTCGTGATTGCCCTGGTGTACGGAGGCACGATTGCACGCTACCTCCACATCCCGTGGCTGGCGGCGATGCCTGGCCTCGTGTTTCTGTTTGGCGGACAGTTTCTGTTCCACGCGTACGACACGTTCCGCTGCTATTTGGTGGAGCGTGAGATCAAGTGCTGCCGCTATGCCAAGGCGCTGGAGATGGTCGATGGTCCCCTGTGCTGGCCTTCCACCGTGCTTTGCAAGCTAATACGAACCGATGTGCTGTTCTACTGGGGTAGGGCTCGGGACGCGGAGCCGATCTTGAAAGAACTGGTGGATACCGAACGCCACGCGAATACCAGAATGCTGGCCTTTGAAAACCTGGGGAACGTTCTACTGGCGCAGGGCCGCCACGATGAGGCGAAGCGTTCTTTTGAAGCGGCAGCCAAGCTGAAGCCTCGCCGGTCTAAGGCGTACATCGGATTGGCGGAGGTGCGGCTGGTCCAAGGGGTGGAACCGGTGCAGGCGCTGGCGGATGCCGAGCGCGCCCTGGAACTCTACCGCGATTCGATGCTGGAACGGAAAGCCGTCCCAGAGCGGTGTGCGACCATTCGAGGAGTCCAGGCTTGGGCCCTGGCACGATTAGGCCGGTCCGCCGAATCGCAAGAGGCCATCGCTGCGGGATTGCGCGAGATGGTTCCGCAATATTTGCCGATCGTCGCCGGGTTCCATTGGCGCGCCGGCATGGCGATGCTCGTCCTTGAGAATACCAACGCTGCCGTGGACCATTTTCGCAAGGCCGCGGAGGTGGACCCGCAGGGATATTACGGCGGACTGGCGGCCCAGCATTTGAGCCAGCATAGCGTCTGGGGCGCGGTGGGGATCGCGGCGGGTCGGGGATAAACCTTCCGAACAGAAAGTCGACCTGTTGTTCCAAGGACCTTGAGGCCCTAGACAGACCCGCCTCCTATCTGTTAGACTTGTCAAGTCCCTTTAATTAAGGCTCAGTGGGAGGTCTGTCCTTTTTTGGATGGGCCGCTTGCACCAATGAGGTCCAGATGGCACACCAACCAGGTAAACAGTATCAATCCGCACGGAAACAAGTAGAGGCGCGCGAATATCAGCTTGAGGAAGCCGTTCCGCTGCTCAAGAAGATTAAGTTCGCCAAGTTCGACGAGACCGTCGAAGTACACATGCGGCTGGGCGTCGATCCCAAGCATGCCGATCAGATGGTGCGCGGCACGGTGCTCATGCCCAACGGGCTGGGGAAATCGAAGAAGGTGCTGGTCATCGCCAGCGGCGATAAACAGAAAGAAGCCGAAGAGGCGGGCGCCGATTTTGTGGGCGGCGAGGACATGGTGAACAAGATTCAGTCCGAGAGCTGGACCGACTTCGATGCCGTGGTTGCCACGCCCGACATGATGCGCTCGGTGGGTAAACTCGGCAAAGTTCTGGGCCCTCGGGGGCTCATGCCCAACCCCAAAACGGGAACCGTCACCACCGACGTCGCCAAGGCCGTGAAGGAAGTGAAAGCCGGTAAAGTCGAGTTCCGGGTGGACAAAACCGGCATTATTCACGCGCCGGTGGGCAAGATCAGTTTTACTGCCGACAAGCTGGTGGAAAATGCCGCGACCCTGATCACCGCGGTGATCAAGGCCAAGCCGGCGGTGGCCAAAGGCAAGTACGTGAGGAGCGCGACGATCTGCTCGACGATGAGTCCGGGCGTTGCGATCGATACGACGCCGTTTAGCATAAAGGCTACGGCCACGGCTTAGGCCGATCGGGTGTTTCATGAAAAACAAGGACGAGAAGCGTAAAGATATCGAGTCTCTGCACGAGGATCTGGAGCGGTCGAAAAACCTGTTTGTGACCGGCTACGAGAAGTTGCGGGTCGATCAGGATTTCGAGTTGCGCAAGACGGTGCGGGCGGCGGGTGGCAAATATCGGGTCATCAAGAACAACCTGGCCGAGAAAGCATCGGAAGGAACGGCGGCCGAGCCCGTGCTGAAGGGGCTCCGGGGTATGACGTCGCTGGCTTACACCACCAAGGATCCGGTGGCCCTGGCCAAAGCGCTCACCACGTATGCGAAGGCTAACCCGACCTTCACCTTCAAGGCGGGCCTGGTGGAAGGCCGGGTGATCGACATCAAGACGATCAACGATCTGGCCAGCATGCCTCCCAAGGAGGAGATCTTCGCGAAGCTGCTGTTCCTGATCAACGCGCCGGCGCAGCGGTTGGTGACCGCGTTGGGCGCGGTTGGCCGGAATATGGCCGTGGTGCTCGATCAGGGCGTCAAAGAGAACAAGTTTAAGCAATAGAGGGTTCACGAAAAACAGGAGTAGAAATGGCGGACATCAACGCAATTGCGGATCAGATTCAAGGCTTGACGCTGCTGGAGGCATCCCAGCTCGTCAAGATGCTGGAAGAGAAGTTGGGAGTTTCAGCGGCAGCGGCAGCTCCGGTGATGGTGGCCGGCGGTGGCGGCGGGGCGGCGGCAGCCGCGGCTCCGGCAGCCGAAGAGAAGACCGAGTTTACCGTTATCTTGACCGCGGCCGGCGCGAACAAGATCAACGTCATTAAGGCCGTGCGCGAAGTCACCAGCCTGGGCCTCAAGGAAGCCAAGGACCTGGTGGATGGCGCGCCCAAGCCGATCAAAGAAGGCGTAAGTAAGGAAGAGTCGGAAGCCATCAAGAAAAAGTTCACGGACGCTGGTGCGACCGTAGAAGTGAAGTAATTTTTCGCCTGCGGAAGACGCGCCGCGGGCAAGCGGTTTTGTGGATTTGACGCAGGGCGGAAGTCCTGCTAATGTAAATAGTTGGGCTTGGATTCAGCCGGATTCGATCCCATTGGTGACTGTGATTCCCGAATCCTGGTATTACAATTGCTGTTCCCGTGGAACCGCAAAGAGGGGATCTCTGTGCGTACGCGCTGAGGTGGCCGATATTCAGGATTCCAGCGTCTTTTATTCCACAAAATCCGTCAACCTCGCGCTCGTCGCTCCGGGACCCAATCATCGCCTGCCCCTGTTTCCTGGTCATTCGGCGCTGCGGAAGTTCTCTTCTTCCGCGGCGTCGTTGGTTTTGTGCTGGTAAGCGCAGTTCATTGCTTCGGCTGTTCGGCCGTCAGGAGTATTACGAATGGATCTTCAAAGTAACGGCGCCGCCCCCGAGCGAGTAGATTTCTCGAAAATCCGGGCTTCGATCCCGATTCCCAATCTGATCGAGGTACAGAAGAAGTCGTACGAGCGGTTTCTGCAGATGGATCTTCTGCCCAACGAGCGTGAAGACATCGGCCTGCAGACGGTTTTCAATTCGGTGTTTCCGATCTCCGATTTCCGCGGCGTCAGCGACCTGGAATTCGTCGACTACTCGATTGGGAACTGGGAATGCAAATGCGGCAACTTGAAGGGGCTGCATCATCTGCGGTCTACCTGCCGCAATTGCGGGGCGACCATTCGCACGGACCCGTTCCATGCCGGCGACATCTTGTGCCAGCATTGCGGCACGTTCAACAAGAACGTAGTGACGTTCTGCAACAAGTGCGGCGATCCCGTGGGCCTGCAGTTGAAATACGACATGCAGGAGTGCCAGGAGCGCGGCATGACCTACGCCGCGCCGCTCAAGGTCACCATTCGGCTCACGGTCTACGCCAAGGATCCGGAGACGCAAAAGAAGAGCGTCCGCGACATCAAAGAGCAGGAAGTGTTCTTCGGCGAAATCCCGCTGATGACCGACAACGGCACGTTCATCATCAACGGCACCGAGCGCGTCATTGTTTCGCAATTGCACCGTTCGCCAGGCGTGTTTTTTGAACGCGTGGCGGCGCAGGGCTACTACCTGGGTAAGATCATTCCCTACCGCGGAAGCTGGGTGGAATTCGAGTACGACAACAAGAACATTCTGTATGTCCGTATCGACCGCAAGCGCAAGTTCTACGGCTCCGTTTTCCTGCGCGCTCTGGGCTACAAGACCGACGAGCAGATTCTGCGCGCGTTTTACCGCGTCAGCAAGATTTCGGTGAAGGATAAGAAGCTGCTGTGGAACGTGGACGAGAATCTCACCGGCCTCAAGCTCTCGCACGCCATTAACACCAAGGGCGGCGAGACAGTGGTGGGGCAGGGCAAGAAGATCACCTCTTCCCTGTTCAAGGAAATCCAGAAGGCCAAGATTCAGCAGGTGGAAGTGGCCTCCAACGATCTGGAAGGTGCCTATATCGTGGCCGACGTGGTCGACATGTCGACCGGCGAAGTGCTGATCGACGCCAATGCCGAGCTGACCACCGTGGGTCTGAATAAGCTGTTCGAAGCCGGCATCGAGGAGTTCGAAGTCTTCTTCCCCGAGCGCGACGACGTGGGGACAGTGATTTCGTCGACCATCCGCAAAGACACCATCAAGACGCAGAACGAGGCGTTGATCGAGATCTACCGCAAGCTGCGTCCCGGCGATCCGCCCACGCTTGACACGGCTACCCAGCTCTTTCAGGGCATGTTCTTCGACCCGCGCAAGTACGATTTTTCGCGCGTGGGCCGCATGAAGTTCAACATCAAGCTGTTCGATAGGGCGGAATCCACGGTGCTCGACAAACGCACGCTCGATTCCGAAGATTTCCGCGCCACTATCAAATACCTGCTCAAGCTGCGGCGCGGCATCGGCGCGGTGGATGACATCGACCACCTGGGGAACCGTCGCGTGCGCGCAGTCGGCGAGCTGCTCGAAAACCAGTTCCGCATCGGCCTGGTGCGCATGGAGCGCGCCATCAAGGAAAAAATGTCGGTGTACCAGGAAATGTCAACGGCTATGCCGCACGACCTGGTAAACGCCAAGCCGGTGATGGCCGCGATCCGCGAGTTCTTCGGATCAAGCCAGCTCTCGCAGTTCATGGATCAGACCAACCCGCTCTCGGAGATCACCCACAAGCGGCGTCTCTCGGCGCTCGGACCGGGCGGATTGAGCCGCGAGCGCGCCGGGTTCGAGGTGCGCGACGTGCACCCCACGCATTACGGCCGCATCTGCCCCATCGAAACGCCGGAAGGTCCGAACATCGGGTTGATTTCATCGCTTTCCTGCTTCGCCTGCATCAACGAGTACGGCTTCATCGAGAGCCCCTATCGCAAGGTAGTGAAGGGCGTGGTGATCGATGAAGTGAAAATCCTGAACCCCGGCGACACCGACTACAAAGTAGGTGACATCGTTCCGCGGACACAGGCCGAGGAGAGCAACCGCAAGCTCAGCCAGAAGAAGCAGACGGCCGAGTATGAAGCGCATTGCGAGTACCTCTCGGCTTGGGAAGAAGACAAATACCTCATCGCGCAGGCCAACGTGGAATTGGATGAGAAGGGCCGCATCGTTCCCGAACTCTGCAACGCGCGCCAGGCCGGCAACTTCGTGCTCAAGCCGCGTGAGGAGATCGAATACATCGACGTCAGCCCCAAGCAGCTCGTGTCGGTGGCTGCCAGTTTGATTCCGTTCCTCGAAAACGACGACGCCAACCGCGCGTTGATGGGATCGAACATGCAGCGCCAGGCCGTGCCGCTGCTGCGCGCCGACGCTCCGTACGTGGGCACCGGCATGGAGCGCGTGACGGCTCGCGATTCCGGCGCGGTGGTGCTGAACAAGCGGCCCGGCATCGTGGATTCGGTGGACTCCGAGCGCATCATCGTGCGCGTGGAAGGCGCCGCTCATGAAGGACAGCTTTCGCGCGAGGTGGGCGCCGACATTTACCAGCTCACCAAGTTCAAGCGCTCGAACCAGAACACCTGCATCAATCAGAAGCCGATCGTGCAGGTCGGCCAGCGCGTGGGCAAGTACCAGGTGCTGGCGGACGGGCCCTGTACCGATCTGGGCGAACTGGCCCTCGGCCGCAACGTGCTCGTCGCGTTCATGCCCTGGCGCGGGTACAACTTCGAAGACGCCATCCTGGTCAGCGAAAAGCTGGTCAAGGAAGACTACTACACTTCCATTCACATCGAAGAATTCGAAATCGAAGCTCGCGATACGAAGCTGGGGCCGGAAGAAATCACGCGGGATATTCCCAATATTGCGGATTCCTTCCTGCGCAACCTGGATGAAAGCGGCGTGATCCGCATCGGCGCCACCGTAAAGCCGGGCGACATCCTGGTGGGCAAAGTGACGCCCAAGGGCGAAACGCAGCTCACGCCGGAAGAGAAACTATTGCGCGCGATTTTCGGCGAGAAGGCCGGCGACGTGAAAGACGCGTCGCTCTACTGCCCGCCGGGCATCGAGGGCACTATCGTCGACTGCAAGATTTTCTCGCGCAAAGGGCAGGAGAAGGACGAGCGCTCGAAATCCATCGAAGAGTCGCAGATCCAGCGTCTGCAGCGCAACCTGCAGGATGAAATCCGGATCCTGACGGACGAACGTGCCAAGCGTCTGGGGACGCTGCTCGAAGGCAAGCGGCTGTTGGCCGACCTGCACGACGAGAAGACCAATAAGCGCCTGCTTTCCAAGGACACAGATCTGACGCGCGAGCTCATCGAGAAGATGAAGTCGCGCGACCTGAAGCGCATGCGCCTCAATAACAAGGACCCGCGGCTGAACGAGCAGATCGACGAAATCGAAGAGATGACGTCGCGGCAGATCGCGGTCCTGGAGAAGATCACCGACGAAAAAATCGCCAAGCTCCGCAAGGGCGATGAGCTGCCTCCCGGCGTGATCAAGCTGGTGAAGGTCTACATCGCCATGAAGCGCAAGCTTTCGGTGGGCGACAAGATGGCCGGCCGCCACGGGAACAAGGGCGTCATCGCGCGCATCCTGCCGGATGAAGACATGCCGTACCTGCCGGATGGGACGCCGGTGGAAATCGTGCTCAATCCGCTGGGCGTGCCTTCGCGCATGAACGTGGGGCAGATTCTCGAAACCCACCTCGGTTGGGCCGCCAAGGCGCTGGGGGTGCAGTTCGCTACGCCAGTCTTCGACGGCGCCACCGAACGCGAAATCAAGAAGGCGCTGGGTGATGCCAAACTGCCATCTTCCGGCAAAACCATTCTGTACGACGGTATGACGGGCACGCAATTCGAGCAGCCGGTAACGGTGGGCTACATCTACATGTTGAAGCTGTCGCACCTGGTGGACGACAAGATCCACGCGCGCTCCATCGGTCCATACTCGCTGATCACACAGCAGCCCTTGGGCGGCAAGGCGCAGTTCGGCGGCCAGCGCTTCGGCGAAATGGAAGTCTGGGCGCTCGAGGCCTACGGCGCGGCGTACATCCTGCAGGAACTGTTGACGGCCAAGTCCGACGATGTCTACGGACGCGCCAAGATTTACGAAGCCATTGTGAAGGGCGAGGCGGCGATTGAGCCGGGAGTGCCGGAATCGTTCAACGTGCTCATCCGCGAGCTGCAGTCGCTGTGTCTCGACGTGGAATTGATGAAGAAGCCGCGCGAAGTGCTGGATATGGCGCCGGCGGCGGATTAGTACAACCGGACACAGGCAGGAATGCCTGTGCCACTGGTAGCACAGACATTCTTGTCTGTGTCTGGTTTTGGTTTATAGAGAACTGGAGGCTATTTTGAGATCCTCTCCGTACGATCGGGCGAATTTGATCGCGGATTTCGATTCGATCCGCATTTCTCTGGCATCTCCGGAAAAAATCCGGAGCTGGTCTCACGGCGAAGTCACCAAGCCGGAGACGATCAATTACCGGACCTTCAAGCCGGAACGCGACGGGCTGTTCTGCGCACGAATCTTCGGGCCGACGCAGGACTGGGAGTGCTTGTGCGGCAAGTACAAGCGCATGAAGCACCGCGGCGTGATCTGCGACAAGTGCGGCGTGGAAGTGACGCTGGCCCGCGTACGCCGCGAACGGCTCGGCCACATCGAACTGGCCAGCCCCTGCTCGCACGTCTGGTTCTTCAAAGGCCTGCCGAGCCGCATCGGCCACCTGCTCGATATCACGCTGCGCGAGCTGGAGCGGGTTCTCTACTTTGAAGCGTTCGTGGTGGTGGAGCCGGGCGAAGTAGAAGGCCTGAGCCGCGGCGAAGTCATCACCGACGAACGCAAACGCGCGCTCGACCAGGAGCATCCGGGCAAATTCGTCGCCATGATGGGCGCCGAGGGCATCAAAGAGCTGCTCAAGAAAGTCGATGTGGAAGCGCTCAGCGAAGAAATTCGCGAGCGTATGAAGACCGAGCAGTCGCAGCAGAAGAAGCTCAAGTTCGCCAAGCGCCTGCGCGTGGTCGAATCGTTCCGCAAATCCGGCAATAAGCCGGAGTGGATGATCCTCGACGTGATTCCGGTGATCCCGCCGGAACTGCGGCCGCTGGTGCCGCTGGATGGCGGCCGCTTCGCCACCTCCGATTTGAACGACCTCTACCGCCGCGTGATCAACCGCAACAACCGGTTGAAGAAGCTCATCGAGCTGCACGCGCCGGATGTCATCGTGCGCAATGAAAAGCGCATGCTGCAGGAAGCGGTCGACGCTCTATTCGATAACGGCCGCCGCGGACGCGTGCTGCGCGGCGCCAACAACCGCCCGCTGAAATCGCTCTCCGATACGCTCAAGGGCAAACAGGGCCGCTTCCGCCAAAACCTGCTCGGGAAGCGCGTCGATTACTCCGGCCGTTCCGTGATCGTGGTCGGTCCCGATCTGCGCCTCAACCAGTGCGGCCTGCCTAAGAAGATGGCGCTCGAGCTGTTCAAGCCCTTCATCTATCATCGCCTGGAGCAACGCGGCCATTGCACCACCATCAAGCAGGCTAAGGAACTCGTCGAGCAGCAGGACCCGGTGGTGTGGGACATCCTGGAAGAGGTCATCAAGGACCATCCCATTCTGCTGAACCGCGCTCCCACGCTGCACCGCCTCGGCATTCAGGCCTTCGAGCCGGTGCTGGTAGAAGGCAAGGCTATCAAGATTCACCCGCTGGTGTGCACGGCGTTCAACGCCGATTTCGATGGCGACCAGATGGCCGTCCACATTCCGCTTTCGCCGGAAGCGCAAATTGAAGCTTCGACCTTGATGCTCTCGGCGAACAACATCTTGTCTCCTGCGCACGGCGCTCCCATCGCGGTGCCCACGCAGGATATGGTGCTGGGCTGCTATTACCTGACCAAAGCGCGTCCGGGCGCCAAGGGCGAAGGCCGCACGTTTGCATCGACCGATGACGTGCTGATCGCGCTCGAAATGGGTGAGGTGGAAACGCTGACGCCCATCAAGCTGCGCTACACCGGCCGCGTCATCGACCTGGTGCATGCCTTCGACAACCAGAACGTGCTGCACACCGAGCCGATCGAGTTTATCAAGCAGTACATGGAAACCACGGTCGGCCGCGTGATCCTCAACGATCACCTGCCGCAGGATATGCCGTACATCAACGGCCTCTTGAAGAAGAAAGGCCTCGGCCAGTTGGTGCAGTACTGCTACCTCAAGTTCGGCCTGCAGGTGACCGTGCAGATGCTCGACGAGATCAAGGCGCTGGGCTTCCTGTACGCCACGCGCGCCGGTATCTCGATTGGCATCGACGACATGGTGGTGCCCGGCGAGAAGGCCGGCCTGGTGCGCGACGCCGAGAAGGAAGTGGTGCTGGTGGAAAATCAGTATCAGGATGGCGCCATCACCCACGGCGAACGCTACAACAAGATCATCGAAATCTGGTCGAAGGTCACGGAACGCGTTTCCGACGAAATGTTCCAGGCCATGGAAGAGGACGACCGCACCGGCCGCTACCTCAACCCCATCTACATCATGGCCGACTCCGGAGCGCGCGGTTCCAAACAGCAGATCCGCCAGCTTTCCGGTATGCGCGGCTTGATGGCCAAGCCTTCGGGCGAAATCATCGAGACGCCCATCACCGCCAACTTCCGCGAAGGGCTGGATGTGTTGCAGTACTTCATTTCCACCCACGGCGCCCGCAAAGGACTGGCCGACACGGCACTAAAAACGGCCGATTCCGGCTACTTGACGCGCCGCCTGGTGGACGTGGCGCAGGACGTGATCGTCAGCGAGAACGACTGCGGCACGCAAGAAGGCATCTATGTCGAGCCCATCATCGAATCGGGCGAAATCATCGAGCCGTTGCGCGACCGCATCGTAGGCCGCGTGGCTCTCGAAGACCAGAAGGACTACGAAGGAAACATCATCGTCGGCATCAACCAGGAGATCACCGAAGACCTGGCGGCGGCGATTCAGGCAGCCGGTATCGAGCGAGTCAAGATTCGTTCGGTGCTGACCTGCGAATCCAAGCGCGGCGTTTGCGTGGCGTGCTATGGCCGAAATCTGGCCACGGGACGCCTGGTGGAACGCGGCGAAGCGGTCGGCGTGATCGCAGCGCAGTCCATCGGCGAACCCGGAACGCAGTTGACCATGCGTACGTTCCACATCGGCGGAACGGCCACGCGCGTCAGCGAGCAATCCACGCAGGACGCCAAGTCCGATGGCTTCGCGCGCTACATCGGCATCCAGACGGTACGTTCGCAATCGGGCGAGCTGATTGCGATGAACCGCAACGGCATCATGGCCGTGGTGGACGATAAGGGCCGTGAAAAGGAACGCTACCCGGTGGTGTACGGCGCCCGCGTGCTGTCCGAAGACGGGGCGCCCGTGAAGACCAACCAGATCCTGCTCGAATGGGATCCGTACACGTTCTCGATCCTGACCGAAGTCAGCGGCGCGGTCCACTTCAAAGATCTGGTGGATGGCCTGACTTTGCAGGAGCAGGTGGACGAAGTGACCGGTATGTCGCAGCTCGTGGTGACGGACTCACCGGACGAGAAGCGGCAGCCGACCATCGAAGTCCGCCCGGAAGGAGCGCGAGCCGAGCGCAAGAAGTACCTGATGCCGACGCACGCGCACCTGATGGTGCAAGATGGCACGGAGGTGCATGCCGGCGACGTGCTGGCCAAGATCCCGCGCGAAACCACCAAGACCAAAGACATCACCGGCGGTCTGCCGCGCGTGGTGGAACTGTTCGAAGCGCGCAAGCCGCGCGAAACGGCCATCATTGCTGAGATCAACGGCCAGGTGAAGTACGGCGAAGTCACCAAAGGCCAGCGCAAGATCTTCGTGGTGGGTGACGACGGCGAACAACGCGAATATGCGCTGCCGCGCGGCGTCCACATCAACGTCCAGGAGGGCGAGCGGGTGAAGGCCGGCGAGCCGCTCATGGACGGTCCCCGCAACCCGCACGACATTCTGGATGTGCTCGGTGAAAAGGAACTGCAGAAGTACCTGGTCAACGAGATTCAGGAAGTCTACCGCTTGCAGGGCGTCAACATCAACGACAAACACCTGGAGGTCATCTCGCGGCAGATGATGCGCTGGGTGAAAGTCGAAGACATCGGCGATACGGAGTTCCTGCCGGAAGAAGTGGTGGATAAGTTTAAATTCCGGACGGAAAATCTTCGGGTGTCTGAGGCCGGCCAGCGCCCCGCGCAGGGCAAGGCGGTGCTGCTCGGCATTACTAAGGCATCGCTCTCGACCGATTCGTTCATCTCCGCGGCGTCCTTCCAGGAGACCACGCGCGTACTCACCGAAGCCGCCATCAACGGCAAGGTGGACTACTTGCGCGGCCTCAAGGAGAACGTGATCATGGGCCGCCTGGTTCCCGCCGGCACCGGCATGGAGTATTACCGCCAGGCCAAGATCGCGGGCGAGGACGTGGTGGAAGAGCCCGTGGCCGAGCCCACGCTCGACGCCATCCCCGGCTACGACGAAGAGACGCGTCTACAGTACGCCGGCGGGTTGCCGGAGGATACCGGCGAGGAATCGCTGGCGGAGTAAGCCAACGTTGGAATCGAACCGCTGGCATGCCATGTGGCCTGTCAGCGGTTTTTTTGTTGGAGGGAGACTCGTGAACGAGATCATCTTCATGGTGAGTGAGCCACCGGAAGGCCGGTTATGCCGCGGAAGCCCTCGGCTATCCGATTTTCACGGTCGCCGATACGCTCGCAGAACTGAATGAAATGGTTCGGGACGCGGTGATTTGCCACTTCGAAGAGGACCGCCGTCCGAAGATCGTCCGGCTGCATTTTGTGCGAGAAGAAGTTATCGCGGTATGAAGCTGCCGCGAGACCTGTCCGGCAATGACCTGGCGAACGCTCTAGGGGCTCTTGGGTACCGGATCACGTCAGACAGGAAGCCACCAGTCGAACGCTTGTTCCGCTGACCTACTCTCCAGCCAAGGTCGCGTTGTTTGCGGGCTATCCTAAGGCGATGAAACACAATTTTTGTGCAGAATCATTTCAGCTCCAGTGTTGAAGATTCTGATTGCGCCTATGTTCACTACGACTACACCGAGCAGGGTCTTCGCGGGATTTAACGAAACGGATGTGTAATGAGGTCTGAGCGGCCCAGCGTCGACGGAGTAAACTAAAGTTGAAAGAAGAGAGGCGGCATCCGCGCAACTCTCGCGGGTGCAGCCCACCGAACAAATCTTCCGCACGCCGCCCTTCATCTGCATCGAAATCCTCTCCCCGGAAGAGCGGCTTCCAACGATGCACCAAAGAGTCCAGGATTATTTGAATTTTGGCGTTCCCTACGTTTGGATTCTCGACCCCGCAACCCGCAAAGCCTATCGTTCAACAGCCGATGCTCTTACCGAAATCGCCGAGCTGGTCAATGAAGATCCCGCGATCGTTATACCCCTGACCGCACTGTACGAATAGCCCGTTTTCGTCGCAAACGGATGACGCCCTGCGGTACTATAAGGAAGTACTCGCCGCAGTGAGGATTTTCTCTTGCAACGCATGCGCCAGCTCTTTCTGTATCTGTGTCTGCTCAGCGGCTTCGCCCGAACCTCGCAGCTGGCGGTGATTGTTTTCAATCCCCAGGCTTGGAACGATGGACCGCCCTCCGATTGGCAAATTAAGGTCCATCATGGAAAACCCCTGATATCGACCTGTAACGGCACGGCGGGATCTTGCCTGGATTTGAAGAGTGACAAATCGTCGTTTGCACTGGAGCGAAGCGTGGATGTCGATCCTTACGAAACACGATATCTGACGTGGCGCTGGAGAGTCGCCGAACTTCCCGCCGGCGGCGATTTCCGGCATGCCTCCACCGACGATCAGGCCGCGCAGGTAATGGTCGCGTTTGATGACCGGCGTGTGCTCAGCTACATTTGGGACAGCACCGCTCCGAAAGGAACCATGCAGAACGCCAGCTCCATTCCGCTGGTCCACATTTTCGCGGTGGTTTGCGAATCGGGAGCGGCGGACCGGAATCGCTGGCTGCCGGAGACGCGCGATGTGGCCGGCGATTATGAGCGCGCCTATGCCAAGACCGCGCCGCATGTAAAAGGTCTGCGCATCCAGATCAACTCGCAGCACACCGGCACCAAAGCCGAGAGCTCGTTCGGCGAAGTGGTGTTCCGCAATAAGCCCGAATAATGCTGTTGGTCACCGGCGCCAGTGGGTTCATTGGCAGCCACCTGGTGGATCTGCTGCGCGCGCGCGGCGCTCGCTTCCGGTGCCTCGTGCGGCGCACCACTTCCACGAAGAGCCTGGGATCTGTGGAGACGGCTCTTGGTGATCTGACCACCGGAGAAGGCCTCGACGAAGCGCTTCGCGGCGCGGATGCAGTCATTCACCTCGCCGGGGTCACCAAAGCGGTCCGCCCCTCCGATTACGACGTGGGCAACGTGCGGGCCAGCGAAATTCTGGCGGGCTCGCTTCGCGGGAAGGGAATTCGCCTGCTACAGGTCAGCTCCCTGGCGGCCGCTGGCCCCAGCCGCGCTGGGGATCCCTTGCGGGAGGATGCCGAGCCCCAGCCGGTCTCCGCCTATGGCAAATCGAAATTCGCCGGTGAGCGCGCCGTGCGAGCTGTGCTGCCCGACGCGGTCATCTTGCGGCCTCCCGTTGTGTACGGACCGCGCGATACGGGCGTCCTGCAACTACTGAAGCCGATGAGTAGAGGCTGGTCGCTCGAGATTGGCGGCGGCGAGCGCTGGTTTAGCTTTATCTTCGTGAAGGACCTGGCCGAGGCCTTGCTGGCCTGTGCGGCTGCCCCGAGCGCTCTCGGAAAGACTTATTTTGTGGCGCATCCCAAACCAGTCTCCTGGACTCAACTGGTCGCGCAGGCCGGCAGCATCATGGGGCGGAGAATTCATGCGCTGCGGCTGCCGCCGCCGGTGGCACGGGCTGTGGGGTCGTGTGCGGACGTCTGGGCGCGGGTCACCGACAGGCCCGTGGTGCTTTCCCGTGAGAAGATCTTGGAAGCGCAATGCATGTGCTGGACGTGCGATTCTGGGCGGGCTGCGGCGGATTGGGGGTTCCTGGCGCGCACTTCATTCACGGATGGACTGGCGGCAACCCTCGCCTGGTATAAGGAGGCCGGTTGGCTCAAGTATTAAGCGTGTGGGCGCGTTTATGGCCGGTGGACAAAATCATTCTGGGGTATTTTGGATTCGCCTTTCTGCTCATCGCCGGCTGGTGGGGTTCGTTGCCGCAGGCCGCCGGGCTCTTGGCCTGTCACCTCATTGGCGCAGCGTTGCTGCTTTACGAAATCCTCCGCCCCAACCCCACCACGTGGTTTTTTCGGCATTGGTACCCGCTTATTTACGTTGCGTTTTGCTACAAGGAAATGGCGCTGCTCATTCCCGCAGTGCGCCACAGCGACGCTGATGAGTGGCTGGCCGCGCTCGATCGCGCCGTCTGGCACGCCAATCCCACCGTCTGGCTGGAGCGCATCGCCAGCCCGGCGCTAACGGAATTTTTGCAGATTGTGTATACGCTATTTGTGCCGGTGGTCTTGCTGGTGGCTTTCCTGCTCTGGCGGCAGAGGCGCTTTACCGAGTTCCAATATTATGCTTTCCTGATTGCGCTAGGTTATCTTGTTTCCTACGTAGGATATCTGATCGTTCCCGCGCGCGGCCCGCGCTTCCTGCTGAGGGATCTGCAACATGCGCCACTGCACGGACTGTGGTTTTTCCAGAGCATGCAAAGCACGCTGGACCGCCTGGAATCGGCCCATTACGATTGCTTCCCGAGCGGTCACACGGAACTCACCATTCTGGCGTGGTGGAGCACGCGAAAGCTGACAAATTCGCTGTTTTGGCCTTATTTTGCCTACACTTTAAGCATCATTTTTGCTACAGTTTATCTTCGATATCACTATACGATCGATATTGTTGCGGGTGTGGCTGTGGCGGCCATTCTCATCGTAGCCGCTCCGCAGGTATACGAACATCTCCAAACAAAAGGGGCTTAGGTTGGAGGAAATTGAAGTTGTTGCGGCAGACAAGCAGGCGCTTCGCGAATTCGTGGAACTGCCTTACACGCTGTATCGTAACAACTCCTATTGGGTGCCACCCTTGCGCATTGCGGTAAAGGAGTTGCTCGACCGCGACAAGCACCCCTTCTACCGGAATGCGGAGGCCGAGTTCTTTCTGGCGCGCCGGTCCGGTAGTCCGGTGGGCCGGATTGCCGCCATCGTCGACCGCGCGCACAACCAGTTTCACAACGAGCAGGCGGGCTTCTTCGGGTTCTTCGAATGCATTGATGATGCCCGTGTGGCCGAGGCGCTTCTGGCACGCGCCCGGAAGTGGGTATCGGACCGCGGCGCCCGCTGTTTGCGGGGGCCGGTCAGTCCTTCCACCAACTATGAGTGCGGCCTGCTGGTCGAGGGCTTCGACTCCAGCCCCATGGTGATGATGACCTATAACCCGCCGTACTACGCCTCACTGATGGAACATACGGGCCTTCATAAAGCCAAAGATCTGCTGGCCTACGCCAGCCCGTCCGCCGAGGTTCACACCGCGAAGATCGAACGCGCCGCCAAGCGAGCTCTTGCGAAAAACGGGGTTCGCCTGCGCCCGATCAACATGAAGGATTTCGACGGAGAAGTTACTCGCGTTTGGGAGGTCTATTGCGCGGCGTGGAGCCGCAACTGGGGCTTCGTGCCCATGTCCCGCGAGGAGTTTTTCCAGATGGGTAAGGAGATGAAACAGATTCTCAAGCCCGAACTGGTGCTCATCGGGGAAGTGGGCGATCGCACGGTCGGTTTTGCTTTGGCCTTGCCGGACATCAATCAGGCGCTGAAACCCGCAGGCGGGCGGTTGTTCCCCACGGGGCTGCTCAAAATCCTGTACCATCAGCGTTTGATTAAGAGCGTCCGGGTCCTGGCATTGGGGGTGGTGGAGGAACACCGTGCCTCGGGCCTGGCAGCCGCATTTTATGCTACTCTCGTGCGGAACGCCCTGAAGCTGGGCTACACGACAAGTGAAATGTCCTGGATTTTGGAGGACAATGTCTTAATGAATCGCTCCCTGGAGGTGATGGGCGCGAAGCGGTACAAGACCTACCGAATTTACGAATGGAGCTGATGCCCATGCGCGTACCGAGTACCGACGTCACCGGCAAGAAGAAGAGCAGCGGATCGAACGATATTTTCGAAAAGTGCCGTACCTTCACACGGCCCAACGATCTGCAGTCGGCCGGCCTCTACATGTACTTCGAGGTTTTCGGCGATCGCGAAGGCTGCGCCCCGGGCGAAGTCCGCTTGGGCAAGCGCAAGGTCCTGATGTTCGGGTCGAACGATTATCTCGCTCTGATTTCCCATCCCAAGGTACAAGAGGCGGGGGTGCAGGCGATCAAGAAGTATGGCAGCGGCTGCAGCGGTTCCCGGCTCTTGAACGGCACGCTCGATCTGCACGTGAAGCTCGAAGCCGAGTTGGCGGCATTCTCCCACAAGCAGGCGGCGATTATTTTCGGTACCGGTTTTCAGGCCAATTACGCCACCCTTTCCGCGCTAACCGAGAAGGGCGACGTGATGATTTGCGACCACAATCTGCACGCCAGCCTGGTGGAAGGCGCCCTGCGCTCGCCGGCGCGAACCGTGCGCTTCCGCCACAACGATCTGGACCATTTCGAACGCTGCTTGGAGAATTGCCCGCCTGAGGAGCGCATTCTCGTCGTTTCCGAAGGCGTGTTCAGTATGGAAGGCGATATTGCCGACCTGCGCGGCATTCTGAAGCTGGCCAAACCGTACGGCGCGCGCGTCTACGTGGATGAAGCCCACGGCATCGGTGTCCTGGGCAAGACGGGCGCGGGCGCAGCGGAGCATCTGGGCGTACTGGACGATGTCGACATCATCATGGGGACGTTCAGCAAATCGCTGGCTTCAGTGGGGGGCTTCATTGCGGGCGACCGGACGGTCATCGATTATTTGAAGCACACCGCGCGGCCTTTTGTGTTCTCGGCCAGCCTGCCCGCCGCCTCCGTCGCGGCCGTGGCCGCGGCTCTCGAGATTATGAAGAAGGAGCCGGAGCGGAGGCTGCGGCTGCTGCGTATCGCCAACCTGTTGCGTGACGAACTGCGTGCGCGGGGTTTCTCGGTGCTCCCCGGAGAAACCGCCATCGTGCCCGTGGTGATCCAAAGCGAGCTCGATCTCTGCCGGCTGTGCAAGGCGCTGCTCGAAGAAGGCATCTATATCAATCCCGTGTTGCGGCCCGCGGCTGCCCAGAACCTGCTGCGCATTTCCTGCACCGCCGCGCACACCGAGCGGCACGTGGAGCGGTTGGTGACGACGCTCGCGAGAGTGGCCGCACGGCTGGGCATCGAAGTCTAATCCGCCGCCCGGGCCCGGCAAAACTGTCGCCGTGGGGGCCGGAGTTAGAATGAAGATTCCGGAACTTCCATGCAATTTCTTGCCACCAGTCTGTTGGAACTGATCACCGAGACTTCCACCAATCTCCCGCCCGATGTGCGGGCCGCCATGTCTCTGGCGACCGACCACGAAACCCCGCGAACGCAGTCTTCGCAAGCCTTTAACATCATCCTGTCGAATATCGACATGGCGCAGCAGGACGAGGGCCCCATCTGCCAGGACACGGGCATGCCCACGTTCGTCGTCCACACTCCCGTCGGCGTGAATCAGATTCGGATCAAAAAAGCCATTCGTGAGGCGGTGGCCGAGGCGACACGGAGGGGCAAACTGCGCCCCAACTCGGTGGATTCTTTGACGGGCAAGAACAGCGGCGACAACCTCGGCATAGAGACTCCGGTCATGCACTTCGAGCAATGGGAGGAGGACGAGATCGAGATCCGTCTCATCCTCAAAGGCGGCGGCTGCGAAAACAAGAATATCCAATATTCCGTTCCCTGCGAGTTGGACCACCTGGGTCGCGCCGACCGCAACCTGGAAGGCGTGCGCAAGTGCATTCTGCACGCCGTGTGGCAAGCGCAAGGGCAAGGTTGCGCGCCGGGGGCGGTCGGTGTGTGCATCGGCAGCGACCGGGCGCATGGCTACGATTTGGCCAAGATGCAGCTCTTCCGCACGCTCGACGATGTGAACCCGAATCCCACGCTGGCCAAGCTCGAAACGGAAATCATGGAAGAAGCCAACCGCCTGGGTGTCGGCGCCATGGGTTTCGGCGGCAAGTCATCACTGATCGGCTGCAAAATCGGGGTTGCCAACCGGCTGCCCGCCAGTTTCTTCGTTTCCGTGGCCTATGAATGCTGGGCCTTCCGGCGCTTAGGCGTCCGCCTCGATGCGGGCACGGGTGCGATTACGCGATGGCTCTACCGCGACCCGTCGCGTCCCGTGGAGCGCATGGCGCGCGGAGAGGGCTTCCCCTTGACGGGCCGCGAAATCGTCCTGACGCCGCCGCTGACGGAGGCGCAGATGCGCGCTCTCAAAGTCGGCGACGTGGTTTTGATCAACGGCGAGATGTTCACGGGGCGCGACAATGTTCACGCCTACCTCATGAAGAACCCGCCTCCCGTGGATCTGCACGGCGCCGCGCTATACCATTGCGGCCCCGTGATGCTGAAGGACGGAGATCAGTGGAAGGTGAAGGCTGCCGGACCGACCACCAGCAGCCGGGAGGAGCCCTACCAGGCGCATGTCATCCAGCGCTACGGCGTGCGGGCGGTGATCGGGAAAGGCGGTATGGGAGCCAAGACGCTGGCCGCCCTCAAGGAATCCGGCGCCGTCTACTTAAATGGGATTGGCGGCGCCGCGCAATATTATGCGCGCACCGTGGAGCAGGTGCTGGGCGTGTATCTGATGGAGTTTGGGATACCGGAAGCGATGTGGCACATCCGCGTGAACGGTTTCGCCGCCATCGTGACCATGGATGCGCACGGCAACAGTCTGCACGCCGACATCGAAGCCAAGACAGGCGCAGCCCTCGAAGCATTGCAGGAAGCGTAAACGCGCTGCTACACTAAAACTTCCCCGGCCAGGTAGCTCAGCTGGTAGAGCGCAGCCCTGAAAAGGCTGGCGTCGGCGGTTCGATTCCGTCCCTGGCCACCATACTTCTCAATCACTTACGAGCGTTCTAACATCCCGACCTGTTCCGTTCCGTTCCAAAACTCTAACCTGCAAAAACCCGTTCCGATCAGGATCCTAAGCCACGGGCAGGGCGGCCAACTCGGCGAGCTTGGTCGCGACGTCTGCCATCGGATTTTCTGCAGTGCTCAGGCCGGTTCGCGAAGCGAGCATAGGGCTGACGTCGCGGAGCGCTTCGTACGTTGTGCCGTGCACAATGGGGACGAGCTGGTTCCGCGCGAGGAGTACGGATAGCTCTTTGTCCGCGATGCTCTCGCCTTTGAGGCGTTGCAGTAGTGTAGGGGTCACCAGTACGATGCCGATTCGTGACTTCGCTAGTCCCTTGTCGATTTCCCGAAGTAATGCTGTTCCCAGCGGGATGTCCTTCTCACTGAACCAGACGGAGACACCGCGCGCGCTTCGAGCACATCGTGGAGTTCCTTTGCGGCTCCTGCCCGGTCGTCCCATGCATGGCAGAGGAAGTAGTCCCGACGTTCCGGCTGGCGAGATATCTTTTCGACGGTTTCGCGGATCGGTGTGAGTGCCACCACTCGGAAGGCGTGTACGCCACTGACGAGCCCGCTGGTGACCAGCGCGGCCGTGCGCTGCCACCACCACTGCCCCCGCTGCTCCGGCCGCCACCGCTACTCACGGATGAGGGATACGATGGCCGCGGGTACGACGGGTATGGGTTCCGTCAGTGCCTCTTATCTCTACACCTCAGGCGCGACTTGAACCGATTGCGTAGGCCCGGTCTGGGCGCCGAACTCCAGCAAAACGCAGACGCCGCAGGATATCGTAGATCTCAGTTCTACCGCGAAGGCAGACTCAGCGAAGAATTCCACTGCTTACGCGAACGAGCTAACCTCGACCAGTGCATACGTCGGGAATCGGCCTCGGGCTGCGTCGGAAGTTCTA
>Ga0335078_10003547_pt1 | contig 23221 bp, 20 predicted proteins | sample Lox_Sample_32_FD_206711 | JGI IMG/M metagenome (GOLD analysis project Ga0335078, IMG submission 206711) | Soil microbial communities from Loxahatchee National Wildlife Refuge, Florida, United States - Lox_Sample_3.2 | ecosystem: Environmental > Terrestrial > Soil > Wetlands | place: USA... | reverse complement strand
CGACGCAAAGGCTCTTGTCGCCGAGCTCTCCTCGCCCTAGGGACGGATGCCGACCTCCGCGCGGCGCCCTGCGGTCGCGGGACAGTTCTACGAGTCGGACGGCGCCGCGCTCGCGCGCCAGGTCGAAGGCTGCTTCACCGACCCCCGAGGGCCCGGCGCGCTCCCGACGCGTCAGCGATCCGCCGAGCGCCGGGTCCGGGCGGCCGTGGTTCCGCACGCCGGGTACATCTTTTCGGGGGCGATCGCGGCGCACGCGTATCGTCTGATTGCGGCCGACCGGCCTCCCGAGAGCGTGCTCGTTCTGGGCGTCGACCACTACGGCGCGAGCCGGGGAGCCTCGCTCTCCGACCGCCCCTGGCTCACGCCGCTCGGCCCGACGCCGGTCGACCGGGAGCTGGTGGCCTCTCTTCGGAAACCCCCCCTCGACCTCGACGAGGAGGCGCATGCCCGCGAGCACTCGATCGAGGTCCAACTTCCGTTCCTCGAGTACGTGCTCCCCCATCCGAGATTCGTTCCGCTCGAAGTCGGATTCGGTCCGTTCTCGTTCCTCGAAGAGGTCGCGGGCGTGGTGCGCGCGGCCACGCAGGAGCGCGATGTCCTGCTGATCGCCTCCACCGATTTCTCCCACTACGTCCCGCCCGCGGTGGCCGACCGGCTCGACCACATGGCGATCGCGCCGATCCTCGCGGGGGACGCCCGCGGTCTCTACGACACCGTCACCCAGAATGACATCTCGATGTGCGGGATCGCACCGACCACCGTCCTCCTCGCGGCGCTCGCGGGCTCGGGACTGCGCCCCCGGCTCCTGCGCTGGGGTCACTCGGGCGAGGTCGAGAAGATGCGCGAGGTCGTCGGATACGCCGCGATCGTCTTCGAGGAGAGCGTCGAGCGCTCCCCTGTTAAATAGGGCGGTAGGCTCGGCGCGCCCGGCCCCCGATGATCCTTTCGGACGTCAAGATTCGGGAGGCGTTGCGCGACCGCCGCATCGTCATCCGTCCGTTCCGCCGCAGCTGCCTCGGGACGAATTCGTACGACGTCCACCTCGGGCCGTACCTGGCGGTCTACGAGGACGCCGCGCTGGACGCGCGCCGGGACAACGCCGTCAAGGAGTTCCGGATCCCGCGCGACGGATATGTCCTCATCCCCGGCCAGCTCTACCTCGGGGTGACCGAGGAGTACACCGAGACCCACGGCTACGTGCCGTTCCTCGAGGGAAAATCGAGCGTCGGCCGCCTCGGGATCGACATTCATTCGACCGCGGGCAAGGGCGACGAAGGCTTCTGCAACTACTGGACGCTCGAGATGAGCGTCAAGGTCCCGGTCCGCATCTACGCGGGCATGCCCGTCGGCCAGCTGATCTACTTCGAGATCTCGGGCCGGGTCGAGCGAAGTTACTCGAAGAAGAAGTCTGCGAAGTATCGGACGGTCTCCCGCCACCCGACCCCCTCGCGCATGTACCTTAACTTCCCGACGCGGGGACCGGCGCGCCGCCGTCGTCGTTGAACCATGCCGCGCTCGTCGAGCCCGGTCCGACGGCGGATCGCGCGGCTGCGACTCCCGCTGCGAAGCCGCCGGGTGGAGCTCGTGGCGCCCTCGGTGGACCACATCCCTTCCTTCGTCCGCCTCCTGAACGAGCCGTCGGTCGCCCGGTGGACACTCCATATGCCCTACCCGTATCGGGCGAGCCACGGTCGGATGTGGATCCGCTGGGCCGCGCGCAACCGCCGGGACGGCCGCGCGCTCAGCTTCGTGATCCGTCGGCGTTCGGACGGCGCGGTGCTGGGCGGCGCCGGGGTCCACCACATCGATGACGGCGGCACTTCGGGCGAAGTGGGGTACTGGCTCGCCCGCCCGTATCGGGGACTCGGGTACGGGAGGGAAGCCGTCGACTTGCTCGCCCGGACCGCCTTTCGCCGTCTCGGCTTGCACCGGCTCGAGGCACGGATCCTTCCCGGAAATCTCGCCTCGCGACGGCTTGCGGTGCGCTGCGGGTTCCGCTACGAAGGGCGGTTGCGGGACGAAATCCAGAAAGACGGCCGTTGGCGCGCCACCCTCCTCTTCGCGCGCGTGGCCTCCGACCGTCCGAGCCGGCGGTGACGTTCGGTCGCCGCAACCGGACGCCTATCCCGGGCCGCGACGAAGGTAAAAGGCCGGTCGGCCAGGCCGAGCGCGGTCTCGACGATTCAACGGGTCGAACTCGGCGGCTTCGCTTTCCCGGATGACCCGGATCGAGCGGAATCCGAGGCGGCGGACGAGGTACCCTTCCGCGGCGCGCAGCGCGGCCTCCTCGTCCACGCTCGGGCCGGTCACCGGCGGCTCCGCACGCATCAGGGGGGCGATCCGTTGCAGGTACTTCGGGACCTCGGCCCGGTGCGCCGCGACGGCCGGGTCGGAGGCGGCCCGGCTCATGACGTCCCTCACGTTCGGAGCCTCCCCGTGGTCCAGCGACTCCCGCACCCACCGCTCGACCACCGACTTCCACGGTTCGGCGACGTAGAACACCGCCTCCTCGACCGGCGATTCCGCCCGGTCCTGGGCGGGTCGCAGGACGGCCCTCAGGTCTTCCTCGACCCGGTCGAGATACGCTTCGTGGGCGTCCGCGGTCGCCGACAACGGAAATTCCTCGACCGCGGGGAACCCCGCGACCGCCACGAGGTCCGGGTAGATTCCTTCGCCGAGCTCCTCCGCGAGGTGGGGAGTGATCGGAGAGAGCAGGCGCACCCAGGCCCGAGCGGCCGCCGCCGTGGCCGTCGAAGGGGACCCTCCCCGAGCGTAGTACCTTCGCAACAACGTCGGAATGCCCACGTAGGTCACTTCGGCCGCCGCGCGAAGGTCCGTCCGGTCGTAGGAGCTCCGTACCTCTCCGATCGCGCGGTGCATCGCGGAGCCGAGCCAGGCATCGAGTTCGGGAGGGCCCGGGGAGTCCCCCGCCAGCGCCTCGCGGACCAGCCGCTCGACATCGGAGATGCGGCCGGCGGCCGAGTCGACCAGCGACGGATCCCAGACGATGTCCTGGGACGGCGAAGCCGCGATCGCGTAGAACAGGCGCAGGGCATCCGGCCCCCAGTTTTCGAGCGCGAGGTCGATCGGCGGGATGCGGCCGCCCATGGCCAGGTCCTTCTTCGAGAGTTTCGCACCGGCCGGGCCGGTGATCCAGCCGTTCACGTAGATGCCGCGCGGCTGGAGCTCGGGGCCGAGGAGTCGCGCGTGGGTGTAGAGAAAGACCGGGAAGTGGACGCGTTTGTGCTCCTTGCCGCCGAGGTTGAAATCGAGCGGGTACCAGTAGAGGAACTCCGCGCGCACCTCCTCCTGGAGGGCACGCTCGACCGTGGGCTCGCCCGCGCCCTCGCCGAGGAACACGTAGTCAAAGAACTCGGGGGTGAGGTGGCGGAGCGTCAGGCGACCCGTCGAAACAAACCGTCGGACGATGAAATACGCCATGTAGAAGGTCGAATCGGCGATCGGTTCGATGATCCACTCTGGGTCGAGCGGGAACGGCGTGCCGAGCCATCGTCCTTTGCGGGTGCAGGGGCGGTCTCCGAACCAGTCTAGGATTCCGGAGAGTTCCTTTCCGTAGTCCGACGGCCACGTGATCAAGCGGGCCAGTGTCGCCCGGGTGCGTTCCTTCCACTCCGGGTCTCCGTACGCGAGGAACCATTGGTCTGTGACCTTTCGGATCACCACCGTGTGTCCGTTCCGGCAGATGACCGGCTTTGAGAATTCCTGGAGCTCGAACGTCGACGCCCGCGCGGCGAGCTCTTCGATCACTCGACCGCGGGCCTCTCGGACCGGAACGCCGGCGAGCGCGGGAACGGTCATGACGCCGCGACCGAACTCGAGCCGGTACAGTCGCTCGGTGGCGGCGTCGAGCGCTTCCGCGTCGTTCAGGTCCTTCACACCGGCCGCCCGGAGTGCGCGCTCGGCGGGCGTCCCCGAGCCGGCGGAGAGATCGGCCTCCGACGTGGTCAGGGTCGCCCGCGCCGGTATCTCCAAGAGCACCGGGGGCGGACCCACCGCCGCGCGCGCCGACTCGGGCAGGGCGAGGAGGGCCGCGGCGTCGGCCGGGGCGTGCGCCGGTACGCTCATCACGACGCCGGTTCCGACGGTCGGGTCGACGAGCGGGCTTTCGAGCACGGGGACCCAGGATCCTCGCAACGGTACTTCTACGGAGCGACCCACCAGTTCGGCGGCGGGCAGTTCGTGGCCGAGGCGGCCCCCGTGCTGCTCGACGAGGCGTTCCCCCCCGGGTCGGGCGACGAGGTACTGGTGCTCGGCCTGGTGCCATACCACCAGAGTCTCGCCCGGAGCGAGCCACAAGTTCGTGACGCCGTAGACGGTCTCGGGTCGCAGCGTCGCCGCGAGCAGAGTTCGCCCATCCTCGAGGCGGAACGGCACGGTCGAGAATCGGAGGATCTCGGCATCCCCGCCGCTCGAAAGGTCGGTCTCCGAGGGGTCCACCGCCACGGGGCCGCAGACCGGGCACACGGACGAGGTGTACGACCCCCGGACCAGGGCGTGGGCTCGGTCCAACGCTCGGAACTGCCACCGGATGAACGCGCGATAATCCTCGTCGACCGTCGTGAGGTAGGTGGTCTCGTCAAACAGCACCCCGATCGACCGCAAGACCGCTCGGTACGATTCGCCGAGGAATCGGGCGACCGATTCGGGGTCCTCGAGCCGCGACCGCTCGGACGCCGTGACCCCCGCGTCGTCCAGCTGCTGGACGATGGTCGGGTCCCGGTCGCGGACGCGCTGGGCGAAGGTGACCGCGGGAAGCCCCGATGCGTGGATCCCGAACGGGAACAGCACCGCCTCTCCGAGCATCCGGTGATATCGGTGCAACGCATCGGTGTAGAGGTAGCCGCGAAGGTGCCCAACGTGAAGGAAACCGCTGGTCCCGGGATAGGCGTTCAGTGCGAAGAACTTCCCGCGGATCCCCGCACGCTGGCCGGTCGCGATCCCGGCGCGCGTCCACGCCTCCTGCCAATGTCGGACGCGCGAGGCCTCCATCTTCGGCCATCGACGCGACCACCGTATTTGAGGGATTCCCGAACGCCCCGGTAGCTGGGCTGCACCCGAGCCGCTTTAGGGGTTCGACCTTCCTCCGGGACGTCATGCGCATCATCGAGGTCTTCCACTCGCTGCAGGGGGAGGGCCCCCTCTCGGGGGTCCGCACGACCTTCATCCGGACCGCGCGCTGCAACCTCCGCTGCCGCTGGTGCGATACGCCGTACTCGTTCGGGCCCGGCCGCGAGCGGTCGATCGACGCGCTCCTCGCCCAGGTCGCCCGGAACCAGACCCAACACGTCTGCCTCACGGGCGGTGAACCGCTCCTCCAGAGCGATTCGACGGTCCTGACCCGTCGCCTCTCGGAGCGGGGGGTCACCACGGTGATCGAGACGGGCGGCTCGCTCGACATCTCGCCCTATCTCGGAATCCCCGGCGTCATCTTGAGCGTGGACGTAAAGTGCCCCTCGTCCCGCATGCAGGGACGCAACCTCTGGACGAACCTACCGAAGCTGCGCGCCTCGGATGTGCTCAAGTTCGTGATCGCCGACCGGAAGGACTACCTGTACGCCCGGCGGGTCGTCCGGGAGTACCGCGGACCCGCGACGATCGTCTTCCAGCCCGTCTGGGGGACGGACGCCGGCCGTCTCGCCGATTGGGTGCTCGCAGACCACCTCGACGTCCGGGTGATGCTCCAGGAGCACAAGGTCCTCTGGGGCGATGTCCCCGGCCGCTGAGGGGCCCGCCGCTCGCCCCCACAGTTAGGCTAATGAGGCGCGCGCCGTCGTCCGCCTCTCTGGTTCATGGCGTCACAAGAACCGTCGTCCCGAGCAATGATGGCCGGTTACGAATCGGTCTTCGGCAAAGCGAAGGGCATGGTCTTTCCCCGGATCGTTCTGGTCGGCCACGGGGTCCTCGACGAACTGGCCACCACCTGCCGCCAGTTCGGCTTTCCGAACCGGGGCGCGGTCGTCACCGGCCCGAAGACGGCGGAGATCGCCGGACGACGCGCGTCCACCATCCTCCAGGAGGGCGGCTTTCACGTCACTACCGTCATCGCGCACGAGGCGACCGAGGCCGAGGTCGACCGAGTGGCGGAGCTGGTGCGGACGGATCACGCCGAGTTCCTGATCGGGGCGGGGGGCGGGAGCAAGATCGATATCACGAAGGTGGTCGCCGCCCGGCTCCACATCCCGTTCCTGAGCCTGCCCACCTCGGCCGCCCACGACGGCATCTCCTCCCCCCGCGCGTCGCTGCACGGAGCTACCAGCATTACGAGCACGGAAGGCGCGGTCCCGATCGGTGTCATCGCCGACACCCAGCTCATCGTCCAGGCACCGTTCCGACTGCTCGCTTCGGGTTGCGCGGACGTCATCTCCAACCTCACCGCGACGCTGGATTGGCGCCTCGCGGTACGGCTGCGCAACGAGGAGTACTCGAGCACCGCCGCCACCCTGAGCGAGTACGCCGCCCAGGAGATCATGGACCACGCCTCTTCGATCAAACCGAATCTCGAGGAGTCGGTCTGGATCGCTATCCGTCCGATCCTCGTCGCCGGGATCGCGATGAGCGTCGCCGGCTCCTCCCGCCCGTGCTCCGGCAGCGAGCACCTGTTCAGCCACGCGCTCGACCGGGTGAGCGAACACCCGAGCCTGCACGGCGAGCAGTGCGGCGTGGGCGCGATCATGATGATGTACCTGCACGGCGGCGACTGGCGACGGCTCAAGACCTCGCTGCTCACGATCGGGGCCCCGACGACCGCTCGCGAGCTCGGCGTCCGCAACGAAGAGGTCGTGAAGGCGCTCGTGATGGCCCATTCGATCCGGCCGGACCGGTACACGATCCTGGGGGACAACGGGCTCACCCGGGAGGCGGCCGAACGGCTCGCCACCGTGACCGGAGTGATCGGCTAGCATGGCGGAGATCACGCTGCTCGCGATCGCGGAGGCGCGCGAAGGGTACGAGTTCGTCTATCAGGGCGGCGCCCCGATCTGTCGGACCTGCGCCTTCCGACATGCCTGCCTCACGCTCGACCCCGGCCGAAAGTACGCCGTGACCCGGGTGCGGCCGGTGACCCACCCGTGCGCGCTCCAGGAAAGCGAGGCGCACGTGGTGGAGGTCAAGCCGACCGCCCGTCCGCTCGTGGTCGATGCGCGCAGCGCGGTGGTCGGCAGCTCGGTGGAGGTCGGACGCTATCCGTGCCGCCGCCTCGACTGCCCCAACTGGTCGGACTGCGCGGGGCCATCGCTGCCCGCGAAGCAGCGCTTCCGGATCGAGCGGGTCGAACCGGAACCCGCGGAGTGCCTGATCGGCCGAACGTTGAAACGGGTGGACGCGGTCTAGGTCCCGGTGCGGGGCTGTGGGGTAGCTACGGACGGGAGGCCCAAACCTCGGTCCGCTCTATTGGTCCATCCTTCGAGCTTTGGGAGCTCGGGACCCCGATTCAAATTCGGGCAGCCCCACCGCACGGCCTTGGCCCCCCGTCGCCGGTCGGCTCCCGGGTCCCGAACCGACCCGGGAGGCGACGCGCCTAGCGCGACTTCACCCCGACCCGCCCCGTGTAGTCGATCCGGTTGAGGAGGATCGGCGGGGGATTCGCGGCGAAATACTCGTCCACCGCCTTCCGGGCCCCGAGCCAATGGCCGTAGTCGTCGAGCAGCAACACCCCGCCGCTCGCGAGCCGCGGGTACAGATGGAGGAGCTCGTGCTTCGTCGACTCGTACCAATCCGTGTCGAGCCGGAGGAGCGCGATCCGCTCCGGAGCGTGGGACGGGATCGTCTCCTCGACCTTTCCCTTGACCATCACCACGCGCTCCCGCGGATACCCGGTCGCGAGGACGTTCGCCGCGACCTCCGCGAACGACGCCGCCGCCCAGGTGTTCTCCTTCTTCTGGGATTCGGCCCGCCATCGGATCTCCGCGGGCGTACGGCTCACGCTGTCCATGTCGGCCGGGGTGGGCGCCGACATCCCCTCGAAGGTGTCGAAAAGGAACAGGCGACGGTCGGTCTTCCCCGCCGCCAACAGCGTGTGGGCGATGAGCATCACGCTGCCGCCGCGCCAGACCCCACACTCCACGATGTCGCCGGGGATGGCCGCTTCCAGAACGTAATGGACCGACTTGTAGAGGGAGTACATGCGCTCCCAGGAGGTGCCCGTGAACTTTCGGCACTTCTCGTAGATCCGGACGAAATCCTCCTCGACCGCCGGGTCCGACCACCCGAAGCGGTCCGCGGTCCACGTCGAGAGGCTGGTGAGGAGCGTGTACGGGCGGTCGAAACCTTTGGACGGCATCGCTCGAATCCCCCGGTTGCTCGACTCCGCTCGAAAGCGCTCGGCGCTCGGTCCGATCCCCAGGCCGGTCCCGGTAGTTGCGCCCCCTACTTAATGGCGGAAATCGCGGAGTCCGTGCGGTCCGTGACGGCACCTCCGAGCCGCCGGTCGGGGGCGACCGCCGCCCCCCATCACGACGGAGTCCGATGCGAGATCGAGCGATAGAGCTCGAGGTGCGAATCGATCATCCGGTCGACGGAATACTGGCTGACCGCCCGACGACCGGCGTCGCCCCGCTCCGGACCCCGATCCGGCAGGGTGGCCAGGGCCCGGGTCATCTCCTCTTCCGACCGCACGCAGACCCCGGCGCCGGTTTCGCTGAGCTCCCGGGCCGCGCCCGCATCGAACGCGACGAACGGCCGACCGGCGGCCATTCCCTCGAGGAGCCCGATCCCGAAACCCTCGAAGGCGCTCCCCTGGACATAGGCGTCCGCCGCGAAGAGAGCGCCGACGACGGCCGGCCTCGGCAGGGGGCCGAGGAAGCGGACGGGCACCGACAGCGCGCGGGCGAGGGCCTCGCAGTGGGCCCGGTCGTAGGGCGTCCCGGGAATGTCGACCCCGACGACGACGAGCCCCCACGCACCGCGGGTCGCCGCGACCGCGCGGATCAGCCGGTCGACCCTCTTGTTGTCGTAGAATCCCCCGACGTACACGGCGACGTGGGGGGTCGGGAGCGCCCAACCCTCCCGGATGCGGGCCGCATTCTCGGCCGGCTGGTCGAATTCCTTGAGGTCGATGCCCACAGGGATCAGGCGTACTCGCTCCGATGGGTACTTCCACCCGATGACTTGGTCCCGCTCCCCTTGGGTCAGGGCGACATAGGCATCGAACCGGCGCAGTCGGCCGGGCAGGTACTTGTCGTAGTAGAGCCAACGGACGAACCCCGTCCGCATCCAGTAGTGGTAGAAGCCGAGGGGCATGATCGCCTGCGGCCAATCGAACGACCCCGCGAACGGGAGATAGTAATCGACGTTCCAGATCCGGTTCCCGGTCAACGTGAGAACATCGGCCTCGAGGGACCGCAGTTCCCGAAGGTAGCCCTTCGGCACACGGAAACCCGCCACATGACGCATGCCGAGACGGACGACCCGAACCCCCGCAATCGTTTCTTCGCGCGGAGCCCCGGGTTCCGATTGGGCGACAACGGTCACCGTATGGCCCCGGGCGACGAACCCTTCGGCGAGCAACTGGACGAGCCGGGTCGCTCCGCCGAGTGCCGGCAGGTACCGCAGTACCGGCAGTACAATCCGCACGCACTCGCCCAACGAGCGAACCCGGGCCCCGGCCATAAAGACTTTGGCGCCGGCGGGCGGAGTCGTCCGGTGTCCCCCGGTTCGGGTCGCGAGGCCGCGCCCCGACGAGCCCTTAAGACCGCCGCGCCTGCATGCGTTTCGGAACGTCGATGACGCGCGATCGAGCGGACCCGGCTCGCCCCGCCCGCCCCGGCTCCGGGAGAGCCGCCCGGTGAACATCCTTCGGCTCGACGGATGGGACGGCACGACCGTCGGCGGCGCCCAAATGTACGTGCGCCGGGTCTCGCAAGCCCTCGACGCCCGCGGGCATCACAACGTGACCGCCGCGATCGTCACCGATGCGCCTCCCGAGAAGCTCGGACCCGTGCGCAGTTACCTCGTCCCCCGCTCGCCCGCCCGCCAAGCCGTCGTGGGCTTCGCCGAGGTCGCCCCGCTCGTGCGGTGGCTTGACGAAGTCGCCGCGGAGGTGAAGCCGGATATCATTCATTTGCACCGTTTCCACGCGGGTTTCCCGGCCCTCGGTCCGTGGCTCGGCGGCCGGAAGGAACCGATCGTGTTCACTGCTCACGACGCGGAGCTCGTCTGTCCCGTCGCGACCCTGACGCTGCCGGATCACACGCCCTGCCCGGGAGGGATCCTTCCGCGCTGCCAATTCACCGGCTGCGAAGTGGGCCTGGGACTTCCCCTGAACCTCGCGAAACGGCGGTACTTCGACGGCCACGTGAAGGAGCGCGTCCGCTCGTTCATTTGCGTCAGCCGCGCCACGCAGCGGATCTTCGAAAACCTCGGATATCGTCCTACCGACCTCCTCCGCCCCATGATTCCGGCCCCGGCGGAGCCGGCCTCCCTGCCGTCGGGTCCGTTCACGATCGGCTACCTCGGCCGTTTCGAGCGGCAGAAGGGGATCGATGTTCTCGCGGACGCGTTCGAGCGGGTCCGACGGCATCGCGGCGACGTGCGCCTGCGGCTCGCCGGCGCGGGACCCGTCCCGCCTCCCCGGGGGGAGGGCATTTCGGTCGACGGTTGGGTCCCGGACAGTCATCGCTGGTTCGACGGGATCCACCTCCTCGCGGTTCCGTCGTTGCCGTGGGAAAACTTGGGGAACTCCTCGCTCGAGGCGTTGGCCCACGGGGTGCCCGTCGTCGTCACCGATTCCGGCGGTCTTCCCGAGACCGTCGGTCAGTTCGGGACCGTCGTGCCGCCCGGCGACCCCGAAGCGCTCGCGACCGCCCTCCTCGGCCTCATGGACGACTACGGCCGCGCGCGCGCGCTCGCTCTGGCGGGCCGGGCGTGGGTACAGGAAGAGTTCTCCACCGAACGTCATCTCGAGCGACTGCTCGCCATCTACGCGTCCGCGCTGAGATCGGGCGCCGGAGCGTAGCGGGCCGGCTCTCGACCGTTATCAGCGAGGTCCCGGGTCGGCGACCGCGGGCCAGACCACCCGCGCGAGGTCGCGCAGCGAGGGCCCCGCGGCGCCGGACCGAAGGCGCTCGATCGCGTCGAGGCGCCGTCGACCGAGCAGCTGTTCGAGTTCCGACCATCGAACGTTCATCATCGCGTAGCGGCGCGCCGCGTCCGACCCCGCACTCTTCGCGAGACGGCGGAACGTCCGGGCGTAGGCGGCGGGGGTGCCGGAGACCGTTCCCGCCCGAAGGCTCGAGCCGACGCGGTGAACGGTGAGGGGCTTCGGGAAGAACGCATGGCGGTACTGACCGCGCATCAACAGGGTCGGGACCGCGACATCGATCCCGCATTCCACTTGCGCGAGCTCGGGCGCGAACGGCTCCAACGCCGTCCGGCGCACGGTGAGGGTGCTGAGGATCCCGTAGGCATGGGATGCGACGACCCACCGCAGGGTTTCGCGGTCGATTCGGTCGCAGGAGAACTCCCGTGCGGCGGTCGGCTGGGCGACCGGCCCCCCCGGGGGAACATACGCCCGCCCGTCAACGTCCACCTCCGTGTACCCGTTCTTCCACAGTACGAGGGAACCCGAAGCCGCGAACGCCCGTCGGACCTCGGCGAGGCGCCCGGGCCGGATGAGATCATCGTCGTCCAGGAACGAGACCGTGTCGCCCGTGCACGCCGCGAGGCCCCGGACGAGCGCGGCGCCGATCACCGGGATGTCCTCGGTGATGAGCGTCACGCCCCGGCCCGCGAGCTCGCGGTCGAACGCCGCGTCCGCCCAATCCTTCACGACCACGATCTGGTCGGCGCCGTCGGCGGCGGCCGAGTCGAGCGACAGCGGGAGGAATTGGCGGCGACGATAGCACGTGATCAGTACGGAGGTCCTCACGGAGGCCCCCGGTGTTCGGGGAGGGGCCCTCCGGTGTCGTCGTCCTCCCCCACCATACGAGCGGCGACGCGCGGGGGCTATTCAAGGTTGAGTTCGCGCCGATTCCTCGGGGGGCCCGAACCGAGCTCCCGCCCTCCGGTCGGGGAGAGAGGGTCGTGAGCCAAGGGTTATTGCGGTCGAAGTCTGCCCCGTGCCTCGATGGTGCGCGTGGGGATCACCGGCGCCACCGGATACATCGGCGGTGCCCTCGTCCCGTACCTCGCCGCCCGTCGCTGCGACCTCCGCCTGATCGACAATCGCACCGGCCCCGTCGAAGCGACCTACGGTGAGTGGCCCGTCGAACGAGGGGACTTCGAATCCGACGCGGGTCTCGCCCTCCTCTCCGACTCGGACGTGGTCCTCCACCTCGCCGCGGTCTCCGGAGTGATGGCGTGTGCTCGAGACCCCGTCGGCAGCGCGCGCAGCAACGTGGACGGCACCTCCAAGCTGCTCGCCATGTGCCGGGCCCGAAAGATCCCGATCGCGTTCGCGAGCAGTTTCGCGGTCGTAGGGGCCCCGGAGAGACTGCCGGTCCGGGAGGACACGCCCGCCCGACCCACGCACGAGTATGCCCGACAGAAGGCCGCGGGCGAGGAACTGGTCCGAGGGTTGGGCGCCGAGAACGGCATCCCCACGGCCGTGGTTCGGCAGAGCAACGTCTACGGCGGTTACCGGGCCGAGGGTCGGTACATTGCGAAGGGCAACGTGATCCAGCTGTTCGCCCGGCAGGCCGGCGAAGGGCGGCTGACCGTGAACGCCCCTGGGACGCAGCGCCGGGACTTCATCCATCTCGAGGATGTCATCGCCCATTGGGAGGCGATCGCCCGCTACCTGCTCGCGCCGAGCACCGAGCGCGCCGCCACGACGTTCAGCGTCGCGAGCGGCGAATCGCTCTCGGTCCTCGAGGTCGCCGACCTGGTCCGCCGCGAGTTCGGCCGCCTCCACCCGAAGTCGTCCCCGGTTCGGGTCGACGTCGTGCCGAACCCACGGGAAGGGATCGAGCTCGTGGAACCGGGATTCGCCGTCGACCGGACTCGGACGGAAGCGACGCTTCAACTCGGCTGCCGTTTCCGGGTCCGGGACGCGCTCCCATCGATCTTCCGGGACGTGGAGGAGCTCGCCCGGGCCTGAGGCGAACTCGGGACGGGACGACCGGGCCGCGAAGGAGGCGACGTTGTTCGAAGAGTTCCGCGCGCGGTTTTCGAGCTCGTTCCAAGGTCTCGCCCGGGCCGGACTTCGTTCGATCTGGATCCCCACCCGAACGGAATACCTGCGCGCGGCGACCCTGGCCACGGACGACCCCGCACGTCTGCTCTCGCACCTGGTGGGGTCGGCTCCCCCCGATTTCGCTCGCTCCCTTCCCGAGCTCAAGCCCTCCCGGTTCTCCGAGCTCTGGCCGATCGAACCCGGCGCCCAGCTGTTCCTCCGGGGCTTCGTTCGCGCCGTTCGCCCCCAGAAGCTCTTCGAGACCGGGGTGGCGGACGGTGCCTCCACGCGGATCCTGCTGGACGCGATGGAGGAGAACGGGGACGGCCGGCTCTGGAGCGTCGATGTGACGCCCGAAGCCGGGGCGCTGGCAAGGCAGTCCCCGGGGGTTCACCGCTGGCAGCTCGTGGTCCTGCCGGCCCGCGGTCGCGCCGCGGCGCTCCGCGCAGCGCTCGGCCCCGCGGCGCCGCTCGACGTGTTCCTGCACGATAGCGACCACAGCTATCCCTGGCAGATGTTCGAGTACCGCGAGGCGTGGAACGTCCTCGCGCCCGGCGGTTGGCTACTTTCCGACGACATCGACGCGTCGTACGCGTTCCTCGACTTCGGACGCCGGATCGGTCTGCGACCCGACATTCTGGTGGGGTCCCGGAAACTGTTCGGGGTGCTGCGCAAACCGGCTTGAAGGATTCGGACCGCGGCGAGAACGCGGAACGCTCAAGCCACCGAACCGGTGTGGCCCTCCGATGGTCGAGCCCGAATCGCCCGCCCCCCCGAGCTCCCGCGAGGTCGTGCCTCGCGTGTTCGCGGCCACGTTATTCTGCGAGATGTGCGGAGGCTCGACCCCGCATCGTATCCTGCGAATGGACCCGCCGCGGCGGTCCGGCGGAGGGCCGGTGCGAGGCACCGCGCGATGTCGGGTCTGCCAGTGGACCCACCGATTCGAATCCCGGAGTCCCGGACGCGTCGAAGTCGCCCGCATCGTTTCCGCCGGCCGGCTTTCGGAGCGCTCCCGCATCGAGCTGCCGGCGCATTCCCATCTTCAGGTCGGTTCCCGAATCCCGGGGTCGGACGAACCGTTGCTGATCCGACGTATCGATACTCGAGCCGGGGCCCGCGTGAAGAGCGCCTCCACGGACGACGTCGCGACGCTCTGGGTCGTCCGCGACGAGGGCGCGGTCGTGCCGGTGTCGATCGTGGAGGGTCGGTTCACGCATGCCACGCGGCTCGTCGTTCCGCCGGACACGCTCTTCGAGGTCGGCGGGAGTTGCACCGCGGACGGCACGCCGCTCGACATCGTGGCCCTTCGGGCCCGGGGGACGACCTGGCGGCGCCCGGGCGACCGATTCGCGGCCCGCGACGTCCAGCGTCTCTACGGGCGGCGAACGGAGAGCCCGCCCGCGGGGAGAAGGGACTGGAGGACCGAGCGCGAGAGCCCGAGGTCCTTCGCGAGCTCGACCTCGCGCTCTCCCCGTTCGCGCTCCTCGCCCGGGGTCAGGAGGACGCGGACCTCGCCCCGCGCTCGGACCGCATCGGGCGGGGCCACGGTCCACCGTTCCTCCCCGTCGTAGCGGATTGTCCCGAGCGCGAGCTCGAGCGGGAGGTCCCGGTAGAAATGCTTCGTCCCGTGGATCACCCACGCACCGCGGGCCACGAACTCCCCGCTCGCCCCTTTCTTGGAGACCTGATCGCTTTCGACCCAGAACGCTTCCGCCGAGGCGAGCCCCGCCCGCCACGCCTTCGAGAACGCGACCGCCCACTGGGCCGCCTCGCGATAGGTGACGTCGGAGAGGAGCGGGGACCCCGGCGGCGCATGTTTCACGACGACGCTCGCCGCCCCGTGGAGGTCCGCGTGGACGTAGATGTCGCCGTCCTTCAGGTGTTGCTTCACGACCTGGTCGTTCGAGGCCGCATCGCGACCGGCGACGACCACGGCCCCCTCGGTGCTGATGAACCACCGGAACCGCTCGAACCAGTGAGTCCGAAGCCGCGGCCCGGCCGGAGGGCGTCGCGCGATCGTCGGTGAGATTCGGGCCGGCTCGGCGGTGAGCCGGGCGAGCTTTCGCTCGGCGTCGGCGATCGCGCCCTCGGCGCCCGCGAGCTTCGATTGCGTCTTCTTCGCCTCTTCGAACAGGCGCTGGGCGACCGTTCGCGGGCTCTCGCCGATCAGTAGTGAGACCGTCCGATCGCCGAGGCGGGCATCGATCGCCGGACCTTCCACTCCTCGAGCTCGGGCCTCTTCGAGGATCTTCTCGGCGTCACTGTAGTGATCGAACACGGCCGACGCGTCGGCCTTCAGGTCGTCCGCCCGGCGCGCGAGCTCCCCGGCCGCGTGCCGTTGACGCTCCAACTGGTGTTCGAGGTCCTTCCGTGCCTGGGCGCGGTCCCGTTCCTCGGGGGAAACCGGCACGACCACGAGGGACGGGAAGTACTCTACGGCGGCGAGCGAGAACGTCGGCCGCGGGAGCTCCGTGACGTCACCCACTTCGGACCAGCGGCGGGAGCGGTACGGAGTCGCGTCCACGGCCACCTCGCCACGGACGTAGAGGAAGCCCGAAGGATGGTCGGCTACCTCCGCGATCAATTCTTGCAGGACCCGGTGGAGCTCCGCGGCGAGCTCGGTCGAACCGGCGGCGGCGGCCCGGGCGCCGTCCCAGCCGCCGCGGGCGATGACCTCCTCGGCCAGGGGGCCTCCGAGGGCAAGACGGGCAGCGAGGGTGCTCGCGAGGTCGGTCCGGGAGCGGGCGAGTTCGGCTCCGATCGCCGCCACTCCGAGCGTCCAAGGGTCGGCCCGCGCCGGCGGACGGGCGTACTCCGAACCGATGGCGACCGTTCGGTGGGCCCAACGGCGCGTCTGGGCCACCGCGACGATCGTGGCGCCGCGGGCCACGACGAGATTCCCGGTCCCGAACATTTCGAGGGCCACCAGGGTCGGCTCCGTCTGGTCCGAGCGACGGAGCTCGAGTTCGAGGAATCGCTCGCCGGCCGGGTCGGGGATGTTCTCGAGAACGGCTCCCTCGAGCAGGCGTCGAAGCTCGCGCGAAAAGGGGGTCAGTTCGTCCGTATGGACAGCCGCGTCCGCGAGGAGCGCTGCGAATCGGCCGGGGACCAGCAGGAGCTCGCGACGGCCCTCCCGGGGGACCCGCAGCGAGAGCGACCAACCCCCGACCGGGAGGGCGAACACCTTGTCGACCCGGGCGCGCCGCACCGCTCGGAGCTCGCGAACGAGCGCGAGCGTATCGAGGGCGGTGAAGCGGTCTTTCGGAGTGGGAACGCCGACCATCGCCCGAACCCCCCGGAACGGGGGTCGCGACCCGCCGCCACGCCTTAAGAGTTCGTCGTGCTGGGCGGCCGCATGGCGACCGAGCCGCCGACCGATGCCCGGGCCTGGCGGGAGCGGGCGCACCTGTTCGCGACCCGCGAAGTGGTGCCCCTGGCCGCCGCGATCGACCGGGAGGACCGGATCCCGGACTCGCTCGTCCGCGCCCTCGTGGAGGAGGGATTCTTGGGCCTCGGGATCCCTCCCGAATGGGACGGCTCGGGCGGGGACACCCGGTCGACCGTCGCGGTCCTCGAGGAGCTCTCGCGCGCCAGCGCCGCCGTGGGGGTTCTCGTCGCGGTCCATCTCTCCGTCTGCGCGATCCCCATCCTCACCTGGGGTACGGACGTGCAGCGGGATCGATTCCTCCGCCCGCTCGCCCGCGGTCAACGGCTGGGAGCGTTCGGCCTCACGGAGCCGGGCGCCGGCTCGGACACCGCGAGCCTTTCCACCCGGTACACGAAGGACGCGAACGGGTTTCTGCTGCGCGGCTCGAAGACCTTCATCTCGAACGCCGCGAGCGCGGGCGTTGTCCTCATCTTCGCGACCGGTGACCCCGGCCGCGGCCACAAGGGGATCTCCGCCTTCATCGTACCGCCGGGAACCCCGGGATTCTCGGTGGCTCAGCGATTCGATAAGCTCGGCCTGCGGGGGAGCGAGACCGCCGAGCTCGTGCTCGAGGACGTCCGCCTGCCCTCCGACGCGATGCTCGGCGGGGAAGGAGAGGGCCTTCGCGTGGCTCTGGGGGCTCTGCAAGGCGGACGCGTCGGGATCGCGAGCTGCGCGCTCGGGGTCGCCGAGGCGGCGTTCGAGGAGATGCGGCTCGCGGTCGCCGCCGATGACGCCGATTGGAAACGGTCTGCGCTCGCGCGCGCGTTCGTCGAGCTCGCTTCGGCCCGGGCCCTCGTCGGCGCCGCGGCCGAAGCGAAGGATGCGGGCCGCCCGTACGTGAACCAGGCATCGGTCGCAAAGCTGGTCGCTTCCCGGGCCGCCGTACGGATCGCCGGCTCCGGTGTCGATGTGGCCGGCGCGGCCGGCGCGCGGGCCGGTGCGCCGGCCGAGCGCCTCCTGCGGGACGCGCGCGTCTTCCCGATCGTCGAGGGCACGACCGAAATCCAAGAGTTGATCCTCGCCCGCGGGCTGCTTTCCCCCGGAAGCGGACGAAACCCTTTGTAGCGTGCCGGGCTCCGAGCTCTCGTGCCGGTTCGGAACCGCGCGCCGCCGACCCCGCCGCCCAGGACCGAGAGCGGTAGCCGGTCGGTTCCGCTCTCGGAGACCGGCATCGACCCCGGCTGGCAGCGGGTGCTCGCGGCCGACGGGATCTCGTCGCTCTACCCACCGCAGGCCGCGGCGGTCGGACCGGTCCTCGCGGGGAAGAGCATCCTGCTCGCCTGCCCCACCGCGAGCGGAAAATCGCTCGTCGCCTATCTCGCCCTCCTTCGAGCGGCCCAGGTCGGACGCACGGGGCTCTATCTGGTACCGCTGCGCGCCCTCGCCCAGGAGAAGGTGGAGGAGCTCGAGAAGTTCGTCGAGCTCGGCCTCAAGGTCGGCATCTCGATCGGCGACTACGACCTTCCCGCGGAGAAGCTCGACAAGCTCGACGTTCTCGTCGCGACGAGCGAGAAGGCGGACGGGCTGCTCCGACGCGGGAGCCCATGGCTCGACCGGCTGGGGGTGGTCGTCGCGGACGAGGTCCACCTCATGCGGGACCCGGACCGGGGGCCGACGCTCGAGGTGAGCCTGACCCGGCTGCGCCGGAACTATCCGGACCTGCAGATCGTCGCGCTCTCGGCCACGGTGGCGAATTCGGAGGAGGTGGCGGAGTGGCTGGGCGCCCACCACCTCGCCTCCGAATTCCGACCGGTGCCGCTCAAACTGGGCGTCTACTATGACGGGCGGATCACGTTCACCGACCTCTCGGTCCGGGACATCCCGGCGCCCGGGGACGCCGTGCCCCGGCTCGTGCGCTCGGTCGTCCAGGACGGCGGACAGGCGCTCGTCTTCGTGAACAGTCGAAAGTCGAGCGAGCAGCTCGCGGAGGCGTTGATCCCGACCGTCCGGGGCCTCCTGTCGCCGGACGAACGGGCGCGTGCGAAGGCCGCGGCCGCCGAGCTCAGGACGACCGGGGACGAGGAGACCGAGGGAATCCGGCGCCTTGGCGGGTTGCTGCCGAACGGGGTCGCCTACCACAACGCCTCCCTCACGAACCCCGAACGGCGCGTGGTCGAGCGGGCGTTCCGCGACCGGGCGCTCAAGGTGTTGGTCGCCACTCCCACGCTCGCGGCCGGGATCAATCTGCCCGCACGGCGGGTGATCGTTCGCGATACCAACCGGTACGACGACCGTCTCGGACTCCAGGCCCCGATCCCGGTCATGGAGGTCCACCAGATGCTGGGCCGGGCCGGCCGGCCCCGCTACGACCCGGTCGGCGAGGCGCTGCTCCTCGCCCGGACGCCCGAGGACGAGGACCGCTTGCTCGACCGCTACCTCTCGGCCGCGCCCGAGCCAATCCAAAGCCGGCTCGCCGCCGAACCGGCCCTTCGAATGCATCTGCTCGCCCTGGTCGCGAGCGGGGCGGTCACGAACGACCGGGACCTCGAGGGATTCTTCGAGGCGACGTTCTACGGACGGACGCTCCCCCTTCCCGAGTTGCACGCCAAGGTCCGCACGGTCCGTCGATTCCTCGAACGGAACGACCTCCTGGTCCCGGGCGAGGGCCTGCGGGCTACGAAGTTCGGAGCGATGACCAGCGAGCTTTACCTCGACCCGCTCAGCGCGATCGTGCTGCGCGAGGTCCTGGCTCGGGCCCCGATCGGGGTGGGGGTCTTCCCGCTCCTCGCGGCCGTGGCGGCCACGCCGGACCTTCCGCCACTGTTCCTGCGGCGCGGGGAGGAGGCCGACCTCCTCTCCCGGTATACCGACGAGGCCGAGGAGCTGCTCGTCAAGCCCGAGGAACCGCCGCTCGACCTCGACCTCGAAGCATTTCTCTCGACGCTCAAGACCGCCACGGTCCTCGAAGCGTGGGTCGCCGAGGAGCCGATCGTGGAGATCACGCAGCGCTTTGGGATCGGGGCCGGCGACCTGCGGTCGAAGGTCGAGGACGCCGATTGGCTCCTCTTTGCGGCCGGCCGGCTCGCGAGCGTCTTCCAGCGACGCGTCGGCCGACCGATCGACGACCTCTCGTTCCGCATCCGCTACGGGGTGCGCGAGGAACTCCTTGACCTGGTCCGGCTGCGCGGCATCGGCCGGGTGCGCGCTCGCCTCCTCTACCGGGCGGGGTACGCGGATCGAGAAGCGTTGCGCAACGCGCCGATCGACCGGATCGAACAGGCGCTCCGTTCCCGGCGGCTCGCCGAGATGGTGGTCAGCCAGCTCAAGGGTCGCCCGGAAACCGCCCGAGCATCGCCCGCAACGCCCCCGAATCTTCCGCCGCCGCCCGCCCCCCGGGGTCGCTCCACGGTGCGCCGGCTCGACGACTTTCCGAACGATGAGCGGTCGTGACCCACTCGTCGATCGGCGTCAGGACGCGGACGAGCGAGAGCGTCCCGCCGTTGCCGCCGGGGCGGATCTCGCGCCGTACGTAGCCGGCCTGTTCGAGCCGGACGATCCGTCGCCAGAGCGTGGTCGTCGGGAGGGGCCGGGTCCCTTGCGCCCGGGCGAGTTCCGCTTCGAGGCGCTTCACGTCGGCGAGACGGGCGGATTTCCCCTGGGAGGCCACGCCGATCGCCCGAACGACCCGCGGCTCGACCGAGATCCCGGACAGCCGGGCGGCGAGGCCGTGGGGCCGATCGCGGGCAGCGAGGCCGAGCAGCTCGCGGCGCAGCAGCTCGACGGCCTGCCGTGCGCTTCCTCCGTCCGCCACGGCCCGGTCGACCACCCGGTCGATGAGCGCGAGTGCCGCGGGATGCCCGAGGGCACGACCGGCCCGGTCCTCCACGATCGCGCGCAGCGTCGATGTCTCGTACGGTGCGACCTGCACCGGTGGGCCGACACGAAATCGCGCGCCGAGCGAGCGGTCGACCGCCTCGAGCGCTTCGGGGGTTCCCGCGAGAACGACCCACAGCGGCGGCAGTCCGCTCTCCCCCTCGGGGAGGAAACGGTCCGGCTCGGCGAAGGCACGGACCACGGGACCGAGCTCCGGACCGCCGACCCCGACATCGTCCAGGAGGACGATCGTCGGGCGGCCGTCCCGGCGGATCCGGCGGAGCAGTCCGGCCAGGATCTCGGCCGCCGGAAATCCCCGCCCATCGAATCCCTCGTCGAGGAGCTGCAGCAGCCCCGTGGCCACGCCGTGGGGACCGCGCAGGAACGGGGTGCGGACGCTCAGCAGCCGAGGGAACGGACCCCCCACGCCGCCGCGGATCCGGTCCGCGACCTCGCGCGCGGCCCGACGAGCGATGGCCGACGTGCCCGACCCCGACGGCCCGGCGACGGCCACGACCCACGGCGGCGGAGCGTGCGGGACCGGCGGGTCGAGGCGTCGGACGACCTCGTCGACCTCCCGCGCTCGGCCAAGCACCACGGGCGGAATCCAGTCGCGGGCCAGAATCTCGGTATGCGCGTTCGCGGGCATGACAGGATGATTTACTACCGATTATAAGAATTCTGTTTACCATCCAAGGCGTCGGGTGAAAAGTGCTATGCGCAAGCGCGGTTGCGCCGGCCGATGCCGCCGCAGCGAGAACCTCGCCCTCTGCGGATCCTCCTACGGAACCTCCTGCTCTCGAGCTTGTTCGCCGCAGGGCTGTACGTCCTGTTCTCCAAGTTCAACCAGCACTACTTCGCGACGAAGGGGTTCGACTACCCCGAGTTCCTCGCGCTCGAGGCGGGGGCGATCCTGCTCGTCGCCTACCTCGTCGCCGTGTCGGTCACGAGCGCGACCAACGTCGTGCTCGAACGCCGCGGGGTCGCCTCGCGCGGACACGCGGTCCGGCTCTTCCTCAATCTGTTGGTGGCGGTCGGCGCGGTCCTCGTGCTCTTCAACCTCGCCGGGGTCTCGGTCGAGTCGATCTTCCTCGGGAGCGCCTTCGCGGGCATCATCCTCGGCCTCGCGGCCCAGACGGTGCTCGCGAACGTCTTCGCCGGCCTCCTGATCGTCCTCGCCGACCCGTACCGACCGGGCGACCGCGTTTCGTTCATCACGTCGAGCTACGGGGCGCTCCCGCCGAGCTACCCGCACGAATTGATGTACCCCGGGTACTCCGGAACGATTCAGGACGTGGGACTGATCTATACGGTCGTCGAGCTCGACGGCGGCGGGAGCGCGAAGTTCCCCAACTCGATCGTGTTGAGCGCGCTCACGCTGCATCGGAGTCCCGGAACCGCCCAGGCGTTTCGGGTCCGGATGACGTTCCCGCAATCGGTCTCGGTGCGGGTCGTGGAGGCCGCGGTGGCGGCGGCGGCGCCGGGCGTTCCCGGCTGGTCGCCGGACCTCGCCCCGCCCCGGTTCCAGGTGACCGACATCTCCGAGAAGACGTGGGACGGCGTGGTGGTCGCATGGTCGACCTCCCTCACCGAGGGGCCGATCCGTGACTACCTGCTGCGCGCGGTCCTTGCGAACCTCGTTCCGCCCCCGGGCCCGGCGTGAGGCGCGTTCGCGGCTCATTCCTTAAATCCCCGCGGAGCTCGGCACCGCCGAGAGGAACCCCATGGCCCATCGTGTGACGCTGATACCGGGCGACGGGATCGGTCCCGAGGTCACCGACGCGGCCCGACTGGTCGGCGAGGCGACCGGGGTCGCCCTCGAGTGGGAGGTCGTGGACGCCGGCGAGAAGGCGATCCAGGCCACCGGGACCCCACTCCCCGACGACGTGCTCCGCTCGATCCGCAAGAACCGGCTCGCGCTCAAAGGTCCGATCACGACGCCCATCGGCGGCGGCTTCCGGTCGGTGAACGTCGCATTGCGCCAACAGCTCGACCTCTTCGCCTCCGTTCGGCCCGCGAGGGCGATCGCGGGCGAGGGGACCCGCTTTCCCGAGACCGACCTGTTCGTCGTCCGGGAAGCCACCGAGGGCCTCTACTCGGGGGTGGAGCACTGGGTCGACCGCGACCACTCGGCCGCCGAGACGGTCGCGATCGTGACGCGGAAAGCCTCCGACCGCATCATCCGGTTCGCGTTCGAGCTCGCCCGCCGGGAGCGGCGGCACCACGTGACGGCGGTCCACAAGGCGAACATTATGAAGACGACCGGAGGACTCTTCCAGACGGCCTTCCGGGAGATCGCGCCGCACTACCCCGAGATCCTGGCGGACGAGCGACTGATCGACAACATGTGCATGCAGCTCGCGAAGAAGCCCGAGGAGTACGATGTGCTCGTGACCACGAACCTCTTCGGGGACATCCTCTCTGACCTGTGCGCGGGGCTCGCGGGGGGCCTCGGGGTCGCCCCCGGTGCGCTCTACGGCGACGAGCTCGCCGTCTTCGAACCGGTCCACGGCTCGGCGCCGAAGTACGCGGGCCAGGACAAGGCGGACCCGGTCGCCGAGATCCTCTGCCTCGAGCTGCTTCTGCGGCACATCGGAGAGAAGGAGGCGGCGAACCGCGTCTTCCGTGCCGTCTGGGAGACGATCGCCGAGAAGAAGGTCGTCACGTACGACCTGGCGCTGCCGGGCTACACGAACCGGCCGGTCTCCCCTTCCTCGTGCTCCGCGATGGCGAAGGAAATCGCCCGCAAGGTCCCGCTCGTCGACCCGGACTCGCCACCCCCCCGTCCCCCGGGAACCGGCCCCGGGGTGGACGCGCACCTCGAAGCCTAACCTACTTCGTGCGCCGGC
>Ga0335078_10003546_pt1 | contig 23223 bp, 35 predicted proteins | sample Lox_Sample_32_FD_206711 | JGI IMG/M metagenome (GOLD analysis project Ga0335078, IMG submission 206711) | Soil microbial communities from Loxahatchee National Wildlife Refuge, Florida, United States - Lox_Sample_3.2 | ecosystem: Environmental > Terrestrial > Soil > Wetlands | place: USA... | reverse complement strand
GCAGCGCCGGCAGCTCCCGCGCCCAAGGCCTAGCGGACTTTGGCGGGACAGCCAAGAGAGAAAACTATGGAATTTCGAGCACAAGCCCGGTTCATGCGAGTCTCGCCACAGAAGGCGCGTCTGGTGTTGGATCTGATCAAAGGCCTTCGCGTCGAAGAAGCGATGAATACGCTGGCGTTCACCAAGAAGCGCGTCGCCCCCACGGTGCTCAAGCTGGTACGTTCGGCAGTCGAGAATGCCAACTACCTGAGCGCGGAGAAGGGCATCGACGTTGACGTGGACAATCTTTACGTGAAGCGGGCCGTCGCCAATGACGGGCCGCGCATGAAGCGGATCCGCCCGGCGCCGATGGGTCGAGCTTATCGCTATGTGCGGCGCATTGCCCACATCGAGATCGAACTGGCGGAGCGTGGCAAGAATGGCAGTGAGGCATTGGCCAGCAAAGTCGGCGAGGAATCGGTCAGCGCCCAGGCTCCAGCGAAAAAAGCAGTCGTCCGCAAGAAATCGGCCGGCAAGAAGAAGGCAGTTGCTGCGAGGAAGTAGGAGAAGCGATGGGACAGAAGGTTCATCCATACGGTTTTCGCCTCGGCTACACCAAGCCGTGGAAGTCGCGCTGGTTTGTCGAGCGGGATTACGACAAGCTGCTGCTCGAAGACGTCAAGCTGAAAAACGAGCTGAAAGACAAGCTCAAGTCCGCGGGGGTTAGCTCGATTGAGGTCGAGCGTCCGGGCAACAAGCTGCGGGTGATCATCAAAACAGCCCGTCCCGGCATTATCATCGGGCGCAAAGGCGCGGAAATCGACAAGCTCAAGCAGGAGGTGCAGAAGCGCACCTCGCGCGAGGTATACATCGATATCCAGGAGGTGCACAAGCCGGAACTGGATGCGCAACTGGTTTCCGAGTCGATCGCGTTGCAGCTGGAAAAGCGTGTGGGCTTCCGCCGCGCCATGCGCAAAGCCGTCGATTCGGCGCTGCGCTTCGGCTGCAAGGGAATCAAGGTCCGGGTCAGTGGCCGTCTGAACGGAAATGAAATCGCCCGCTCGGAATGGTATCTGCAGGGCCGTTTACCATTGCACACCCTGCGCGCCGACATCGAATACGGTTTCTCCGAGGCGCGCACCACCTACGGCGTCATTGGGGTGAAGTGCTGGATCTACCGCGGCGAAATCCTGCCGACCAAGAGACGGGAGCAGCAACAGCCGGTGGGGGCATTCTAGGAAATCGCTATGTTGATGCCTAAGAAAATCAAGTACCGCAAGCAGCAGCGCGGACGCATGACCGGCAAGGCCTGGCGAGGCAGCGAGCTGGCCTTCGGCGACTACGGGCTGAAAGTGCTTGAGCCGGGCTGGATCACCGACCGGCAGATTGAAGCCAGCCGCGTGGCCATGACCCGCTTCGTCAAGCGTGGCGGAAAAATCTGGCTGCGCCTGTTTCCCGACAAGCCGGTCACCAAGAAGCCGGCCGAAACCCGTATGGGGAAGGGCAAAGGCGCGCCCGATCACTGGGTGGCGGTGGTCCGCCCGGGCAAGATTTTGTTCGAGATGGAAGGCGTGACCTTGACCGACGCCTCCGAAGCCATGCGGCTGGCATCGCACAAGCTGCCGCTGCGCACCGCCTTCGTGAAGCGCGAGTCCGCGGCGCACTGAGCGCTGGGAAGAGGCAAGCGGGAATTGATTTTATGAAATCCGAGAAAGTCCGCAATTTAACCGACGAGGAACTTCGCCAGCAGGAGCGCGATCTGAACGATCAGCTCTTCAAGTTGAAGTTCCAGCTCAACATGGGCCAGACCGAGAGCCTGAAGAAAATTCGCGGCCTGCGTAAAGATATCGCCCGCGTCAAGACCATCACGCGGGAACGCGAACTGGCCGCGAAAACGGAGTCGAAATAATGCCCGAGACCAATACGCACGCTCAGCCCGCGGCCGCCGGCCGGCGCAAGGAAGTGATCGGCCTGGTCGTTTCGAACCGCATGCAGAAGACCATCGTGGTGCAAGTGGTGCGGAAGAAGAGCCACGGATTCTATGGCCGGGTGATTTCCATAGCCAAGAAGTTTTACGCCCACGACGAGAAGAACCAGGCGCAAGCGGGCGATTTTGTGCGCCTCGAAGAGACCCGGCCGCTTTCCAAGTTGAAGCGCTGGCGGCTGAAGGAAGTGATTCGCAAAGCTACGCTGGCTCCAGAGGCAGAGAGCGAAGGCGGCGCGCTGGATAGCAAGTAGGCCCGCCAGGTACAGGGAGATGCCACTATGGCCGTGATGATGCGAAGCATGCTCGAGGTCGCCGACAACTCCGGCGCCCGCAAGCTGCAGATGATTCTGCCGCTCGGCGGCGCGACCGGCTTGAATGCCGGCCTGGGAGACGTGATCACGGCCAGCGTGAAAGAAGCCTCGCCCGATGGCCAGGTACAGAAGGGCAAAGTGGTCAAAGCGGTGATCGTGCGCACGCGAAAAGAACACCGCCGCCGGGATGGCACCTACATCCGCTTCGATTCGAACGCGGCGGTGCTCATCAACGAAGGGGGCGAGCCGGTGGGAACGCGCGTATTCGGTCCGGTGGCGCGCGAGTTGCGCGAGAAGAAGTTCTTGAAGATCGTTTCTTTGGCTCCTGAGGTCTTATAAAAAATATGTGGGGACGGCCGATCTCGGCCGTCCGGCGGAACGAGGCTCCGCAGCAATAGAAAAGGATTGGGACAATGGCAGCAACCGCAACCGCACACAAGCGAGTCGATATCCGGCGCAACGACACGGTGAAAGTCATTACCGGCCGGGACAAAGGCAAGGAAGGCCGCGTGCTGCGCGTATTTCCCGGTGACGGCAAGGTTCTGGTCGAGCACGTCATGATGGTGAAGAAGCATGTGCGCCCGAACCCGCAGCGCAACATCAAGGGCGGCATCGCCGAGCAGGAGAGCCGGATCTCGCTCTCCAACGTGCAACTGGTCTGCACCACCTGCGGCCCGGTTCGCATCGGACATGAAGTTCGTGGCGACCGTAAAGTACGGGTATGCAAGAAGTGTGGGACGACCCTCGATAAGTAGTCGTCGGTGGTTGGCGATTCGTCGCTACCAGTAGCCGAAACCAACGACCAACGACAAGCGACAAGCGACGAGCGACAAGGTAAAGAGCATGGCAAAGGACAGAAAAGAAAAAAAAGGGGCCGCCCAGGAAGCGCAACGCGCTCCGGAGGCGGCTCGGCATAGTGCCAAAGAGACGCCGCGTCTCAAGGAACGTTTTCGCAAGGAAGTGGCGCCCACGCTGATGAAGGAGTTTGAGCTGAAAAATCCCAACGGCGTGCCTCATCTGCACAAGATCGTGGTCAACATGGGCGTAGGCGAGGCTACCCAGAACGCCAAGGTGCTCGATCCGGCGGTCAACGAACTGGGGCAGATCACCGGACAGAAGCCGGTGGTGACGCGCGCCAAGAAATCGATTGCCGCCTTCAAAGTACGGGCTGGCCAGTCGATTGGCGCCATGGTCACCCTGCGCGGCGACCGCATGTATGAATTCTTCGATCGCCTGGTCAACGTGGTTCTTCCCCGCGTGCGAGATTTTCGCGGGGTTTCGACCAAATCGTTCGATGGCCGCGGGAATTACACGCTGGGGTTGCACGATCAGCTGATTTTTCCCGAGATCGACTACGCCAAGGTCGACAAGATGAAGGGCATGAATGTCACCATCGTGACCACCGCGCGCAACGACGATCAGGCGCGGGCCTTGCTGCGGCATCTGGGAATGCCCTTCCGGGCGTAGGAATTGCGAGATTAACTCATTGATTCATTGAATCATTGAGCCACACGCAGACAGGGTTGAAAATGAGTCAATGAATCACTGGTTCAATGACTCAATCGAAAGGTTTCATGACAACAGCAAAACGAGTCAAGGACGCCAAGATCCAAAAGAAATTCGACCAGGCGCACGGTAACAAAGAGCCGAGGCCGAAGTTTTCCACGCGCAAGCACAACCGCTGCAAGATCTGCGGACGGCCGCGGGCGTACATCCGCAAGTTCGGCATCTGCCGGCTGTGCTTTCGCGGGCTGGCGCTGCGTGGAGAGATTCCCGGAGTTTCGAAGTCGTCGTGGTAGTAGGGAAACAACGAGCCGCCGCAGGTTCTTCGGCCCATGCGCATCACGGCCGAAGCTAACGGGCGGCTGAGGAGAAGCAAAACGATGAGGTTGACCGATCCGGTCGCAGACATGCTGGCGCGTATTCGCAATGCGATTATCGCGCGGCACCAGAAGGTGGATGTTCCTGCTTCCAAGCTGAAGACGGAGATTGCCCGCATTCTCAAAGAGGAGGGCTACATTTCCAATTTCAAAGCTACGGAGGAAGACGGGCACAAGGTGTTGCGTATCTATTTGAAGTACAGCAACAATAATGAAGCCGCCATCTCCAACGTGGAGCGGGTTTCCCGGCCGGGCTGCCGGGTGTACGTCCGTCGCAGTGAGATTCCACGGGTGCTGGGTGGCCTCGGCATCAACATCCTGACCACTCCGCGGGGCGTGATGACCGGCCGCCAGGCCCGCAAACAGGGTTTGGGCGGGGAAGTTCTGTGCCAGGTGTGGTAAGACGGCGCTAAGCCTTCCGCAGTTAGCTTTCAGCCAGAGCTGAAAAGCCAATTGTGAAGAGACGGAGCCAAGAGTCAGTAGCCAAGAGCCGAATTTATGTCACGAATTGGACGAAAGCCGATCGCACTCCCCAAGGGAGTCACGGTCAAAATCGAAGGCAATACGGTCGCAGTGCAGGGGCCGAAGGGCAAGCTGGATACGCCGCTGCCGCGAGGCATCCGGGTCGAGCAGCAGGATGGCCACTTGGTTGCCATTCGCGAGAACGACTCCCAGTCTATGGTTCATGGTCTCGCCCGCGCGCTGGTCAACAACGCGGTCGAGGGAGTCACCAAGGGTTGGACCCGGGAACTGGAGATTGTCGGGATCGGCTATCGCGCCGAAATGAAAGGCAAAGGGATTGTGGTGTTCACCCTGGGCTACTCCCATCCCATCGAGTATCCGCTGCCTTCCGGCATCGATGTAACCGTTGATGCGAAGCAGACCCGGCTGACGGTCAGCGGAATCGACCGCCAGAAAGTGGGTCAGGTCGCGGCCGAAATGCGCGGCTTGCGCCCGCCCGACCCGTATAAGAATAAAGGGGTTCGCTATGTGGGCGAGCGCCTGAAGAAGAAGGTAGGCAAGACGGGAGCGAAGTAGCAGGCCAACAGCGAACGACCAAGGACGAATTGCCATGCTGACGCAGATTTCCAAAAACACGAATCGCCGCTATGTCCACGAGCGCATTCGCAAGAAGATTCTCGGCACCGCCGAGCGTCCGCGCATGAATGTCTATCGCTCGTTGAATCATATTTACGTGCAGGTCATCGACGACCTGCATGGCGTCACCTTGGTTTCCGCCAACTCCGCCGAGGGCAAAAAGGGCGAGAGGCGCACCGGCGGCAACGTCGCGGCCGCCAAAGCGGTGGGCAAAGCGGTCGCCGAGCGCGCCAAGGCCAAGGGAATCAGCAAAGTCGTGTTCGATCGCGGCGGCTATATTTATCACGGCAGGGTGAAGGCCCTGGCCGATGCCGCCCGTGAAGCAGGTCTGCAGTTTTAGATAATCGTCGATTAGTCGCCGGCCTTGCGTTCCTGGCCGGAGGCTGAAGACCAAAAGTCAAAGGCAAAAAAAGAATGGCAACAGTCGTCAAGAAGCTTGATGCAGGATCCTTTCAGCTGAAGGACCAGGTGGTCGCCATCAACCGGGTCACCAAAGTGGTCAAAGGCGGGAAAAATCTTTCTTTCGCCGCTTTAGTGGTGGTGGGAGATCCCAGCGCCGCCATTGTGGGATACGGTTCTGGGAAGGCCAAGGAAGTTCCCCAGGCCATCCGCAAGGGGATTGAATCGGCCAAGAAGAACCTGGTGAAGGTGAATCTTACTCAGACCAGTATCCCGCATACGGTGCTCGGCCGCTTCGGGTCCGGCATGGTTTTGCTCAAACCTGCGGCCGAGGGCACTGGCGTGATCGCCGGCGGGGCGGTGCGTGCGGTGATGACTTCGGCGGGCGTACAGAATGTATTGACGAAATCGATCGGGACGACCAACCCGCACAATGTCATCAAGGCTACGTTCGATGCGTTGAAAAAGCTGAAAAACAAGGAAGACGTTGCGGCCATCCGCGGCAAAGCGGTAGAGGAGTTGTAGTCGCGGCGGCTTCGGCCGGGCAGAGTGAGGATCGTACTGATGGCAAAAAAAACGAACACGGACGGCGGAAAAATCCAGCTCAAGTGGGTGCGTTCGGCGATCTGTGCGCCGGTGAAGCAGAAGAAGGTCGTTAAGGGATTAGGCTTCACCCGACTAAACCAGGTGATCGAGCGGCCGGATACGCCCGCCATTCGCGGGATGGTTGCCAAGGTGCCGCATCTGGTGGAGATCGTGCAATAGATGCGTCTGATCTCAGGCAGTGTGGGAAGCTGAAGGCTTATTTATGAACTTATCCAACATTCGAGCACCGAAAAGGGCATCAGAAAACCGCAAGCGCGTGGGCCGCGGCATGGGGTCCGGGATGGGCAAAACTTCCACCCGCGGCCACAAAGGGCAGCGTTCGCGCAGCGGTTCGCGGATGATTCGTGGTTTTGAAGGCGGCCAGATGCCGCTGCATCGCCGCATGCCGAAGCGCGGTTTCACCAACATCTTTCGCAAGGAATACAGCATCGTCAGCCTGGAACGATTGGCTTCATTGGGAGAATCCACCATTACTCCCGAACTGCTGCGCAAGCTGGGCGTTATTCGTACCAAACTTCCGGTCAAGATCCTGGGCGATGGTGAACTTTCGACCGCCCTTACCATTCACGCTCACAAGTTCTCCAAGTCGGCGCAGGAGAAGATCACCAAGGCCGGCGGCAAGTTTGAGGTCTTGCAGTAATGTTCGAGAAGTTTGCCAACATCTTCCGCATTCCCGATCTGCGCCGGCGCATTCTATTCACCCTGGCCATGTTGGCGGTCTATCGTCTGGGCGGCCACATTCCAACTCCCGGAGTCAACGCCGACAAGCTGCAGCAGTTCTTCGAGCAGAATCGCGGCACTTTTCTAGGTTTTGTCGATCTGTTCTCCGGAGGCCAGCTGCGACGACTGACTGTCTTTGCTCTGGGCATCATGCCGTACATCACGGCATCGATCATTCTGCAGCTGTTGACCGTGGTCTATGAGCCTCTGGCCAAGCTGCAGAAGGAAGGCGAACTGGGCCGCAAGAAAATCACGCAATGGACCCGTTATCTGACCGTGGTACTCAGCGCGGTGCAGTCCTTGGGTATCGCGATCAGCCTGGAGAAGTCCGGCGACTTCGTGGTGAATCCCGGGATCAGCTTTATCCTGATGACGATGCTAACCCTCACGACAGGCAGCGCGTTCATCATGTGGCTGGGTGAGCAGATCACCGAACGCGGCGTTGGCAACGGCATGTCGCTGCTCATCTTTGCCGGCATTGTGGTCGGCCTGCCTCGAGGGGTGGCGGATTTGATCGATAAAGTCCGCACCGACGCCTGGGGTGCTTTCACCGCTCCCGCCATGATTCTGCTGGTCGGCCTGATGATCCTGATTGTGGCTTTCATCGTCTACGTCGAACGCAGCGAGCGGCGCATTCCCGTGCAATACGCCAAACGGGTGGTGGGACGCAAAGTGATGGGCGGGCAATCCACCCACCTCCCCTTGCGAGTGAACGCCGGGGGCGTCATGCCGGTGATCTTCGCGTCTTCGATCCTCACCATGCCGCAAATGGTGTTGCAGGGGTTCAAGAACAATCGTTACTTTGGGGACCTGATCCGTGCCCTGGGCTGGGGCGAGCCGCTCTATACCTTCTTGTACGCGGTGGGGATTATCTTTTTCGCTTACTTCTACGTTTCGATTGTCTTCAACCCCAATGAGGTTGCCGACAATATGCGCAAGTATGGCGGCTTCATTCCCGGGATTCGGCCCGGCCGGCGGACCGCCGATCACATCAACGAGATTCTTACTCGCATTACGCTGGTAGGAGGCTTGTACCTCATTATCATTTCTTTCATCCCGGAGTGGATGATTGCCGGTATTCATCTGAACCACCTCTGGGGCCCGGTCGGAGCCTTTTTTGACCGTTTGCCGACCTGGGTAACGAATGGTTTGGGTGTGACATTTTATTTCGGCGGTACTTCGCTGCTGATCGTGGTGGGGGTGGCCATGGATACGGTCACGCAGGTCGAAGCGCAATTGATCATGCGGCACTACGACGGATTCACGCCCAAGAGCGGCCGGATCCGAGGTCGCCGTAGCTGGTCATAGGCCGAGCGTAAAGATGGTCAGGTCGTTGCTGTACATCCCGGGCGGCCAGCGGGATGAATCGGGGTGGGGAGAAACGGAGCCAGCTCGATGGCGGAGGACACTTCGCGCAGCATTGGGCCAATCGTCTTGTTAGGACCCCCGGGCGCCGGGAAAGGCACCCAGGCTAAACGCATTGCCGAACGCTACGCCGTCCCGCAGATCTCCACCGGAGACCTGCTGCGCGAGCATGTACGCAATGCAACCGGCTTGGGAATTTTGGCGAAAGACATCATGGCGCGCGGCGAACTCGTACCGGACGATCTGCTCTATGACATCGTGGCGGGTCGGCTGCGTGAGCCGGATTGTAAGCGGGGTTTTATTCTGGACGGCTTCCCGCGCACCGCGGCCCAGGCGGGCTGGCTGGATGCTTTTCTGGAGAATGAGTTCTTTGACAACTCCAAGCGAGGGAAGTGCCGGGCGATTGTGATCCGTCTGGACGTCGATTATAATGAATTATTGCTTCGTCTGACCGGACGCAGGACTTGCTCCCTCTGTGGGCACATTTATAACGTCCATCTTCAGCCACCCCGCGTCGATGAACTTTGTGACGTCGACGGCTCCCAGTTGGTCATCCGCGATGATGATCGCGAAGAGGTGATTCGGGAACGTCTGTTCGCTTACGAGCGCCAGACGCAGCCGGTGGCCAAGTACTACGAGGGCAGTGCGCGATTGGTGACCGTGGACGGGGCATTGCCTCTGGATGCGGTGTCGGAGCAGGTTTTTCGGCAGATTGAAGCTCATAGCACAGGCTGCTGAAGCATGGCGATCGTTTGTAAATCGGCGACGGAAATCGAAAAGATGCGGCACAGCGGCCGTATTGTGCGGGACGTACTGGAGCATGTCCGCCAGCTGGCCAAGCCGGGCGTTACCACCATGGACCTGGAGCGCGCGGCCGATCAGAAGATCAGGGAAGCGGGTGCCAAACCGGCATTCAAGGGATACTACAATTATCCTTGTGTGCTGTGCACATCGGTGAATGAGGAGATTGTTCACGGCATCCCCTCGGAAAAGCGGGTGCTGAAAGCCGGGGACATCATTTCGATTGATTGTGGGGTAGTGCTGGACGGTTATTACGGCGACTCCGCTATCACGGTTCCGGTAGGAGATTCGGTGAAGCCGGAAACGCGCAAGCTGCTGGAGGTTACCGAGGCGTCTCTGTACAAGGGAATCGAGCAGGCGCAGGTGGGAAACGCTGTCGGAGACGTGGGCGCCGCTGTGCAGGAGTATGTAGAAGCCAACGGTTTTAGCGTGGTTCGCGAGTTCGTTGGCCATGGCATCGGCACCAAGCTTCACGAAGAGCCCCAGGTCCCAAACTTCGGGACGCGCGGTCACGGGGCGCGTTTGCGGGAAGGCGTGGTCATCGCCATTGAGCCGATGGTGAACTATGGCAAACCGGGTACTCGCGTGCTGGATGACAATTGGACCGCGGTTACCGCAGACGGCAGCTGTAGCGCCCACTTCGAGCATTGTGTGGCCGTCACCAAAGATGGTCCGGTAATTTTGACGCAGTAAGTTGAGGCGTTTGCGGGGCGTGTGAGCCCCGCGCCGAAATCCCGAGCGGAGCGAGGGATCTTTAGCTAAAGGAGCGAATGAGCAAAGAAGACGCGATTGAGGTCATGGCCACGGTTCTCGAACCGCTGCCCAATGCGATGTTCCGGGTGGAACTGGAAAACAAGCACCAGGTGCTGGCCCACGTGTCCGGCAAAATGCGCAAGAACTTTATACGAATCCTGCCGGGAGACAAAGTCGCCGTCGAACTTTCGCCATACGACCTGAATCGCGGACGGATTGTATACCGCTATAAATAACTGGCAGGGAACTGACTTTATGAAAGTACGAGCATCGGTAAAGAAGATTTGCGATAAGTGCAAGGTCATCCACCGCCGCGGGGTGGTGCGCGTGATCTGCGTGAATTCCAAGCACAAGCAGCGTCAGGGATAAAGGAAACTTATGGCTCGCATTGCAGGCGTCGACCTTCCGCGTAACAAGCGCGTGTTTATCGCGCTGACCTACATTTACGGCATTGGCAACCCACGCTCGTCCCGCATTTTGGACGAGGCGAAAGTGGACCCCATGAAAAAAGTGCAGGACCTCGGCGAGGACGAAGTCAATCGCATCCGCCAGGTGATCGAGGGCGAGGGCATGGTGGAAGGTGATCTGCGCAAAGAAGTCACGATGAACATCAAGCGGCTCATCGAGATTGGCTCCTACCGCGGTTACCGGCACCGCCGTAATCTCCCGGTTCGCGGACAGCGCACCCACACTAACGCCCGCACCCGCAAGGGCCCGCGCAAGGGTACGGTCGCGCAGAAGAAGAAGGCGACAGCTAAGACGTAGAGACCAGTCGTTGGTTGTGGCCCATAGCAGGACAGCGGCCAACGGCTAACGACCAACGACGAGAAAAATTTATGGCAAAACCAGTAGCGGCAGCAGGCGGCGCCGCGGCGCCGGAGAAAAAGGGCAAGAAGAAAACGTTTAAGAAGAAAGAGCGGAAGCACGTCTCGCACGGTGTGGTGCACATTCAGGCGTCGTTCAACAACACCATTGTGACCATCACCGATCAGTCCGGCAATGTGCTTTCCTGGAAGAGTTCCGGTTCGCTGGGATTTCGCGGATCGCGCAAGGGAACCCCGTTCGCCGCCCAGCAGGCGGCCATGAACGCCGCCAACATGGCTCGCGATCACGGCGTCCGCAGCGTGGAAGTGCGGGTCAGCGGTCCCGGCTCTGGCCGCGAGTCGGCTATCCGCGCCCTGGCCGCCGCCGGCATTGAAGTACGCAACATCAAGGATGCAACCCCGATTCCGCACAACGGCTGCCGTCCGCCGAAGCGTAGAAGGGTGTAAGAGAGCTCGTTGGTCAATTGTCGTTTGCTGACAGCTAACGACCGACAGCCAACAGCTGACGACGAATTCGTCCGGGATGAAGGGTGAAGCCAAACCTGTAAACCGGTCATCTAAAGGAGAAGAAACTTGGCACGTTATACCGATGCAGTCTGCCGTCTCTGCCGCCGCGAGGGCATGAAGCTCTTCCTCAAAGGCACCAAGTGTTTCAGCGACAAATGTCCCATTGAAAAACGTAACTTTGCTCCTGGCCAGCATGGCAAGGATCGCAAGGCCAAGGTCGTCGGCTACGGGTTGCAGCTGCGCGAAAAGCAGAAAGCGAAGCGCATGTACTTCACGCAGGAAACCCAGTTCCGCAACTATTTCGAAAAGGCCGCGCGGACCAAGGGAGTCACCGGCGCACTGCTCTTGCAGCAACTGGAGCGTCGCCTGGACAACGTCGTCCACCGCCTGGGGTTCAGCAGTTCGCGCCGCCAGGCCCGTCAGTTGGTGCGGCATGGCCACGTGCAGGTCGACGGCCGCAAGGTGAACATTCCTTCTTACGAAGTCAGCGTGGGCGAAGAGATCGCCATACGCGAGGGTAGCCGCAAGCTCGGATTGCTCGAGCAGGCGAAGGAATTTGCCAGTCATCAGCCGGCGCCGACCTGGCTGGAGATCGACCGCGAGAACTACAAGGGCAGAGTGCTTTCCCTGCCCAAGCGGGAAGAGATTCAGCTGCCGATCAATGAACAGCTGATCGTGGAACTCTATAGCAAGTAGTGCACGTGTGGGGACGGGCGCCTCGCCCGTCCAAGCCGAGCGAAAGCTCGGCAGCTGATAGATTTTCTTAGGTCCACTATTTCGAGCCAGATCAGCCGGTTTCCGGTGATTGACCTGAAGTTGGACCACTTCAGGGAGCCGGAGCCGAGCCAAACGGCCGAAGGAGAACAACGCAATGCTTTGGAAAGGTTTTCAGAAACCGAAACGTCTTGCCGTCGATACTTCCACCCTCACCGATAAGTATGGAATCTTTTGGGCGCAGCCGTTTGAACGCGGCTTCGGCACCACGGTCGGAAACGCTCTCCGGCGGGTGTTGCTTTCTTCTATTGAAGGCGCAGCGATAACGGCCGTCAAGATCGAGGGAGTGCTGCACGAATTCCAGTCGATCCCGGGCGTGGTGGAAGATGCGACTGACATTATCCTGAATCTCAAGCAGATTCCCTTCAAGCTGAGCGGCGATGCGCCCAAAGCCATCTATCTGCGGGCCGATCAGCCGGGCGTCGTGACCTCGGGCATGATTGAGGCTGACGCCGACGTGGAAGTGCTCGATAAAGACGTTTATGTTGCGACGGTCAGCGAAGGTGGCAAGCTCGACATGGAAATGCGGCTGAAGCGCGGGCGTGGCTACGTCTCCGCCGACAAGAACTTCGACGAAGACCTCGGCATCGGCTTCATTCCCATCGATTCCGTGCACTCCCCGGTGCGCAAGTGCAACTACACCGTAGAAGCGGCGCGGCTCGGGCAGATCACCGATTACGACAAGCTCACTCTCGAAGTGTGGACCAACGGCTCCATCACCCCGGCCGATTCCATCGGTCTGGCGGCCAAGCTGCTGAAGGACCACATGAATATCTTCATCAACTTCGAGGAAGATATCGAGACCTCGACTTCCTCCGAAGAGCGCAAGCCGGAGATTCGCAACGAGAACCTGAACCGTTCAGTCGAGGAACTGGAGCTTTCGGTGCGCAGCTACAACTGCCTGAAGAACGCCAACATTCAGACCATCGGCGAGCTGGTGCAAAAGACCGAAGCCGAGATGCTCAAGACTAAGAACTTCGGCCGCAAGTCGCTGAACGAGATCAAAGAGATTCTCTCCACCATGGGCCTCAGCCTGGGGATGAAGATCGACGAGCACGGCAACGCCGTGCCTGGACCGACTTCGAATCAGATCCTCCCGGCCTCGGCCTATGGAGACAGCGACCTATAAACTCGAACTGAAAACTGAGAACTGAGGTTTTCTATGCGTCACAAAGTAGCGGGATGGAAACTGGGAAGGAACACTGCGCACCGCCGCTCCTTGCTGCGGAACCTGGTAACTTCGCTCATTCTGGAAGAGCGAGTAGAGACTACGGTCCCCAAAGCCAAGGCCATGCGCCCACAGGTCGAGAAGATGATCACTCTCGGCAAGCGCGGCGATCTGGCTGCCCGCCGCCAGGCCCACGCCTACCTCATGACCAGCGCAGCCGTCGATAAGCTGTTTGATACCATCGGGCCACGCTTCGGAGACCGCAATGGCGGCTACCTGCGCATCGTTCGCACCGCCTGGCAGAAGGGAGATGGCGCCGACAAGGCCTTTATCGAACTGCTGGGCAGTGAGAAAGTGCTCGACGAGAAACGCCAGAAGCTTGCCGAAACTCGCGCCAAGCGCGCCGCCGAAACCAAGAAGGCCATGGAAGAAGCCGAGGCGCAGGGCGGGGTCGAACATCCAACTCCGGAGGCCGAGGGCGAAAGCAAAGCTGAATAACTTCCGCCGCTGATCCTATTTCAAATGCACCCCGCAGTTTGGGGTGCTTTATCTTCAGTGCATTGGCCCACGCCCGCGGTGCAGGTCACTACCGTAATCTAGCCGGGATTGGCTATCGAGCTAAACTCTCCGTAGGATGGAGTTTTCTCGCACGCAAATCGCTATTGCCGTCGGCGCCGCAGTACTGCTGTTGGCGGTGTTTTTCGGCTACCTCATCTGGCTCAACAACCAGGGGCCGGTGCTGTCTCGTTCCGAGGATGTCGATCCTCTCTCCGGCGTCCCCAACTCCATCTCGCTGAATCCCTTCCGCGACCGTACTTCCGAACGGACCGCGAATAAGTATCTTTACGCCATGCGCGATGGGCAGTGCGAAGAAGAGCTGGCCACATGGGAGAGGGACTATCGCAAGAAGTATGCCCGCTTCATCTGCGATTCAGAATCCAAGCACCCGCTGCTCTCCTGGAAGCTCGTCGACTGGGAGGATGACCCGCCGCTTCGCATCCTGCACTATCGGGGAAAGCGCCGCAGCAACCCGGCGACGCCGGGTACCTATAAGGAGTTGTTCTCGGTAACACTCGAAAATAAAGGCGGAGGATGGGAGGTTACCAAGTATGACGCCATGTACTGAAGCCTCGGCGAATCACGCAGTCCCGGACAGCCTGGTGCGAGGTATCCGGTTGGCTTGCCAATAGAGATACAGCAGCAACTGCGCGGTCAGAGCCCCCGCACTGTCCAGCACCACGTCCCGCCATGTTCCGGTTCGCGAAGGCAGGAAGGTCTGGTGCCACTCATCCATGCTGGCCACGAAGACAGACATGAAGAACGCGATCGCGGCCCACCGCATGGCCCACAGCGAGGCCAAACGCAACGTCGCTTTCCACGCCCGAAACAACAAAACGCTCAGAATGAAGTAGCCAGTAAAATGGCCGGTCTTCCGCAAGTAATGGTGTACGACCTGAAAACGCGCCGGGCTGATATTGAACAGAAAATGGAGTAGGGGATAAAGGAACCGGCTGGTGTGTTCGGCAGAGAAATAGTCGGTGGATTCGATGGCAATGACCACTATCCACAAGCCTGCCGCGATCCAGACTTTGACTTCCTGTTTTTGTTCTGGGGTCAAGCGCGAAATTCCCCGGCGGGTTGCGACGATCGACTTGGTTTCATCGGCCGACTTATTCGACGGCGTAGTTGGGAGCTTCGCGGGTGATGACCACGTCGTGGACATGACTCTCCCGCAATCCCGCCACGCTAATGCGCACGAAGCGTGCTTTCTGCTGCAGCTCTGGGATGCTGCCACAACCGCAGTAACCCATGCCCGACTTCACTCCGCCCACCATTTGATGAACAATCATCGAAACGGAACCGCGATAGGGAACGCGGCCCTCGATGCCTTCCGGCACCAGTTTGGCCAGACGGTTGGGGTCTTCACCGCCTACGGGCATGGCGGTCGAGGCATCGCCGTCGGTATTCTGGAAATAGCGCTCGCTGCCGGCGGTACCGGCGGCCATGGCGCCGAGAGATCCCATACCGCGGTACGACTTAAAGGTTCGTCCTTGAAAGAGAATCAGCTCGCCCGGGCTTTCGTCGGTTCCCGCGAACAGCGATCCGATCATCACCGCGGCCGCGCCCGCCGCCAAAGCCTTGGTGATATCGCCAGAGTACTTAACACCTCCGTCGGCAATTACCGAAACGCCGGCATCTTTGGTGGCGCGATACGCTTCGGCGATGGCGGTGATTTGCGGTACTCCCGCACCAGTGACCACGCGCGTGGTGCAGATGGATCCGGGCCCGATGCCCACCTTTACGGCGTCAACCCCCGCTCGCGCCAGTTCACAGGCGCCGTCAAAAGTTCCGACGTTGCCTGCGATCAAATCCACCTCTGGAAGCTTCGACTTCACCAGCTTTACTGCATCCAACACTCGCGTGGAGTGGCCATGGGCGCTGTCGATCGCCAGCAAATCCACCTTGGCTTTCGCTAACTCCTGCGCTCGCTCCAGGAAATCGCCGGTGGCTCCAATGGCGGCTGCCACGCGCAATCTGCCATGAGAGTCCTTGGCCGCGTTGGGATATTTCAGCTTCTTCTGGATATCCTTTACTGTGATCAAGCCCTTCAGGTTATAACTCTTATCGACGACGAGCAGCTTCTCGACGCGATGTTCATGCAGAATTTTTTCCGCTTCCTCGAGCGTCGTTCCCACCGGAACAGTAATCAGCTTCTCCTTGGTCATTACTTTGCTGATGGGAATGTCGAACCGGGTTTCAAAGCGCAGATCACGGTTGGTGAGAATTCCCACCAGCTTGCCATTCTGAGTGATGGGAACCCCGGAAATCTTGTACTGGCGCATTACTTCCAGGGCGTCAGAAACCTTGGCGTCGGGCGACATGGTGACCGGATCGACAATCATCCCGCTCTCGGAGCGCTTCACCTTGTCCACTTCATTGGCCTGCTGGTCGATGGTGAGATTTCTGTGGACGATGCCCACGCCGCCCTGCTGTGCCAGGCCAATGGCCATATGCGATTCGGTGACTGTATCCATGGCGGCACTTAGGATGGGAATATTCAGCCGGATATTGCGCGTAAGCTGGGTCTGAGTATTGGCCAAGGCCGGCACCACATCGGAGCGCGCGGGCAGCAGCAACACGTCGTCGAAAGTGAGAGCCTCCGGAACCGGAAAATGAATCATAGTTTTCTCGCCGCGAAGAGTAATTTCTATTCTAGAGACGGCGGTGCGATTAGACAAATACGGCAAGAGTCCTTAGCGCAGAGGATGACAATGTGAGTGTCCAATCGGTCTGCAAGCCAAAAGTTACCGTCTCAGGACCTTCGTAACCTAGACCATGCCGGTCCTTCAAAACTAGGCTGGGCGGCGGCGGGGGTTTTCACTCACATGACCAACAAGATCACCAACTTGCTCTTAGTCCTGGCGGTGGGGGGACTGACGTTCACCGGGTCCGCCGCCGCGCAAACCTCAACGAGTACCTCTGGCGCCGGCCCTGGCGTTGTCGATCCCGGACATCCGCGGGTCAATGAAGTCAACCAACGGGAGCAGAATCAGCAGAACCGCATCGCCAATGGGGTGAAGAACGGCAAGCTGACCCCGCAGCAGACGTCCAATCTGGAAAAACGCGAAGCCTCGGTCGAAAACCGGGAAAAGAAAGACATGGCCGAGCACAATGGCCATCTGACCAAGGCTGAGCAGCGCGGCATCAACCGCCAGCAGAACCGCATCAGCCGGAGCATCTACAAGGATAAGCACGAACAGAAATAGACTGGTTCTCCGCCAATTTTCGCTCGTCTGAAAGCCGCAGCCCGCTGCGGCTTTTCTTGTGCTCCGGTTTGTTTTTTACCCGTAAGCGGCGTATATTGGTGCTTGGAAACTGTTGTGTAAGTACCAGATTTTGGCGAAGCACACCAGTGGGCGCAAGCCCACATTTTAGTTTGGGGCGCTTTCGGGACTGCGCGATAAGACCGCAAGTTATTGGAAGAATGTCATTTGAGCTCGAGCGAGTGCGCCAGATCGTGGACCGTGTCGCCGCCTCCAGCGAGCTGGAGGTTGTGGAAGTGGAGATGCGCGGGGGCGGAAAAGCCCGCATGCTGCGCATCACCATCGACAAGCCCGGCGGGGTGACGCACGAAGATTGTGCCAACCTGAGCCGCGAAGTGGGAACCATTCTCGACGTGGAAGATGTGGTTCCGGGCGGGTCGTATACGCTGGAAGTTTCGTCGCCAGGGCTGGATCGCAAGTTAGTCCGGGCCGCGGACTATGAGCGTTTCACCGGCAGCCGGGTGAAACTAACCACGCGCGAGCCGGTGAATGGCAGTCGGCACTTTGAAGGCCGCCTGGAAAGCTTTCAGGACGGGCGTCTGACGCTGGATGTGGTGCCGCTTCGCAGGAAACCGCAAGCGGTGCAGGCGGAACCCAGGAAACTGCAGATTGAACTGGGAAATGTGGAGAAGGCCAATCTGGTGCCGGAAATTTAGGATTCGGAACTCATACGGATTTATTTATGGCGAGTGAGCTTTACAACACGATCGACGCCCTGAGCCGGGAAAAGGGAATTGATCCGCAGATTGTGGTCAGCGCGGTGGAAGACGCCATTGTTGTGGCTACGCGCAAGTATTACAAGACCCAGGAAAACCTGCGGGCAGAACTCGACAAGGACACGGGCAAGATTCGCGCCTTTGCGGTCAAGACCGTGGTGGAAAATCCGGAGCAAGTGGAGGACCCGCTGCTGCAGGTGACGCTGGATGATGCCCGCAAGCTCGATCCTAAGGTGGAGATAGGGGGCGAGTTGCAGATTCCCAAGCCGACCGAGGGGATTCTGGGCAGGATCGCGGCCCAGCTGGCGAAACAGGTCATCTTCCAGAAGGTACGCGAGGCCGAACGGGATACGGTCTACAACGAGTACATCGGGCGGGTGGGAGAGATTGTCAATGCCACGGTGAAGCGCGTCGAGGGCCCGGAATTCATCTTCGACATCGGCAAGGCGGAATCGCGCATGCCGCGTAAAGAGCAGTCGCGGCTGGAGTCGTTCGCGATCGGAGAGCGGGTGCGAGTCGTTATCGCGCGGGTAGAGCGTGCCTCCAAAGGCCCGGCGGTGGTGGTGTCACGGGCCGCGCCGGAGCTGGTGCAGCACTTATTCCAGACAGAAGTGCCGGAAATTTACGACGGAACGGTGGTGATTCGGGCCATCGCGCGCGAGGCGGGCGAGCGCACCAAGATTGCGGTTATGTCGAAGGACAAGGATGTGGACGCGGTCGGCGCCTGCGTCGGCATGAAGGGCATGCGGGTGCAGTCCATCATTCGCGAGTTGCGTGGAGAAAAGATCGATATCATCGAGTATCACGAAGATCCGGTTACTTTCGCCGAGAAGGCGCTGCAGCCGGCGAAGGTGAGCCGGGTCACGGTGCTGGATGCTGCGGAGAAGCACCTGGAGGTTGTGGTCGATGACAGCCAGCTCTCGCTGGCGATCGGCAAGAAGGGGCAGAACGTTCGCCTGGCGGCCAAGCTCCTGGGCTGGAAGATCGACATCAAGAGCGAGGAAGAGAAGCGGCAGGAAGTGGAACAACAGATGTCGCAGCTGGTGACGCCGGTTTCAACTCCTTTGGAGAGTGTTACAGGCCTCGGTGAGGGGCTGATCGAGAAACTGAGCGCGGCGGGCGTGACTACCGTAGAAGCACTGGCGGATATGACTCCGGAGCAGTTGGAGGCGATCGATGGCATCGGCCCCAAGACGGTGGAGAAAATCAGTCTGGCGGTGAGCGAATATTTTGCCGCTCTGGAGACTGGTGAAGTGCCTGTGGTCGCGGCGGAGCCGGGAGCGGAATCTGAGACGCAGGCAGCGGCGGTCGAAACTGTGGCCGAGGAGCCTGCGGTGGAAGCCTCCGAAAACGCGGCGGAAGTTGCAGGCGAGACCGAAGCCGGGGTTTCGGCGAGCGAGGCTGAAATGCCGGGGGCGGCGTCTCCTGAGGAAATCAAGTAGTGCGGCACAGAAACCACAAACCGTGAGGTTGCTATGAAAGACTGAGCGGGAGAGGTCGGAGGAAACGGGGGCGGATGAGCAAGATTCGAATCAACGATCTGGCCAGAGAACTGGAAGTCAAGAGCAAAGCCCTTCTCGAGGTGCTTGAACTGGTTGGGGTCACCGAGAAGAAGACGCACTCCAGTTCGATTGAAGAGCACGAAGCGGAGAAGGTCCGTGCACATTTCCGTGCGATTGCCGGAGAAGCGCAAGCCGCGGCCAAGCCCTCGCGTCCCAGCCGTGCCGATGAGATCAAGACCAAGATCGACCTTTCCCATATTTCCCGCCCCGGCGATGTTCTGAACGCGATTCGCAAGCAGCAAGCTGCACCAGCTCCAGTCGCGCCTCCAGTGCGCCCCACAGTGGCGCCCCCAACGGTTGAAATCAAGGCTGCGGTTGCTCCGGTTGTAAAGGCGCCGGTTGCACCTGCGCCCGCCAGCCCTGCCCCGCGGATCGTTGCACCCCCGCCGGCGGCAGCTGCGCCTGTCATTACCCCTCCAACACCACCGACTCCGCCTGCTGTGGCCCCAAGCACGGTAGTTCGTCCCGCGGTGGCTGCAATTGCTCCCCCTGCTGCGACTCAAAGCCCTGCACCTGCGGCTGCAAGTGCACCTCCGGTTGCTCCCGTTGTTCAAGCTTCGGCTTCGGCGGGAGTAAAGCCTGCCGCGCCGGAAACGCCCGTGCGAATACCGGGCCTGCCTCCACGCATGATCGTGCCCCAGACCGGGCCACGACCGGTGTACAAAGCGCCGGTACGTCCAGCGACTCCGACCGTGCAGGCAGGAGCGCCGGCGCGACCAGTGCCTGGGCGTCCAGTGCCCGGGCAGCCTATTTTTCAGCGCCCGCGGCCGGGTGCAGCGCCGCCGGGCGTGCGGCCGACGATGCGGCCCGGAGAACGCCGGCCCATGCATCCCACACGGCAATCCCCAACGGGCGTGCGTCCCATCGGAGTTGGTCCGGCGGGCCCGCCGCCAGGCGCGGTTCGCCCGGGAAGCCGTCCGGGCGCGCCCTCGCGGCGGCCAGGACAGCGTTATGTCCCCCGCGGGGTGAAGGAAGGCCCGATGAAGGGCTTCGTTCCGCCGCCGCGACTGACTCTCTCCAACGAGCCGCAGCCGATCACGCGCAGCATTACCATTACGGAGGGCATCAGCGTAAAAGATCTGGCGGAAAGGCTCGGAATCCGAGCCAAGGATTTAATCGGTCGCCTGCTCGCCCGCGGGGTGTTTGCTACCGTAAATCAGACGCTCGACGCCGAACTGGCCAGTGAAATGGCACGCTTTTTTGGAGCCGATACCAACGTGATCAGCTTTGAAGAGCAGGCCGCCAAGGATGTTACCGAAGCCGCTCTCGGCGAAGAGGGGGCAGCTTCCGAAGGTGTGCCGCGTCCTCCGGTGGTGACCATCATGGGCCACGTGGATCATGGCAAGACCACCCTGCTCGACTCCATCCGTTCAACGGATGTTGCAGGCGGCGAGGCGGGCGGTATTACGCAGCACATTGGCGCCTACAAAGTCACCATTCAGGACCAGCAGTCTCCTGCGTATGGGCGGCAGATCGTATTCCTCGATACGCCCGGTCACGAGGCCTTTACCCGCATGCGGTCGCGCGGGGCCAAGGCGACCGATATTGTGGTGCTGGTGGTCGCCGCCGACGATGGGGTGATGCCGCAGACGCTCGAAGCGATCGATCACGCTCACGCTGCGGAAGTCCCGATCATCGTGGCGGTGAACAAAATTGACAAGCCGGACGCCCTGCCGGAGCGCGTCAAGAAGCAGTTGGCCGACCGCGGCCTGATGCCGGAAGATTGGGGCGGGACCACGGTATTCGTGGACGTTTCCGCCAAGCAGAAGACCAATCTGAATCTGCTGATGGAAATGATCTGCCTGGTGGCTGATCTGCAGGAGTTGAAGGCCAACCCCGATCGTCCGGCTACGGGCGTGGTTCTTGAAGCCAAGCTCGACCGCGGCCGTGGCCCAGTGGCCACAGTACTGGTGCAGAACGGCACGCTGCGTAACGGCGACAACTTTGTGGTGGGCAATGTGTATGGCAAGGTGCGCGCCATGCTCGACGATCGCGGCAACTCGCTGCAGGAGGCGCCGCCTTCCACTCCCGTCGAAATCCTCGGCATGGAGGGTCTGCCGCAGGCCGGAGACCAGTTCCTGGTGGTGGCCGACCGCGATAAGGCCCGTGGCATCTCCGATTACCGTGAGCAGAAGGCACGGGAAGCGGCTCTGGCCAAGAGTTCCCGCGTGTCGCTCGAAGGCCTCGCCGAGCAGATGAAGACCTCGGGGACGAAAGAGCTCAACATCATTCTGAAGGGCGATGTCGGCGGGTCGGTCGAGGTGCTCAGCGATCTGCTCTCCAAGCTCTCGAACGATAAAGTTCGGCTGAAGGTGCTGCGCACGGGAGTGGGTGCCATCACCGAAAGCGACGTTCTTCTGGCCTCGGCTTCGAACGCGATCATCATCGGATTCAACGTTCGCCCCGAGCGCAAGGCCCAGGAATTAGCGGAGCAGGAGAAGGTCGACATCCGCTTGCACTCGATCATTTACGAACTGCAGGATGAGATCAAGCGCGCCATGAGTGGCCTGCTCGAACCCACCATTAAGGAAACCTATCAGGGCCGCGCCGAGGTGCTCGAAACCTTCCGCATTCCCAAGGTCGGGACAGTGGCTGGCTGCCGGGTGATTGACGGTATCGTGAAGCGCGATTCTGAAGTGCGCCTCTTGCGCGACAACGTCGTGATCTTCAAAGGCAAGGTCAGCTCGCTGCGCCGCTTCAAAGACGACGCCAGCGAAGTGCGCAATGGCATGGAGTGCGGCATTGCCATCGCCAACTACGGCGATATCAAAGTCGGTGACGTAATCGAGGCGTTTGTGACGGAGAGGATCGCCGCGGAAGTGATCGCCTAGGCGCTAATAATATCCAGCCCGGCGGCATCGACGAACGCGCGCAAGTCTCGGTCGCGGGTAATCAGAGGAACGCCACGGTCGACGCAGTTCTGAGCGATCAGTGCATCGCCCAGCCGGGCCCTGCGGCGTTTGGACAGCACCTTGGCCCGCAATTCCCCCGCTCGCTCCCAAAACCCAGCTGCTATCTCGATCCTAGGCACGTCCGAGAGAATGTTGGCGACGCTGTGTGGAAGATCCGGGTCGCTGAGCAATTCTGTGAGTACCCCCGGCACCATCAACACTTGTCGCTCTTGCAGTGCCTGGTCCAGTAGTTCGACGTCTTCTCCCATGCCGCCCTCGAGAAAAGCCACCCATGTGCTGGTGTCGGCCGCGATCATCGATCTGCTCTCAAATCGGACAATGCGCGCGCAAAACGCACTTTTCCGCGAAATTGACGCAGGCGGGCATAGGTCCGAGATGCAGCCAGCAGTTGCAGGCCAGTGCGGACGGTTTGAGTAATCCCTGTGCCGCTGGCCTTTTGGGCTCTATCGAGCAGGTCCCTGGGAATTTCTACCGTGATCTTACGAGCTTCCATGACACTGCCAAATATACCATATCAGATACCAGCATCTAATATGGTAACCGAAGAAACACAGAATCCTCGCCCGGGAAGGCTGTCCGCGACAACGAAGATCGGCGGGTTTGAGATAGAATTCGGTGGGTTCCGCAGCGCCAGTCCCGGTATCGTAAATCCGTGCCTATTGCCTTCCTCACTCTCGAACTGCACATTGAGGCGGCTCAGTCCCTGAAGGATAAACGGCAGGTGGTTCGCAGCCTCAAAGATAAGCTGCGCGCCCACTTCAACGTCTCTGTCGCCGAGCTTGACGCAAGCAGCCTGTGGAACCGCGCCACCCTAGGCGTGGTCAGCATTTCTGATTCGCGTGACTATCTCGACGGGCTGATGAAGAACGTGGAACGCCAGGCTACGCGCATCGCGAATAATGGTGGCGCAGATATTGCCGATTCGTTTGTGGAATTCTTGTGATCGATTTAGGCAAGAATCTGCTGAGCTCTCCGCCGGGCGGACAGCATTGCCCTTACGCCCGCAAAACTGAAGTACCTTCCATGCCTTAATGGCA
>Ga0335078_10003545_pt1 | contig 23224 bp, 19 predicted proteins | sample Lox_Sample_32_FD_206711 | JGI IMG/M metagenome (GOLD analysis project Ga0335078, IMG submission 206711) | Soil microbial communities from Loxahatchee National Wildlife Refuge, Florida, United States - Lox_Sample_3.2 | ecosystem: Environmental > Terrestrial > Soil > Wetlands | place: USA... | reverse complement strand
CTCTGCCGGATGGAGGCTTCCTGGAAGGGTGGGAAGCCGGCTGGGAGAGCAGCTTGCTTCGCGTGGATCTGGCGGGACCAAGAGATGGTTTGTCCCGAGGTTCGCTGGTCGAAATTGAATGTGGGCCGATGCTGTACCTGGGTGAGGTGCAGCAGTGCTCCGAGTCCGGCATCATCACCAGAGTGGAACACTCGCTGGATCGCCGGAAGCTGGCTTCCGCACACGACACCTGGGAGTAACTTCTTCCGAAGGCTCCATCATGGGTGAACTGCTATGGATGGCCGGCAAGGCTTTTTTGATCGCGATCGTCCTGACGCCGATCGTCCGCGACATCTTTCGTTCCTACAACATGGTGGATCGGCCGGGCAAACGAAAGGTCCATGCCTATCCCATCCCCCGGGTCGGAGGTATGGCGATCGCCGTCGCATACGGCGCCGCCTTACTCACGGCTCCGGCGTCTGAAGTTGCGGCCGCTCCTGCGACCTGGAAGTTGCTACCCGGCGCAGCGCTGGTGTTCCTCACCGGACTGCTGGACGATTTTTTTTCTTTCAAGCCTGTTTTCAAGATCGCCGGCCTGTTTACAGCCGCGTCCCTCGTCTATTTCAGCGGCCTGCACATCGGCGACCTGGCTGGTAAGCCAGTGGCGGTGTGGCTCGACTACCCCCTTACGGTTTTCTGGCTGTTGCTCACCAGTAATGCGTTGAACCTGATCGACGGGCTCGATGGGCTTTGCGCCGGAATGGGCCTGATGGCCACTCTCACTCTGTTCGCAGCCGCGATCTTGCGCCACAATCTTCCGTTGGCGCACGCCACCTTTCCGCTGGTCGGCGCTTTGCTCGGATTTCTTTGCTACAACATCAATCCTGCGACGGTTTTTCTTGGCGATTCAGGTGCCTTGTTGATCGGCTTTCTGCTGGGCTGTTATGGCATGATCTGGACGCAAAAGGCGTCGACTCTGCTCAGCATGCTGGTGCCGTTGCTGGCGCTTTCCATCCCGTTGCTCGACGTTTCGCTCTCGGTTCTACGGCGCTTCTTGCGCAACCAGCCGATCTTCGCCGCCGACCGGCGGCACATCCATCACCGCCTCCTCGATCGGGGTTTCTCCGCGCGGCAGGCGGTGTGGGTCTTGTACCTGTTCGCTGCGCTGGCGGCAGCGCTGGCCCTGCTGGCAAGCTCTCCTCTGGGCGGCAAATCGCAGGTCATCGTTGTCGTCTTGTTCTGTGTAGCTGCCGGAATCGGCATCCGGCAACTGCGTTACTGGGAATTTGACATCGCCAGCCAGTTCCTGTTTGGGGGCGGATTCAAACGGGCATTGGACGGCCGGCTGCGGCTCGAACGCCTGACCGCCGAGCTTGAGCGAACGCGCAACGAGAAAGAATGGTGGGCCGTCCTCGTCGAGGGCGCGCGAGGCTTAGAAGTGCGCGAGATTCGTTGGATCGGCGCCGGCGGCTCACGGACCGAAACTCTGACGGCCGACGCGGCGCCGGCATGGAGCTTCCGGGCGTCCCTGAACGGCACCGAGACCATAGAGGTCAGCGGCGCGGGGGCGGACGCAGCCTCCTTCGACCTCCTGGCATTCGCCGAAGCCGCGCGCCGGACATTTCACGCCAGCCGTGCCGCGACCCAACCCGGGATACCGGTAGCCATAAAATCATGAAGCCGTCGCGCAACCGGGAGGACGAACATCTTGCCGCGCTGCTGGACCTGGTAGGGTGCCTCGCCGGCTTCGGCGCTGCCACCTGGGCGGCCCGGTTTTGGCTGGGGACCCTGGCAACACCGTTGGCGTTTCATTGGGCTGTTTCGGCGGCGATCGCCTGGCTGGCCATCGTCTTCCCGGAAGCCGCCGCTCACGCCGGACTGAGGCGAATGGTAGACGGGTTTTTCACTGCCGCCGGTTCCAATTTGCTGGTCCAATACGGACTCAGTTATCTATTCGGAGTTCCCGCCGCCCACTGGTCCCTCATCGCCGTGGGCAGTGCGTTCAGTATGGCGGCCGCCAGCCTGCTGCAAACGAGTTTTTCCGCTGCGTCGCGCGGCCGGCATCATGCGACCCTGCTGGTGGGTCGCGATTCTTGTACCGCCGCACTGGCGGAAGCGCTGCCGGAAGGCACCGTGGGTCTGCTTGATCAAGCGCCCGATGGCGCTTCTCCGGCGCTGCCTTTCCTGGGCGCCCCTGATCAACTGCAGGAGGTGTGCGCGATCAAGAAACCGGCCGCGATCGTGATCAGCGGCAAGCCCGCCGGAGTGTCGCTGGCGGAGTTGCTTCAACTGCATTATGCGGGAACCGAAGTCGATGGGGCGCCGTTTCGCTGCGAGGGTGTTTTGCAGCGCGTGGCATGGCAGCACCTCTCGCCCTCCGATCTGCTCTTTTCGGTGACTCCCATCACCGGCCGGGCGCTGCTGGCTTTCCAGGCCGTTTATAAGAACTTGATTGGTCTGGGGCTGCTGATCGCCTTCGCGCCCGTTCTGATTCTGTTGTCCTTGTTGATCGCTGTTTTCACCGGCGGCCCGGCCATGGAGCACATCGAGTGTCCCGGTTTTCAAGGTATCCCTTTCCAGATGTTTCGATTTCGCACCGTCCGGCGGAACGGCGCGCCCCTCTGGATCGGCAACCTGATTGCGCGCCTGCACCTCACCAACCTGCCACAGTTGATCAACGTGGTCCGGGGCGAAATGACCCTCTTCGGCCCGCGGCCGGTGCGCAGCGTTTTTGTCGATCGGCTGAATGATCTCCTGCCGGCGTACGTGTATCGCTGCACGGTGAAACCAGGCATTTTCGGCTGGTCACAGGTCCACTTTGCCGAGTCCGGCGAAGTGCCCGAGGAAGCCCTCAGTCTTGAGTACGATCTTTACTACATCAGGCAGGAAAGCCCCTCCCTCGATCTGGACATTCTTCTGAGAACGCTGTTCCCGCGCTCCCAGGCCGCAGGCAATCCGGCAGGTGTCCCGGACTCAGCGGGTCGCCCGTAATGCCGGCGCACGTCCTGCTCGCGCTGGGTACCGCGGTTGCCTTCTACTTGCTGATTGGTTACCCCATCCTGTTGGCGGTATCGCGCCGCTCGGCTCCACCAGTGCGCAAAGACCCCGCGTTTCAGCCTTCCTGCTCAATCCTGTTGGCGGCCCACAACGGCCAAGAATTTCTGCAGCGGAAGTTGGAATCTCTGCTGGCGCTGGACTATCCGGCGAATCTCCGCGAGATCCTGGTGATCTCGGACGGTTCCACCGATGCCACAGAAGCGATCGCTGGTTCGTTTGCTTCTCGAGGAGTGCGCCTTCTGTCGGTGCCGCGCGGCGGCAAAGCCGCGGCGCTCAACGCCGGCCTGGCCCAGGCATCGGGGGACCTCCTTTTCTTCACCGATGTCCGCCAGACGCTGGACCGTCACGCGCTGTCCCACCTGGCGGCAAATTTTGCCGATCCTTCGGTGGGGGCGGTCACCGGCGAGTTGCGTTTGCTGAATCCCGCTCGCGCCGGCGAGCAGGCCGACATGGAGTTGTACTGGCGCTTTGAGCTCTGGGCCCGCAGCCGCCATTCGCGGATCGACTCCATTTTCAGCACCACCGGCTGCATCTACGCGCTCCGCCGCAGCCTGGCCGCGCCACTGCCGGCGGACACCATCGCCGACGATGGCACATTCTCATTGCGCGCCTTCTTTCGCGGCTACCGGGTGATCTACGACCCCGCCGCTGTGGCCTTCGATTACCCGGCTGCCGAGGGGGGCGAATTTCGCCGCCGATTGCGCACCCTCGCCGGCCTCTGGCAAATCTTCGTTCGCTTACCCCAGTTGTTCACCAGCGCCAACCGGATGAGGTTTCATTTTCTGTCTTACAAATTCGGCCGGCTCGTGCTCCCCTGGGCGATTCTGCTGATCTTGGGCTCGACCCTCGCGTTGCCGGATTCCGCCTGGCGCAGCTTCCTGGTGGTTGACGAACTGGTGCTGGTGGCCCTGGCGTTGCTCGATTGGTTCGTGCCGCGCATGTTTTTCTTGAAACGAATCTCGTCCCCGGCGCGAACTTTCGTGGCGATGAACGCCGCTGCCTTGCTGGCCGTGCTGGTTTTCTTTGTCCCGCCGGAAACGCTCTGGCGGCCGACGCGGATGCAAGCGCGTCAGTGAGGGCCGCTATACTCGATCTTTGAGCCGGATTCTCTTTGTTTTCGGAACGCGGCCGGAGGCCATTAAGCTCTGCCCGCTGATCAAACGCCTGCGCTCGCAGCCCGAAGACTTCGAGGTAAGGGTCTGCGTCACGGCCCAGCACCGCGACATGTTGGACCCTGTTCTGGCGGCTTTCGAGGTCCGGCCCGATTTCGATCTCGACCTGATGCAGCCGGGCCAGACTCTATGCGGCCTCACGTCGCGGATCCTTGCGGGAATCGAAACCGTTCTGAGCTCCGAGCGGCCGCACCTGGTGGCCGTGCAGGGCGACACCAACACCACACTCGCCGCAGCGTTGGCCGCGTTCTATCACCATGTGCCCGTGGCGCACATCGAAGCCGGCCTGCGCACCGGCGACAGGCGGCAGCCCTTCCCGGAGGAGATGAACCGCGTACTCACCTCGCGCATCGCGGCATTTCACTTCGCGCCGACTCGCCGCGCTGAAGCCGCGTTGCTGCGCGAGGGTGTAGCGGCCGAAAGGATCTTCGTCACCGGCAATACCGGTGTCGACGCGGTGCTTTGGATCCGCAACGCCCTGGAGCGCGGCGACCTGCACGCGCCGCCCTGGCCGTGGCTCGACCCCGCGCGCCGGCTGGTACTGGTCACCTGTCACCGGCGTGAAAACTTCGGACCGGGATTCGACCGCGCCATGCGAGCGCTCGCTCTGCTGGCGGCGCGGCCCGACGTGCAGGTCGTTTACCCGGTTCATCGCAATCCCAACGTGCTCGGCCCGGCGCACAGCCGACTCGCCGGAGTCGCCAACATTGTCTTGCTGGATCCGCTGCCCTACGTGCCTTTTGTGGACCTGATGCGCCGCTGCTTCATGATCGTGACCGATTCGGGCGGGATTCAGGAAGAAGCACCGTCTCTCGGCAAGCCGGTGCTGGTGCTGCGCGAAAAAACCGAGCGGCCGGAGGCGGTGGAAGCGGGCACGGTGGCGCTGGTGGGAACCGACGAGCGCGAGATCGTGGCTCACGCAGCGCGGCTGCTGGACGGCGATGAAGAGTACTCCCGCATGACGCGCATCCACAATCCTTATGGCGATGGCCACGCCTGCGACCGGATCGCGGAGGTGTTGGCTCCGGCCCTGCGATTGCCGCCTTTGGCTTACTAGGCGATACTGGTCAGGAACCACCCGGCTTTTCGGATGCGGATTCTCTTTCTTTCGCCCCGCCTGTGCTTGCCGCTGCTGACCGGGGCCAGGATTCGGGAGTATTATCTCGCTCGCGCGCTGGCCCAACATGCCGACGTCACCTACGTGAGCTTCATTCAGCCCGGCTTCCCGGAGCCTTCCGCGGCCGACCTTGCGTTCTTTCGCGAAATCGTTCTTGTGCCTCTTCTCGGGCGCTACAGTCTGCCGAAAATCGTCCGCGGCCTGGCAGGCCGACAGCCTTTAAGCGTGCTCAACTACACCACCGATCTGATGAAGTCCGCCGTCGCGGAGGTCGCATCGCGAAGTATTTTCGACCTGGTCCACCTCGACAGTTGCCACATGGCGGAGTATGCGCTGCTGATCGAAAACGCGCGGCAGGGGCAGGCGCGAACCGTATACGACTGGCACAACATCGAATCCGAGCTGATGCGGCGGTTCGCCGCCAACGCGAATTCCCTTCCCAAAAGAATGTATGCCGGGCTCACCGCAAAACGTCTCGCCGATTTGGAGAAACGAATTCTCGGCACCGGGTTTGGACATGTGGTCTGCAGCCCGCGAGAGCGGGAGAAACTGCTCGAGGTCGCTCCCGCGGCGCGCGTCGCCGTGGTCGAAAACGGCGTGGATACCGAACGCTTCGCGCCCTCGAACCAAGTTTCGAAACGTCAGCGCCTGGTTTACGTCGGGGCGATGGACTTCCATGCCAACATCGACGCGGCGTGCTGGTTCACCAGGAACATCTGGCCCGCGGTCCATCAGCGTTTCCCTGGTTGGCGGCTCACCTTGGTAGGCTCGAATCCGGCTCCTTCGGTGCGGGAACTGGGACTCGGGCCGAACGTCGAGGTTACCGGTACGGTTCCCGACGTGCTTCCCTACTACCGCGATGCCATGGCCGCGATCGTGCCCTTGCGAACCGGAGGCGGAACCCGTTTGAAGATCCTGGAGGCGATGGCGGCGGGCGTTCCGGTAGTCTCAAGCCGCCAGGGAGCCGAAGGGCTGGCGGTTTCTCCCGGCGAGAACATCGACGTGGTCGAACACGAAAGCGGGTGGCTGCCGGCCCTGGCCGCAATTGCGGAACAACCCGGTCTCTGGAACCAGCGCTCCCTGGCGGGCCTTGCCCTGGCGCGCGAGCATTATGACTGGCGCCTGCTCGGCGAGCGCCTTTACGAAACGTACCGCCTCTGGCTTTCGAGCGTGGCGCGGTAGATCTCGACTAGGCGCCTGGTTCGCGCTTCAGGATTGTACCGGGTGAGGATGAGTTCACGGGCACGCGCCGCAAGATGACGCGCCAGAATCTCATTCGCCAGCAACTCGTGGATCGCCTGGTAGAGCGCTCCGCTGTCCCCGGGGGCGATGAGTAATGCGTTCTCCCTATCGGAGGCGATTTCCGGGATGCCTCCGACCGCGGTCGCCACGACCGGCACTCCGGCAGCCATGGCCTCGAGCAGTGCGTTCGGCGAGCCCTCCGATAGCGACGAGAGCACCGCTACGTCGGCGATGCCGTAATACGGCTCCGCCGATCGGACCTGCCCGGTCAACGTCACCGCCTCGCGCAGGCCGAGGTCCCGAATCGCAGCCTCGATTCTGGCCCGTTCGGGTCCTTCGCCTACGATGAGCAGATGTACCCCTGCGCCGGTATCGCCGTGTTGCGAATCCGCGAGTCGGCTGAACGCCCGCAATAGCGCAAGGTGGTCCTTCTCGCGGGAGAGCCGCCCGACAATGAGAATCACTTTGCGCGCCGGATCTATTGCCATGCGGGCGCGCAATTGCGCCTGTTCTTGTGTTCCTCTGGTCCGTCCCCAAGCGGAGTCGATGGCATTGTGAACCACGTCGATGCGCGCCGCCGGAACCCCGCGGCGAATCAGTTGCTCTCGAAACGGCTGGCTGACGGTCACCACGCGCGCGGCCCCGCGCAGCGACCATCGGTCGAGTTGATTGTACACGCGCGCCCGCAAGTCGGGCCAGGTGTAACCATGATGAAAAGCCACCCAGGCTGAGCGCTGATGCATACCGGATTTCCGGATCAGAAAATGGGATTTCACGGCGTGGCTCTGCACCACGTCTGGTTGAAGACCGGCGCCGAGCGCCGCAAGGCTGTCGATCACGTTGCGGTCGAAGCGGCCGGCTTCGGCAATCGGATGAACTGGCACGGACATCTGTGCGGCCGCTCTGAGAAAGGTGTCGGGCTCGCGGGGGCGCTGGAATACAGCGATCGACACTTCCACTGCCGGCCCGGCGTCATCCTCACGGGCGAGGCGAGCAAACTGCAGGAGGTTCTTGGCCGGCCCGGTGACACTAGTGGCCTCGACAACCGCCAGTAGTCTGATGGATTTCATCGCCACGCCGAGTGTATCAAAGGGACGCCGCCCGTAGCCGCACGGCACGGCCGGCTAGCCGCCCCGGCCAGCCGGTCCGGCGCTGCAGGCAATTGCATCGGCACTCGTACCGGGTACTCCTGAAGCGTACTGGCTTCCCCTGGCTTGCCCCCTCGACTTGACAGGTCTCCGAACCTCGCGTCAGACTTTAGTTTGCGACCTCACGCCGAACGAATGACCAAGCGAAGCTTAAACGTGCCCACTGTGAAGTTGCCGTGCATGGCGGCATTCCTCCTTGTGGCGGCGCCAGCCTTTGCCCAATACGGCGGCCCCGCCATCCTTTCGCGCGGCGAGGCGCCTTCGGCCATGAATACGCCGCAGATCGATTTTGTTCCCTTCCTCTCGCTGATCGGTGTCTACACGAACGGGCTGCAGGGCGTTTCCGTGAACTCCGAGGGCCAACTTCCCAGTGTGGACTCCAAGGGCGTCGAGCTGGACTTCGGGATCAGCGGCGTGCACAGTTGGAAGCACACCAAGATTAGCCTGAATTACTGGGGCGCCGCTCGCGAATATTCGCCCGCCAGTTATTATTCTGGTGTCGATCAGGCGCTGAACCTCGGCATCACCGAGCAATTCTCCCGGCACGTCAGTTTGCAGTTAAACGAATCCGCCGGCATGTACACTTTGAGCTATGGGCTCCCCAGCCTTAGCGCGACCATTCCTTTTGATCCCTCTACGACTTACACGCCTACCACGGATTTCTTTGACAACCGCACGATCTATACAACCACGCAGGCTTTACTCACTTATCAAAGAACCGCCCGGCTCTCGTTTTCCTTCGGCGGCGACGGGGATCTGACCAGGCGCCGGTCGACCGCGCTATATGGAGTCAGCGGTGCGGACGCAAGAGCGGATCTGCAGTACCGCATCTCAAGACGCTCCACCGTGGGCGCCAACTACATGTACACGCACTTCAGCTATATCGGGCTCTTGGGCAATTCAGACCTGCACCGGTTCAGCCTGACATATGCCGCCCAACTGTCCCGAACCTGGGAATTTACCGGATTTGGGGGCGTGACGCGAGCGGAATCGGAGTTCCCCGAGGCAGTTCCTGTGAGCCCCGTGATTACCGCGCTACTGGGGATCACGCAGGGCTATGTCGTCACCTACAGCTTGAACTATGTTCCCAGTTATACTGGGCGATTATCGAAGACATTCCCCAAGGGAGTGGCATTTATTACCGGAGGCCACACTGTTACCCCGGGCAACGGCCTTTTCTTGACTTCCAGGGCTTATACGGCCCTGGCGGGCTACTCATATACGGGAATTCGCCGCTGGGGCTTCAATTTATCGGCGGGCTATGACAGAGCGACCTCCATCGGCAACATCCTGGGAAATTATGGAGACATGAGCGCCGGATTGCAGACCAGCCGGCAGATCAGCCACGTGCTGCACATGGTGGGCGGCGTCACGGCGCGCAAATATCAAAGTGGCAGCTACGCTGGTTATAACCGCTTGATCTGGGACGCCCGCGTGGGCCTCTCATTCTCTCCCAGAGACATACCGCTCCGTATCTGGTAGCAAGGCTGATCGCCGGCTGCCACCGTGTGGGCGCCCGCCCCTCGGCTGCCTGCTCGGCGTTTCCCGATTCGCACAGTTCCGCCAGGTTCGTAAGACCCGCGCTCCATGGTAGGAATATAGTGTGGTGGCCCGCACCGAATGATCCGGCTATTTCGCGTATCTGTGCCCGCGAGCACGTTCGGGCTGTTCGTTTTTGAAGCCTTGCTGATCCTTTCGGCATTCGTCTTCTCGGCCTACCTGCTGCTCGAAGTAGATCCGACGGATTATCTGCTGAATACCTCGGGGATGTTGAGTGTTGCGCTGGTCTGGTTCAGCCTGATCGCCGGAATCCATTTTCAGAGTCTTTACTCGCAGGTCCGCGTCCGCTCCCGCCTGCTGCTGCTGCAACAGCTATTGATGGTCGCAGGCATCGCTTTTCTGCTTCAGGCAATGATCAGCGCGCTTGCGCCGGATCTGCAAATACCGCTTCGCGTCATGCTCTTAGGCAGCTTGCTCTCTATCTCCGGCATTTTGGCGGGCCGCCTGCTGTTTAGCGTGTACGTACTCCCGCGTGCGGCTGGCGAGCGGTTGCTGCTGATCGGAAACAGTCCGCTGCTGGACGACATCGACAGGCACCTCGATCAGAACCCGCATCTGGGGATTCTCGTCGCGGGGCACCTCGCCGGATCTTTAGCGGATGCAACCGGTATCCTCGAGTCCGGCCGCGAAAGCGGGACCGCAAGATTGGAGAACTCTATCGAGACTCTCCGCCCGAACCGAATCGTGGTTGGATTCGCAGGCGGTCTGAGCCCGCAACTGGCGCACGAACTGCTGGAGCTGCGATTCTCGGGCCACGCGATCGAAGACGCTTCCGGCACCTATGAAAGGATCTGCAACCGCGAGGGACTGAATGGACTGAACGCGGAGCGCCTCCTGTATTCTAAGGAATTCGACCCGGGCGACCGGGCCCTGTTTTTCCAGGTGATCGGAAACTGTGCCATCGCCGCTCTGCTGCTCATCCTTCTGTCGCCTTTGCTGCTGCTGATCGGGGCGCTGCTGGCGTTGTCGTCGCACGCTGGAGTAATCGAGCGGCAGACGAGGGAGGGTTGCAACGGTCCGTTCACGCTTTACCGCTTCCGAGTCGGGCGCGGAACACGCGTTGGCCGCATTCTTTCCCGCACCGGCCTTTACGCCCTGCCGCAATTCGTCAACGTGCTGCGCGGGCAGATGTCGATGGTGGGACCAAGGCCGGACCGGCCGGAGTTCGTACGCCAGCTCGCGCGGCATATCCCGTTTTACCCGCACCGGCTCAATGTGCGGCCGGGAATCGCGGGCTGGAGCCAGATCCATCTGAGACACACGCCTGCTCCATGGGATTCGATGACGGAATTGGAATACGATCTGTATTACATCAAGTACTTTTCGCCAATGCTGGATGTATTCGTCCTCACGCAGGCAATCAAGAATCTGTTGATCTGGGGCGGCCAGCCGTAGCGCGCCAAAGCGCCGCGGAGGAAATCCTATGAGGCGAAAAGTCCCCCCACGCCTGCGTCTGCTTTGGCACCGGCCTCTCATGGCGCTTGCCGCGTTGTGGGTCGTTCCGTGGGCACCGCTGCTCGTTGCCCAAGATGGCGGAAGCGTGCTTCTGGTCGTGAATCGTAGGGATCCCGTCTCCCGGGCGGTGGCGGATTACTACGCGAAGCGCCGCTCAATTGCCGCCGGCAACTTCTGCTGGCTCGATGCTCCTTCGCGGGAAACGATCGATTGGCAGACGTACATCGCTCAAATCGAGATGCCGGTGGGAGCGTGTCTCCAGCGCGGCCACCTCGCCGAACAGGTGCTCTACATCGTGACCACCATGGGCGTCCCGCTGCGGATTGACGGATTAGGCGGCTCCCTCGCGAAATCCGAACAGTCTTCGGTGGATTCCGAGCTGAGCCTTCTCTATGCGAAGCTGCACGGCAGCCATTTCGAGCGCGCCGGCCCGGTTCCCAACCCGTTTTTCGGCAAGCGCGACAACTTATTCCAGCACCCGCAGTTTCCCATCTACCTGGTGACGCGTCTGGCGGCCAACGACTTGGCGGACGTGAAAGCCATGATCGACCGCTCTCTGGCCGCGCGAAATCGCGGCATATTCGTGATTGACACCAGCTCGCCGGAGAGAGGCGACGGCAACGACTGGCTGCGCGCGGCAGCCTTGCTGCTGCCCGCGGGCAGGGTGGTGTTCGACGATTCACCCAACGTGCTGTACAAACAGCGCAACGTGATCGGCTATGCGTCCTGGGGATCGAACGACGGGGGCCGCAAACAGCGCTGGCTCGGGTTCGAATGGCTGCCGGGCGCGATCATGACCGAGTTCGTTTCCAGCGACGCCCGCACACTGATCGCGCCGCCGCGGGACTGGAACCTCACCACTTATACCGATCGCGAACATTGGTACGCGGGCTCTCCGCAGACACTCAGCGCGGACTACATTCACGAAGGAGCCACCGGCGCTTCCGGCAACGTCTACGAGCCCTACCTGAACGGATGCGTGCGCCCCGAGTACGTGTTGCCGGCATATGCCCACGGCCGCAACCTGGCGGAAAGCTATTACCTGGGAATGCCGTTTCTCAGTTGGCAGGGCGTGGTGTTGGGCGATCCTTTATGCTCCCTCGGGAAACGGTGATGGCGGCGCTGCGCCGGACCAGACTCCGGCAAAACGGGCCTACCGCTTGCTCTCCAGGACGTCCACCAGTTCCTTCACGGCTGCCGCGCTCTTTTCCAGACCAGCCTGCTCTTCAGCCGTCAGCTTCAATTCGTAAATCTTCTCGATGCCGCGTGCGCCCAGCTTCACCGGCACGCCGACGAATAGGCCGTTAATCCCGTACTCGCCCTCCAGGTAGGCGGCGCAGGGCAGCACTTTCTTCTTGTCCCGGAGGATGGATTCGGCCATTTCCACCGCGGCTGCCGACGGCGCATAGTAGGCGCTGCCGGTTTTCAGGTGCTTGACAATCTCCGCTCCGCCATTGCGTGTGCGGTCCACAATGCGGTCAATGGTGGCCGCGTCCATCAGCTCTGCCAGCGGAATGCCGGAGACGTTGCTCAAGCGCACCACCGGAACCATTGTGTCGCCGTGCCCGCCCATCACCACCGCAGTCACGTTCTCCACCGATACGCCGAGCTCCTGCGCGATGAAGGTGCGGAAACGGGCGCTATCCAGCACGCCGGCCATCCCGACCACGCGTTCCTTATTGAACTTCGAGACCCAGAGGGCCGCCTGCGCCATCGCGTCCAGCGGATTGGTCACCAGGATCAGAATCGAGTTGGGAGAGTGCTTGGCGGCCTGCTCGGTGGCGCTGCGCACGATCTCGTAATTGGCCATCAGCAGGTCGTCACGGCTCATTCCCGGTTTGCGCGGAAAGCCGGCAGTGATGATGACAATGTCGGAATTGGCGGTCGGCGCGTAGTCGTTCGCGCCCGTGATCGTGACGTCATAACCTTGCACCGGCCCGGACTGCAACAGGTCCAGGCCTTTGCCCTGCGGAATGCCCTCAACCACATCCACCAAAACGACATCCGCGAGGCCTTTTTCCGCGACGCGCAACGCGCAATTGGCGCCCACGTTGCCGGCGCCCACAACCGTGATCTTGTTTCGCACAACCGCTCTCCTTGGAGGTGAATTGAAGCTCGATTATAACAGCCGTTACTTGGCGATAATGTGAAAAGGCCCGAGATGAAAAAGGTTCTTCTATCGTGGAGCAGCGGGAAAGACAGCGTCTGGACGTTGCATCAACTGCGGTCCCATGCTGACATTACAGTGGCTGCGCTGGTCACGTCCTTCAATTCCTCGGCGAACCGCGTGGCGATGCATGCCGTCCGGAGGGAGCTGGTCGAGGCCCAGGCGGAACGCACCGGAATTCCACTCTGGGCAGTGGAACTGCCGTCCCCGTGTACTAACGCAGAGTACGAAGACCGGATGCGCACCGTGTGGGATCGCGCGACCGCGGCAGGGATCACCGCGATCGCATTTGGCGACTTGTTTCTGCAGGACATCCGCGATTACCGGGTGCGGCAATTGCAAGGCACCGGACTCGAACCGGTGTTTCCTCTCTGGATGATTCCGACCGGGGCCTTGGCCCAGGAGATGATCGCGGCAGGCGTAAAAGCGAAGGTCACCTGCGTGGACCCTTCCCAGCTTGCCGGATCCTTCGCCGGCCGCGAATACGACCGGAACTTCCTGGACGCTTTGCCTGGCGAAATCGATCCATGCGGCGAGAACGGCGAGTTTCACACATTCGTCTATGACGCGCCGCCGTTCTCGCGTCCCATCGAAGTCCGCTCCCAAGAGGTGGTCGTGCGTGACGGGTTTGTGTTCGCGGATGTCGTCCCGGAATAGAGTCGCCGCCTACTTCGCTACCGCCGGAATCACATCGTAGGGGCGCATCATCTCGTTGTCTTCGTGCTCGAGCACGTGACAGTGCCAGACGTAGCGGCCCAGGTAGCCTTCGAAGCGCACAATGATCCGTGTCACCATCTTCGGATCGGCGCGGACAGTATCTTTCCATCCTGCTTCCTCGGGCGCCGGCGGAGTGACCGGCCCGGTATAACGTATTTCGCCGCGAGTCTGGTAAAAGAACGGCTCGAAGCGGCGGCGATCCAGGATCTGAAAGCGCACCAGATGCAGGTGGATGGGATGCGAGTCATCGGTGGTGTTGATGAAGCTCCAGATCTCCACGCTGTCCAGAACAGGGCTTTCCGTCACCGGCATGTGCCACGGCGTGCCATTCAGCAGCATGGACATGGATTCTCCCGCCATCGTCATGTTCTCGATCAAGGCCAGCGGACGCGTCTTGACAGCGGCGGACTCCTGGTGCTTCGGTACGGGGCGCAGCACAGCGGGCAGCGAACTGGAATCGGGGGATTTCGTTAGCCGCACGCGGAACTGCATGACGGCGAAAGAATCGTTCATCACCACGATTTGCTCTCCCGCATGGCCGGCAAAATCCACGATGAGATCGGAACGTTCGGCGGGAGCAAGGTGCGAGGCCTCCAGCGGAACCGGCGCCGGCAGCAAACCTTGATCTGTGCCGATCTGATGAAAAGTCTGGCCGTTGGCGAGCGACAAATGCAGAAACCGGCCGTTCGAGGCGTTGAGCACGCGAAAACGGTACTTGCGCGGCTCCACATCCAGGTACGGGAAGGCCCTTCCATTGGCAAGCATGACGTCGCCGAAAACCTCGGGGACCCAAGGATGGGCTGGATCGCCGGAGACAGGGTAGTAGAGTTGCCCATCCTGTTTGAGCAGCCGGTCGCAAATTACCAGCGGGATCTCGAAGGCGCCCTTGGGAAGGTTGAGCGCGTCTTCGAAATCATCGCGCACGAGGAAGAGCCCGAACATGCCCGCATAGATGTTCAGCCGGTTGATACCCATCGCATGGTCGTGGTACCAAAGCGCGGCGGGCTCCTGCTGGTTGGGATAGAAATACGTCCGCGATTTCCCCGGTACGTACCAGTCCTCGGGATACCCGTCGCTTTCGGGCGGGGCCTTTGCGCCATGGACGTGGACCACCCCTCGAGCCTCCGGTCTGTCGGCTTCGGCTCCATGAAGGCTGTGGTCGATGGGAAGGAAGTGTCGGTCGGGCAGCTCGTTGGGCCATTCGATAAGGAGTCCGCGGCCGCTGCGCGTTTCGATTGTGGGGCCAGGCGCAGTGGAACCGTAACACCAAAGGCGGGCCGCTGGAAGATCGCGATGTAATTTACACGCCACCTGCCGCATGGGAATGCAGTAATAAGGAACCTTGGCGGCCGGCTGATTCGAAGCAGACAGATGGCCCGCTACGGTGCGAAAGCCAACCGTCTTGGCAACCTCAGGGATGGGAAGAGGATCTACGAACTTCGCGAGCAAGGCCGGGTTCAGGACCGGAGCGTCACGCGCGGCGCGGCTCGCGAGCGCCGTCAGATAGCTTGCGTGGCGGAGGAAAGTGCGGCGGGTCACTATGACTAGTTTTAGCCGCGCGCCGGGAAAAAGCCAGCGCGCGGCTCTTGCTTATGCGGACGGCGATCTGCGCCCTTTTACTTTTGGCTTCCCACGGGCTTGACCGACCGGAAATGCGCCGCCATCTGCGGCGAAGCGGCCTGCGACGGGTTCAACGGAATGCCGCTGGCGGGATTGAGCGTCAACTTCGCCGTGTTCGGGGTTGCCTCGAAGTCGAACATGTTATCCAGCGGGCCGGCGATCGCGTCGAAGGACCCCTGGCCGAGCCGCTGCCCGTTGAGCCAGTTGTCTTCAATAAATCGCGTGATCGAGCTTTGATCGGTGATCGTGTGATCCACGAAGTTCTGCTTGGCATAAGGTGAGATCACCATCAACGGAAGCCGCGGACCATACCCACAACGGCCCTGGGCGTGAGTGGTTCCGGACGCGACACCGGCGAGAGCCCCATTGGCTGCGCCGCAGGTGCCAGATCCCGTGACCATATCGGCGCTGGTCGCCGACTGGTTGATCAGCGGCGGCATCTGATGGTCATACCAACCATCGGAATCGTCGTAAGCGATCACCACAGCCGTGGAGGACCAGAATGCCGAGCTCTGCAGGTAATTGATCACGGACACGATGTACTGTTGCTCGTCGATCGGATCGGAGTATCCAGCGTGGCCATCCTGAAATCCCGGAGCTTTCAGGAAACTGACCGCCGGGAAGTTGCCGGCGTTCACCGCGGTGTAAAAATCGTTGATGTCATATTGATGGTTGGCGGCGTCGCCAGCCCAGCCGATCATCGCGGTAGAAGTGGGGCGCACGTGTGTCAGGTTCTGGGTGCTCTTGTAATACTGGAACGGCTGGTGATGGGGAATATAGTCGGCCTTCTTCGTGCCCGTGATTAGTGACGTGGTGCTGCGCGCGCAGCCGGTGGATCCATTGGGATTGGTTTTAGTCAGGTCGAAGCCGCCCTCGAAGAATCCCCAGCTCACCCCCGCCGCGTTCAGGAGGTCCCCGATATTCGATCCGCTCATGCTGAACGTTTCGCCACTGGTTGTAGAACAGAGGTCGCCCGCCGGATCGGCGTCGCTGATGTCGCTCATCCCGCCGGAACCGTCTTCGATCAGCGCGCCAGTGCCATTCGAATTGTTGATGACACCGTTTGTCTGGCCGGAGATCAAGTTGACGGCGCCGGGGGTGGACGGACCAAACGTCGTGCCGTACGAGTTGTCGTTCATGGCGTAATGCTGAGCATAATTCCACAACCCCGTAACGGTGTTGCCGTCGTAGTAACCCATTACGAGACCCGTGGTGGCGCCCGAGGTAATGCTCGGAGGAGGACCCGCGGTCCCCGTAGCCATCGGGAAAAGATCGAGCAGTCCCGCGTGGTAGGCCACCTGCTCGGCCGTATAGTCGTGGTCCTGGTCGGCGGTGGCGGCCTGCGATCGATCCAGGCGGAAAGGCGGCGTTGCACCCGTTCCATTGGCCGAATTGGCCAGCGTTGCGGTGCCATTGAGGACCGCGGGGCTGAAGCCATTGACACTTGGCGTGTTGGGGAAGGCGTAGAACGCAGGCTCGCCTTCAGGGTTGGCGGCAAAAGGGTACGTGCCGAAGTAGTGATCGAACGACACGTTCTCCTGGAAGATAACGACCAGGTGCTGAATCGGCGTCGCTGCGCCGGCGGCGGGGGCTGGTGTTTGGGCGTTTGCCGCCCCCAGACCAATTAGAGTTCCGGCAAATAAAGCTTCGCCGAGGAACGTTGACAGACGTCTTTCCATTTTTTCCCTCTCCCTCTTCACAGCTTGAGGTTGATCTCGAAGTGCTTTGAGGTCAAACGCCTGAGTATACGCAGGCTGTGTGAACGCTGAATGAACGATTGGTGACGGCTCGATAAGAGAATCCCGGCGAGTGATTGGAGCGCCTGACGAACGGTGCCGTGGAACATCGGTAAACTCTGCCGTAAACTGTGCAGCCACCCGCCTTAACTGCTTGCGACCTCAACTTATCATTGGGTTATGACGCGCAGCGCGATGTTACTCGGCATGTGCTGGTCATTATTGGGGTCGCTGGCGCCTGGCGCGGCGGCGCAGGTGCCAGCCGGACCAGGCCCGGGCGGCTATATCGGCAGCAACGCCTGCAAGACTTGTCACGCCGATGTCTGGCGGAACTTCTATAAGAATCCCCACTTTGAGAGTTTGGCTTCGGCCGAATTACCGCCCAGCCGCACCGGCTGCGAAAGCTGCCACGGGCCAGGCGAAGCGCACGTAGCGGCTCACGGCGGCAAGTCTACGATTCTCAACGCATTTTCCGCGATGCCGCAGGCCAGGGCTCTGGAGGTGTGCCTCACGTGTCACGCGCGCGACTTTCAAAAGGCCAACATCCGCCGCTCCGAGCACACCCTGGCCGGCATTGCCTGCACCTCCTGCCACTCCATCCATCATTCGTCCAGCCCCAAGCATCTGCTTGCCAAGAAGCAGGCTGAGCTGTGTTACGAATGTCACGCCGGCGTCCGTGCGCAGTTCGAAATGCCCAGCAAGCACCGCGTCAACGAGGGCTTCATGGAATGTACGGATTGCCACAATCCGCATGGGGCTTTCGCTCCCACCTGGCGGATGTCAGACCGTCCGCGCATGGTGGAGCAGGCCCTGAACAACGAGGAGCCCTGCCTTAACTGCCACGTCGATATGCGCGGCCCGTTCGTCTATGAGCATCCACCAGTGCGCGTGGAGGGCTGCGAGATGTGTCATTTTCCGCACGGCTCGACGAATGAGCGCCTGCTGCGGCGGCCGGTCGTCTTCACGTTGTGCCTGGGGTGCCATAACGGCGGCGCTTCGGGCACCCGCAACAACGGCGTCCCCATCCAGACGTCGCAGCACAACCTGCTCGATCCGCGCTTTCAGCGCTGCACCACTTGCCACGTGCGCATCCACGGATCGAACGCCGACGAGACGTTTCTACGATGACACCCATGCTCAAGCATTGCTGGCTGATTTTCGCCGTGCTCGGAATTCTGCGGGCGCAGCAGACGATTGCGCCCACGCCGGATGCGGAGGCGGCTGCGACCGGCGGCGATTTCGCCAACTACAACATCGTCAACTCGTTCGAACTGGGCTACCGATGGCGTGTGGCCGACGGCAGTGTTGACACTTACCGCAGCGACGTAAACTACGGCGACGGCATCCGCCTCCTGGCTTCGAACTTGAGTATCCACTCGAAGGACGGGCACGGGCGCTGGTTTGACGAGATTCTGCTCTCCACCAGCGGGCTCGGTAACGATCCCTACCAGACCGCCAGCCTGCGCATCGAGAAGAACCGCCTGTACCGGTATGACATGCTTTGGCGTGAGGACGATTACTATAACCCAGGACTGCTCATCTCCGGCGGCGACCACCTTATGGTTACCGTACGCGGCCTACAGGATCATTCCCTCACTCTCTTTCCGCAATCGCACATCCAGGTGGATCTGGGATACAGCCGAAATACCCAGAATGGACCCGCCCTTTCCACCGTGCAGGCTTTCGATACTTTCTCCTCCGCCTTCCCGGTGTTTGAAAACGTCAAGCAACAGTGGAATGAGTACCGCGTCGGCGTGCTGGCCGACTGGGCCGGCTTTCGCCTGATCGCCCGTCACACTTGGGATTTCTTTAAGGACGACTCCGGCTATAGCTTCGCCGGCGCCGAGAGTTCCGGCGTCACCGGCGACGCGACAGTGCTTCAGCAGTTCGCGCGCGCCGACCCCAACCACGGATCGAATCCCGGCTGGTTCGGCAATCTTTATGGCAGCCGCAAGTATTGGGCGCTGAATGCGCGCCTCACCTACAACCTCGGCCAGGGCGGATTCGCCATGAATGAGCTGACCACCGGCCTCAACAGCATGGGCGCTGCGGACAACCGCCAGATCGTGGTGAACGGTAGCGCGCAGCGGCCGGTCGTGGCTGGGGACGTGAACTTCAGCCTGTTTCCGACCACGCGCCTGACCATCGTCAGTAACACCGCGGTGCACGACACGCGAATCGACGGCGATTCCTACTTCACCCAATTCGATAACGGCACCGGCTCTAACACCACACTCAACTTCAAATTTCTCGGTGTGCGAACAGTCAGCAATTCAACTGACCTGAATTATCGCTTCACCAATTGGTTCAGCGCTTATGCCGGGTTTACCGACTCCAGCCGCCAGATTCGCTTTCTGGAGGCATTTCAATTCCCCGCCGTGGCAGGCAGTGCAGTGAACGACTTCTATCAACAGGAAAGCCACTTGAACGCAGGGAGCCTCGGTGTTCGCTTCCGCCCGCTTCAACCGCTGACGATCAACCTCGAGGGCGAAGTCGGCCACGCCGATCACCCCCTCACGCCGATGAGCGACCGCAATTACCGAACCCTCGGCGGCCGCATCCAGTACCGTAGGAAGAGGCTTCAGCTTTCCACCGGCTACCGGGAACTCTACAACGAAAACGCCCCGCTCTCCTTCGAAACTTACAGTTCGCGGTCACGGCAATACAATGCGGCGGCATCCCTCGCTTTACGGGACTGGCTTACCTTCGACGCCGGCTATTCGAAGCTGCACCTGGACACCGTCGGTGGCCTGGCTTTCTTCGCCGGAGTGCAAAGTCCGCAGCTGCAGACCAGTTATGACTCGATTTACATTAGTAACATACACGCCGCCAACGCAGGCCTCCGGCTTGCCTTCCACAGCCGCGCTGACCTATACCTCGGTTATACGATCACGAAGGACACTGGCGACGGCCGCGCTTCGGCCGTACCGCCCGGCGTTACCGATCCCATCGCGACGCTGCTCGATTCCGTTCAGACCTTCCCGCTCACGTACCAGTCTCCGATGGCGCGGCTGTCGGTCCGAATCGCTCCCAAGGTCCGTTGGAACTGCGGCTGGCAGTTCTATGGCTACGGCGCGCTGTTTCAGCTTCTGGGCTATGACGAAAACTTCCACGCGCACACTGGCTACACCAGCATCCTTTGGTCGTTCTGAACCGGGCCGATGGACTTGAATGCTGCGTTGCAATTTTACCGTCAATTTACATCCTTCCAACAAGGCTAAAATCCGCCGGAGCTATGATTTCTCTAGGTGAATCCATGGGTTCCATCGGACTGGTCCGTGAAGCGCCGCCGGCTGTCGATCTGGGTTGGCAGGCGGCCGCAATCTGCGAGCGAATCGCTTGCGCCATTTTCTTTTTGGCGGCCGGCCCGCTCGTGGGTGCCAGCGCGCTCGCGGTATGGCTGCTTTCACGCCGTGCACCGTTGATCGCCCACCGCCGCGTCGGCTGGCGCGGATCGACACTTTGGATACTCAAGCTCCGCACCATGTGGGAAGCGGATTCGCAGACGCGCCGCGCAGGCCCCGCTTGGATTGAGTACATTCACGACGACGAAGGACCAGAGAACAAGCACGACCGCGATCCCCGGGTTACCAACTGTTTCGCCCACTTTTGCCGCCGTCACTCCCTCGATGAATTACCCCAACTGTGGCACGTGATTACGGGAGAGATGTCGATGGTTGGTCCGCGGCCCCTCACCAGAACCGAACTTGATCGTTACTATGGCGAGGCTGCTCAGGAGATCCTGGCGGTCAAACCCGGCCTTGCCGGGCTGTGGCAGGTCTCGGGGCGCAATCGACTGACTTACTCTGAGCGTCGCGACCTCGATCTCCGGCTGGTGCGAAACCGTTCATTGCGCCTTTACCTGCGTGTCCTATTGCAGACAATCCCTGAGGTGCTTCGCGGGAATAACTCCTGGTAGCCTCGCGCCGGATAGAAGGGCTACTTGGGTTTCAGCGCATCCGCCTGATGGACGGGTGCCTCGAGGATCGGCGCTATCCGGGAACAGAACGCGTCCCGGGAAAACCGCCGCGCCTGGGCTTGCAGCGCGCTAGGCCGAAAGCGCGGCTCTATGCTTTCGAAACACTCGACGGCAGCTTCAAGACACTCGTCTGAGGGCTGCTCGTAGAGCACTCCGCCGAACCCGGAGACGCTTTCCAGGGCGCCGCCTCGTCCCAACGCGATCACCGGCTTTCCACTGGCTAGCGCCTCCACCGGAGTCAATCCGAAGTCTTCCTCGCCCGGAAGCACCAGCGCGCGGCACCGGGCGTATAGTTCGCGAAGATCCGCATCCGGCACGCGCCCGAGAAAGGTGATGTTGGGGCCCGCGGCGGCTCTCAGGCGGCCGTACTCAGGCCCTGCTCCGGCGATTAACAACCGCCGGCCGTTTCCGGTGAACACGCGAACGGCGCAGTCAATTCGCTTATAAGGCACCAGTCCCGAAACGACGAGGAAGTAATCCTCCGCCGGCTTCCAGTAGAACGAGTCCACGTCAACCGGCGGATACACAACCTCGGAATCGCGGCGATAGGTTTTGCGGATGCGCGTCTGCACATTGCGGCTGTTCGCAACGAACTGGTCCACCCGCGCCGCCGAAGCGTAGTCCCACAGCCGCAGGTAGTGGGTCAACGGCATCATCGCAGCGCGCTTCCAGCGGGAGGCGGTCCATTCGTTGCGATACGCCGGATAGAGGTCCCATAAGTATCGTGGCGGCGTGTGGCAATAGCAGACATGGCGCGTGGAAGAAGAGACGATGACGCCTTTCGCCGGGCCGGACTCGCTCGAGACCACAAGATCGTAGCCGCGCAGGTCGAAACTCTCGAGCGCCATGGGCATGAGCGGGAGCATCGTCCGGTGCCATCGCCTTAGGGGATTCAAAAACGACGTCGTGATCCGGTGCAGCCGGATTTCCTGGCTGAGTGTTTGCGGAGCCAGGAACAATGTAAAAAGGTCGGCCTCCGGCAGCAACCGGCAAAGCGCGTCGAGCACTTTCTCCCCGCCGCGCCGATCTAACAACCAGTAATGTACGATTGCTATCCGCACCTGAATCCAGCTTACTGCCCGCCCGCAGCGCCAGCGCCAAACGGGGGGGAGTTTTACCCATGTAACGAGGTCCTCCGTGCTATCAAGGGTTTGTGAGCACTCGCGATGTTCTCGGAACAGAGCGGCCCGACGCCTTGCTCTGCAATGTTGCCTTGCCGCTTCACCGGGCCTACCATCCGGTCGGGTTTCGTCTGGATCTGGTCACGAACGCGCGCGACATCATTGATGCCGCCGATGAGTGCTGGCGCGACTACGGGCCGGAGTTTGCCTGCGAGTCGATGAAGTTTCGTGTTGTAGTGGAACCGGATGGAGGCCCGGCAAGCCAGCCAAGCTTCCGCTTGCAGAGTAGCTTGCTGTCGATCGTCTCCGACGCGCATAACTTCGCCGCAGTCGACCTCAATGCGCTGCTCGCCTGCATCCATGTAACGAGGGAAACGGCAGCGGACCACTCGCTTTTGCGCTGGTATTTCCTGGAAGCCATCGCTTATATGCTGCTGGCCCAGCGCTACGTCGCGCCGCTGCACGCCGCCTCGGTGGCTCGCAACGGAATCGGCATTTTGCTCTGCGGCGCATCGGGAGCGGGCAAGAGCACTCTTGCCTTCGCTGCAGCATCGAACGGCTGGACGTTTCTGTCGGACGATTGCACCTGGCTGCTGGCCGGGAGCGCCGATCCCACCGCGCTCGGCAGGCCGCACCAGGTGCGGTTTCGCGATGACGCGCCGGATCTGTTTCCGCGCCTGGCTGGCTACGGCGCGTGCGAGCGGCCAAACGGGAAAATTGGCATCGAGGTGTCGACGCGCGCCTTCCCGGAAATCCGCACCGCCTTGCGGTGCAGGATTGGGGCCCTGGCGTTGCTGGACCGGAGTCGCAGGGCGCAGCCAGCGATAGTGCGCGCGGAACCGGCGGCACTAGCGCGGCAATTGCTGAACTCCGCCAGCTACGGCGAGAGGGTGGACGCGTTGCACGAAAGCGCCGCGCGCAGGCTTCTCGATCTGCCCGCATGCCGGTTGCAATACGAATCTCTGGACGACGGACTGCGGCTCCTTTCCGAGTTTGCGTCCTGCGTCGGCGCCGGGACCGCATCAGGGGGCGCTGCTTGAAGTCCCCGTCGTGGGAGCGCCACTATTCGGCTCTCGGCCAATGAGACCTGCGCCCGCCATCGGCGCAGGGCCGAACCCGTGGCCCTTGTGCCGCTCGCTCCCTGACGGGCCCGC
>Ga0335078_10003544_pt1 | contig 23226 bp, 18 predicted proteins | sample Lox_Sample_32_FD_206711 | JGI IMG/M metagenome (GOLD analysis project Ga0335078, IMG submission 206711) | Soil microbial communities from Loxahatchee National Wildlife Refuge, Florida, United States - Lox_Sample_3.2 | ecosystem: Environmental > Terrestrial > Soil > Wetlands | place: USA... | reverse complement strand
GAGGCCCGCGAGCTGCTGGCCGGCCAGACCTGACCCGGAATGCCGGGCTCGGGGCCCGGGTTGTACTTACGGGTAGCCGGTGCTGGGGGGGGCGGCTGGCCGTTCCGTGCCGGGACGGGTTTGCTGCTGCTCGTGATACCGTGATAGGCGGCCGGTGAGATCCGGCCGGGTCGGCTGCACCCTCAAGTGGCCGGCTGAGGGGTTCCGGTGGTTCCGCCGTAGTAAACCCCTGACTGCTGACTAGCTCACAAGATTGGAATGCCACGTGCCGCTGGACACTTCGGTAAAGAAGGAGATCATCGCGGACAACGCGACCAATGAGGGTGACACCGGTTCGCCGGAAGTCCAGGTTGCGCTGCTCACGCGACGGATCAACGACCTGACCGAGCACCTCAAGGTGCACAAGCACGATCACCACAGCCGCCGCGGCCTGCTGCTGCTGGTGGGACGCCGCCGGCGTCTCCTGCAGTACCTGGCCCGCACCGACATCGAGCGCTACCGTGCGCTCATCAGCAAGCTGGGCCTGCGCAGGTAGGCCCGGGCAACCAAGTCAAGAACAAATCCCGCGGCTCCCGAGCCCGGAGCGCTCAATTGGCGCCGGGACCGGTCCTCGGTAGTGGTTCTCGGGTCGGGTGCGCGAGCGCACCGGATACGGGCCGAGGACTTCGATCGAAGACCGGGCCGGCCGCTGGCCCGGCCAGCTGGCAGCAACCAGATGGCGCCGGCCGCGTGCCACCGGAGGCGGGCGCGGGACCTCAGTCAAGGAGGTCTCACCCGTGGAGGGTGTGTATACCGCCGAAGCCATCATCGACAATGGCAGCTTCGGCACAGTCACGATCAAGTTTGAAACCGGCCGGCTGGCCCGGCTGGCCGCTGGCTCCGCCGTCGCCACCCTGGACGACGAGACGATGGTCCTGTCCGCCACGACCGCGGGCAAGCACCCCAAGGAGGGGCTGGACTTCTTCCCGCTCACGGTGGACGTCGAGGAGCGGATGTACGCGCTGGGCCGGATCCCCGGCTCCTTCTTCCGCCGGGAAGGCCGCCCGTCCGAGGACGCGATCCTCACCTGCCGGCTGATCGACCGGCCGCTGCGGCCCTCGTTCGTCAAGGGCCTGCGCAACGAGGTCCAGGTCGTCGAGACGATCCTGGCCCTCAACCCGGAGCACCTGTACGACGTGGTGGCCATCAACGCCGCCTCGCTGTCCACCCAGCTCGCCGGGCTGCCGTTCTCCGGCCCGATCGGCGGGATCCGGGTCGCCCTGATCAAGGGCCAGTGGGTCGGGTTCCCCACCCATGCGCAGCTGGCTGAGGCCACCTTCGACATGGTGGTGGCGGGCCGGGTGCTGCCGGACGGCGACGTGGCCATCATGATGGTCGAGGCGGAGTCCACCACCGGGACCCTCGGCCTGCTGGCCGACCCGGCCAGCGGCGCCGTCGCGCCCACCGAGGACACCGTGCCGCAGGGCCTGGAGGCGGCCAAGCCGTTCCTCAAGCTGCTCTGCGAGGCCCAGCAGCGGGTCGCCGACCAGGCGGCCAAGGAGCCGGCCGAGTACCCAGTGTTCCCGGACTACCAGCCGGATGTGTACGACGCCGTGACCGAGGCCGCGTCCGGCGAGCTGGCCCGGGCGCTCACGATCGCGGGCAAGCAGGAGCGGGAGGGCGAGACCGACCGGCTCAAGGCGCTCACCGCGGAGAAGCTGACCAGCCAGTTCGAAGGCCGGGACAAGGAGATCAGCGCCGCGTTCCGCGCGCTGACCAAGAAGCTGGTCCGGGAGCGGATCATCCGCGACGGCGTGCGCATCGACGGCCGCGGCCTGACCGACATCCGCCGGCTGTCCGCCGAGGCGCACGTGCTGCCCCGGGTGCACGGGTCGGCGCTGTTCGAGCGGGGTGAGACGCAGATCCTGGGCGTCACCACGCTGAACATGCTGCGCATGGAGCAGATGCTGGACACGCTCAACCCGGATCGGACCAAGCGCTACATGCACAACTACAACATGCCGCCGTACTCCACCGGGGAGACCGGCCGGGTCGGCTCGCCCAAGCGCCGCGAGATCGGTCACGGCGCGCTGGCCGAGCGGGCGCTGCTGCCCGTGCTGCCCAGCCGCGAGGAGTTCCCGTACGCGATCCGCCAGGTGTCCGAGGCGATCGGGTCCAACGGCTCCACCTCGATGGGCTCGGTGTGCGCGTCCACCATGTCGCTGCTGGATGCGGGTGTCCCGCTCCGGGACATGGTGTCCGGCATCGCGATGGGCCTGATTTACGAGGGCGGCGAGTACGTCACGCTCACCGACATCCTGGGCGCCGAGGACGCGTTCGGCGACATGGACTTCAAGGTGGCGGGGACCAAGGACATCGTCACCGCCCTGCAGCTGGACACCAAGCTGGACGGGATCCCGGCGTCCGTGCTGGGCGCCGCGCTCCGCCAGGCGCGGGGGGCCCGGCTGACCATCCTGGACGTCATGCGCGAGGCGATCGACGCCCCCGGCGAGATGAGCCCGCAGGCGCCCCGGATCATCACGATCAAGGTGCCGGTGGACAAGATCGGCGAGGTCATCGGGCCCAAGGGCAAGATGATCAACTCGATCCAGGAGGACACCGGGGCCGAGATCACGATCGAGGACGACGGCACGATCTACATCGGCGCCACCGACGGGCCGTCGGCCGAGGCCGCGAGGACCACGATCAACTCGATCGCCAACCCGCACATGCCCGAGGTGGGCGAGCGGTTCCTCGGCACCGTGGTCAAGACGACGACGTTCGGCGCGTTCGTCTCGCTGCTGCCGGGCAAGGACGGGCTGCTGCACATCACCCAGCTGCGCAAGCTGCACGGCGGGGCGCGGATCGACAACGTCGACGACGTGGTCAAGGTCGGCGACAAGATCCAGGTCGAGATCCGCGAGATCGACGACCGCGGCAAGCTGTCGCTGGTCCCGGTCGAGGTGGTCGAGCGCGAGGCGGCCGCGGCCGCCGCGGGCGGCGACGGCTCCGCGGCTGGTCACGACCGGCCTGGCCATGACGACCGGGGTGATCACGATCGCGGCGACCGGGAGAACCGCTCCGCGGCCGGATCGGGCGGCGAAAGCCACCGGACCCGGCACCGTGAGCGCAGGCACCGCGACTCGTGAGCACGGCGCCGGGAAGCACTGAACTACTGGCTGACGGGTCCGGAGCGGTCCGCCGGACCGTGCTGCCTGGTGGCCTGCGAGTGATCACCGAGACGCTGCCGGCGGTGCGCTCCGCGGCGTTCGGCATCTGGGCCGGGGTGGGGTCGCGGGATGAGGGCCCCACCCACGCCGGTGCCACCCACTACCTGGAACACCTGCTGTTCAAGGGGACGCAGAAGCGAACCGCGCTGGAGATCTCGGCCACCATGGACGCGGTCGGCGGTGAGCTGAACGCGTTCACCGGCAAGGAGTACACCTGCTACTACGCCCGGGTGCTGGACGCCGACCTGCCGCTGGCCATCGACGTGCTGTCCGACATGGTGACCAGCTCGCTGCTCGAGTCCAAGGACGTGGACGCGGAACGCGGGGTGATCCTCGAAGAGATCGCCATGAACGACGACGATCCCACCGACACGGTGCACGAGGCCTTCGTCCGCCAGCTGTTCGGTGACACGCCGCTCGGCCGGCCCATCCTCGGCACGGTTGACTCGATCAACGCGATCACCCGGGACCAGGTCACCGAGCACTACCGGGCCCGGTATACCCCCGATCACCTGGTCGTGGCGGCCGCGGGCCGGCTGGACCACGACGCCGTGGTGCGGCACGCCGAGCAGGCGTTCCGGCATGTGGGCGGCACCGCCCGGCCCGCGGCGCCCCGGCTGGCCGGTGACGGCCCGGGTCCGGGGGCGGGTCACGGGGTCCGGCTGGTGTCCCGCGGCATCGAGCAGGCCAACCTGGTACTCGGCTGCACCGGGCTGCGCCGCACCGACGACCGCCGGTTCGCGCTCGGCGTGCTGAACGCCGCGCTCGGCGGCGGCATGTCGTCCCGGCTGTTCCAGGAGGTGCGGGAGAAGCGCGGCCTGGCCTACTCGGTGTACAGCTTCACCTCGCAGCACGCGGACACCGGGCTGTGGGGCATCTACGCGGGCTGCCTGCCGTCCAAGGCCGATGACGTGCTGTCCATCTGCTGGCACGAGATCAACAAGGTGGTGTCCGGCGGGCTGACCGACGCCGAGCTGGAGCGCGGTAAGGGCCAGCTGCGGGGCTCGATGGTGCTCGGCCTGGAGGACCCGTCCTCGCGGATGAGCAGGCTGGGCAAGTCGGAGCTGGTCTACCCGCGGCTCGAGCCGGTGGACGATATCCTCGCCTCGATCGAGGCGGTCACGCACGACGACGTGCGCGCGGTGGCGGCGGACATCCTGACCCGGCCCAAGGTGCTGGCGGTGGTCGGGCCGTTCGACGACACCACGGCGCTGTCCGGCGCGCTCGGGTAGCCACCGGGACCGGGCCGCCCCGAACGAGGCGGCCAGGAACAGGCAGGGGCGTGATGATCAAGGTCGGGATTCTCGGGGCCCGCGGCCGGATGGGTGGCGCCGTCCGGGACGCGGTGACCGGCACGGACGACCTGGAGGTCGTGGCGGCCGTGGACGAGGGCGATCCGCGGGACGGGCTGGCCGGCTGCGACGTGGTGGTCGACTTCACCAATCCCGGCGCGGTCCTGGACAACCTGCACTGGTGCATCGGCCACGGGCTGGACGCCGTCGTGGGCACCTCCGGCTTCGACGAGGCCCGGGTGGGCCAGGTGCGGGACTGGCTGGCCGCCCACCACGACGTCCGCGTGCTGATCGCGCCGAACTTCTCGGTCGGCGCGGTGCTGATGATGCAGTTTGCCGCGCAGGCCGCCCGGTTCTTCGAGTCGGCCGAGGTCATCGAGCTGCACCACGCGGGCAAGGTGGACGCCCCGTCCGGCACCGCGGCGCGGACTGCCACGCTCATCTCCGCGGCCCGGTCTGCGGCCGGGCTCGGCGACCCGCCGGACGCCACGCTGACCGAGGCGCCCGGCGCCCGGGGCACCGTGATGGACGGCATCCACGTGCACTCGGTGCGGCTGGCCGGCCTGGTCGCCCACCAGGAGGTCGTGCTGGGCGGGCACGGCGAGACGCTGCTCATCCGGCACGACTCGCTGGACCGGGCGTCGTTCATGCCGGGCGTGCTGCTGGCTGTGCGCCGCCTCGGGTCACTGCCCGCGGGGCTGACCTTCGGCCTCGAACCGCTGCTCGGCGTCTGAGCCGGACTGTCCGGCCGGCCCGGTATGGTCGGCAGCATGTGCCGCAGCATCAAGACCCTGCGCCCGCCGTACGCCGAGCACGTGACCGATGAGGACGTGCGGGCCGCAGCCCTCCAGTACGTCAAGAAGATCAGCGGGTTCCAGCGCCCCGCCCGGCATAACGCCGAGGCGTTCGAGCAGGCCGTGCAGTCGGTGGCCAGCGCCACCCGGGTGCTGCTCAGCCAGCTTGAGATACGGTAAAAGCAGGGCCAGCGCGGCTGGCGCACGGCACAGTCCACCGGGGGGCCGGGCATGCTGAGAACGATCCTGAACGTGATCTGGCTCATCTTGTGCGGCTTCTGGATGGCGATCGCGTACGCGGTGGCCGGAATCATCTGCTTCGCGCTGTTCTTTCTCATCGTCACGATCCCGTTCGGGATCGCCGCCTTCCGCATCGCCGGCTACGTGCTGTGGCCGTTCGGCCGGAGCATCGAGCCACGCCGGGACGCCGGGCTGGGCTCGGTGATCGGCAACATCATCTGGATCATCCTGTTCGGCTGGTGGCTGGCCCTCGGCCACCTGGTGACCGGCATCGCACTGTGCATCACGATCATCGGCATCCCGCTCGGCATCGCCAACTTCAAGATCATCCCGATCTCGCTGGTGCCGCTGGGCGTGCACATCGTGCCGTCCGGCCAGCTGTACCCCGGCTACCGCTGACACCTAGGGCCCGCCCATGACCCCCGCGTGGGTGATCAGCATCGAGCTGGGCGGCATCAGGTCGACGCCGTCCGGGTCATTCAGGTAGCCGGGCCGCGCACCGGGCACTCCGGTATGCCCGTACTGCCACACGATCCGGTGCCGGGTGGGGTCGATGACGATGACCCGGTCGTTGTAGTCGTCGTTGACCAGAATGTCCCCGTTGGGCAGCGGCAGCGCCAGTGAGGGGTGGTTCAGCCCGCCGAACCGCCATATCAGGTGGCCCCGCGCGTCGAACTCGACCACCTGGCCGGGGGTGGAGTAGTCGGCGGTCAGGTACCGGTCCGGGAAGATCTCGTTCGTGTCGGACGGGTAGCTGACGCCCGGTGGGTGGGTGGACCAGTACACGTGGCCGGTCAGGCTCATCGCGTCCACCCAGTCCCCGTTGATCTCGGTCACCAGGTACCGCCCGTTGGTCAACGGGAAGGCGCCGTTGGGGCTGCCGAACCGGGCCGGCGGGTCGTGCCAGCAGTAGCCGCCGGCCCGGCCGATGGCCCGCTCCAGATGATGGGCGGGCGGCCGGGCCAGGATGATCCGGCAGTTCTTGATGTCGGCGGCCAGCACGCTGCCGCCCGGCAGCAGCAGCGCGTCATCCGGGTTGGACACGTGATTCGGGCCCGCCCCGGGTACGCCCGGAGTGCCGTACCGGTAGGCGATCCGGTGCGTGGCCACGCTGATCACGCTGATCACCTGATCGTCTTCCTGGGTGGCGATGATGTCCTTCCCGTCCGGCGAGAAGAACGCGTCGTCCGGCACCAGGAACGTCTGTCCCCGGGCGAGATCGCCCAGCCGCGGGAAGCGCCACCGGATGCGGCCCTGCGGGTCCACGATCAGCAGCCGGTTGTTGCGGTGGTCGGCGATCAGCACGTCACCCGGCAGCACGCCCGGATCGGAGCGCGGGGCCAGGTGGCCCCGGCCGCGCGGCGGGGGCAGCCAGGCCTGACTGGCCAGCACCGGGTCATCGGCGGCCGGGTCCGCGTCCCCGCCCAGCCGCGCGCTGGCCGCGCTGGCCCCCGGGCTGCCGGCCGCCGGGCCGTCGGCGGCGACCAGCCGCAGCCGGGTCACCGTGGGGACCCGGTGCGCCCCGTCCTCCCCGCCGATCAGGTACCCGATGCCGCCGCTGGTGGCCGCGCCCGCGTTGGCCACCGGGACCGGGAGGGTGCCTGCCCGCTGGGCGCCGGGCTGGCCGGGGCGGTAGCTGAGCACCGCGGCGCTGGTGGTCAGCCGGGCGGCCGGGCTGGCCACGGCCTGCCCGCCGCGGGGTGGCGCGGCAACCTGGCCGCCGGCCACGTACAGCGTCCCGCCCAGGGCGAACGCCGACCCCGCGGTCATCGGCCGGGGCAGGTGCCCGGCCACCGTGGCCGTGCCGGTGTGCTGGCCAGCGCCCGCCCGGCTGGTCGTGGCCGGGCTCGTCCCGGTCCGGGGGACACTGGCCCGGCTGGCGCCGGGCAGCGTGACGCGCTGGATGTCGCTGGTGATCCCGGCCCGGGTCTGGCCGCCGAACACCCAGATCCGCTGGCCCAGCGCGGCCACTGCCGGGTAGCGGACCGGCACCGGCAGCCGCGCGGCCACCGTGAAATGACGGCCGTCCCTGGTGGCCAGCACGTCGGCGGCGTACCGCGCGCCGTCGTAGCCGCCGAGCAGGTACGCCGTGCCGCCCACGGTGACCGCGGCCAGGTCCGACCGGGGGCTGGGCAGCTGCCCGGTCACCGCGGCGTGACGGCCCGCCAGCGCCTGCACCGCGGCCACGCTGGCCTGCTGGCCACCACCGAAGATGAGGGTATGGCCGCCGATCATGACGCCCGCCGCGTCGTGCGTCGGCGTCGCCAGGCGCCCCGCCCGCCAGTCGGTGCCGGTGAGCGGATTGAGCACGCGCACGGCCGCGGTGGACGCCGACCGCGCGGCCAGCCCGCCCGCGATCAGCAGGTCCGGCCCACGGGGCAGCACCACCTCACGGGAAATCCCGGCCGGCAGCTGGTACGGGGCCGGGGTGATCTGCAGGCTCAGCGCTCGCGCCGGGCGGCCGGGCGAGGCCACTCCGGGCGGGTGCGTGCCCGGCGTGCTGGCTGGGTCACCGCCGCCGCCCGCAGAGCAGGCCGTGACCAGCAGCGCGGCACCGGCGGCCGCGGCGGCTGCGGTGCGCCAGCGCCCCCGTGTCCAGCGGGCCCGTGTCTGGCGGGCCCGGCCGGGGCGTCCGGGCGCCACAGCATCATCCTCTCCCTCGTCCTTCCATCCAGCATCACTGACTTCCCGCCGGTGCCGCCGTCGAACCTGGTCAGCACGGGTTTTCCGGGAACTTTGCGCCCGGGCCTGGTGGGCGGCGGTCAGCAGGGCAAGGCCAGTCCCGGACATTAGCACCCGGCATGCAGACGCCTGCATCGCCCGGGTCGCGGTCCAGCGCGACCGTGTTCAGGCGGTCTCGGTGCCGGCCTCCGCCTCCAGGCCGAGATCGGTGATGGACGTCTCCCGCATCTTGAACTTCTGCACCTTGCCGGTGACCGTCATCGGGAAGTCGCCGGTGATCCGCAGGTACCGGGGGATCTTGAAGTGGGCGATCTTCCCGGTGCAGAACGCCCGCAGTTCGTCCTCGGTCAGCTGCTGGCCGGGCCGCAGCTTGACCCAGGCGCAGATCTCCTCGCCGAGCCGGGCGTCCGGCACCCCGATCACCTGCACGTCCTCGATGGCCGGGTGGCCGTACAGGAACTCCTCGATCTCCCGGGGGTACACGTTTTCCCCGCCCCGGATGATCATGTCCTTGATCCGGCCGACGATGTTCAGGTACCCGGCCTCGTCCATCACGGCCAGGTCGCCGGTGTGCATCCAGCGGGCCTGGTCGATCGCGCTGCGGGTCTGCGCCGGGTCGTCCCAGTAGCCCAGCATGATCGAGTAGCCGCGGGTGCACATCTCGCCGGTGGCGCCGCGCGGCACGGTCAGCCCGGTTTCCGGGTGCACGATCTTCACCTCGACGTGCGGGTGAACCCGGCCCACCGTGGATACCTGCCGTTCCATGTCATCGTCGGCCCGGGTCTGCGCGGACACCGGTGAGGTCTCGGTCATCCCGTAGCAGATCGTCACCTCGGTCATGTGCATCTCGCTGACCACCCGCTTCATCACCTCGACCGGGCAGGGAGAGCCGGCCATGATGCCGGTGCGCAGCGAGGACAGGTCGTAGCTGGCGAAGTCGGGCAGCGCCAGCTCGGCGATGAACATGGTCGGCACGCCGTACAGCGACGTGCACCGCTCGGCGGCCACCGCGCTCAGCGTGGCGGCCGGGTCGAACCCGGCCGCCGGGATGACGATCGCCGACCCGTGCGTGGTGCAGGCCAGGTTGCCGAGCACCATGCCGAAGCAGTGGTAGAAAGGCACCGGAATGCAGACCCGGTCCTGCTCGGTGTACCGGCAGCCCTCGGCGATGAAGAAGCCGTTGTTCAGGATGTTGTGGTGGGACAGCGTGGCGCCTTTGGGGAACCCGGTCGTCCCGCTGGTGTACTGGATGTTGATCGGGTCGTCAAAGGACAGCGTGGCCTCCCGCTCGGCCAGCGGGTCACCGCCCCCGGCGACCGGCATGCCGCCGGCCACGAACAGCTCGTCCCAGTCGGCCGAGCCCAGGTACACGACGCGTTCCAGATCAGGCAGCTGGCCGCGAACCTCGTCCACCATCGCCCGGTAGTTGCTGGTCTTGAACGACTCGGCGCTGACCAGCAGCCTGACCCCGGACTGGCGGAGCGCGTAGCCCAGCTCGTGGCTGCGGTAGGCCGGGTTGATGTTGACCAGGATCACCCCGGCCTTGGCCGTCGCGTACTGCAGCAGCACCCACTCGGCGCAGTTCGGCGCCCAGATGCCGACCCGGTCGCCGGCCGCCATCCCGGCCGCGATGAGGCCGCGCGCCAGCACGTCGGTATCCGCGTCGAACTGCGCGTAGGTCCAGCGCCGGCCGGCCGGCACGTCCACCACGGCCTCCCGGTCGCCGTTTCCGGCGGCGATCCGTCGCAGGTTCGCGCCGACGGTCTCGCCGAGCAGCGACAGCGGCGAGGTTCCGTGGCTGTAGGACAGCTGGGCTAGACCGGTCATGGCATCCTCCGAAGCTCGACAGCACCCATAATTCCCGCTCTCGGCGCTGATGGGAATGTTCGCCCGCACTTGGTCGCGGCTGGGCCGCGGCGGGGTTACTGTCAGAGTTGGGGGCTGGACAGCCGGGTGCGTGCGCACGCCGCGACTCCCGCTCCCAGGAGTCGCCCATGGGGTCGTGGATTTTCTGGCTGGTCCTAGCCGTGGTGCTGGGCGTCGCCGAGGTGCTCACCACGACGCTGGCCCTTGGGCTGATCGCGGCGGGCGCCGCGGTCGCCGCGATCGTCGGCCTCCTCGGCGCGGGCCTGCCCTACCAGGTTCTCGCGTTCGCCGTCGCGGCCGCCGCCGGGCTGGGCGTGGTCCGGCCGATCGCGATCCGCCATATCAAACAGCCACCACTGCTGCGCACCGGAGCTTCGGCCCTGGTCGGGCGGCCCGCAAAGGTGGTAGAGGAAGTCACCGATGACGGCGGGAAGGTCCGCATCGGCGGCGACCTGTGGTCCGCCCGCTGTTATGACGAGTCCCGGGTAATCCCTGTGGGCTCCACTGTCGACGTCTTCGCGATCGAGGGCGCCACCGCACTCGTCCATCCCCGGGAGTAGCCATGGAACTGGCCGGGCTCATCGTGGCCGTCATCGCGGTCATCCTCGTGTTCCTAGTAGTCAGCAGGACGGTCCGGATCGTGCCGCAGGCGCGGGCCCGGAACGTGGAGCGCTTCGGCCGGTATCGCAAGACGCTGGAACCGGGGATGAACTTCATCGTCCCGATCGTGGACCGGGTCAAGCCGCTCATCGACCTGCGCGAGCAGGTGGTCTCGTTCCGGGGCCAGCCGGTGATCACCGAGGACAACCTGGTGGTGAGCATCGACACGGTGCTGTTCTTCCAGGTCACCGACCCGCGGGCGGCGGACTACGAGATCGTCAACTACATCCAGGCCATCGAGCAGATCACCGCGACCATGCTGCGCAGCGTGATCGGCAGCATGGACCTGGAGCAGACGCTCACCTCACGTGACAAGATCAACGCCCGGCTGCGCGGGGTGCTGGACGACGCCTCCGGCAAGTGGGGTATCCGGGTCACCCGGGTGGAGATCAAGGCCATCGACCCGCCGAAGAGCGTGATCGACGCGATGGAGAAGCAGATGCGGGCCGAGCGGGAAAAGCGGGCCGCCGTGCTCACCGCGGAAGGCGTCCGGCAGGCCAAGATCCTCACCGCCGAGGGCGAGAAGCAGAGCAGCATCCTGCGCGCCGAGGGTGAGAGGCAGGGCCAGATCCTCCGGGCCGAGGGCCAGTCCCAGGCCATCGGAACCGTGTTCCACGCGGTGCACGAGGGCGACGCGGACCCCAAGGTGCTCGCCTACCAGTACCTGCAGACGCTGCCGCAGCTGGCCCAGGCCCAGGGCAACACGTTCTGGGTCATCCCCAGCGAGGTGACCTCGGCGCTCAAGACGCTCAGCACCGCCTTCGGCCCCGGCGACGGCGCCGGGACGTCAGCGGCGAGCGGCCCGGCCGCGCCCCCCGCCGGTGCGGCGCTGCCCGGTGGCGCGCTGCCCGATGGTGCGCTGCCCGATGGTGCGCTGCCCGGGATCACCGGGCCCCCGGCGAATGGGGGCGCGCCCCGGGTGGCGCCGCCAGCGGACGACGTGGCGGACGGCAGCTAGGCAGGTGGCGGGCTGGCTCGCGGTGCCGCGCGGCTCCGGTACCGGAAGCGGAACAGGCCGTAGGCCACCGGCCCGGCGGCCAGCGGTGCCCAGTAGGAGGCGAGCCGGTAGGTGAGCGTGGCCAGCACGGCCTGGCTGGAGTTGACCTCGGCCAGCACCAGCAGCCCGGTCAGGCTCGCCTCCACCAGGCCGAGGCCGCCGGGAGTGGCCGGGATCATCCCCACCACCCCCGCCACCGCGTAGGCCACCAGGATCAGCGAGGGCCGCGGGCGGCTCCCGGTGGCCCGCAGCGCGAACAGCAGGCACAGGTAGTCGAACGCCAGACGGCCCGCGGAGAGCAGCAGCGCCTGCCACCACTGCTCGCCGAGCACGGCCCGGATGTCGTTGCGCTGATCGAGCAGGGACTGGTCGAGCCCGGTCAGCGGGGGCCGGCGGCGCAGCACCCAGTTCCTGAGCCGCTGCGCGGCCCGCCCGCACCAGCGCAGCGGCGCGTCGTAGGCCAGCACGACCGCGCCGAGCGCGGCGAACGCCACGAACCCGATCGCGCCGAGGATGGCCGCGTTGACCAGCCCCCGGCTGGTCGGCGCGCCGAACAGGATGACCGGGAGGGCGAACACCGGGAGGGCCAGCAGGCCGCCGACGCCGAGCAGGGAGAACGCGGCGAGCCCGCCCACGGTCGAGCTGGTGTCCCGCCCGCTCGCGGCCAGCATCCGGAACTGCACCGCGGCGCCGACCGCCGCACCTCCCGGCACGATCAGGGTGATCGCGTTGCCCGCCAGCTGGGAGGTGACGACCGGGAACCACGCCTTGGTCCGCAGGGCCAGCCGCTGCAGCGCGAACGTGCACACAAAGTGCCCGACCTCGGCCGCCACCGCCAGCGCGAACCACTGTGGGTCCAGGGTGGACAGCCGTGGCCAGGACGCCAGCACCTCGGTGATCGTGGGGAAGACGAGATAGATGGAGATACCGGCCACGACGACCACCGCGGCGCGCTTGACCACCGACTGCCACGCCAGCGGATGAGCCTTCTGCTCGTCGATCCGGTCGGCGAGAGACGGCTCACGTGATGGCCCGCCGCGACCACCCGCCGGATCGGCCCGGCCCTCAGCCACCCGCCACCCCCGTCATAACCCTCCCGTCAGAAGCGGATGGCCAGGCCCACGGTGAGCAGGGCGCCAAACGCGAGCTGGAGGCGGCCGGTCTTGCCCAGCGCGCCGATCAGCGCCGGGCCGGCCGCGCCGGCGTGCACCGCGCGCACCGGCAGCAGCGCCAGCGGCAGGGCCGCGAACACGAGCAGTACCAGCGGCCGGGCCGGGGCGATCGCCGCGGCCACCGCGAACGGCACGAGCGCGCAGGCGGCATAGAGCCAGCGGGTGTGCTGGTCGCCCAGCATGACGGCGAGCGTGTGCTTGCCCGCCAGCCGGTCGGAAGGGATGTCCCGCAGGTTGTTGATCACCAGCAGCGCGCAGGCCAGCAGCCCGACCGGCACCGCGGCGGATACCGCGAGCCAGGGCAGCGAGTCCAGCTGCACGTAGGCCGTGCCCACCACCGCGGCCAGCCCGAAGAACGCGAACACCGCGATCTCGCCCAGGCCGTGATACCCGTACGGGTAGCGCCCGCCGGTGTAGGTCCAGGCCGCGGCCACCGCCACCGCGCCGAGCAGGATCAGCCACCAGGACGTCACGGCGGCCAGCACGAAACCGGCCAGGCAGGCCAGGGCGAAGCAGCTGACCGCGGCGGCCAGCACCTGGCGGGGCGGCGCGGCGCCGGCGGCGACCAGCCGGACCGGCCCGACCCGCCGTTCGTCGGTGCCGCGGATGCCGTCGCTGTAGTCGTTCGCGTAGTTCACCCCGACCTGCAGGGCCAGGGCGACGACCAGCGCCAGCACCGCCCGCCACGCGGAGAAGTGCCCGTAGCCGAACGCGACGCCCGAGCCCACCACGACCGGCACCACCGCGGCGGGCAGGGTGCGCGGCCGGGCGCCGCCCACCCAGTCCCGGACCGCGGCCACTAGGGCGTGTCCCGTAGATCTCCGGCCCGCGGGGCCGTCACTGGCCTGCGCCGCCCAGGCGGCTGACGTCACGCACCGCACCGGTGGACGCGGACGTGGCCAGCGCCGCGTAGATCCGCAGCGCCTCACTCACCGGCCGGTGCCGGTCCGCTGGCCGGTAGCCGCCCAGCGAGCCGGTGATCCGCTCCCGGCGGGCCTGCAGCTCCGCGTCGGGCACGGCCAGTTCCACGGACCGGGCCGGGATGTCGATCTCGATCCGGTCGCCGTCGGAGGCCAGCGCGATCACCCCGCCCGCGGCCGCCTCCGGGGCCACGTGGCAGATGGACAGCCCTGACGTGCCGCCGGAGAACCGCCCGTCGGTGATCAGCGCGCAGGCCCGGCCCAGCCCCTTCCCCTTGAGGAAGCTGGTCGGGTACAGCATCTCCTGCATGCCCGGGCCGCCGCTGGGTCCCTCGTAGCGGATGACCACCACGTCGCCGGGCTCGACCCGGCCGCCGAGGATGCCCTCGACCGCCGCCTCCTGGCTCTCGAACACCTTGGCCGGGCCGGTGAACCGCCACAGTTCCTCCGGCACGCCCGCCGTCTTCACGATCGCGCCTTCCGGCGCCAGGTTGCCGTACAGCACGGCCAGCCCGCCATCCCGGGTGTAGGCGTGCGGCAGGTCCCGGATGCAGCCGTTCGCGCGGTCCTCGTCGAGGCTGGCCCACCGGGATGCCTGGGAGAACGGCCGGGTGGTCCGGACCCCGCCCGGCGCCGCGTGGAACAGCTCGACGGCGTCGGCGGTGACTCCCGGCGAGCGCAGGTCCCAGGCGTCCAGGAAGCCGGCCAGGGACCCGCTGTGCACCGTGTGCACCTGGGTGTTGAGCAGGCCGCCGCGGTTCAGCTCGGCCAGGATGGCTGGGATCCCCCCGGCCCGGTGCACGTCCTCGACGTGGTAGCGGTCACTGCTCGGCGCGACCTTGCACAGGCACGGGACCCGCCGGGACAGCTCGTCGATCTCCTTGAGCCCGAAGCCGACCCGCGCCTCGTGCGCCGCGGCCAGCAGGTGCAAGATCGTGTTGGTGGACCCGCCCATGGCCACGTCCAGCGCCATCGCGTTCTCGAACGCGTCGCGGGTGGCGATGGACAGCGGCAGCACCGACTCGTCGCCATCCGCGTAGTAGCGCCGGGCCAGCTCGACGACCTGCGCGCCGGCCCGCTCGAACAGGCCGCGGCGGGCGGCGTGGGTGGCCAGCGTGGTGCCGTTGCCGGGCAGGGCCAGCCCGATCGCCTCGGTCAGGCAGTTCATCGAGTTCGCGGTGAACATGCCCGAGCACGAGCCGCAGGTCGGGCACGCGTTCTCCTCCATCAGCGCGAGCTGCTCGTCGGACACGCTCGGGTCGGCCGACGCGATCATCGGGTTGATCAGATCGAGCTTTTCCGGGTCGCCGGACGCGGTCACTTCTCCGGGCCGGATCCGGCCGGCCTCCATCGGGCCGCCGGACACGAACACGGTGGGGATGTTCAGCCGCAGCGCGGCCATCAGCATGCCCGGGGTGATCTTGTCGCAGTTGGACACGCAGACCAGCGCGTCGGCGCAGTGCGCGTTGACCATGTACTCGACCGAGTCGGCGATCAGCTCGCGGCTGGGCAGCGAGTACAGCATGCCGCCGTGGCCCATGGCGATCCCGTCGTCCACGGCGATCGTGTTGAACTCGCGGGGGACCGCGCCGGCCGCCCGCACCGCATCGGCCACCACCTGGCCGACCTCCCGCAGGTGCACGTGGCCGGGGACGAACTCGGTGAAGCTGTTGGCCACCGCGACGATCGGCTTGCCGATGTCCTCGCGGGCCACCCCGGTAGCCCGCAGCAGCGCGCGCGCCCCCGCCATGTTCCTGCCGTGGGTGACCGTCCGGGACCGAAGCGGTGGCATGACCTGCTCCCCTCGAGGCTGTTTGGTGCTTCAGCCTACCGGCGGCGGGGTATCGGCGGCCGCCACCCTAGGCCGGCGGCAGCGCGAGCGCCGCGGCCGCGTGCACGCGCTCGATCTCCGCGTCGGTCAGCCGCCGGGACCGGGTCGCCTTGGCCTGCGCCCGCAGGTACCGGCGCAGCCGCCGGCCGCTGAACACGTCCACCCCGCTGATCCGGGCTACCGCCCACGGCACCCGGGGGCCGTAGATGACCATGGCTGGCCGTACCCGCAGGTCGCGGTCCAGGCCGGCGCTGATCAGCCGGGCCGCGTGCGCCGCTTCCAGCTGGGCGTGCCGGAGCCGGCCGGTCTGGCTGTACGGGCCGTGGAACAGCTGCTCACCCTGGGCCGCCCGGACCGGCAGCCGCCGGTCCCAGCGCTCCGAGTCCACCGCGAACACGCCGGCCGGGCCAATCACCAGGTGGTCGATGACGCAGTTGCTGCCGGGCACGGTCCGGGCGTGCAGGGCGCGGTACCCGGCCCCGGCGAGCCAGCGCAGCCGCCGCCGGGTCCGCCGCTGCGCGGAGGTCACCCGCACCGCGGCCGGGATGACCGCGGTGGTCCGGGACCGGTGGATGGTGTCCAGGATGGCCAGTACCACGGCCGTCGTCAGCCCGAGGCGCCAGTCGACCATGATGCCCACGACGATGCCGCCCGCCGCGGCGAGCACGAACCGGCGGACCCAGATCGGCATCCGCGGGTCATGGGCCAGGCCTGACAGGGCGGGGCGGACGCTGGGCCCGCTGCTTGCGCCGCTTGCGCTGGTTGCGCCCTCCGGGTCAGGCCGCCCGCCGCCCGCGGTGACCGCGCCGGTGGCAGCGGCCGCGGGCGCGCTGCTCGGGCCGGCCGGGGCCTGCGGGCCCGCGGCGCCGCCCTGGGCCCCCTCCGGGCCGGACGCGCTGGCCGGCCGCGTCGTCCGATCCACCGTCCGAGCGTAACCGATGCCACCCATCGCTTCCTGGAATCAAGGCGTGACACTCCGTAAGTACTTGGCCCGGCTTCCCGGCCGGCCGCAAAGGGCCAGCTCACAACGTTGCCGACGCGCGCCGCGCGGCCGCTTCTGGACCGGCGCGGCGTACCCGGCTACGGTGCGGAAACGTGACTGAGATTCATGATCTGACCGTGACCGAACTGGCCGCCGCGGTCCGCCGCCGTGAGCTGTCACCGGTCGAGATCACCGCGCACTATCTGCAGCGCACCGAGCGGATGAACACCACCGTCGGCGCGTTCTTCACAATCACCGCCGACCTGGCTACCGAGCAGGCCGCCCGGGCCGAGAAGGCCGTGGCCCGGCTGGGCGATGAGCAGGCCCTGCCGCCGCTGACCGGCATCCCGATCCCGATCAAGGACCTGAACATGATGGCCGGGGTCCGGCAGACGCTGGGCTCGGCCGCGTTCGCCGACAACGTGCCCGCCACCGACGACTACGTCACCGCGGCGCTGCGGGCGGCCGGGGCCGTGCTGACCGGGAAGACGGCCACTCCCGAGTTCGGGCTGCCGTGCTACACCGAGACGGCGATCGGGCCGCCGGCCCGCACCCCGTGGGACCTGAGCCGGTCGGCGGGCGGGTCCAGCGGCGGCGCGGCCGCGGCGGTCGCCGCCGGGCTGGCCCCGGCCGCCCAGGGCAGCGACGGCGGCGGGTCGATCCGCATCCCGTCCAGCGTGTGCGGGCTGTTCGGGATCAAGCCGACCCGCGGCCGGGTGTCCAACGCCCCGCTGCTGCCGGACCTGTTCGGCCTGGGCACCGAGGGCCCGCTGACCCGCTCGGTGGCGGACGCGGCGCTGCTGCTGGACGTCATGGCCGGGAACGAGCCCGGGGATATGTACACCCCGGCGCCGCTGCCCGCCGGGGAGTCCTTTTCCGGGTACGCCGCCCGCGAGCCGGGCCGGCTGCGGATCGGCCGGACGCTGCGCCATCCGGTCGGCGACGGGGCGGTGCACCCGGACTGCGTGGCCGCCTACGAGGACGCCAGCCAGCTGCTGGCCAGCCTGGGGCACGAGGTGGAGGAGATAGCGGCGCCGTTCGGCCCGGACGTGGTGCCGTTCTTCGAGACGCTGTGGTACGCGATGGCCACGCTGGCCCCGGTGGACCCGGCCCGCGAGGACCGGCTGCTGCCGCTGACCACCTACCTGCGCGAGCGCGGCCAGCAGGTGACCGCCGGGCAGCTCGTCCAGGCCCAGGCCTACCTGCAGTTCGTCGTGCGCGCCGCGCTGGCCACGCTGAACACCTACGACGCGGTGCTCATGCCGACCCTGGCCTCGCCGCCGGTGCCGGTCGGGTACTTCGAGGAGGTGCCGCCGCCGGAGAACTTCGAGCGGCAGAAGCGGTTTACCCCCTACACCGCGGTGTTCAACGTGTCCGGCCAGCCTGCCGTGAGCCTGCCGCTGCACTGGACCGGCGGCGGGCTGCCGATCGGCGTGATGCTGGCCGGGCGGATGGGCGAGGAGGGCACGCTGATCTCGGTGTCCGCGCAGCTGGAGTCGGCCCGGCCGTGGCGGGACCGGCATCCCCCCCTGTGGTAGTCGCCGACCCCGGCCCAGTCCCCCCACGCCGCCGGTGGCCGGGGGTGGCCCGGCGGGTGCTGCGGATCATCATCCCGGTGATCGTGGCCGGGGCCGTCCTCGCCGTGCTCGGCTTCGGGTACGGCACGATCCCCGCGCTCGGCCCGGCCCTCGACCCGAGCCGGGGCGTGTGGACCTCCGCGTCCGGCGGGCAGCTGCCGCACTCCCAGGCGCTGGCCATCCCCGGCCTGGACCACCCGGTCCAGGTCTCGTTCACCAGCCACGGGGTGCCCTCGGTGCACGCCGCGGACGACCACGACCTGTTCCTGGCCCTCGGCTACCTGCACGCCACGTTCCGGCTGGCCGAGATGGACCTGGAACGGCGGCTCGGCGAGGGGCGGCTGGCCCAGCTGGCCGGCCCGTCCGCGGTCGCCTCGGACAAGTTCGAGCTGCGGCTGGGCCTGCTGCGCACCGCGCAGCGGGAGTGGGCGCTGACCCCGCGGTCCAGCCCGGCCGCCCGCGCGCTGATCGCCTACTCCCGCGGGGTGAACGACTACCTGGCGCAGACCCGGCGCGACCGCCACTGGCCCGCGCTGTTCTCGCTGGCCGGGGTGTACCCGGCGAACTGGACTCCAGTGGACAGCCTGGTCATCCAGGGCGACCTGACCCAGGAGCTGGCCTTCACCACGGCCCCGCTGGACTACGCGCTGCTGGAGAAGACGCTCGGCCGCCAGCGGACCATGGACTGGTTCCCGGTCCTGCCACCGAACCAGCAGCATCCCTACGATCCCGGCCCCTACCGCAAGGCGGGCGTCGCCCCGATCACCGCGGCCGGCACCCTGGCCGCCGCCCGCACCCGCACCCCGCGGGCCAGCGGCGTACCCGCGGTCACGTCCGCGCGGGCGGCCACGGCTTCGGCCAGCACCGTCCCGGCCAGCACCGTCCCGGCCCGCACCGTCCCGGCCAGCACCGTCCCGGCCCGCACCGTCCCGGCCAGCACCGTCCCGGCCCGCACCGTCCCGGCCAGCACCGTCCCGGCCAGCACCGCGCGGGCCGCCGCCACCGTGCTGGCCCAGGTGGCCCCGCTGCCCGCCAGTCAGCTGCACAGCTACCCGGACAGCAACGCGTGGGCCGCCAACGGGCCGGCCGTGCAGGGCGGCCGGGCCATGCTCGCCGGTGACCCGCACCTGCCGCAGACCATCCCCTCGGTCTGGTACCAGGTCGCGCTCGGCGCGCCCGGCCTGTCCGTCACCGGGGTGAGCGTGCCCGGCCTGCCCGGCGTCCTGCTCGGCCACAACCGGCACATCGCCTGGTCGCTGACGGACACCCAGAATCAGTCCGCGCTGTTCTACACCGAGCGGACCAGCAAGCGCCGCCCCGGGCAGTACTTCTGGCACGGGGCGTGGCGGCGGATGCGCCAGGTGCACTACCCGATCCCGGTGCGCGGCGGCCCGGCCATCCACCTGACCGTGGACATCACCGTGCACGGGCCGGTCATGACCCGGGCCGGGCAGACCACCGCGGTGGACTGGATGGGCAACGTGCCGTCCCCGGACCTGGCCGTGATGCTGGCGGTCAACCAGGCCAGCGACTGGGCCCAGTTCCACGCCGCGCTGGCCAGCTGGCGGGCGCCCTCGCAGAACTTCGTGTACGCCGACGACCGCGGGCACATCGGCGCGGTCTCGGCCGGCTACTACCCGCTGGTCCGCCACGGTGACCCGTGGCTGCCGCTGCCCGGCACCGGCCGCTTCGACGTGGCCGGCACCATCCCCTACCGGGCCGTGCCGCAGGTCTACGACCCGCCTGGGCACGTGGTGGCGACCGCGAACCAGCGCCCGGTCGGTAACTCGTACCCGTATTACATCGGCACCACCGCGAACTTCTTCGACCCCGGGTACCGGGCCGGCCAGATCTACCAGCTGCTGGCCGGCCAGCACAAGATGGCGGAGAGCAGCTTCGCCGCGGTGCAGAACAACCTCACCGACCCGCTGGCCAGGCGGATCAGGCCCCGGCTCCGCGCCGCGCTGCGCGGCGCCAAGCTGACCGCCCGCCAGCAGCAGGCCGCCAGCATACTTAACGATTGGTCCGGGGCCATGACCGCCAGCTCGCCCGGGGCCGCGCTGTGGTGGACGTTCTGGACCGGCTACCTGTCCGCGGTGTTCCAGCCGTGGTGGGACAGGGCCGCGGTGCCGGTGCGCAAGGACCGGGCTGCCCTGCGGGTGTCCCCGCTGCAGTTCAGCCTGGACGAGGTGCTGGAGAACTGGACGCTGACCGACCCGCACAACGCCGCGTTCACCGCCCCGGGAGGCCAGCCGCGCACCGCGCCGGAGGTGATGCGCACCGCGTTCGCCACCGCGGTCGCGCAGCTGGCCGGGAAGCTGGGCGGCGCGCCGTCCAGCTGGACCTGGGGGCGGCTGCACAGCCGGCAGTTCCCGTCGCTGACCCAGGCGGACGGGCTCGGGTACGGGCCCCGGCCGGCTGGCGGGGATGACTGGACGGTGAACGCGGCCGACGGGAACCCGGTGTCCGAGGTGGGCCCGAGCTGGCGGATGATCGTCCGGTGGGCCGCCCCGGGCACGGCCGCTGGCGAGGGGGTCTACCCGGGCGGGCAGAGCGAGAACCCGGCCTCCCCGTGGTACCAAGATCAGGTGGCCGACTGGTGGAACGGGCGTTACCTGCCGCTGCCGCCGGCGGGCGGATACTCCTCGGGAGTGATCACGTGGACCCTGCATCCGTGAGGAGCCAGCACCGGGACGGCCGGCCTAGGGCGTGTCCCGTAGATCTTCGGCCTGCTGCGCGCCGCCCAGGCGGGCACCTCGCGGCGTTGTCGTCGTCGCGAATAGTTCCGCTATTCGCTCCTCCTCCGCCTGGCGATGCACCCACCTGGCCGCCGCTCGCAACGGCCAAGATCTACAGGACGCGCCCTGGCCGGCCCCGGCGCGGAGCGGCGATCGCTGGGTCCCGGGGCTGCCGCCCGCCGCGGGCGCCGTGGCGGCCCGGCGCGCCGCGCCGGCCGGGGGCCGCGGGGTCCGGGGGCAGTCCCCCGGGGAGGCAGAGCCGGGAGTCGCCCCCCCGGGCCAGCACCGTCCCCCCGGGCCGGCACCGCCGTGGCTGAGCTGCGCCGGCAGGGCAAGCGCGGGGCCTACCGGCTGGGCCGGCTGGGCACGCCAGCGCCGCCGAGGGCCGCCCCACCGAAGCCGCACTACCCGTCCTGGGTGCCCGGTCACCGCGGCCCGGTCTGGCTGTGGCTGCTCGGCGCGCTGGCCGCGATCGCGGTCATCGCGGGCGGGGCGGCCATCGGCTGGTGGTTCGTGCCGTTCCTGGCCGGGCTGGCCGCGGGCGTCGCGACCCGGCTGGGCAACTGGCGGCTGCGGGCCACGCTGCTGGCCACCGTGATCGTCGCGGCGGCCGGGTGGGCCATCCCGCTGTGCTGGCAGGCGGCCAGCGGCGAGCCGGTCGGCGCGACGGCCCGGGTGGTGGCCGCGCTGGCCGGGCTGCCCGCCTACGCCGCCCTGGCCATCACGGTCACCCTGCTCGTCGCCGTCATCCAGGCCCTGGCCGGCCTCTGGCTGGCCCGCGCCGCATTCCCCCGCCGTTAGGGCGTGTCCCGTAGATCTTCGGCCTGCTGCGCGCCGCCCAGGCGGGCACCTCGCGGCGCTGTCGTCGTCGCGAATAGTTCCACTATTCGCTCCTCCTCCGCCTGGCGATGCACCCACCTGGCCACCGCTCGCAACGGCCAAGATCTACAGGACGCGCCCTAGATGATCGATTCCTTGAAGAAGGCAGCGCGGACATGAGGGGAGGGTGCCCATGATCGACTGTGACGAACGACCTGGACACCCTCCTGACCGCACTGTACGTGGAGATCGACGATCATGTTGCCCCCGCTCGCCGGGGCCGGGGCCGGCGTCCGGACCTGACCGACGCGGAGCTGATCTGCCTGGCCGTGGCGCAGGTGCTGCTGGGGTTCGACAGCGAGCACCGGTGGATCCGGTTCGCCCACTGCCGGCTCGGGCATCTGTTTCCCTACCTGCCCGGCCAGCCCGGCTACCACAAGCGGCTGCGCGGGGCGGCGCCGCTGCTGGCCGCCGCGATCAGCCATCTGGCCCAGGCCAGCCCGTCGTGGTGCGACCCGTTGCGGCTGCTGGATGCCACCCCGGTGCCGTGCGCCGCCTCCCGCGAAACGGTCAAGCGCAGCGAGATCGCCGGGGTAGGCGGCTACGGCTGCTGCGCCGCCCACTCGCGCTGGTATTGGGGGCTGAAGCTCTACCTGCTGTGCGCCCCGGACGGGATGCCCATCACCTGGTGTCTGGCCAACCCGAAGATCGGCGAGCGGGACGCCTGCCTGGACCTGCTGACCATCGCCACCGAGACCGGCCTGCTCGCCCCCGGCAGCACAGTCCTGGCCGACAAGATCATGGCCGGGCGCCAGATCGAGGCCCAGATCGCCGCGCTGGACATCACGCTGCTGCGGCCCGACCGCCGCGACGAACCCACCCACCACGGCAGCCTCGGCGGGATCCGGCAGTGGATCGAATCGGTCAACGACACCCTCAAAGGCCAGCTCGGCCTGGAACGCCACGGCGGGCGCACCCCCCATGGGGTCTTCACCCGCATCGCCCAGCGGCTCCTCGCCCTGGCCGCCGCCATCTGGCACAACTGGGCCACCGGTGCACCCAACAAGCGCAGCCTGACGCCCTACGACCACTGACCACCAGCTCCAAGGAATCGATCATCTAGGGGACCATCGGGCGCCATTATTCAGCCCCTAGCGGTATCCGATCAGCGCGGTGCACCGTGTGCCCGGACGCCCTAAATGCACCGCGCTGATCGGGATGGGCCGGGGCCGGTGCGGGGCACCCCCGGTTGGCCCGATGATTGAAGAGTGACGAGCGAGGAGATCCGGCGCCGGGCCGCGGCCCGGGGCATCGCCACGAGCTACCGGGACTGGCACGGCCGCCAGGTCGACGTGAGCCAGCAGACGCTGGAGGCGATCCTGGCCGCGCTGGGGCCTGCTGGCCCGGGGGGGCGACCCCCCGGAGCCCCCCGGCCGCCGCTGCGCGC
>Ga0335078_10003543_pt1 | contig 23228 bp, 18 predicted proteins | sample Lox_Sample_32_FD_206711 | JGI IMG/M metagenome (GOLD analysis project Ga0335078, IMG submission 206711) | Soil microbial communities from Loxahatchee National Wildlife Refuge, Florida, United States - Lox_Sample_3.2 | ecosystem: Environmental > Terrestrial > Soil > Wetlands | place: USA... | reverse complement strand
ATCGGAAAATTCTCGTATTCGAGCGCCGGATAGTCTTTAAACGGCGCCTGAGCCAGCAGGGCCCAGGCGGCCAACCCCAGAAAGAATACGCCAAGGGCGCTGCGGAGACGCATACGCGGCTACCTGCGTTTGAGCATAGCATAGGCGACTGTGCCGCGTTCGCAGCGGGCCTCCTCCAAAGCTGGGTTGTATAATTCCCTTGAGACTTCATCGCCCGCAGCATGATCGGCTTCTCTCAATTCGGCGCTAATCAGCCCTTGGTCCTCATCGCCGGCCCTTGTGTGATTGAAAGCGAGGACCACGTGCACCGCATGGCGCGCGCCATCGGCGACATCGCCGGACCGTTTGTCTTCAAGGCGTCTTTCGACAAAGCCAATCGCACGAGCCTCAGCGGCTATCGCGGACCCGGTCTGCGCGAGGGTTTGCGCATTCTGGCCGGAGTCCGGCAAGCGGGTTATTCCATCCTCACCGACATTCATGAGCCGGCCCACGCCGCCCAGGCGGCCGAGGTAGCCGATATCCTTCAGATCCCCGCCTTCCTGTGCCGCCAGACAGACTTGCTGCTGGAAGCCGGGCGCACCGGCCGCATCGTGAATATCAAAAAAGGCCAGTTCTTGGCGCCCCAGGATATGGCGCGCGCCGCCGAAAAGGTCGCCTCTACGGGGAATACCCAGGTGCTGCTGACCGAGCGCGGCTCCTCATTCGGATATCACAACCTGGTCGTGGACATGCGCGGTCTCCACATCATGCGCGGTTTGGGCTGGCCTGTGATCTTCGACGCCACCCACAGCGTGCAGTTGCCCGGCGGCACCGGCGCGGCTTCCGGGGGCCAGCCGCAGTTCATCGAGCCCCTGGCGCGCGCCGCCGTGGCCGTGGGCATCGACGGGTTGTTCGTGGAGGTGCACGATGCCCCGGAGCGCGCGCCCTCGGACGGACCGAACGCCCTGCGCCTCGACATGCTTCCGGAGTTCCTGCGGCGCGTGCGGGCGCTGGACGCGCTGGTGAAGTCGTTCGTCTGATTGCACGTTTCAGCCGCTCTGAGCGTCATACAATGGGTAGGTAGGAGATCTCCAGATGAGCCGCAAGCGGCAACAAAGAGGATTTTCGTTGATTGAGTTGTTGATCGTCATCGCGATCATCCTCATCATCGTCACAGTGGCCTTGCCCAAGTTGAACCGGGCGCGGATGTACGCCCAGGAGACGGCGGCCATTAAAGCTGTACAGACGCTGAACACCGCGCAAGTCGAATACCAGTCGCAGTTTGGCCGTTTCGCCCAGTCGCTGGCGGAGCTAGGGCCGCCGGCCAGCGGAAACGCCAACGCTTCCGGCGCCGATCTGATTGCCAGCGATCTGGCGAGCGGCGTGAAACAGGGCTATAAGTTCACGTTGACCGGCACTCCGGGCGGATATGCGATCTCCGCGGTGCCCGTGGCGTTTAACTCTACGGGTTCGCGGACGTTTTACTCGGATCAAACGCTGAGCATCCGCGAGAATTACGGCCAGGAGCCGGCTACCGCGAACAGCAAGGAAGTCGGTTCGTCCGAGGCGAAGCCCGGCGAAGCCAAGTAACCCGCCGCAGAACCCGTCGCTCCCGTCGCTGTTAGGGCTTGACACGCCCGCCCAGTGCTATATACTGTTTCACACTATGGGTGCACCAGTCGCGCCAGCACCGGCAGGGCAGTTACGCATTACTCCCAAAGAGGTCTCCTTGCATGCCAGGCAGACCCAGGTGTTTCTGGCGGCGGGCGGCGGTCCCGTCACCTGGTCCATTGATCCGCAAGTCGGAAGCATCACCTCTAACGGCGTTTACACTGCTCCCAAGGCGATCCTCAGGGGCGCCAAGGTGACCGTCACTGTAAGCGACGGTACGGCGTTCGATACCGCGAGCGTGGAACTGCTGTCCGTATCCTTCTGGCAGCATTTTCTGGGCGGCTATTACCTGGCGTGCGCCACATTTCTGCTGGTGCTGTTGATCGGTTTCTGGGAGAGCGTGTGTCCCAACTGCCGTCCCGCCGAGTTGCGCGTGAGTCCGCCGCTCGCAACCGTCACGGCCTCCCAGCGGGTGCGCTTCACCTCGTCGGCACCCGTGGTTTGGGGCGATCCGGTCACCGCCAGCGGCCTCTATAGCGCGCCGGATACCGCACCGGCCAATGCCAATATCAACATCACCGCAGCCAGCGCCTCGGATGCCAAACGTACGGCCGCGGCCAGCCTTATCTGGTCGCCTGATATCGGCGTCATCTTGCAGCCGGAAGATGCCACTGTGAATGCCGGCGGCACACTCGAGATTACCCCGGTGTTTACTATCGCACCTGACAAGCAAGACCAGATCGATCCTTCCAAGATCGTCGTCGAATGGATGCAGCCCGCAGTCGGGAAGGTCTCCCCGCGTCCCGATAATCCGCGCCTGGCGACGTTTACGGCGCCGCCCAAGGGACAGCTCCGCCGCGCGACCACCATCATGATCATGGCCAGCGCTCACCTGCCTGGCAGCCCGTCCAGAGTCGCCGGGACGTACGTCACCGTGGCGCCGGTTTCGCAGTCTAAGGGCTGCCGCGAAGATGGGTCGGCCGGCACCGGCACTCTGATCGCCTTGATTTTTCTGGCCGGTGGGCTGGGCGGTCTGATCCATGGAGCGTCCTCCTACGCCATCTTTGTCGGCAACCGGGAATTCAAGACCAGTTGGACTTGGTGGTACGCGCTCAGGCCGGTGCTGGGTGGTCTTGTCGCGCTGGTCGTCTACCTGGTCGTGCGCAGCGGCCTGGGAACCGGAGACATGGGCTTGTCCACCGCCGACTGCCTCAAAACAGCGGGTTTCGCCGGCCTGATCGGCATGTTCGCCGAACCGGCCACCATCAAGCTGAAGGATGTGTTCAACGCCATTTTCACTCCCAGGCAGGATCCCCGGGGAGATGCGGCCACGCCCAAGCAACGCACGCCTGACAAACCCGCGCCGCGGATCACCGGCATCAGCCCGTCGTCGGTGGCACACGAAGTTGCGCCACCTCCGGTTTTGCAGGTGACCGGATCCAATTTCGCGCCGGGATGCGTGGTGAAAATCGGCGGCGTGGCTCGCAAGCCCTCGTCGTTCGCGCCTAACCGGCTGGAGGTGCCGCTCCAACCGGGTGACATTGCCGCGCCCGGCGCCGTCACCGTGGTCGTCTGCAACACGCCGCCGGACGCCGACAACTCGAACTCCATGACCTTGCAGGTGCTCTGAACCGGTGCCGCCCGTCCTTGAATTCAATGCTGCGCTGCGTTATCTTGGGGTTTCCATGGGAGCAGGCAGAGGTAAACAAATCCTGAAATCCTATTTGGGTTAGACCCCTTTTCCTCAGGGTTCTCTCCCATCCCCGGAGGTTTTTCATGCGAGTTGTCTCTTCAACTATGCCGGAACAGCCTGCGCGGCGGCCGCTCTCCGGCGTGCGGCGCGCGTTGTTTCCGTTGCTGTGCATGGCGCTATCGGGCGTACCCCTGCTGGCGCAGGAGGGCGGCGAAGCCAGCCTGAATCTGCCCGATCTGAACATGGCCAAGTTCCTGGGCCTCGGCGGCCACCACCTGTTGCTTTTCGGACTGCTGTTCTGCATCTTCGGCATGATCTTCGGCCTCATCATTTACATGCGGCTGAAGAAAATGCCGGTGCACAAATCCATGCTGGAGGTCTCCGAACTCATCTTCGAGACCTGCAAGACCTACCTGATCACGCAGGGCAAGTTCCTGCTGCTGCTGGAGTGCTTCATCGGCGTCATCATCGTGTTCTACTTCGGCGTGTTGGGAGGCCTGCCTGCCTACAAGGTCATCGTTATTCTCCTGTTCAGCGTGATCGGCATCAGCGGCAGTTACTCGGTGGCGGCGTTCGGCATGCGCGTGAACACCTTCGCCAATTCGCGTGCGGCGTTCGCCAGCCTGCGCGGCAAGGCATACCCCTGCTATGACATCCCGTTGCAGGCCGGCATGAGCATCGGCATGCTGCTGATCTCGGTCGAGCTGACCATGATGCTCATCATTCTGCTCTTCATCCCGCACGACTTGGCCGGTCCTTGCTTCATCGGTTTCGCCATTGGTGAATCTTTGGGCGCCGCGGCCCTGCGCGTGGCCGGCGGCATCTTCACCAAGATCGCCGACATCGGCGCGGACCTCATGAAGATCGTCTTCAAGATCAAGGAAGACGACGTGCGCAACCCCGGCGTGATCGCCGACTGCACCGGCGATAATGCGGGTGACTCGGTAGGACCCTCGGCCGATGGCTTCGAGACCTACGGCGTCACCGGCGTGGCCCTCATCACCTTTATTCTGCTGGCGGTCAAGTCGCCCGTGCTGCAGGTGCAGTTGCTGGTCTGGATTTTCGTCATGCGTGTGGTGATGATCATCTCGGCAGCGGCCAGTTACTTCATCAACGGCATCATCGCCAAGGCCCGTTTCGGCAACGTCGAGAAGATGAACTTCGAAACTCCGCTGACCACGCTTGTCTGGCTCACTTCGATTGTCTCGGTGGCGCTCACTTACTTGGCCAGTTACTTCATCATCCCTAGCCTGAACGGCGACACCAGCCTGTGGTGGAAGCTCTCCACGGTAATCACCTGCGGGACGCTCGCCGGCGCCATCATTCCCGAGGGCGTGAAGGTGTTTACTTCCACGCAATCGCGCCACGTGCGCGAGATCGTCACATCGGCGCGGGAAGGCGGGGCCTCGCTGACGATTCTCTCCGGATTCGTGGCCGGCAACTTCAGCGCCTATTGGCTGGGCTTTTCCATCCTCTCCCTGATGGCCATTGGTTACGGAGTCAGCACCATGGGACCCGGCGGCGTGATGCTGCCCGCCAGCGTGATGGTGGCGCCGGCGGTGTTCGCGTTTGGTCTGGTGGCCTTCGGCTTCCTGGGCATGGGACCGGTCACCATCGCGGTAGATAGCTACGGCCCCGTGACCGACAACGCCCAGTCCGTCTTCGAGCTTTCGACCATCGAGACCCTGCCCGGAATCGAAGCGGAGATCCAGCGCGATTTCGGGTTCAAGCCGAATTTCGAAAGAGGCAAAGAGAACCTGGAGGAGAACGACGGCGCCGGCAACACCTTTAAGGCCACTTCCAAGCCCGTGCTGATCGGCACGGCGGTAGTGGGCGCCACCACCATGATCTTTTCCATCATCGTGGCCCTTACAGATCACCTGACGGCCCATCTGGACAAGCTCTCGATTTTGCACCCGCCGTTCCTGCTGGGACTGATTACCGGCGGCGCGGTCATCTATTGGTTCACGGGCGCTTCCACGCAGGCCGTATCCACCGGCGCCTACCGCGCGGTGGAATTCATTAAGAGCCACATCAAACTCGAAAGCGCCGAGAAGGCCTCCGTCGCCGATTCCAAGAAGGTCGTGGCGATCTGCACGCAGTACGCCCAGAAGGGCATGCTCAACATCTTCATCTCCGTGTTCTTTGCCACCCTGGCTTTCTCCTTCTTCGAGTCGTTCTACTTCATCGGCTACTTGATCTCCATCGCCACCTTCGGCTTGTTCCAGGCGATCTTCATGGCCAACGCCGGCGGCGCCTGGGATAACGCCAAGAAAGTGGTCGAGACCGAGTTGAAGGCCAAGGGCACAGAACTGCACGCCGCCACGGTGGTCGGCGACACAGTGGGCGATCCGTTCAAGGACACCAGTTCGGTGGCGCTGAACCCGATCATCAAATTCACTACGCTATTCGGCCTGCTGGCGGTCGAGCTGGCCGTATCGTTGAACGCCAAACAGGGCAACACGCTCTCGAGCGTGCTCGGTGTAGTCTTCTTCCTGGTTGCCGTGACGTTCGTCTACCGCAGCTTTTATGGCATGCGGATCGAGTCGAAATAAGCTCGCCATCGCGCTGCTGGTCTCCGCGGTGGCGCTCCAGGCGCAGTTCTGGGACGCATTACGCAGCTTGGCGCCGGGCGATAACATCAGGATCGTCGACAGCTCCGGCCAGCAGCATGCTGGCACATTCACGGCGGTGTCGGAGCGAAGCCTTTCGCTTGAAACGGTCAACGGCCTGGTGGAAGTCGAGCGGTCCCGCGTCCGCCGCGTCGAGGTGCGCGCCAGTTCCCGCCGCACCCGGAATATCCTGATCGGCGCCGCCATCGGCGTGGGCGTCAGCATCGCCGCCGACCAGTCAGCCGGCAGATACCTCCGCAACGAGACAGGCGAAGGTGGCGGAGTCCGCGCCCTGACCTACATTGGGCCCATTGCTCTGTTTTCCGGCATTGGCGCGCTGCTGTCGCCCTATCGCGCCATCTACCGCGCGCGGTAATTCGCCGGTACTACCCCGGAATCGGACACCCGGCTTCAAATCCGAACACCCGCGCCCCGCCGCCCGCTAATAACTCATTGAGAACACGAGACCCGCTGCTGTCCTTTAACGTGCTGTGATAGAGAGAAGCCCACTATGTGGAAAGACTTTCGATTTGCCTTGCGGACTCTGCGGCGCGCGCCGGGTTTCACTCTGCTGGCGATTCTTTCGCTGGCGCTGGGGATCGGCGCCAACACGGCCATCTTCTCGCTGGTGTATCAGGTGGTGCTGCGGTCGTTGCCGGTCCGGAATCCCGCGTCCCTGGTCTCGCTCGAATCTAATGACTACAACGTCGGCTGGACCCGCCGGGACAACAACTACACCGTGTTCTCTTACCCCATGTACCAGGCCCTGCGCGATCGCAACCAGGTGTTCAGCGGCTTGATCGGGCGCTCCAGTTTTCCCGCCACTCTCGCCTCCCACGGCGAAGCCGTGCGCGCTACTGCCGAGGTGGTCACAGGCAATTTCTTCGACGTGCTGGGAGTGCGGCCGGCCATCGGGCGCCTGCTGCTCCCGGCGGACGACGCCCCCGGGCAGGACCCCGTGATCGTTCTCAGCTATGCGTTTTGGCGAGACCATCTAGGCGCCGATCCAGGCGTGTTGAACAGCCGCGTTTCGGTGAACAACCGGCCTGCGCTGGTCGTCGGCGTGGCGCCGCGAGGCTTCCGCAGCCTGCTTACGGGCGGCGATCCCGATTTCTTCGCGCCGGTCGCCATGATACCCGTGATCTCTCCGGGCTGGGACCGCAACCAACAGCCGGATTCTTATTGGCTGAATGTTATCGGGCGGCTCAGGCCGGGCGTAACCCGGCGGCAGGCGGACGCCGTGCTTTCGCCGCTCTTCCAAGCCGAGTGGCGCGCCGAAATCCCGCGCATTAAGGATGTCACGCAGGAGGCTCGCCAAAAGCTTCTCGCCAAGCCGCTCACCGTCAAGCCTGCCGCCGAGGGATTGAATGCATTGCGTTCGCAGTGGCAGGATCCGCTGGTGGTGCTGCTGGGGATGGCCGGGCTGGTGCTGCTCATCGCTTGCGCCAACGTGGCCAACTTACTGGTTGCACGGGCCGCTTCCAGACAGCGCGAAATCGCAATCCGGTTGGCTGTGGGAGCCAGCCGCTGGCAACTGGTCCGGCAGTTGATGGTGGAGAGCGGCCTTCTGGCGGCGGCCGGAGGATCGCTCGGCCTGTTCCTCTCCGGCGACCTGACCGCGGGCCTGCTGGCGTTGCTGCCCGCGGACGCAGCCGGGGGTTGGCTCACACCCCAGGTCGACGTGCGTCTGCTCGCCTTCAGCGCGGCGTTGGCTGTGCTCACGGGTTTGTTGTTCGGTCTGGCGCCGGCACTGCACGCCATGCGGCCAGGCGTGGCGCCCGTGCTGAAAGAGCAGACCGCCGGCATGACCGCCAGCGGGTCGCAGTCGCGCTTCCGGCAGGGATTGATGATCGCGCAGATCTCGATCTCGCTCCTGCTACTGGTGGGAGCGGGCCTGTTTACGCGTAGCCTCTTGAACCTGGTGCATAGCGATCCGGGATTCCGCGCGGACCACCTGATCGCTTTTACCATCGATCCCAGCCTGAGCGGATATACCCAGGAGCGCCGCCTCGCGCTGTTTCGGGAGCTGGAGCAGAGGCTTCGCGGTCTGCCCGGCGTTACGGCGGCGTCCAGGGCGCAGTTTCTTCCGTTCGGCGGATGGGGTTGGGGCAACGGAGTGAAAGCGCCGGGATCGCGCAACGCTTCGCAGCAATATGTCGATTGCGGCGAGAATTCCGCCGGCCCCGGCTTCTTCAGCACGCTCGGAATTCCGCTGCTGGCGGGACGTGAATTCGACGCTAATGACACCGCGACCTCGGCGAAGGTGGCGATCATCAACCAGACTTTCGCCCGGTTCCTCTTCGAGAGTGCCAATCCGATCGGCCGCCACATCATCATTGGCTCCAGCGATACCGACGCGCAGATCGTGGGAGTCGTTCAGGACTCGAAGTTCGGCGATCTGCGGGAAAAGGCGGGGCGCTTCCTGTACCAGCCTTACGCCCAGGCCGGCGACGACTTTACCCGCCAGTCCGCTTTCTTCGTGCGCACGCGCGGAGGCGAACAAACTAGCATGGCTGCCGTGCGCGCCGCCGTGAAGCAGTTGGACCGGAACCTGCCCGTCGAGCGACTCACGTCCATGAGCGTGCTGATCGGCGACTCTATTTACACTGACCGGCTGATGGCTACGCTGGCAATCGCCTTTGCGTCGCTGGCGGCCATCCTGGCCGCGGTCGGACTGTACGGGACCGTTTCGTATTCGGTCACGCGGCGCACCAAGGAGTTCGGCATCCGCCTGGTGCTGGGTGCGGAACCCGGAGCCTTGCTGCTGTCTGTGATGCGCGAGGTGGGCCGCCTGATGGTTATCGGCGTCGCGGTGGGATTGCCGTTGAGCTTCGCGCTGGGCCGCCTGGCGGAATCGCAACTCTTCGATGTGCGCTCGTACGATCCCTGGGTGATTCTCGGCGCCTTGCTCCTGATCGCCGTCGTCGGGTTGTCGGCGGCCTTGGCGCCCGCGGTGCGCGCCATGCGCATCGAGCCGTTGCGCGCCCTGCGATATGAATGAGCCGTGGCGCCTGGCCGTGACGGTGTGGTGTACAGCGCAGGGCCCGAATCATCTGTCGGCCTGACGCCGTGGCCGCAATTCCCGGACGGACTCCTCCGTTGTGGTCCGCAAGACCATGGTCTACTCGTAGCGCAACGCAATCATCGGATCGACGCGGGTGGCGCGGCGCGCGGGAAAATAGCACGCCAGCGTGGCGACCACGCCGAACACCACGATGGCGCCTGCATAGGTCAGGGGATCGCCCGCGCTCACACCGAACAACAGGCTCTCCAGCAGGCGCGAGAGCGCCAGCGCGCCTGCCAGGCCGGCGGCGGTGCCTATCGCGGCAAGCGTCATGCCCTGCCCCGCGACGCTCCGAAACACGTCGAAGCCGCTCGCTCCCAAAGCTACGCGCACGCCGATCTCCCGTGTGCGCTGCGTGACCAGGTAGGAGAGCACGCCGTAGATCCCCACACAGGCCAGGATCAGCGCCAGCGCCGCGAACGCGCCCAGCAGCGCCGCCTGTACGCGCCGTTGCGCAACTTCCTGATCGAGCAGGTCATCGAGCGTTCTGACGTCAGATACGGGCTGGTCTTTGTCCACGGACCAGACGGCTTGCCGCACGGCGCCCGCCAAACTCGACGGATCGCCGCTCGTGCGGACGGCCAGATCCCGGAGCACCATCCAGTTGCCCTTCGCCTGCCAATACGGGAAATACATCTCCTGGCGCGGCGGCTCATCCAGCCGCATCTGCCGGACATCTCCTGAGATCCCGATAATGCGGCACCACGGTGTCTTGTCTTGCGGGTCGCCATACTTGAAGCGTTGCCCGACCGGATCCTGGTTAGGCCAGAACTTGCGCGCCATGGTCTCGTTGATGATCACGACAGGCGGACCATCTTTCCCATCGGCGGCGGTGAAGAAGCGCCCGCGCTTCAAGGGAATGCCCATGGCTTCGAAGTAACCCGGTGTGACCACGCGATTGTTGGCGTCGTAGCTGACATTGGGATCGAGCACCCTTCCTTCCGGAGTGAAACTGCTGGTGCCGCCGTCCCAGGTCAGCGGCAACGCGCTGGTAAAGCCGGCGGCTTTCACGCCCGGCAGCGTGCGCACGCGATCGAGGACCCGCTCGAAGAACGCCTCGCGCTTGGCGAAGTCGCCGTACTTGGTGACCGGCGCGTCCACCCGCACCGTGAGAACATGTTCCGCGCGGAATCCGGGGTTGAGACCGCGCACCTTGGCGAAGCTCTGCAGCAGCAGCCCCGAACCCACCAGAAGCATCAGAGAAAGCGCCACCTCGCCGATCACGAACAGACTGCGCAACCGCCTGCGGCGAGGGCCCACGCTGCCGCGTCCGCCTTCCTTCAGCACCTCGTGCAAATCGATCCGCGAAACTTCCAGGGCCGGCGCCATGCCGAACACGAAACTGCTGGCCAGGGAAACGGCCAGCGCAAAACCCAGAACGCCTGGATTGAGCGCCAGCGACACGGTGTGAGAGAGGTCCTCGGGTATCAGGTTCTTTAAGAAATTGAAGCACCAGTCCGCCAGCAGGATGCCGAGCAGTCCGCCGCCCACTGCCAGCGTGGCGCTTTCAGTGAGCATCTGGCGCACGATGCGGCCGCGCGCCGCTCCCAGCGCGGTGCGCACGGCGATTTCGCGCTGCCGGCCGGCGGCCCGGGAAAGCAGCAGATTGGCAATGTTGGCGCAAGCGATCAAAAGGATGAAGCCGACGGCCGCCATCAGCACGACCAGCCCGGTGCGGGCGCCGTAGGTGTACGTATCCTGGAGCGGTTCGGCGAAAAAGCGCCGGATGTCGGCATTGGTAGCCGGATACGCGCGTGCCAGCCGTTTGCAGAGCACCTCCAAGCCGGCATTGGCTTGCGCCAGGGTGACCCCCTTCTGTAGCCGCGCCACCACCTCCAGGTATTGCGATCCGCGGTTGGCCAGTTCGCTTTTGCTGAACGCCGCCGGCGTCCAGATGTCGACGCTGCCGGATGGGTATGCGAAAGCCGCTGGCATGACGCCCACCACCGTGTACTTATCGCCGTCCAGCATAATGGAGCGGCCCACAATGCCCGGGTCGCCGTCAAAGCGGCTCTTCCACAGCGCATGGCTCAGCAGGACTATGCGCGGCCCGCCAGGCCGGTCTTCCTCGGGCAGGAAAACGCGGCCCAGGGCCGGCCGGACGCCCAAAACAGAAAAGAGATTCCGCGTAACGGATGCGTCCCGCAGCCGCTCCGGTTCGGCGGCCGCTTCCCCGGACTCGCCCGTCAGGCTAAAGACATGGAAGCTCCCATACTCCGCTGCCGCCGCGACATCTTGGAAGATCTGCTTCTGAGCCTTCCAATCGGAATAGTTGCCTGGAGCGGGCGTATTGCGGGGAAATCCCAGTCCGCTGCGGTCCTCGAATACCGAGACCAGCCGCTGCGGGTCACGGTACGGCAACGCACGCAGCAGGACAGCATCGACGACACTGAAGATGGCGGCAGTGGCTCCGATGCCCAAGGTGAGCGTCAACAAGGCGATGGCCGTGAATGCTGGGCTACGGGCCAGCAGCCGGACGCCGTAGCGGAGGTCCTGGATCAGAGTGCGCATAGTGTGAACTGGTGTGCACGGCTCGTTCCAGCGTTAAGCGTCGTGCAATCAGCGCGCCGGAGCGGTGAGGCGTCCGGTTGCGGGACGCCGGCGTTCGGGAGGGGACGACAGTACTTTCAAGACCGCATCACGATTTCTGGCGATGACCGCGAAATACGCGCGGGTGGTTGCATCAGGCTTTCGGCGACTCCATGTACACCGATCGGCTGATCGCCACCCTGGCTGCGGTCGGACTGTGCGGGAGCGTTTCGTATTCGGTCACGTGGTGCACCGAAGCCTTGCTATTGTCTGTTATGCGCGAGGTGGGCCGCCTGGCGGAATCGCAACTCTTCGGTGTGCGCGCGTACGATCCCTGGGTGATCCTGGGCGCCGCGCTGCTAATCGCCATCGTTGGATTGACGGCGGCCCTGGCGCCCGCGGTACGCGCCATGCGCATCGAGCCGTTGCGCGCCCTGCGATATGAATGATTCATGGCGTGAGTCACTCATGCCGGAGGGCGACCATCGGATCCAGATGAGCGGCGCGGCGCGCGGGCAGATAACTGGCGGCCAGCGCGACGGCGGTCATCAGCGCGGCGATGGCCGCCAGCGTGGCGATGTCCGTGGCACGCACTTCGAACAGCAGAGATCCCAGGAAGCGAGTCAACACAAACGCCGCAGCTACGCCCGCAGCCAGCCCCGCACCCGCCAACACCGCCGCCTGACGCAGCACCATGGCGAGCACGTCACGGCGCTTGGCTCCCAGGGCCATGCGGATGCCCACTTCGCGCGCGCGGGAGTTTACCGCGAAGCAGACCACCCCGTAAATTCCTACCGCGGCCAGCGCCAGGGCCAGTCCGCCGAAGACCGCCAGCAGCGCCAGGATAAAGCGCCGCGGCGCCAGCGAGGATTCCAGATAAATCTCCAGCGGCTGCACGTCGAACACCGGCAGGTTGTGGTCGGCGGCCAGGAACGCGGCGCGCACCGAACGTTCCATGCGGCGCGGATCGCCGGCCGTGCGGGCAACCAGTAAGTAGCCAAACGACAGGTCCTGCGCCTGCGGGATATAAACGGCTATGTGGGAGGGCGCGTCCAGGCCGGCCTGGTGGATGTCTCCGACGATGCCGACGATGTCGATCCACGGCTTGCTGTCGTTGCGTCCTCCCAACTGGATCTGTTTGCCGATCGGGTCGCGGCCGGGAAACTGTTCGCGTGCGCAGGTCTCGCTGATCAGCGCCACTTTGGGCGACGACGCGTTGTCCTGGTCGTTGAACAGGCGGCCGCGCTTCAGCGGGATGCGCATCACCTTGAAGTAGTCCGGAGTCACTGAGTAGGTGTCGGCGGAGGCCGCTTCCGACTGGTACGCGAGGCGGCGGTCGCGGATCTGGAAACCGCGCCGGTCGAAGCTATCGAATGGCAACAGGCTGGTCATCGCCACACTCTCGATGCCCGGTGTGGCGCGCAAGCGAGCGAAAACCTGGGCGTAGTAACCGAGCTCGCCTTCCGGCTTGCGATAGCGTTCGCCGTACACGTAGGTTTTGAGGGTCAGCACATTGTGCGGATCGAAGCCGGGATCGACGTTCATCAGCCGCAGGAAGCTTCTGCCCAACAGCCCTGCACCCACGGCGAGGACGAAAGCCAGCGCCAGTTCGCCCATCACCAGCACATCGCGCAGGCTGCGGCGGGACAGGCTGCCAGTGGCTTTGCCCAGATCTTTCAAGGCATCGTTCGGATCGGCGGCGGACGAGCGCAACGCGGGCATCAAACCGAAAAGCACCCCGGTGAACAGCGTTGCCGCCAAGGCCAGCCAGAGCACGGTGGGATCAAGGTGGATCTCGTTGAGACGCGGCACTTCCCTGGGCGCGAGAGCCGCCAGCCACGACGTACACCACCAGCCCAGAAACACGCCGGCGATGCCTCCGGCGAGGGCCAATAGCAGGCTTTCCGTGAGAAGTTGCCGGATCAGGCGCCATCGCACGGCGCCCAACGCGGCGCGTAAGGCGATTTCCTTGGAGCGGCCGGTGGCGCGCGCGAGCGTCAGGTTGGCAACGTTGACGCAGGCGATGAGCAACACCAGTCCGGCGGCTCCCATGAGCACCCACAGCGCCGTACTTACTCGGCTGACGATGTGTTCGCGCAGCGGCTCGAAGGCGATTTTGGCCTGCGGGGGATAGGAAGCCGGATACTGGCGCACGAGATCGGCCATAATGGTGTTCAACTCCGCCCGCGCCCTGGCGGCGGCCACGCCCGGTTTCAGGCGCGCGATCAGTTGCAGATGCTGGCAATCGCGGCAGGCCCACGGGTCGGACAGAGCATATCCGAGCGGCTCGAAGATCTCTGGTGTGCCCGCGCCTTGAATTTCGAGCGAGCGAAAGCCGGGTGGGAGCACGCCCACCACGGTGAACGGCGAATCACTCAGGCGGATGACGCGGCCGATGATGTTCGGATCGCCGCCGAACCGCCGCATCCAAAGCCCGTGGGAAAGAATGACCTCGTTGCGGCGGCCGGGTTGGTCTTCCTCGGGAAGGAAGCTGCGGCCGAGTTGCATGCGGATGCCGAGCGTGTCGAAGAAGTCGTAGTTGACGCGCAGACCGTTCACCAACTCCGCTTGGCCGTGCTCGACGATCGCTCCCGCCGCCGTGCGATACAGGGACATACCCGCGAACGAATGGCTGAGCCGGCGCAGATCGTACGCTGTGGTGTAGCCGATGGTCTCGGCGTGTTTCGCGCCACTGTCGTTCTCACCAAGCTTCACCAGGCGGACGGGGTCGCGATAGGGAAGCTGATTGAGCAGCACGGCCTTGACGGCGCTAAAGATGGCCGTATTCGCGCCGATTCCCAGCGCCAGAGTGGCCACCCCGGTGAGCACGAATGAAGGGCTGTTGCGCAGGACGCGACAGGCGTAGCGGCAATCGCCGCCGAGCTCGTCGAGGGGGCGCAGGCCGAAGGCTTCCCGGCACCGCTCTTTGTAGCCCTCTACAGCCCCGAACTCCAGGCGCGCCTGGCGGGCCGCATCGGCTGCCGGCATGCCGGAGCGGACCAGGTCTCGGGCGCGGCTCTCGAGGTGGAAACGAACCTCGTCATCCAACTCGCGGTCGAGCGCGGAGCGCTGCCAAAGCGCCTGCAGGCGTTTCAGTATGTTCGGCATCCTCCTCTAAGCTCCTTAGGAGAACTGTACCCTAACTCTCCTCAGTTGTCAAGGAGAGTCAGGACACTGGCATCCGGCTCCTCACTGTGGTTTCATGAGGAAGTGCCTGTCTCTACGTTCTGTTTCCCGACCTCTATTCTGTTCGGCGCGGGCGCGGTCGCGCGCCTGCCTGAGGAATTGGCCAAGCACGGCATTTCGCATCCGCTGCTGGTCACCGACGCGGGTCTGGCGCGCACTCCGGTGTTCGCGCGGGTGGCGGAGCACGCTCCGGGTGCGGTGGTCTTCACCGGCGTGGAACCGAATCCCACCGAACAGAATGTTCTGGAGGGCGTGTCCGCCTATCAGGCGGGCCGCTGCAACGGGATCATCGGCTTGGGCGGCGGATCGCCGCTGGATGCCGCCAAAGCCATCCGGCTGAAGGTCACGCACGAGTTACCGCTGGCCGAGTACGACGATCTGCGGGATGGCGCGGACCGCATCTCCGCCAACCTGCCGCCCTACATCGCCATTGCCACTACCGCCGGAACCGGCAGTGAGGTGTCGCGCTCCGCCGTCATCACCATCGCCGCCACTCACCGCAAGACCGTGATCTTCAGCCCGCACCTGATTCCGGCGCTGGCCATCGCGGACCCGGAATTGACGCTGGATCTGCCGCCGCACCTCACGGCGGGTACCGGCATGGATGCGTTCACGCACAACGTGGAAGCATACATCTCGCGCGGCTACCATCCGGTCTGCGACGCCATCGCCTTGGCCGGCGCCCGCATGGTGTGGGAGAACCTGCCGCGCGTGATGGCCGGCCCGCGCGGCATCGAGGCGCGCTCGCAAATGATGATGGCCTCGATGATGGGTGCCATCGCTTTCCAAAAGGGGCTGGGCGCCACGCACTCGCTCGCCCATCCGCTCTCGTCGGAGTGCGGCATGCATCACGGGGCTGCCAACGCCGTGATGCTCCCGTTCGTGCTGGAGTTCAACCGCGCGGAGGCTGCGGCGCGGCTCGGCGACCTGGAAGCGCAGTTCGGAGGCGGCGACATCGCGGCACAGGTGCGCGAGTTGAACCGGCGGGTGGGCATCGCACCCCGCCTGCGCGAATACGGCGTCACTCAGGAACAGCTCGCGGCGCTAGCGGACCTCGCCATCCAGGACGGCTGCCATCACCTCAATCCCCGGTCCTGCACGCGCGCCGATCTGCTCGCGCTGTACCGCGCGGCCTGGTAGCCCGCCGCCCGGTAGCCCACGATAGCCCAAGGTTATCGCGCGCCCCGCGGCAAAAACCGTTAAAATAGCCATGTCACATGCAGGTCTTGCAAGCCGGGCAACATAAGCTGATCCTGTTGGAACTCGAACCGGAAGTGGTGGCTACGGTCGCCCGCCAGGCCGGATTCGATACCAAGCTGAAGGACTCGGAGCGCAGCATTACGCTCGATCTCACCGCGTCCGGAAGGCAAGCGCCTCTGCTGCTGTTCGATGCCGCCGACCCCGCCAACCTGGGTTGGTTTTCCCGCTGCCAGTTCTACGTGGACGGGCGCACCGGCGGCGTGATGCAGACTCCCATCAGCCTGGCCAATAAGCGCGACCGGGACGGCAAGCCGCAGCCCAATGCCGTGCGGCTTCACATCGCCAAAGAGTTGCCCGCCAGCTTCCGGCTGCCCGGTAAGCAGGCCCTCACCGAACAGATACTCTACAAGTTACTCTTCAGTTTCCTCGATGCGCTCCTGAAAACCGGAGTGGCGATTTGCGGTGGCAATGCCGTGCAGGCGCTGGCCGGCCGCACCGAGGGTATCGGGCCGCGCAACTGATTCACTGCAAAGTAAACCGTACTTCGATCTCCGTCTCCACCTCTACGGGAGCGCCATTCAGATACGTCGGACTGAAGACCCAGTGCGAGACCGCCTCCAGGGCCGCCTGCACCAGCAGAGGATGCCCGCTCACGGCCCGCAGGTCCAGGATGGTCCCGTCGCGCGCGATGACCGCGTGCAAGCGCACGATGCCCGAGATGCGTGCGCTTCTCGCCAACGCCGGATAAACCGGCGCCGGTCCGGAAAGCCATTTGCCCATCTGCACCAGGCCACCGAGCCTGACTCGTTTGATCGGCTGGGCAGATTGTCTGGCGGGCGCCGGCGGAGGCAGCGGCGCCGCGGCGGGCAACTGCCGCACCAGGTGGTCGATCACTCCATTGCCCGGTCCGGCCGCATCTGGAATGCCTCCTTCCACTCCCACTACATCGCCTGCGGCGGGCGGCGCCGCCAGATCCTGAATGGTCTGCGCCCTTGGGGGAATCTCGTTCGGCATTTGCAGGAGCCGGGTTATCTGAAACGGAATGGCATGCTCCGGCCGTTTAGCGGCGCGTGGGGCATGATGCGCCAACGCCCGCGGCGGCTCCGGCACCGAAACCCACTCCGAAATGTGTGGTAGTCCCTCCGTAGTCACCAGCGGAACCAGAATCGCCAGGCCGACCAGAGCCAGCTGTCCGGCGAACGATACCGCTACGGTCCAGGGTCTGCGCGTTCGTTCCGAGACACCCATAGCGTCGAACATGTCAGTCTCCAATTGACTTATTGGATTTCCGTATACCCGACTAATTCGACACCGGCGCCACTTACTAAGTTCCTGTAGCGCGGCGCCGCGCCGTGGCGCTCCAGACGCTGCCGAATTTGCGCGAAAGGGCAAAGAGAGCCGATGCGGGCGCTAGGCCGGCTACGGTGTAGCGCGCGATGCTGGCGAGCCCCGCCGAAGCCATGCAGCCGCACTCCGCGCACACCGGTTTCCCGCCAAACTGGCAGGGCGCGATGCTGGTCTCCAGGTCGGCCGATACGCACTTCGTGCTCTGGGCGAAAATGCAATCCTCCGGCGAGTCCGGCGGCCGCATATAACCCTCCAGCACCACGCCCGGCAGGTCCACCTTGGGGAAACGCCCGGCCACGCCCGCCAGTTGCGCGATCGCGCGCCTGCGGTCGTCCCCCGTCAGCCGTTCCTCGGATTGCTCGCCCTCCTGCGGGGTGTACAAGCTGAACCAGATCTTGCGAGCCTCCGGGCGGTGCGACCAGAAGTCCGCAAACTCGTACAGGTAATCGTCGCGGTCCAGCATCTGGCGGGTCACCGTGCAATGTATGGCCACAAACTGGCCGGCGATGTGCTTCAGAATACGATCATAGGTTGCGGGAGCGCGCCGCCGGTCGTGTTCCGCCGGCAGTCCATCCACGGAGACCGCCAGGTGCAGCGACTGGATCGCCGCCCAATGCGCCGGAAGCGGCCGCACGGCGCTGGTCACGAGCTGCACCTCGATTCCCATGGCGTCTAGTTTGGGCAGCAGCAGATCGAGTTCCCGCCAGCGCACCAGAGGCTCCCCCCCCACAATCGAAATGTGGATCGGCCGGTAACGCCGCACCAGCCCCAGCACCCCGTTTACAAGTTGGTCGCCCTTGTAATCGGTGAGTTGCCGGAGTGTCACCAGTTCGCCCAGGTGTTCCGCGCCGTATGCGTAACAGCCGGGGCACCGCAGCGGGCATTCTCTGGTGATCTCGATGGACAGCAGAGGACGGTAACCGCGGAGAATGCGGCCCCAGGCCGGGAGCAGATCTGAGCGCCTCACGTGTTTGAATATTGGATGCGTGCGCGCCCGATCACATTTCAGGCTTCGAAACGTGCTTGGTGCTATCCGACACTCTTGAGGAACTCGCGCAAAACGGGGCGACCCGCACCGCTTCGAGCTTTCGAGTTCCTTCTTCCATGGCGGCGCGGGAAACCGCGTCCCTTTGCGCTCTTGAGGAACTACCGGATGAAGCCCAGCTTGCGAAGAGTGTCGGCCGGTTCGTTGGCCTCGAACTTCATGAGCGCCATCTTCTCCCGGCCGTTGACCAGCGCCACGCCGGCCGGGGCGCTGGTGAAGGGAAAGAGCTTCTCCAGCTTTGCCAGGTCACCCGGATTGGGCGCGATTACGGCTTTCAGGTGCGAGTCTTCTAGGAATCCCTGCGCGAACTGCGGCACGTTGATGGGCACTGCCACGACGCGCGTGTCGCCCCAATCGAGCTTCGACATGCGCTTGGCGGCATCCAGACAGTGCAGACACTCCGGGTCGAAGTAGAAGATCAGGATTTTACCTTGCTCGAGCGAATACGGCTTGCCGCTCACCAGCAGGCTGGCGGGCGCCTTGACGCCGGTCTGGCGCATAATTACCACGCCGTAAGAGACGGCTGCGAACAGCGCCACCGCGCCCAGCACAGCCAGCGCGCGCCGCACACCTTGCGCCCGTTTGGACCATGCGCCCGTCATCACCGCCAGCAGCAACAGGGCCCCGTCGCTCAGGAAAAATCCGGGTCCCACAATCCGCTTCACCCACGGAAAGCAACTGCAATCGCCCCCGCGCAACGCGCTGTAGTTCCCCGCGATGAAAATGATGAAGGCCACCAGCAGCGCTCCGCCCAGCCATGCCCCCCAGCGGCGGAAACGCGGCACCAGCAGAAGCACCGCGGTGAATGTCTCCGCGATGCCGAAGCCCAACGCCGCCGCCAGGCTGAGCGATTGCGGCACGCGCGCTTGTGTCATGCGCACCGCCGCGCCGGGAGCGTCGGTCAGCTTCCACAATCCCGAAACCAGGAACACCAGCGCCAGCACAATCGCGCCCGCCCAGCTCGCTGCCGTTTTCCAACCCGGCAGCTCGATCCCGGCCATGGCCTCTTGCGGCTGTGCCATACTGTGGTTCATAGTGCTTATTCTACCGAAATGACCGCCGCACTATTCCTCTTGCTGGCCGCCTTCTCGCGCGTGGACGTGATCGATCAGACCTTCCAGATCCTGGGGCACGATTGGCGATACGTGGACCGGCCGGTGAATCACGATCCTGCCACGATCTTCTGCACCTTTCAAGCTGATGCCCCACGCGCCGACGTGCGCGTAGTGCTGCTCACCCGCTCCGATCTGGATGCTTGGCTCCAGGGCCGCGTTCACGACGAGATTGCCGCCACGCCCGCCGGACCGGGCGGCACGCTGCGCGTGACCTTGCATGAGCCGGACGCCTATCTGGCCATCGAAAACCGCGGATCACTGCCGGCGCGCGTGCGCCTGCGGGTGTTCCTCGAGCAGCCGGAGGTGCGCTATCTTTCGCGCGGCCGCCAACTGGCGGTAATCCTGATCAGCTTCGGCGTGTTCTTCGCCATGGTGACTTTTTCCGCGCGGAAGCTGCTGCGCTCCATCAGGAGATAGCCATCGCCTGCCGGACAGCCTCAGCGGTCCGGCGAACATCCTCTTCGCTGTGCGCCGCCGACAAGAATGCGGCTTCGAATTGCGAAGGCGGCAGGTAGATGCCTTGCTCCAGCATGCGCCGGTGAAACGCCGCGAACCTGGCGGTATCGGCGCGCTTGGCCGATTCCCATTCCGTAACCGGCTCCTCGGTGAAGAACCAGGTGAACATGGAACCCACCCGGTTGACCGTGATGCCCGCGGGCGCGGCGGCAGCCACTTCGGCCGACCGGCTTTCAAGCTGTTGGTAAATTTCCGGATGGGAGCGGAGCTCGCGCAGCATGGCGAGTCCGGCAGCCACCGCCAGCGGATTCCCCGATAGCGTCCCTGCCTGATACACCCCCCCCAGCGGCGCGATGCGGCTCATGACGTCGGCCCGCCCGCCGTATGCCCCAATCGGCAGCCCGCCGCCGATAACCTTACCCAAAGTGGTCAGATCCGGCTGAATGCCGAAGCGGGCCTGCGCGCCGCCGTACGCCACGCGAAATCCAGTCATGACCTCGTCCAGGACCAGCAGAGCCCCGTGCCGCGTGGTGGCCGCGCGCAGTGCTTCCAGGAATCCGGGTTGGGGGGGGACGCATCCCATGTTACCCACCACCGGCTCGACGATCACCGCCGCGATCCTCTCGCCGTGCGCGCGAAATGCGGCTTCCACTGCCTCCACCGAGTTGAAGCGCAAAGCCAGCGTGGTTTCCGTGAAACCCTTGGGCACGCCTTGCGTATCGGCGATGCCCAGCGTGGCCAGTCCCGAGCCGGCTTTCACCAGGAGCGAATCCACGTGGCCGTGATAACAGCCCTCGAACTTGACCGTAAGATCGCGGCCCGTGAAGCCGCGCGCCACCCGTAGCGCCGACATGGTAGCTTCGGTCCCCGAATTGACCAGCCGCACCATTTCCATGGAAGGCACCGCCTCGCGGATGGCTTCCGCCAGTTCCACTTCCCGCTCGGTGGGCGCGCCAAAACTGGTGCCCGTTTCAAGCGCCTGTTGCACGGCTTCCACGATCGCCGGGTGGCGGTGGCCGAGCAGCAACGGACCCCAGGAACCCACATAGTCGATGTATTCGTTGCCGTCGACATCGAAGATGTGCGATCCCTGGCCGCGGGCGATAAACGGGGGGTTGCCGCCCACGCTACGGAAGGCGCGCACGGGAGAGTTGACGCCTCCTGGAATGGACTTCTGCGCGCGCGCGAAAAGGGCTTCTGAATGGGCGCGAGTCATGGATGGGCTTTGCCCGGCACCACGCGGCTGAGCCCCAGGCTCATGGCGATCTCGTACAGGCTGCCATGCAGGTTGCGCAGCAGCCGGTTCTTCAGTCCCAGGTAGGTCTGCGTGCCCGCGAACAGGTCTTGCATGATGCCGCGGAAGCGGCTGCTGCGGCGCGTGAACTGCACCATGCGCGCCGGCACCGACCCGAACAGGAAGCGCCCCAAAAACACCTGCTTGGCCAGTCGCGAGCCGAACTCCAGGTCCGCCGCGAAATCCCGCCGCAACATGCGCCGGTACGTCTGCAGCTTCTCCGCCAGGCCGCCCAGCTCCGAAAGCAGGGCCTTGGCCGCCAGGTCGGCCGAGCGCAGCGCGTAGTAGATGCCTTCGCCGGTGATCGGATCCACCAGCCCGGCGGCGTCGCCCACCGCCAGCCATTGGTCTCCGGCCACGCGGTTCCGGCGCCACGCCGCGCTTTCGAGCGATGGCAGCAGATGGCTGTAAAACGCCTCTCCCTTCCAGGAGATGCCCTTTTGCGCGAGGTAGCTCTCCAGGCGCCGCCGCAGCGAGGCAGCCGGCTCACCCTTGCCGCAAATTCCCACCGAGAGATGCCCGCAGCGGGGAAAGATCCAAATGTAGCCTTCCAACTGTGGCAGAAACTGGATGTCGATCTGGGTCTGATCTCCGGGGATATAGTAACCCAGCGCCGACATAGTATCTCGCGCGGTGAGCCGCGTCCCGAACTCGCGCAGCGGATTGCGCGCGCCGGTAGCGATCACGCAGAAATCCGCGTCCATCGTGCCGCCGCTGGTGCGCAGGCGCCAGCCCGAGCCCGTGCGCGTCAGGTCCGTCACGCGGGCCTGCTCGATCTGTGCGCCAGCGCGCTCGGCGCGCTCCAACAGCATGCGGTTCAAATCCATCCGCGAGTAGATCAGCAGCGGCTCGGGCAGCCGCAGCCTGGCTGCCTTGACCCGCGGCGCCGCCAGGATGGTCTCCGTCACCAGTTTCTTGGGCGTGTTGTTCTCGATCAGAAACGGATAGGTATGGTAGGCCTTATATGTCAGGCCGCCGCCGCAGGGCTTCTCCCAAGCCAGTTTCTCGTCGAACAGGACCGTGTGCACGCCGCCGGCTGCCAGCTTCTCGGCCGCGAAAGCGCCCGCCGGACCTCCACCCAAGATAGCCACCAGTTTCATTTCGGATTACGGTCCGGGGGCGGTATCGGCGGATGCCCCGGCGGCAGTTCCCCGTTGGTTTCCGGCATCTCCATGCCGCCATGCGGGTTGGCTCCCATGTCGCCGTGCGGGTTCTTCCCGGCATTCGCCCGCGGTTTCACCACCCAACGGTTTCCTTTCCGCTGCAGTACGTACTGGATGGAGAGTCCCCCCCCGTTGCCTCCCTTGGGCGTGAACTGCACCGTGGCGTCCACCTCATCCTGCCGGAAGACCATGGACACTACCGACACGTTCATGGATCCCAGGTTCAGTCCCTGGCGTGTGGCCAGGTAATCCATCACGCCCTGCCGGACGGCCTCTTCATTTCGAATGTCGTGGTGGCAGCCTGTCAGCGCCAGGCATACCAGGACGGGCAGGAGGTTTCTCACGCTCTTGATTATACCTATGCGGTGATGTCCACGGCTGGCGCGCTGTTTGGCGTTAACCAACCTGCGATTGGACCGGCGTCACCACCCATGCCGCGCCGTCGCGCAGTCTGCCCGCGATGCTGCCACGCTTCTTCTGGCCGTAGACAACTCCGTGGGCCGCTCCCTCGGGCAGCGGATCGCGCTACAGCGTGCGGCAGCGCGATCTGGCTTGTGAGGCTGTCATCGCCGCCAAACCGTAACCCGAGTATCGGCGAATCGCATCCTCCGGCGGACGGCCATCTCGCGCCATCGTGGATTCCAGATTAATCGAGAATTCCTCATCCCTGAACGCGGCCGACGATATGGCTGCATTGCCGCTCGTCCCAATTGACCCAGGTGCGCGGGATGCGGCGAAGGAAGTCGCTGGACCCCCGTAATGCTTGGATCGTCTTCGAAGACGCTGTCCGCCATTCAATTCCCGTGAACGGCCAATCCAGACTCGCAATGATGGACTCGAGCTGTGGGCGACCTTCAGGCAGCCCGTGCTCAGACTCCTCTCCGTTCACGCGATTTCAATAGTAGAAGAACGGTTGGTCTACTTGATCGAACAC
>Ga0335078_10003542_pt1 | contig 23235 bp, 15 predicted proteins | sample Lox_Sample_32_FD_206711 | JGI IMG/M metagenome (GOLD analysis project Ga0335078, IMG submission 206711) | Soil microbial communities from Loxahatchee National Wildlife Refuge, Florida, United States - Lox_Sample_3.2 | ecosystem: Environmental > Terrestrial > Soil > Wetlands | place: USA... | reverse complement strand
CACCCAGGCAGGGTCGGAAGTTTCCGCATTGCTCGGGCGCATGCCCAGCGCCGTAGGCTATCAGCCCAATCTGGCGACGGAAATGGGCGAGTTGCAGGAGCGCATTACGTCCACCAAGAAGGGGTCCGTTACCTCGGTGCAAGCGATCTATGTGCCCGCCGATGACTTGACCGATCCGGCTCCGGCAACAACCTTTGCTCACCTCGATGCCACTACGGTGTTGTCCCGCGCCCTGACGGAGATCGGAATTTATCCCGCCGTCGATCCGCTGGCTTCGACTTCGCGCATTCTCGATCCTCGCATCGTCGGCCAGGAACATTACGACGTAGCGCAGGCGGTCAAGAAGACTCTGCAGAGCTACAAAGACTTGCAGGACATCATTGCGATTCTCGGCATCGACGAGTTGAGCGAAGACCAGAAGCTTACGGTGGCGCGCGCCCGCAAGATCCAACGTTTCCTCTCACAACCATTTCACGTCGCCGAGCAGTTCACGGGCGCTCCCGGACGATACGTCAAGATTGCCGACACGGTGAAGGGATTCAAGGACATCAACGAAGGCAAATACGACGACATTCCCGAGCAGGCGTTTTACATGAAAGGCACGATCGACGAGGTGCTCGAAGCGGCAGAGAAGTTGAAGGCGGTAGCGTAAAGGCGGTCGGCGAGGGCTTGCGATGCAAAGATCTTGCCCCGGCGACTGACGACAAACGGCTGATAACTGATGGCAGAAACATTCCAACTCGAAATCGTCACTCCGGAGAAGATGGTGGTGCGCGACGTGGCCGAGGAGATGCAGATTCCCGGTAAGAACGGATATCTTGGGATTCTGCCGGGACATGCTCCACTGATTTCTGAGCTTGCGGTCGGCGAGATTACTTACCGGAACGCAAATACGACCCATCACTTGTCTGTCGCCTGGGGATTTGCCGAAGTTCTGCCGAACAAGGTAACGATCCTGGCCGAGACTGCGGAACGCGCCGAAGAGGTCGATGTAAGCCGGGCTCAGGCCGCCAAACAGCGCGCCGAAGTAAACCTCGGAAAGTGTTCGACCGAGGAGGATTTCAAGAAAGCTGCAGGCGATCTCAAGCGTGCCGAGACGCGCCTGGAAGTGGCGGAGAAGAAGTAGGTTCCGTTTTTTCGCAGTCCAGTTTTTGTTCCCGATGACCCCTCTGTCATTGCTTAATGACAACCACTAATTGGTGAGGAGGAATGGAGAGGTGGAGGGGCAGGTTTGCCTCGCGATCTGTGTTGAAAGGACCGGTAACAACGACGCGGCCGGTTATCCCGTCCATATTGACTTGTGCGATTCTGGCACATCACCGAAATTTACAACCACGCAGGCCATACCCGGAGTGCCCGGCTGGGCTGACTTGAAGACGGAGTAGCGGATATCTGCGTCTCCCTGGACTTGTGCGCCGAGCGTGTCGTTGAATCGCCCGTAGAAAAGAAGGTCTTCGTATTTCTTGCGAATTCGGATCAACTCGCTGACGTAGCGGGCCAACGGGCGTGTGAGGATCTCATCGACTGAGTCGTTATAGTGCCGGGGCGCCAAGGCCCACACCAAGCCGTACCGCATCCCGTTGTTCATCGGGTCGAAGTCACCGGGACTTTCGCCAAAGATCGTGCCGGTCGACTCCGGAAACGTGAAGCGCAGAGCAGTGTCCATGTCGATGTCTCCCATCCGCGTGTAGGAAACATCTACATAGGGTAATGCGCGATCAAACGAAGTTTCTGAGGCGAGGGCAAAATCAGGATTGATAGCGCGGGCCTTGGGAATCAGTTCGGCAAAGGTGTCCAGCACTCCCTGCGGTAATGATTGATCGGGAGAGACTGGCAGCCGCGGGTTGAAGTCAAGAGCGTAGTAGATGCTGGTCTTGTCTAATTGCAGACCGTCGGCTCCGTCGCGCACCAGTTGCAGATATTGGTCCATTAGAAGCTTGCGAAATTCGGGATGGGACGGACTCATCACGGCCATGTTCGACCGCGAAAGTCCGAGGCGAGAGCCGATTGTTCCTTCGCCCCAGCCCCACAGCTGCCAGTCCGGAGCCCAACGGCCGTCCACGGCATACTGCTTCAGGGTGCTGCTGAAAGCAGATGTAGCCGTGTCGGCAACCTGGATGTTTGAGAAAATCAGTGGATGAACGCCAAGCGCTTTAATCTCGGCTAAAGCCTTGCGAAATTCCGCCGCAGTGCCAAGCCGCGGGTCGGGCACGTATTGCGGATACCCACGATCGATTCCGCCGACGTTCCAGCCATCAATCTCGAGCGTAGTGATTCCGTACTTCTTGGCGGCAGCAGCAAGTCCCGGCAACTGATCAAAACGGCGAATGATGGCATCTTCAGGATTCGACAAAATCGTGGACTGCCACGCATTCTCCTTGCGCAGCCAGCTGTGCGGGCGCGCGATCGTAAAGTGCTGATCGTACCATCCGCGATAGATCCCGCTGGCAAAGTGCCAATCCCCAGTGTGAGCCTGCAAGGCTGCGGGACCGGTGCGAAACGTGCCTTTGCCCGCGTAGGGAAACGTGACCCAACCCATGGTCAATCCGAGCGGTTCATCTGCAGGCAACTCGGAGCGCGACGGCCAAGTATCGCGAATATTAGTACTCTTGACGAACGGACGCACCTCAACATAGAGAGCGGTAAGACGCGTCTCCGGATCCTGGTTGGCGTAGTAATATCCCAAACCGGCTTTGGGATTGAATACATCCATCCACCCCATGGTCATGTTGCCCGGGTACAAAAAGCCGGTGGCGTCGTAGCGTATTCCCAAGTTGCCGCCGCCATAACCGCCTCCCTGGAACTGGCGAAAGAGTTTTGGAGCCAGATTGGTGTTTTCTCCCGGAACGAGCGTCTCGGTATCAAGGCGGTTATCGATTCCCTGCTGTCCGCCGATGATCCCGTACATCACCTCCGCCAGCCGTCGATCGGTGGAATTGTCGACCTCGATAGAAAATAAAATCTGCTGATTTACAGCGCGAATCTGATAACGCACTTTGACGGGGATCGTTTCCTGCTCGTTGTGGAGCGAATTGTACGTGCAGACGACTCCATCAGGCGTAATGTCGATGCGGCTCACATGCTGATCCCGGCTATTGAAGTAGTCAGCTTCATAGCCGGCCTTCGGCACCAGCACCCGAAAATTCTCGCCAAGACGAGGCTCGGCAATCACTTCAAGATCAGGTTTCTTCCAATGCACGCCGACCAAATCTCCCGTGTCCTCAGACAGGCGTAGAGTCGCATTCGGGGTATAGACTAAGCGCGTCTGCGCGGAGGCGGGGAGAAGAGCGCTGAAAGCCACGAGAAGTGAAAGCCGTACCATGAACCCGAAGGCGCGGAGTCTATCTCCCAAGAGAAGTTTCTCCAATCCCTGATGTTACGTACGAATGACCGGAAAAATGTATCAGTTTTGCCCCCGTTTGTATCATCGATAGACCGGCGGGTTCCAGATTCAAACACTGCATTCCCGGTATCCTGAGCAAGTCGATTGCGCCATAACTATTCCCGATACATCCCATAAATAGTTTCGATTTCCGCGACCGGCCATCGGGCAGGTACAGTGATCGCTCTGAGTTCGATCTTGATCGCTAAAGCAGGCTAGCCATTCATGGGAAAGATTCGTGTCGTTCGGTTCGTCATCCTCGTCCTTTTCCTCCTGACCATCGCAAGCGGTGTGTTCGCCCAGACTTCAGCTGCACCCGCTGGCGATGCGCAAAATGACCGCATTGCGAAGCTGGAGCAGCAAGTCGCGGACGCCCGCAGCGCCGGTGACAACGCCTGGATGCTGACCTGCGCGGCGCTGGTTCTGATGATGACTGGCCCCGGGTTGGCGCTGTTCTACGGAGGTCTGGTCCGCAAGAAGAACGTCCTGGCTACCATGATGCAGAGCTTCGCCCTGATGGCGATCGTCACCGTGCTATGGGCCCTTTTCGGCTACAGCCTGTGTTTTGGATCGGGCAACAGTTTTGTCGGAGGCTTGCACCATCTCTTATTGCATGGTGTGACATCGCAACCTGACCCGGACTATGCGGCCACAATTCCTCAGCAAACCTTCATGGTTTACCAGTTGATGTTCGCCATCATTACGCCCGCTCTGATCAGCGGCGCGTTCGCCGAGCGCATGAAATTCAGCGCCATGTGTCTGTTCATGATTTTGTGGTCCATCCTGGTCTATGACCCAATGGCGCACATGGTTTGGGGAAAAGGCGGGCTGCTGAATGCGGCGCTGGGCGGACGTTTCCCCACGCTCGACTTCGCAGGTGGAACGGTGGTGCACATCACCTCCGGGGTATCGGCCTTGGTGTGTGCACTCTACCTCGGGAAACGCGTTGGTTATCCCAAGCAGCCCATGCCTCCGCATAGCGTGGTGCTGAGTTTTATCGGTGCCTGTCTGCTGTGGGTGGGATGGTTTGGCTTCAATGCGGGCAGCGCGCTGGCAGCCAGCAGCCTGGCGACCAGCGCTTTTGTGGCTACCCATTTTGCCGCCGCCGCGGCGGTAATTGGGTGGGGGGGCGCTGAATGGCTGCGCAATGGCAAGCCGAGCGCTCTGGGTGCGATTTCCGGATCGGTCGCCGGGTTGGTGGCGATCACCCCGGCGGCCGGTTTTGTGGGCCCAAGAGCGGCTCTCGTGATTGGCCTCTGCGCCGGAATTTTCTGTTATCTCATGGTAGTGAAGGTCAAGGCGCTTTTCGGCTATGACGATTCCCTGGACGCGTTTGGTGTGCACGGCGCCGGTGGAACGCTGGGAGCCCTGCTGACCGGTATGTTTGCCCGAAGCATCGTTAATCCAATCTTCAAGGACGCGCAGGGGAACACCCAGGCCTCAGGATTGCTCGAAGGCAATTCCCATCAAATGCTCAACCAGTTGGTCGGTACGTTGATTGCCTGGGGCCTAGCCATCGTGGGAACGTTGATTATCCTCAAAGTAGTCGACGTAACCATCGGCCTGCGGGTCAGCGAAGAGCACGAACTTGAAGGGTTGGACTTATCACAGCATGGCGAAGAAGGCTATTACTGGGAGATTCCTGCATGATGGGCGGCCGTGCGGGGGAAATGGGAGAAACTGAGAAATAACCATGACCAAGGTCGAAGCAATCATCCAGAACTCCAAGCTGGACGCGGTGAAGAATGCCCTGCATGAAATAGGGGTGGAAGGCATGACCGTGCTCGAGGCGCGCGGCCACGGTCGGCAGAAGGGCCATACGGAGTTCTATCGTGGCCGCGAATACACCGTCGATTTGATTCCCAAGATCAAGATCGAGTTAGTGCTGGCCGATGCCATGGTGGAGAAAGTCGTGCAGGCCATCACCCAGGCCGCGCGCACTGGCAAGATCGGCGACGGAAAGATTTTCCTCACGCGGGTCGAGGAAGCGATCCGCATCCGCAATGACGAGCGCGGCGAGGGAGCGTTATAAAGCGGGAGTATATGACCCGGGCCGGAATCCATGACCACCACGCCTTCATTAAGCGGTGAGCTGCGGATTCTTTACGGCGAGCAGTCGGCGCGGATTCGGCAGGAGTTCGAGGCCGGGGGAGATGGCCGCCAGGTAGTCGCCCAACGCGCCGCACTACTGCGGGAGATCGTTCGCCGGCTGTGGCGGGACAACCTCGCCAAGCTCGAGTCCAGCCCTTCGAAATCTGCGCTGGCAGCGATCGGCGGTTTCGGCCGCGGCAGTCTGTTCCCCTATTCGGATGTCGACCTGCTGTTTCTCCACGACAATCAGGCAACCGAAGAGGCTCTGAAAGACGCCATCCGTCGTTTCTCGCAAGAACTTTGGGACCTGCGCGTGAAGGTAAGCCCTTCCACCCGCACTCTGGCGGAGTGTGATCGCTTCGACCCCGATAACGTTGAATTCACCCTTTCATTACTAGATTGCCGCTTGCTGGAGGGAAGCGAGGAGCTGTTTTCTCGCCTGCATGACAAGGTCCTTCTCAAGCTCATCACCCGGGACTCGCAAACGCTGGTGCGCCGTCTGGCGGAGATCACACGTGATCGTCATGCCAAGTATGGAGAGACCGTATTTCACCTGGAGCCTAATATCAAAGATGTTCCTGGCGGGCTGCGCGATTACAACGTGTCGTGCTGGCTGGCGCTCATCTCCGCCCTGGATAAGCTGCACGAGTGGCCAGACATGAAATCAGTGCTGCCGGCATCCGCCCGGCGTCAACTGGAACCGGCGCTGGAATTCCTGGCAGCGGTGCGCTGCTTTCTGCACTTCCATCACGGACGCGACGACAACGCCTTGACCTGGGCGGATCAGGACGAAGCCGCCGCGGCCAGAATCGGGACTACGGAGACGCTCGATTCCGCCGAATGGATGCGGCTCTATTTCGGCCATGCCCGGGCCATCTATCGGGTGACGACTCAGCTGCTGGAGGAAATCCCGGCAGCACGGTCCTCTCTCTATCGTCATCTCACCGGCTGGCGGGCGGGCGTATCAAACTCCGACTTCTCGGTTGTGGACGACCTGATTTTTCTGCGGCAGCCCGCGGCCATTGAGGATTCTCAAGTTTTGCTGCGCATGTTCGACTTCATTGCGCATCACGGCCTCAAGCTTAGCACCACGACCGAATATCGCATCGAGCAGGTTCTGCCTTCGCTGTCGGCTACTCCCCCCAAGGGAGCCGAGCTGTGGCAGTCTCTGCAGGTGATCCTGCTCGAACCTCATGCCGCGGACGCCCTGCGAGCCATGCACTCGCTACGCCTGCTTCATTTGCTGCTACCCGAGCTCAAAGTCATTGATTCTCTGGTGGTGCGCGATTTTTATCATCGCTACACCGTTGACGAGCATTCATTCCGGGCGATCGAGAACCTGCACCGCCTGAGCGAGTCCAAATCGGAATGGGATCAGCGGTACGCCGAACTGTTCAACGAACTGGAACGGCCCGAGTTGCTTTTCTTGGCACTACTTCTGCACGACACCGGCAAGGGCATATCCGGCGGGGACCATGTGCAAAATAGTCTGGAGATCGCGGAGCAATGCCTGTCCCGTCTGGATCTGGATCCCGCCGACAGGGAACTGGTGCTTTTTCTCATCGAGAGCCATCTTGAGATTTCAGCGGTCATGCGGCGCGACATTTTCGACCCCAAAACGGTTCGCAGCTTTGCCGAAAAGATGAGCACGCCCGAAAGGCTGAAGATGCTTTGCCTGATGACCTACACCGATATCAAGTCGGTCAATCCGGAGGCCTTGACTCCCTGGAAGGCGGAAAATATCTGGCAACTCTACATCGCAGCCGCCAACGACCTCAACCGCAGCGCTGATGATCTGGTGCATGCTGATGCTGAGGACGAAAGTCTCGACAACCTGCACAGCCTGGCGCCGGTCGCCGGGAAGAAGATCAAGTCCTTTCTCGAAGGGTTTCCCAAGCGCTATCTGCGCAGCTACCCTCCCGACGAGGTGTTGCGGCATTTCGATATGGCCCAGCATCTGGAGCGGACACCCGTGCAGTCGACGCTTAAGCGGGGCCGGCATTGGTACGAAGTGACCGTCATCACCAAAGACCGGCCGTTTCTTTTCGCCACCCTGGCCGGCGTGCTCACCGCATGGGGCATGAATATCGTGAAGGCCAATGCCTTTTCCGATCAGGCTGGAGTGGTGGTGGACACCTTCTACTTTACCGATCGCTTTCGCACCCTGGAACTGAACCTTCCGGAGTGGGACCGCTTTCAGCGCAGCCTGGCGGATGTATTGACGGGCGCGGCGGACTTGGAGCGCATGTTGCAGACCCGGCTACGCGCGGAGAAGCAGGGCGCCGCCAAAGTGAAGGTGGAAACCCGCATCGATTTTGACGACGAAAGTTCCTCCCACAGTACTCTGCTGCAGGTGATCGCCCAGGACCGGCCCGGGCTGCTGCATCGCATCAGTTCTCGGCTTTCGGATCACAACTGCAATATCGAAATTGCCCTGATCGACACCGAAGGACAGATGGCAATTGACGTTTTCTATCTCACCAGCAAGCGCGCGAAGTTGGATGCAGGACACCAGAGAAAGCTGAAAGCCGCACTGTTGGAAGAGTTGAGAGTTAACTGAATCTGCGGCAAGAAATTATTTCTTCCCCGGGTCATTCACTACCGCTTCAACCAGGGAGTCGATCGCATCGGTCACCCGTTTGCTGGGAACATTGAGATTATTCGACAGGACTGCGAATGCCAGATGCTCGCCTCGCACCGAGGTAGCGTATCCGGAGAGGGTCTTCACACCCCCCAGCGAACCAGTCTTCGCATAAACATGGGCCCGCGGGTCGAGGCTGGCAAATCGTTCTGCGAGTGAGCCATCGACGCCAGCCACCGGGAAGCTATCGCGAAAGCTGTCTCCCCAGCTTTGCGTCGCGGCGTAGCGCAGGAGCTGCACAATCGCTTCCGGGGCCACCAGATTCTGGCGCGATAGTCCCGAGCCGTCGTAGAAAGCGTACTCATCACTGCTGACTCCGGCTTGATTGAGGAATCCGTGCAGTACTTCGAGCCCTCCCTCCACGGTTCCTGCCGCGCCTTTTTCCCGTCCAAGCAAGCGGAGCAGGATCTCTGCATGCAGATTCTGGCTGACCTTATTGATTACCCCTACGTCGTCGATCAGCGGTTTGGATTCATAGCTGGCCAACACCAGCGGTTGGTTGGGCGCGCTGCGGGGAAGTTCGTCGCCGCCGCGCACCGACGCCGTGGCCGTGACCGTGAGTGTGGAGAGACTTGCCAGCTCGGTGTGGTGGGTGCGCTGTTTGCCGTATACGATGACGCCGCGGTTTTCGAGAAGCTGGTGGAATAATGCGGCCGCGAATTCGGCCGGGTCTTCGATCGCCAGAGCTTCGCTGGTGCCGCTGTCGTCCAGCGGCATGTTGCCCCACAGCGTGACCAGATTCGAGCCGGGCTCGCGATTGATGAAAATTCTGCGGCCGGTGCCTGGTGGCGTCGTGATGATGCGATTGTCGACGCGATAGTAGTCAGCAAAAGGAGTGAGGTTGACGAAAGCTCGCTCTCCGGCATGATCCGCCGGAAGAATGCCCACAAAGACCACATTGTCGTTGATGGTAAGGGCAGAAACCGGCGCCCCGTCGGCCAGCACCAGATCGTCCTGGCTCCAGCCTTCCCCATAGCGCTCGAAAGCGAAATAAGAGTCGTCCGCGATCACGTCGCCGTCGACATATTTCACACCCTTCTGCACGAGAGAATCAGCCAACTCTTCGAGCACCCGAATGGGGTGATCATTGCGCTGAGTGTGTCCGGTGTATGGCAACTCGCGTCCGGAAAGATTCGGGTCCCCGCGCCCCACCAGAATCAGGTCACCGGTCAGTCGCCCGTGCTTGTCCAGCGTGCCGACCGTTTCTACCGTAGTGCGGGTGGTGTAGTTCGGCCCGATCAGCGCCAGAGCGGCGGCCGTAGTAAACAACTTGGTGTTGGAGGCGGGAGTGAAGAGCTTGTCCGCGTTTTGTGCGTAGAGAATCCTGCCCCGGTCGAGAGAGACTACCTCGATGCCCCAAAAACCCCGGTCAAGGTCAGGCGCATTGAGAATCTCATCGAGGCGCTTGGCAAGGCTGTTACGAGAAGCGGCATGAAGCTGTGCCACCACCAGCAGCACGCCCAGAACGATCGCGAAATGCGTACGTCGTCGCCGCCACATGGAAACATTTGGATTGTAGCACCGCGCAAAAAGTGGCTTGCACGTTCCCCGATGCCTCGTGCCCGGCAAGGTTTAGAATCAGCGCCATGCGTCCAATTTTTGATTGGAACATAGGTTCCCGTACCTTGCAGTTGGGCAGGCGCACGCTGATTATGGGCGTGCTCAACGTAACCCCGGACTCCTTCTTCGACGGCGGCCGCTATTTCGACCGTGATCGTGCTGTGGCTCACGGGCTGAAGTTGCTGAATGACGGCGCCGACATCATCGATGTGGGTGGCGAGTCGACCCGACCCGGGGCACAGGTTCTCGGGGAGGTTTCCAGTTCGGCATCCGCGGAAAGCCCGCCAGAGGAAAAACGACCGATCCGCGAAGCCGAGGAGTTGGAGCGGGTAATTCCGGTGATTCGACGCCTGAAAGAGGCACGGCCACAAGCGGTGATCTCCGTGGACACTTACCGGGCTGGCGTGGCGCGAGCCGCCATCGCTGCCGGCGCTGAAATCGTGAATGACGTCAGCGGTTTTCGCTGGGATCCGCAAATGGTGAAGACTCTGGCGGTGCTCAAGTGTGGCGCAGTGTTAATGCATATGCGCGGACGCCCAGAGGAATGGCGCAACCTCCCGCCGGTCGCGGACATCGTGACCCTGGTGAAGCGCGAACTTCGCGATTGGGCTGACGCGGCCACCATGGCAGGGCTCAAGCGTGAGCGCCTGGTGCTTGATCCGGGATTTGGGTTCGGCAAGAGCTTCCAGGAGAACTACCCGCTACTCAAGCGCTTCGACGAGTTACATCAGCTGCGGTCTCCATTGCTGGCGGGAGTATCGCGGAAGTCGTTCATCGGACGTGCACTGGCGCACGAGGGCAAGGATGTTCCCGTCGAAGACCGTCTATTTGGCACCTTGGCCAGTGAAACAGCACTCATCCTGAAAGGGGCGCACATTCTGCGCACGCACGATGTGCGAGCCTGTGCTGATGCTGTCAGAATTGCGGATATCGTGGTCAGCTAGTTACCACTCAGCTCACGCCGAAAAAAGAGCCGCCGACATAGCGGCGGCATCGCTCTAACCAAATAAGAGCGCTACTTCGACGCTTCCTCCAGCCGTCCCTGTTCGGCCTTCTCCTGGCATTCAATGCAATGCCGCGTCCACGGCACGGCCTCCAGCCGCTTGGCGTTGATTTCTTTCCCGCAGGAGATACATTCGCCGAAGGTGCCTTCGCGAATGCGGGACAAAGCTTTTTCCACCATCTGCAGCAGTTGGCGATCGTTGTTACTCTGATGGAAGAGAAACTCCTTGGTGTAAGAGCTTGCAGCCCGATCGGCAATATCCTGCGCCGAATCATCGTCGGTGGTCCGGCCGTCCTGCTCGGTACGCGAGACCATACGGCGCAATTCCTGCTGCCGCGTTTCCAGCCTTTTCCTGAAATAGTCCAGCTTCTTTTTTTCCATGGATGCTAACTTCACTGCCAAAAAACCCCTTCCTCTACTTCGTTCGTATCCTTTGGGCCAAACGAAGATGATAAGCGTGCAAATTGAGATGCGTCAACTGCGGGCGCGATTCGGTAGTGGGCTACTTTGAATTTAGTATGCCACGGCCCGCGCCAGTCTCAAAATGAAAGTAGCCCACTACCCGCGATTCGGAAAGTAGGCGAGTGTCGACACTTGTCCAAGCTCGCCTTTCCGCGCATCTATCTTCCTTCTCGGCGTTTTGTCTTGCCACCAAGCTTTGACTCCCCTTTGGGAAGAGGAAATCGAGAGGAAACAGTGTGCACGGGGGCTGTTGATGAGAGAGTGGCGAGAGAGTTGAATCACGCTCATGGTGCGATTCGTGGTTCGGCAAGACCGCGGGACTGCTCTACTTTCTTTCTGTCGAAACTTTACGGAATCGATCAGTGCAAAATCTGGCAGCCCAAAAGAAAGCGGCCCCATTTCTGGGGCCACGATTCTCAAAAGAGGCAAGGGAAAGGAAGTTCAGGAAAGGAGAAGCAAGGGACCAACCCCAGCGGAGGGCTGGCTCAAGAGAAGTCGAGAATAGATAGTGAAGGTCATTCGTCGGCGGCCTCTTTCATTGACATGACCATGAAGCACTTGCCCAGCCAAATTGGCCACCCGCCGACCACCTGCGGCTCTCAACTATAAGATATTACAAACAATAGGCTTAACGTAGAACGCGCGTGCTACGCCGCAGGCTTGGTAAGAAGTTTCCTGGACTGCGAATGCACATTGCTGCACATTCGCTGCAGGGCACTGTTCTATGAGCTGCCGGCCACGGTGCGCAACTTACCGGGGAGGAAGTGGTATGGCGGCCAGGGGCCACTGACCGACAACTCGCAATTTTTCAGTTGTTTAGCGGCGCTGCTGTAGCGATTCTGATACTTCTCAACGGACTTGGAGTCGATCAGGTGGGCAATATCGATCAACATGCCATTGGTGTTCACCCGCTTACAGCTGATCTCTTCTTCGAGCGGATTGAACATCTTGTGTACCTGCACGGACAGGGCACGAGCCTTGGTTTGACGCTCGCGATCTTTGGAGGCCTTCTCGCGCAGTTTGATGAGGTACTCGCCCCCGACGGTGTCGGGGAGTTGGACGTCAGCCAACGCATCCCGCAAGGAGCCGTCGCGTACCATTAACTTCAAATGCATCTCCGCCTTCCCGCGCAAGCGGGCGACACTCAGCCCGAAAGCGCGACGGTTGGCGCGTACTGCCTGCCGCAGCGCCTCGTCACTGTCAAAAAGGGTCCCAAAACGGAAAGGCAGCACGGTCCCCGTTCGGAAACATACGCTTACCACCCGCGCATGTTCCAAAACCGCCTTGTCTTCCAGCTTCTCCGTGGCGCGGTCGAACTCGCTGACCACGACCGCAAATTCCCCACTGGGATAGCTCAATACCGGGGCTGCGTTTACTCCTTGAATACCTTCCAGCAGGAAGGGGCGCCGCGCGCGTGAACCATTGGTCAGAGTATGTTGCTCAGTGAGGCAATATGCGTACCACGCCATGAGTGTTTCTCCGTACCTAGGTCTCGGGCGCGACAATTCGCTCGAGACGAGACAGTTTGGTTACGGCTCTATTGGAAGAAAGGGCGGTACTACGATTGGATCGAGCGCCTTCTGCAGCACTCAAGTTACATATTACTTTGGTACCGCGGAAAAATGCAACTTATTTGTGGCAGCCAGCATCGGCAAGCGCTGGAGTCGGCAAAGCCACACAACTTGACCCGTAGTCACTTCAATGGCTACCAAAAAGAGCCAGCCCAAGAGAAGATCTAAGCGTTGAGATATCAGCAATATTCAAGCATTCCCCTCACCCAGAGACCCGCGGTCTTGTTCATCCTACTTCCTCTGGGTTTCCTTGGTTTGGCGGGTTGCTTCTCTTTCTTCCAACGCCTTCATCACAACCCGCATCATTTCGTCGGCGGGGGCAGGCTTGCCGGTCCAGATCTCGAACTGCCGAGCAGCCTGCTGTACAAACATTTCCACCCCGGGAATTATTTCTGCCCCGGCGGCTTTAGCCATTTTGAGCAGACGGGTCTCCATTGGGTCGTAGATCATATCGAAAACGTAGCGCGCTTTGATTTCGCCCTCGTTCAGCGGAGACTCGCGGGTGTTCCCCATGCCCACCGGAGTCGCGTTGATGATTACATCGAAGGAAAGTTTCTTGAGATCCGCCCGCTTCACAACTCGGGCGTGCGCCGAGCGAGCCAGCTTTTGGGCTTGCTCCGCGGTGCGATTCAGGATGGAGACCTCGGCTCCGCGCTCCCTGAGCCCGAAGACCGCAGCACGAGCCGCTCCTCCGGCCCCAAGAACCAATATCTTCGCTTTCTCCAGCGGTATGCGTTGCTGCAAGGGGCGCACTATTCCGGTAGTGTCGGTGTTAAATCCGTAAAGTTTGCCGTCCTGAGCGCGGACTACGGTGTTGCAGGCTCCGATCTTGGTGGTGTGCGAATCGGTATTGTCGAGGTGGGAGAGGATGGCCTGCTTGTAGGGCATGGTGATTGACAGCCCATGAATGGGGATATCACGCACGCAACCCAACAGATCCTTGAGCGTCTTGGCATGCAGCGCCAGGTAAACCCCGTTCACGGTTTCGCGCCGAAGGGCAGCATTCATGATGGCCGGGGAAAGGGAATGCGAGACCGGGTCGCCGGCCACTCCAAAGACCCGGGTCGCGGCATCGACTTGCTCTATGCGATACGTGCCCTGGAGATCTTGAGCCGTTATCTGTCCCGGACCAGTTTTCTCATCCTCGCTCAACGCGGCAAACGTGAAGACGCTGCCGGCCCGCAAGCCCAGTACCCGGCTAATAAGGCCTTGTTCCCCCATACATAAGCCGACGAGCGAATGCTTGTCGCTGTGCTTTTCGAGGAACTTCATCATGAGCACGTTGTCATGGAGGGTCGTCGCTGTGGTCACGATTTTGTAGAAGTCGGCGGAGATCGCCGTCATTTTTTCCAGCGTCTCCTCGAGTTTCCTGGTGGCGTGGAAATCGTGGTAGGAAAGAATCAGCGCGGCCTGCGAGCGCAGTCGAGCCAGTTGCTCTGGTTTGCAGCGCGAGGCGCTCTGCAGTTCCAGATCAACCAACTGGCAACCTGCGCCGGCAAACTTCCCCAGGATGTCCAATTGCGAAGCCAGCGAGCCTCGGAACTTGCCTCCACCCGCAACCCGGCGGCAGGTGGCAATTGAGACCACATGCGGATGGTATTCGTTGAATTGCTTGATCTTGGGCAGCGCCAGCGCCGGACGGGTCAAATAGTCCAGTCGGAACTCGAGAAAGGTGTGGTCCCGTACCAGGGACTCGGCCTTCCCTACCATTTCGGTGGCGTCGGGACCGATCACAACAACGCACACTCTTGGCAGCCGCAAGGGGCGGAGGCGAGCGGCGAAGTTGTTTGAGGCTGCTGCCATCATTTTGAGAGTGGCGCGATATTACAGGCGCCTAATTGCAGATGCAACAACGGATTATGGAATTTTTGAGGTGAAAACTTTTTAACGTACCCGGTATGACACCAGAGTAACCTTGACCGCTCTTACCACTGTTGTTACTGTCCGGGCTGGAAGCTCCATATTTTTCTGTAAGTTAACGAAGCCCAGGCCGGATTCCCTCAGGCACTGTCTTCGGAGGTAACATGAAGAAAACAGGATTGTTGCTGACATTGTGCCTGGTGATGGCCGCGCACGCCCAACAGGCCGACCAGCCCGCGCCGGATGGAACCCAGATTACCAACGTAAACTTTCCCACCGAGCGCATCGAAACTCCGACTCGGTCCGACCTGTACTGCGCCGGCTTTGTGAACAAAGAACTATTGCCCAACGCCAACTTCGTCGCCGGCGGCCTGGACACTCCCAACAGCACTCAGTTCGCCGAAGGAGAAATTCTGTATCTGGCGGGCAAGAGCTATGAGCTTGGGAAGCAATACACGATCGTGCGCGAACTGCGCGATCCCAACCGGTATGAGAATTTTGCGGGGCAGTATGCCATGCTCAAAGCTATGGGCCAGCCTTATGCCGAATTGGCGACCGTGCGCGTGGTTGATACGCGCAGCAAGATGGCGATCGCCCACGTCGACTTTAGTTGCCAGCCGGTGCTTCCGGGGGACCTCGTGATTCCCTTCGTGGAGAAGCCCAGCATCTCCTTCCATCCGCCGCTACGCTTCGATCGCCTGGTTCCTGCCAGCGGAAAGCTGAGCGGGCGAATTGTCGCCGCAAGGGACTTTGACTCGGAGCTGGGTTCGGGAATGAAAGTGTACTTGAATTTGGGCAGCAACCAGGGCGTGAAAGCTGGAGATTACTTCCGGGCGGTTCGTGCCTACGAGGCCGATCTGCATAACCCCGTTGATTCGCTTTCGTTCAAGGCATCCACCGCTGAGGATACACAGGCCAAGCCTCCGTCTATCGACCAGAAGATGTTGACCAAGAGCGGCGGTCCCGAAATCCACGTTGCCGATTTTCCGCGGCGCGCGGTCGGTGAGGTTGTAATTCTCAGCACAACACCCACCACTTCAACCGGCATGATCGTCTTCGCGATGGAAGATATTCATCTCGGAGATGGAGTAGAGCTCGATCCGCAGTAGATTTTTCCTTAACTCAAGCGCAGCAACACGGGGAGGAGCACTCGCTCCTCCCCGGATCGTTTGCACTCTGAACGGTCATTGCAGGCCGAAGATGGCAAGCTGCTGATAGCTGCCTACAAATACCTTCCCATTGGCCACCGTAGGGACGAGGTTGGAGTTGCCCATAATGCTGGGCCATGTGCCGGCCGGGGCGCTAAATATCTGCTTCAAAGTCGATCCCGGCGCCTCCGGATCAAACGCGTAAAGCCGAATCGTATAGGGACTGGACTGGTTGGGGTGGGTAACCGCCCATATGACCGGGGTCGTATTCCCGTTCGAAGATACGCTGGTAAAGAAGCCAGGATTCTGCTCCCCTGGAAGCGTACTCGAATTGGAAATTCTGCTCAGGGTTACGCTGGGAGAGGTCTCGACCTTCCAGATCTCAACTGAGTTTCCGCCGCTGGATACGACCCGCGGAGCCAGGTCGGCGGGGTCAACAAAGTAAGATTCGCCGCACCAGCAATTGCCGATATAGAAAGTTCCCAGGACCTCGTTAGTGTTGAGGTTGAAACCGCCAAGGTGGCTGCGGTCCATCAGGAACATGTTGCCTTCCTTGCCAGCCGCAACCGCGAGGTTCGGAATTCCACGCTGATGGGGCTTGGGCAAAAGCAAGACGCCGCCGGAGCCGAAATCATTATCTTCCTCGTCGAGAGTTCCTTCGTCGGAAGGTGTGAACACATCGAGCACTTGGCTTAAATCCCCGGACACTTTGACGACGCTCTCCTGAAGGTTGCTCACACCGTCATAGGTCGTCCCCGAATAATCCGAGTTGCCGGTAACGAAGAACAGATTGCCTTGAGGATCGGCCGAGATACCGTAGCCGGACATCCAGATGGAGGAAAGGAAGAAATCATCGGGCGAGCTGGCCTGGGTATCCAGCAGTTGGTTGCCGGCAAGCGGCGTCAGCGTGTTGGCCTGCCAGCCCAGCAACCAGCCTCGCGAGAGGTTTGCGGAAAAGTCGCAGAAACTGCCGAAGCCGGCGTAAACATTTCCGTTGGCTAACAGCAAGGCCGGACGTTGTCGCTGGTACGTGGCATTGAATTGAATCGTCGTTCCGTTGGTCAGCGTGTGTGAAGCCGTGATCACCGGGGCGGGCATCACTTTGTCCGTCAGCGTGCTCAAGTCGAGCGCATGGATGCGGTACACCGGACCGTTGGACTCGTTGGTATAGGTCAACACGTACATCGTATTGTTCGGGCGGTCAATCACCGGCGTTCCGTTGATTCCTACATTGGGACCGTTATTGTTGCAGCCCAACGGAAAAGGCACAGGAGGGCCAAAGTTCCGGCTGAGCAAAACATCGCCATTGTTGCTATTAATGGCATAGACTGTGTTGCCCTCCGTCGCCACATAAACGACTTGGCGCAAGCGGGTCTTGGTGCCGGTTGTAATGTTCTGATTGGGCACCACCAGCGGCTGGGTGTCCACCTGATCGTCGAGGGGGACCGTCTTCAACAAACCGAAGGACGCGCTGCCCACGCTCGTCGGCGTGAGTTGCGTTTCCTTGGGATTCCAGCCGGTCCGATAGTTGTCATTGTGGTAGGTGGTGACTGCGGTTTTCTGAGCCATCAGCAGCGCGGTCGAAAATAGCACCGCTGAGAGAGCCGAGCCGCACAAGCACAAGGTGGCCGTTCGGTGGAGAGTCATGAGGCACCATTCCTGGAGGATTGTTTTGCACAACTTGCGTCTGAAGCGACGCGGTGGCGCTTTGTGCGGTAAGTGTATTGACAGTCTGGCAGGATGTAAAGAAGAGATGTGTAATCTTCGGCGGAAGCGCAAAGTTTTGCATCTTCCGATGCGCCTTGCTACGCTTGGCTCTTGCGAGGGTTCGCTGAAGAAAGGCCTCACCGGGAACTGCTAGAAATGCAGCCAGAACTTTGCCGCCCCAAGCACCGCTCCGGCGAGTATCAACCAGGTCGAATTCACCCGGTAACGGCTCAGCAACAATAAGCTGATTCCGGCAACGACCAGAGTAATCCAATCCACAATCGCGGTCCGAGACAGTTGCCAAGCTACGACAGCGATCAAGGCCAGGGCTGCGACATTCACTCCGTCCAGCATGGTGCCCGCCAGAGGAGAACGGCGCAGCCGCGGAATGAGCGGTCCGCTGACGCCTACGAATAGGAAGGCGGGCAGGAACATCGCTATGGTCGCGACCGTGGCGCCTGGAAGACCTCCCACGATAAAACCGATGAATGTAGCTGCGGTAGAAATCGGGCCGGGAGTCACCTGACCCATGGCGATTGCATCGAGCAACTGGCGCTCGCTGATCCAACCCAAACGGGCCACCAGATTGGACCGCAGCAACGCGATCAGCACATAGCCACCGCCAAACAGAATGGCGCCAATCTTTAAGAACACCAGAAAGAGCGCGGCCAGACTGAAGGTTGAGGTTGCGGCAGCTCCCACGTACAAGCCGCTGAGCTTGAGCAACGCCGGCAGGGAAGGCAGTCTTCGGTCGCGGTTGGAACGGAACCGGTGCGCGAATCCAGCGACGAGCGCTCCACCCGCCAGTACCAGCAGTTCATTGAGTCCCAGAGAGAATGCCAGGACCGCGAGCAGGCAAAGAAGCGCTAACCACACCGACTTGACTGCCGATCGCGCCAGCTTGACTACCGCTAACACAATCAGCGCAATCACGACTGGCTTGACGCCGTAGAAGAAGCCTGCCATTTGTGGCAAAGACCCATAACGCATGTACAACCATGCCAGGGTCGCGACCATGATGCTGGAAGGCAGGATGAAGCAGCTTCCAGCCACCAGTAATCCGACCCACCCAGCCTGGGTGCGACCGACATAAATGGCCAATTCCGTGGAAGTCGGGCCGGGAATGAGATTGGCCGCCCCTAGAAAGTCCAGGAACTGTTCTCGCGTCAGCCACGCTCGCCGCGTGACCACTTCATCTTCCATCATCGCGATGTGTGACGGCGGCCCGCCGAATGCGATGGTTCCAAGCCTCAAAAACAATCCTGCCAGTTCGATTAGGGAGCCACGTCCTCGGCTTGCCAGCTGAAGCTGTTGGGATTTCTCGACCAATGGTTGTTCTTGCGGCGGCAAGTCATTCCTTCAGCAAAAGAGCGATTTGAGAATTCTACGAGCGACCACCTGGTACCAGACCCAATCCGGCCGGCGATTACGAGAAGCCGTCAAGAATGGCTCATAACGGGTCCCGCGCTTCCCATGAAAACTCTGACACATTAGTCCAGGTACCTATGGATTCAGAAGCCCGGCACTTCGGTGTTCCACCAAGCTCTACCGGGGCAGCTTCGCCTGCGCTAGGCTTTCCCCGGGGGTACAGTCCCACAATGGGTCCAAGAAGCGCAACGGTCTGGGTTTTTCTCTTGGTAGGGCTCACCCTCGGCTGCGGTGGAGGGTCAACCTCAAGCGGCGGAGGCAGCACGCCTCCCTCCCCACCCACGGCTCTCGCGGCCGCGAGCGGGAATCAACAGGCCAGCCTGACCTGGACCGGCAGTAATGGCGCGACCAGCTACCACGTCAAGCGGGCGACCACCAGCGGAGGGCCATACACTCAGGCTGGTTCCGCGACCGCCACGAATTATAGCGATACCGGTCTTACCAACGGCACGAAATATTTCTACGTAGTCTCCGCCCAGAATGCGTCCGGTGAAAGTGCGAATTCGAATGAGGCTTCCGTTACCCCGTCGTCACCCGTTCTGCCGGCGCCCACGGGTCTGGCCGCCACGGCGGGAAATCAGCAGGTCAGTTTGACGTGGACGGCTAGCAACGGCGCGACCAGTTACCACGTTAAGCGTGCCACCGGGAGCGGGGGACCCTATAGCCAGGTCGGCGCGCCTTCCAACAATGCCTATGTCGACACAGGCCTGACCAATGGCACCACGTATTACTACGTCGTGTCGGCGCTGAATGCGAGTGGGGAGAGCTCCAACTCAAGCCAGGCGAGCGCGACACCCAGTCCGGTGCCTCAGGTTACCGTGACCGTCGATCCGACAAACACCAACCCCATTTCGCCCTGGATCTACGGGCTCAACTTCTATACCGGAATTGCAGGCGCCCCGCCGCAACTTACTCTCGACCGCGCCGGCGGAAATCGCTGGACGGCTTACAACTGGGAGACAAACGCTTCAAACGCGGGCAGCGACTATCTCTATGAAAATGACGACTACCTGAGCTCAAGCACAACTCCGGCGGAAGCCGTGCGCAGTTTCGTCGCGGCAGATCAGAGCCTGGGCATGGCCAGCGTCATGACCGTCCAGTTGCAGGGACTGGTGGCAGGTGACGAGAACGGCCCGGTCAGTGTAGCCAACCCACCCGACCTGAGCCGCTTCAAGCAGGTGATCGACAAAAAGAGCAGCATTACTCCTTCTCCATTCACCGCTACGCCCGATACTTCTGACGCCTACGTCTATATGGACGAATTCCTGTGGTCAATGGACCAGAAAGTCCCGGGCATCTTTGGGGCAAATGCGCCACTCCCTGCTTTCGTGAGCTTGGATAACGAACCGGAACTCTGGAATTCGACGCACCTCGAAGTGCAGGGCCCGAGCCAGATCTCATCCGACGACTACATCACCAAAACCATCAACCTCACCAAAGCCTTGAAGGACCAATTTCCAAACGTGACGATTTTCGGGCCGGTGCACTATGGCTTTGATGGCATCTATAACTGGCAGGGCGAGCTGTCGGCCACGCCCGACGGAGCAAACTGGTTTCCGGATAAGTATCTGCCCGCCATCAAGAGCGCGTCCGATACGTATGGGAAGCCCCTGGTCGACGTCTATGACTTTCACTGGTATTCGGAAGCGACCGACGGGAGCACACGCGTCGTCAACCTGACCAGCTCGACCCTGACCGATGCGCAGGTGCAGGCTATCGTGCAGAGCCCGCGCAGCTTGTGGGACCCGACGTTCACGGAGAATTCGTGGATCACAAATGATGTGCTGGGAGAACCGATCAAGTTGCTGCCACGGCTGCAGGCCAAGATCGACGAGGAATTTCCGGGCACGAAAATCTCCATCACAGAATACGAAAATGGCGGCGACAATCACATTGCGGGAACTATCGCCGAGGCAGACAACCTCGGTATCTTCGGCCGTCAGGGAGTGTTTGCGGCGACCTTGTGGCCACTGGGCACTTGCCCGTATATCCTGGCGGGATTCCGCGCATTCCGCGGTTTCGACGGAGCGACGGCCAGCTTCGGGGACACATCGCTGGAAGCCACTTCCAGCAACGTGCAGAACGTCGCCCTCTACGCGAGCTCGGACAGCACCAAGCTGGGCCGATTCGTGTTCGTAGCTATCAATCGTTCCACTGCGGCCCAGGTAACCGCGATCAACGGCGTATCCCTCTCGGGAACCGCTTCTGTTTACCAGATGACGGCGTCTTCGGCACAAGGGCAGAACCCTATCCATCCCGTGCTGGCACAACAGATGCCGGTGAGCGGCTCGTCGCTCACGGTCACGCTTCCGGCGTTGAGCGTGTCGACGATTGAAGTGCAGTAGAGTCTACAATCCTCCTTAGGTCATCACCTGACCAAGGAGGACCCCCTGTTCGAATCAAACTTTCTGACCGGCTCGGAGGAAAGTCTCGCAGCCTTCCGTGACTATGTTGGCAAGGCAGTTGAGTTGCTCTGCCGATCTCCCGACCGCTGCTACTCGGGAAAGGGGGCGGAGGCTTTGCGTGCGTTATTCCGGGGCGAGGTGCTTCCCCAGCAAGGGTCTTGCCAGGAAGAAGTACTTGCCAGGATGGCTGGGGTGATTGGCGAGTCAGTCAATGCGAATCAGCCAAACACGATGGCACACCTGCATTGTCCTCCCCTGATTCCGGCTCTGGCCGCGGAGCTTGTCCTCAGTGCGCTTAATCAATCGATGGACTCGTTTGATCAGGCGCCGGCTGCCACGGTGCTGGAAGAAGGGATGCTGCGCTGGCTGTGCAGCGAGGCGGGTTTGGGAGAAGATGCCGGCGGTATTTTCACCTCCGGAGGCACGCAGTCGAACCATATGGGGCTTCTGCTGGCCCGCGAAGCATGCCTGGAGCGACTATTTCAGTGGAACGTACACGCGAACGGCCTTCCGGTAGAGAGCCAAAAACTACGCATTCTCTGCTCCGACGTGGCCCATTTCACGGTGGAGAAGTCTGCTGCCCAACTCGGTTTGGGAACCCAAGCGGTTGTGCGCGTTGCCACCGATAAAGCATTTCGCATGCGCATCGATGCGCTCCAATCCACACTCCAAGAATTGCAGCGGCAAGGTTTGATCCCCATGGCGATGGTGGCCACGGCGGGAACTACCGATTTCGGATCGATCGATCCTTTGCCGGAGGTTGGATCTCTGGCGCGTTCGACCGGCGCCTGGTTTCATGTGGATGCAGCGTACGGGTCGGCGCTGTTGTTCTCTCCGCGGGAGCGTCAACAAGTGCAAGGAATCGACGCGGCCGACTCGGTCAGCATGGACTTTCACAAACTCTTCTGGCAGCCCATTAGTTGCGCAGCATTTCTACTGCGAGATCACAGCCAATTCAGACATCTGAAGCTGCATGCGGATTACCTGAATCCCGAGTCTCACGAGCAACGTGGCATCCCCAACCTGGTGACGCGTTCGCTTGCGACCACCCGTCGTTTCGATGCTTTCAAACTCTGGGTTTCGTTGCAGGCCCTTGGCCGGAGACAACTGGCTGAGATGATCGATGCTACTGTCGACATTGCCTCCTGTGCCGCGGCATTCATCCGCGCGAGTGAGCGTCTCGAACTCATTCACCAGCCTGCATTGAGCTGTGTGGTTTTTCGCTACGTGCCTGCCCGTCGGGCGGCGGATTCCAATCTGCTCAATGCCGAGCTTCGCCAGAGTCTGTTCGACCAGGGTCTAGCCGTGATTGGGCATACGACGGTTGGTGGCCGGCAGTGCCTGAAGCTGACCTGCATGAATCCGACCGTGCCGAAGGAGCAGATCGAAGCATTGTTAGAGATGGTGGTTGAGCAGGGACAACGACTGGAAACCGCCTGTCCCTAGGAGTGCCCGTCTTGATCGCCGAACACTTCTGCTGTGAATCCTTCCAGCGCGGCGCCCATCCGCCAGGCATCCATCGGCAGTCCCGCTTTGCGGCAGGTTTGTTCGAGAAACGTTATGCGATCCCATCCGTGCTCGACCGGAACCTGCGGCAGGAGCAGACCACGCCGTCCGTGCTGGCTGATCAGTAGTCCATGTTTTCCGATGATAATTTCTTCCGGCCGGATGGGATGGGTTGGCGAAAGAATGCTCAGCGAAACTTCGAGGCTCACCATGTCGTCACTGCTGAGTGGAGGGAATCGCGTGTCCTCAAAAGCTGCGGAGCGCGCTGTCTCGGATACGGTTCGATAGAGAGAGTGCACCGCGGAAACATAACCCACACACCCGCGCAATTCGCCTCGGACATAAATTGTGGTGAAGGCGCCGCGCGGCTCGGCCAGATGAGGCGATGGCGGCTCCACTGAAATCTTCTGACCGGCGAGTGCGCTGGCAATCGAGGAGTGCGCTAATGTCAGAAGAATTACCCGTTCCTCG
>Ga0335078_10003541_pt1 | contig 23235 bp, 22 predicted proteins | sample Lox_Sample_32_FD_206711 | JGI IMG/M metagenome (GOLD analysis project Ga0335078, IMG submission 206711) | Soil microbial communities from Loxahatchee National Wildlife Refuge, Florida, United States - Lox_Sample_3.2 | ecosystem: Environmental > Terrestrial > Soil > Wetlands | place: USA... | reverse complement strand
CACTGCGGGCCGTCACCTGAGTACATCTCGCCCGCGTCAGGCTTGGTGACAGCGAGCAGCGCCCCGGCTCCGCCCGCCGCGCCACGCGCTCATCGGCCTGGCGGCCCGCGCCACGGCCTCGGCCTCGCGCCGCACCAGCCGGCATAGCGCGCAGGACGTCGCAGTGGCGGCGGTGCGGCCGCGCCGCCGCCGTCGTCGTCTAGGACCGCTCCGTGGGGCAAGCCGGCCTGGTCGTCGGCCAGGTAGCTGATCATGTTACCGGCTTGTCCCGGGGTTGCTGGCCGCGGACACGATCCGGCTGAATTCGGCGGTCGCGTCGAGCTCGGAGAGGTCCTCCGGCCAGGACTGGACCTGGTCCCGGGCCCAGCGGGCCCACTGGAGCACGGTGGAGTGGTAGTCCCACAGGAACCGCCAGATCAGTCCGCTGAACGCCAGCCGCTCCTGGAACGGGCCGCGGCCCTGCAGGTAGGCGTCGGCGATCATCCGGCCGAAGTGCAGCTTGGCGGTGGTGTCCTCGATGAGCGCGGCCAGGTTGGCCAGCAGGCCGTCGCGGGTCCCCTGGTCGGCGTAGGCGATCTTGACCAGGGCCTCGCACTCCAGCACCGGCCCGGCCCCCGGCTCGGCCAGCCAGGCGGCCAGCGCGCGGCGGCCTTGCGGGGTGATGGTGTACACGGTGGCGGGCCGCCGGCCGGTTGCCCCGGGCCGGCTGGCGGCCAGTCCGGCGGCCACCAGCTTCTTCGGCTCCTCATACAGCCGGGAGATGGCTCGGGGCCAGATCCACCCCAGGCTGCGCTCCATCTGCCTGGCGAGCTGATAGGTGGTCCACGGCTGCAACGCCAGCAGGGCCAGGACGGCATACGACGTGGAGGTCAGCGCGGGCACACCCTACACAATACTCTCAATGAGAGTATTGTGTGCGTCATGGATGCGGCCGAACTGGAATCGAAGTACCGGCGCTGGCTGGCTGAGGTCTGGAGCCAGGGCCGCACCGACGTGGCCCAGGAGCTGATGGCCGATGATCTGGTCGACCACAACCCCTACCCCGGCCAGCCCCCCGGCCGCGAGGGACACGACTGGGCCGTCGCCATGGTCCGCCGGGCGTTTCCCGACCTGCGGTTCACCGCCGACATCGTGGTCTCGGACGGCGAATTCGTGGCTGGCCGGTGGACCATGACCGGCACCAACACCGGCACATTCGACCTGTTCGGCCTGCCGCCGACCGGGCGGCCAGTGACGATGACCGGGCAGGAGATCTTCCGCGCCCGCGACGGCAAGTTCGCCGAGGTCTGGCACCAAGAAGACATCCCCAGGATGCTCCGCCAGCTCGGCCTGGAACCCCCGCCGGCCATCATGCGGCTGGCCGCCCGGCGCAGCGCACGCCGCTACCGCCGGCACGCTTCCAGCGTGGACTAATCGCGCAGCGTTACGATCACTTGTCACCGCCGTCGCACGGGATCCGCCCAATTGCACGCCGGCAGCCGCTCGGTGCTGGGCTGACATTGGCGCCCAGAACCGGCTGATCCGTGCCGTCTGTGCCGGCGCGAGGCACGCGAGCCGGCGTCACTGGCAGCTGCGTCCGGCTCGGGGAGACCGGCCTGCTGCGGCGTACGATCGGAGCCGGACCCACCGGGTCTCGCTTGAGCCCGGGTGTGCTGAGCGAAGCGACGGACTGAATGGATGCGCACCTGCGGGGCGTCTGTCCGGCATCGTCGACGAGTACCTGAGGAGGACAAGGCCACGATGGAGATTCCGCCGATCGTGTCACCGCAGGAGTGGGATGCCGCCCGCGAGGAGCTGCTGGTCGAGGAGAAGGAGCTGACCCGCGCCCGCGATGCGCTGGCCGCCAAGCGCCGCCGGATGCCGTGGATGGCGGTGGAGAAGGAGTACCGCTTCAGCGGCCCGGCCGGCCTGGTTAGCCTTCTCGACCTGTTCGCGGGCCGCCGGCAGCTGATCGTCTACCGCGCCTTCTACGCGCCAGACGTCACCACGTACCCACAGGGGAGCGGCGCCTACCCAGAACGAGCCTGCGTGGGCTGCTCGTTCCTGGCCGACCAGGTCGCGCACCCCGCCCACCTGAACGCGCGGGACACGACGCTCGCGTTCGTTTCACGCGCCCCGCAAGCCGAGATCCAGGGCCTGAAGGAGCGAATGGGCTGGGAGCTGATCCCGTGGTACACGATCACCGACGACTTCGACAAAGACTTCGGCGTGGACGAGTGGCACGGGACCAACGCCTTCATCCGTGACGGCCAGCGGATCTACCGGACCTACTTCGTCAGCAGCCGGGGCGCGGAGGCGCTGGGAAGCACCTGGAGTTACCTGGATATCACGGCGCTCGGCCGTCAGGAGGCGTGGGAGGACTCGCCGGAGGGCTATCCGCAGACCCCGCCGTACTGGTGGTGGAACTACCACGACGCGTACGGCAAAACCCCGTAATCGCCGTCGCGGCAGGCCAGCATTGTCGATGGGCTGCGCTTGCCTTGCGCGTCACCGCTCCGCATGCGACGTCGCACCCACCTCCAGTTTCAGGACAGAGCGTCATCTCGGGCATGGCCGTAAGGAGCGAGATCCGCCCAATTGGATGCCAGCTGACATGCCGCTGGACTAGTGCCTGGCCGTGCAGATCCGGGTGTTCTGGTGGCCCAGAACGCGTTGCTGGGTTAGGCGCCGTGATAGCGTCGCGGCCGAGATGTCAGCAGTTCTGCCGATCTGCCCGGACACGGGCAGGCCGGCCGGAGCGATCAGTCACGAAGGCTGGCTGGCCTGAAGGAATCGGCCCAGGGTGACCTGCATGGCGACGGCGTTAGGGCCGGATTCTCGTCCGTCCGGCCCTGACGAGGTCGGCTGCGAGCTGTGCCGCACAGCTTGGGCTCGTGATCGGCTTGCCGGACCGCCGTCGGCGCGATCCGGATGCCGGCATGGCGGAGTACCGGTGATCTGCGGCAGCCGACGCTGTGTCTGGGTCAGGCCGTCGCCGGGGCTTCGGCGGGCTGCCCGCCGCTGTCCGGGCCGGCAGGCGTGATGAATCTGCCGATCAGGACGGTGACCGCGTCGATGTAGCCGCTGATGTCGAGGCCGGGGTCCCAGGCCTGCTGCAGGACCAGGCCCTGGAAGATGGCGGCGCAGACCCGGGCGGCGCTGTCCGGGTCGATCCCGGGCGGCACGCTGCCGTCCTGCTGGGCGCGGCGGAGCAGGGCGGCGATGATCTCGAGAGGCTCGTCCAGGCCGCTGCGCACGATGCCCATGACGCGCTCGTCGCGCAGGGCCTCCGCCCACAACTGGACGGTGACCCGCCTCCACCGCTGCTCGGCCGGGTCGGCGAGCCGGCCCAGCGAGACGCGGGCCAGGTCACGCAGCCCGTCCCCGGCCCTCGTAGCCGCCCTCGCGCCGTCCAGGACGGCTGCCTCCCGGGCATGGTGCTCGGCGGCTATCGCCGCCACGATGTCCTCCTTGGCCGGGAAGTACCGGTAGATCGCGCCGGCGCTCAGCCCTGTCTCGGCCACGATGTCGGCCATCGTGGTGCGGTGGAAGCCGTCCCGCGCGAAACAGGCGATGGCCGCGTCCATGATCTGCCGCCGCCGGGAGGCCAGGTAACGATCATCCACCCGGGGCATGTCAGGGTTTCCTCGCCTCGGCGACGTGGTAATAGGCGGGGGCGGGCGGGCATCGCCCGGCCGGGTAGCACCGCCGGGCCACATCCGAGACCCGCTCATCCGAAACCAGCTCAAAACTCCGGTCTGCAAGGTAGGCGGGCAGCTGGGACGGGACGAACCCGAACGTGAACGGCTCCCCGGCCCGCCGCACGGCCCGTATCGTCGTCTGCGCGCCTGCGAAGACCGCCGACCCGTCCAGCATGCCGGCATCAACATAGGTGAACAGGACCAGCGAGCCAGACCCGAGCATGCTGGCCAGCAGGCCGAAGGTCGCGTCCACCGCCCCGGCGTCGAGGTAGTTGGTGACGCCTTCCCACAGCACCAGGGCTGGCGCTCCGGCCGTGAAGCCCGCTGTGGTCAGCGCCCGGCCCGGATCGTCCGCGCCGAACACGACCGGGACGAACGTGACATGAGCGGGGGACTTCCCGTCGCGGGGCAGGGCGCGCTGCTTGGCTGCCTGGGTCGCCGGGTGATCCAGCTCGAATACCCGCACCCGGTCCATGCCCGGCAGGCGCCAGGCACGGGTATCGAAGCCCGCGCCCAGGATCAGCACCTGCCCGACATTGCCGAGTTCCCGCAGCACCACCTGGTCGATCAGCCGGGTGCGGGCCACCACACCCGGCCGGGCGCACGGCCAGCGATGGTCGATCGTCATCTCCAGCAGCCGCCGCGCCGGCCGCAGCCGGGCCGCCTCGGCCAGCAGCCGGAACTCCGGGCTCAGGAAACGGACGGCCAGCTGATCGTCGGCGATTCTGGCCAGGGCTGGCCGCCGCGCTTCCAGCGCGCGGAACAGCGCGTTCTGCCCCGCCGTCCGGCTGGACTGCCCGTCGCGCATCGGCATCGCCTCCCTGAAAAGCGGATGTCCGTTCACTATAACGGGCTCTGGTCAAGCTTCCTGCGCACCCAGGCCGAGGGCCTGCTGGCGTGCGACTTCTTCACCGTGGACACGATCTTCCTCAAGCGCCTGTATGTGCTGTTCGTCATGGGGATAGCGACCCGGCGGGTGCACATCCTCGGGGTGACCCGGCACCCGGACGGCGCCTGGACCGTCCAGCAGGCCCGCAACCTGGTCATGGACCTTGCAGACCGGATCGGCTCCTGCCGGTTCCTCATCCGGGACCATGACGCGAAGCTCACCGGCGCGTTCGATGACGTCTTCGCCAGCGAGGGCGTAAGGGTCGTGAAGTCCCCGCCGCGAGCGCCCCGGGCGAACTGTTAGGCCGAACGCTGGGTACGCACCGTGCGGTCCGAGTGCACCGACCGGATGCTGATCTACGACGAAGCCCGCCTGTGGGCGGTCCTCCAGACCTACGTCCGGCACTATAACGGGCACCGGCCCCATCAATCCGGCAGCAGCGGCCACCCGATCATGACGAGTCGGCCGTCATCCCGCTGGACGCGCTGGTGCAGCGCCGGAAGATCCTCGGCGGAGTGATCAACGAGTACTACCGCGCTGCGCAAGCAGCCCACCAAAACCTGCAGGTCAGAGCTGTTGCGACATTTTGGAGCGGTACAGGGATCTTCACGGCCTGGATGCCGGCGGCGGCGAGGACCGCGTCGAACGAATCGGTGAACTGCCCGGCGCGGTCGCGGACCAGGAAGCGGAAACCGGCGGCGCGTTTCCCGAGGTCTATCAGGAGGTTGCGGATCTGCTGCACGGTCCAGGGGCCGTCCGGATGGGCGGTGACCCCGAGGACATGAACGTAGCGGAGCCGACTTCGATGACGAACTGGCAGTACAGGCGCTGCAGCGTCAGCGCGCAGTCCACGTGGAAGAAATCGGTGGCGAGCATGGTCGCGGCCTGAGTTGCAGGAACTGCCGCCATGTTGTGTGGGTCTGCCGCTTCGGCGCGGGCGGGATCTTCAGTGCTCTGCGGATCCGGCGGATCGTGGGAGGCACTCACCCGGTGGCCGAGCTTGAGCAGTTCGCCCTGGATCCGCTGATATCCCCAGCCGTGATTCTCGGTGGCGGGCCGCTCGATCAGCACGGCGATCTCAGCGGTGACCCGCGGGCGGCCCGTCCGGTTCGGGTAGGTCCACTTCCGGGTGACTAGGCGGCGGTGCCACCGGAGCACGGTACCGGGCGTGACCAGCCGGTGCGTCCGCAGGCTTGGACGAAGGAGCCGGATGAGCGCGGCGAGGACCGCGCGGTCGGCCCTGTCCAGGCGTGGCCGGGGATGGGCGCGGCGCAACACGGCAACCTCGTGCCGCAGCACAAGGAGCTCGAGGTCCTTGGACGCCGTCGACCGGCCCAGCAAGACGAGCCAGCCGCCAAGCCGGACGAAGATCAGGTAGAGCAGACGGAGAGACATGGGTGATCATCATCATTGCTGATGGCCATGAGCTGGCTATCGGCGCAGGTCACAGGAACGAGCAGACTTCTGGCACCCCACACGCCATCAAACCATCACGTTAAGAGACGACTCTCCCTGGCTGAGGCGCCGAAGAGCGGCCGGTCAGATGAAGGGTCCCTTCATCTGACGGGCGTTGCCCGTTCCGAGGTTTGCTCGGTCGCGGAGCACGGACTCGAACGCGTCGGGCTTTTCGGGGGTGACGATGGGACTGACCTTGCCCCCGAGGTCGACGACGAAGCCGGCCTTCTTCTTCGGTCGCTTCGTGTCGAGGTTGGCCCAGTACCGCGGGTTGCCCGTTCCCCAGATGCGCCACTTGCCGGACCAGACGCCCTTGATCTCGATGCGTTGGAGGCCCTTGATCTGCGTGTACGGGACGCTCTTGGTACCGAATGGGAAGTAGTAGGAGTGGATCTCCAGCCGGTCAGGGCCGCACACGATCGTGCCGTCGTCATAGGTGTCGGTCACGTTCGAACCTCCTCCATAGGGGGACCAGCAGATTAAAGATCGTTGGCTGCGCTGTCTTGACCTAGCCAGCCGCATGCCAGAGCACTTGTGGGTGCGCTTGCGAGTGACCGTGAGCGCTTGTGCCTGACCCCCCGATCGGGCACGCCGAACTCGGGGATTAAGAGGAGGGCTCGGCACGGTCGACCCGGTCCGAATTCAGGTGAGTCGGCTGTGACGGTTCGGTGTGGGTCTAACGCGTTGTCGCCAGGTGAGATAAGCCAGACGGCGTTCGTCACCGCGCCCGCGGCCGTCAGCAGCGCCCAGCCCCAGTAGCCGTAGGCCAGCAGGACGCCGGGCAGGGCGAGCAGGCAAGCCGTGGCCAGCACACCGATGACTATCACTCTACGCGTATGCCTGCCGCCGAAGCGAATATGAATGGCATGCTCAGTCGCGGTATTCATTATGCAGCCTCCTGTGCCCGGTCACGCCGCCAAATAAGCGGCGTGCGTCTACCGGGGTCCAGCGGATCCTGCGTTACCCCCATTCAGGATTCTCGCGAGCCAGCCGGAGGACTGGGGGCCTTGATGTTCCGGCGGGTCGCCGGCCGGCCGGTCTCGCCGCGCTTGGACCTGGCGGCCCAGCGGCGGCGGGTGATGTCGCGGTGCCAGCGCAGGATCGTGTCCTGAGCGACCAGCAGCCGCAGTCCCCTGCAGCGCGCTTTCGGTATCACACCGAGCAGGGTGGCGAGCAGGGCCCGGTCCGCCCACTTCAGCTTCGGGCGACGCGGCTGCCGCTGCTGCAGGACCGCGAGATGATGGCGCAAGATCAAGATCTCGGCGGTCTTCCACGCCTCCTCACGCCGGGGCAGCCGCAGCCATGCGACCACCTGCGTGGTCAGGAGGAAGACGAACCGCAGGCACATGATCGGTGATCATCACGGCCGGATGGCTGGGAGGGCAACTCCGCTGGTCAGAATCGTGGACGGGATTGTCCGCACGCACACGCTCTGCGTGTGGACGCAATCAGGTAACGTCGCGAGAGAGGACAGATCCCTGTCGGGAGAGGACGCGGCGGATGCGCTGGTTCAAGATCGCCGCCATCGGGGCCGGAATACTGATCGCGTTCCTGGTCGTCGGCTCGGTGGTCGGCTTCATCATTCACGCTGTGACCTACCTGGTGATCGCCGTGCTCGTGGCCGGCGCGATCGCGGTGGGCATCAAGGTGGCCCGTTCCGGGCGGCAGGTTTCGGATAAGAAGGCCGGCCGCGAGGTCCGCGAGCCCGACTACACGCAGCACAGCAGGCAGCTGCCGCGGGCCGACGTCGAGCCGGCCTCCACCCCGTACCCGCCGCAGCCGTCCCGGCCGAACACCCAGGACGTGGACGACGAGCTGGCCAGGCTGAAGCGCGAGATGGGCGGCTAGCCGCTCAGCTCAGGTTCGCTCCCGGCCCTGATCAGCAAGGTCCGTAGTCTCATTCCCAGTCTCATTCAGCAATGTCCGCCCGGGTACACCTGGCCCTCTCGGCCGTGCCACCGCAGGTCGCAGACGGTGACGACCCACGGTGAACACTGTGGGTGCCGAAAACTTGTGCCACCTGGCCGGATGCGCCGCTGGCTGTTCGGCCCCGCGCCTGCCAGGGCGTGGGATGATCTTCGGCTTGTGGGCTTGAAGCTGATCTTCCTGATTGTCTCCCGGGCCGTGTCGCTGCTGGGCTTGTCGCGGCGGGAGTGGTGGTGGAAGGACGCCGAGATCCTTATGCCGGCGGTGGGCGCCCTTGTCGCGCCGGGGCCGCTCCGGGCGCCCGGCAACGCATCGCAAGGTGTGGTCGGTGGTGCTGCGGCTGGCCCAGGAGAACGAGTCGTAGGGATACCGGCGGATCCAGAGTGAGCTCGCCGGGCTCGGCATCACGGTGGCGCCGTCCACGGTCTGGCAGATCCTCAAGAGCGCCGGGACAACCGGGCTCCGCGCCGGGGTGGCCCGAGCTGGGCGGAGTTCCTTCGGTCCCAGGCGCAGGGGATCCTGGCGCTGGACTTCTTCACCGCCGACCTGCTCAACGGCACGACGGTCCACGTCCTTGCCGTCATCGGGCACGGCACCCGCCGCATCCGGATCCGCGGAGCCACCGAGCATCCGGTCCAGTCGTGGGTTGTGCAGCAGACCCGGAACTTGCTCATGGACCTGGAAGATGCCGGGACACGGGCAGAGTTTGTCCTGCACGACCGGGATGCCAGCTTCACCGCCACATTCGACGCGGTGTTCCAGGCTGCGGGCATCAGGGTCATCCGCTCTGCGGTCCAGGCGCCGCGGATGAATTCGGTCATGGAACGCTGGATCGGCAGCCGCCGGCGTGAGCTGCTGGACCGGACCCTGGTATGGAATCAGCGGCATCTGATGATCGTGCTGCGCGAGTACGAGGACTTCTACAACAGGCACCGGCCGCAGCGAACCCTGAACCAGGCCGCGCCGCTGCGCCCGCTGCCCGATGGCGTCACCGACCTGGATCAGTTCCGGGTCCAGCGGCGCGACCGTGCCGGAGGAGCGATTCACGAGTATCACCTGGTGGCATAGGTTTCCGGCACCCACAGTGCAGCAGATCCGCAACCTTGTAGTGTCGCTTGCCTGCGTGAACGTGGCAGGCGACAAGCAGGAGGAGCCAGCCGGCGCGTGGGATTGTTGCGTGGTCACCGGCGTTGCGCAGTGCGGTGACGGCGGTGGTGTCCTGGGCCGGATCTCAGACGGCGGGCTTGTCTGGTTCGGGAGGGGCGGCGCGGTGGGTGCGCCTGCTTGCGGGTCCGGGCGGCAAAGCGCCCCGCCGCCATGATCGGGCGGAGGGGCGCATGCCCGCGGATCTTGGTCCGCTGCGGGATCGGGCGTGGTCCGGCCATACATCAGATGCGCGCATGGCCGACTGTGGCGATGTCATTGCTCCAGTTCCGAGCGCAGCCGCAGAGCTTTACGGACAGCCGTCCGCAGGCGCCGTTCGGCCCGGTCGGCACGCCGCGATGCCCTGGCTAGCGCAACGGCTTGCTGCGCCAGGCGCTGCTGCGCGGCCGTGGCCCGCATGTCGCGTTGGCGTTCCTGGGCGAAGTGGGCCGAAAGATATGAGTACATGTGAATCACCTCCCTTGTGTGTCGTGGACGGCGGCCGGGGACGGACCTGTCCCGGTCCTGGTGATCATTTCTGCGGGCGGCAGGCAGGCGAGCCCGGTCGCCGGCCGTGGCGGAGTGTTGCCTGCAGGCGGTTCGCGGGCCTGTGCCGGCCGCAGGCGGCTTGCGCTGGCGCGCACGCACCTGGGCAGTGCCCTGAGCGCCCAGCGGTGCTGGGCTAGGCCTCGACGGTCACGATGACCTGGGCCCGGTCCCTATCCGCGGGAAGAGCCTGGCACCGCGACGGCGGCCAGCCTGCGCAGGTTCCGGCCATCACCGGCGGCCGCAGGACCATCGATGACACGGTGACGAGCCAGGCACCTGGCCTGGCCATCGGCCATGCTGATGTCACTCAGAGGTGGCCACCAACGCTGGGACCGGCGCGTAGCGCGGGCATCGACATCGCACTGTGCGATCGTCATGGCGGGCACCTCCTCACCCTCACCGCTGACTGATGTGGCCTGGTGCAGATACAGAGCCCGGACAGGTACTACAGTCCGGGTTTGTGATCTAGACCAGGCCGCCAGGAAGACCCTCGCGGAGTTCATGGAGGCCGTGGTTAGCAGCGCAAGCCCCTGCCAGCGGCGCGGATCGAGAACGGCGGACGCCACGCGCCCCGCCGATGCGGACGAATCCATCGTCAACCTCCCAGGGTCGTTTCCAGCTGCCGCGGCACGATCCGGCGCTCGGATCGTCCGGGCGGTCGGTGATGCATACACCGCGGCGACGGGAAACTGGGCGCCCGCGAACCGCCCAGTTCGCTCCCTGGGCGGTGTATATACCGGGTGGAAGTGCCACGTGGTGCGGAAGGAAGGGGCGCAGGATGGTGACAGCCGATCAGCTCTCACGGGCGCGGGCCGGGGATGGCGACGCGTTCCGGGAGTTGACCGAGCCGCACCGGCGGGAGCTCCAGGTGCACTGCTACCGGATGCTCGGATCCTTCCAGGACGCCGAGGACGCCCTCCAGGAGACCATGCTGGCCGCCTGGCAAGGCATCGGCGGGTTCACTGAGGAACGCGCCTCGCTGCGCACCTGGCTGTACAAGATCGCCACCAACCGGTGCCTCAACGCGCGCCGCGCGGCCAGCCGGCGCCCGGCCAGGGAGCGGGACGCCTCTCAGTTCGAACCGCCCGTGCCGACCCCGCGCGACGAGGCCGTCTGGCTGCAGCCGTTTCCCGACGCCCTCCTCGAGGGGGCCGTCGACGTGCCGCCCGGGCCGGAGGCCCGCTACGAGCAGACCGAAGCCATCTCCCTGGCCTTCGTGACCGCCCTGCAAGTCCTGCCGCCGCGCCAGGTCGCCGTGCTCATCCTGCGCGACGTCCTCGGATTCCACGCCAGCGAGGTCGCCGGCATGCTGGAAGTGACCGTCGAATCGGCCAACAGCGCCCTCAAACGAGCCCGCGCCAGCCTCCAGCGCCGGCAGCAGCCGGCCGCCGCCCGCCGCCCGCCGCCCGCCGCCGGCTCACCCGCCGAGGACGCGATCGTGGCCAACTTCGCCCGCGCGTGGGAGTCGGCCGACCTCGACGCGCTGGTGACCCTGCTGACCGACGACGTCTTCATCGCGATGCCGCCGGTGCCCTTCGGATACGAGGGCCGAGACGTCGTGGCCCGCTACTGCGCCAGCCTGTTCGCCGCGGGCCGGAGGTTCGACCTCGTCCCGGCGCGAGCCAACGGTCAGCCCGCGTTCGGGGCCTACTTGCGCGCCCCGGCCGGCATCCGCCACGCGACCGCCTTCTACGTGCTCACCCTTGCCGGCGACCAGATCTGCGCCATGACCCGCTTCGAGGCCAGCGTGCTGCCGTGGTTCGGGCTGCCGCGATCACTCCCGAGCCGGTAGCCGGCCTCCCGGGCGGCGCAGGCGCGCGGCGCCGAAACACGCACCGGGGCGGAGCGAACACCCCAGCCAGCCCGGATGCTCAGCTTCCCTGGCACTGGCGAGACACCGGGGCACTGCCAGCAGGCCCCCATGGCAAGCCACCCGGCGACATCGGCATGGTCAAAGTCGGCGTGCCCGAGGCCCGCCGCCTCCTCCACCTGGCCGCAACACCCATGACGGACGCAGCGAAGATCTCCGGTCATGCCTGGTCACGCTGGCGGCGACGGCACCAGGCTCGCGCCCGATGACACCATTACCAGGCACAACTCCGGGCCGCCGCCACATGATCAGGCCGGCGCATAACAAACCCGGACTGTGGTACCAGCAGGTAGCCAGGCCAGGGGACGGATGGAGATGCGATGGCAGAATGGGACGCAGCGGGACTCCGCTGGACTCAGCGGGACTGGTTTCCCGGGCCTCGGCGCGCTGACCTGGGCCACTCGGAATTCACGGACGCGGGGCGGACAGAATGCGGGTTTCACGCGGCAGCGAATGGAGAAATAGCAGGTCAGCGGCCATTCCGATGGGTAGGAATGGGCGTTCTGTAAAACCGTCGGCTCAGCCTACGTTGGTTCGAACCCAACACCTGCCACCACCAGTGGAAATAGCTCGTGACCGGGGGGATTCTCCGGGCTCGGCTGCCTTGGTCATCACAGCAGTGGATCCGCGCCCGCCGTCCCCTGCATACAACGGGAGCTGACAGGCCGTCAGCCATGAGCGCGCGGCGATCAGCCAGCCCGTTGCTCTCTGCGGGGGGCCGTGCCCGCCGATGACTGCTCGCCGGCGGTGCCGGCGGTGAGCGTTTTCTCGGCGGCGTCGACCACGCCGAGGTCGGCGCGGGTGTGCAGTTCGGCCGCGGTGATCAGCAGCGACTCGACGGCGGTGGCGGGGGTGGCGGCGCGGGCGCCGGCCAGGGCGTGCAGTTGCCGCAGCAGGCAGGCGCGCTGCCGGCTGAGGACGCCAGAAAGCGTCGCCGGGTCGCCGGAACGGACGGCGGCCATGATCTTGAGGAAGAAGTCGTCGCGGTAGCCGCGGGCGGGGATGGCCGGCTCGGCGAGCCAGCGGCCGAGCTCGGCGCGGCCGGCCTGGGTGAGGCGGTGGACGACACGGTCGGGCTTGACCTGCTGCGGCTGGCGCTGGGAGTCGATCAGGCCGTCGCGGGAGAGCCGGTCGAGGATCTGATACAGGTGGCCGATGTTCAGCCCGCCCCACTGGTCCCCGACCGCCTGCTCGAAGCTGGCTTTCAGCTCGTAGCCGTGGGCTGGCCTGTCTGACAGCAGGGCCAGGACCGCGTGGTGCAGGGGCATGCGCCTTACCTTGCCGCTAGGTAACGATCCGACGTCCGTTCTTGCATTGTCGCTAGGTATGGAGTGAGCATAGTCGCAGCCCGAGCTGGCGCCAGCCCGGGGGCGGCATGGGCAGCGAGAGGGTGTGGTGATGGGCAGGCTCGCCTGGTCGCAGGTGCGGTTCCGCCCCGCCCGGACGCTGGCGCTGATTGTAGGGGTGCTGGTCGCCGCGACCGCCTTCACCGTGCTCACCGCGGCGTCTCGGACCGCGCAGCTGCGCACGGTTGGCGAGGTCTCGGCGCACTTCGCGCCCGCCTACCACATCCTGGTCCGGCCGAAGGAGGCCAGGACCGCGGAGGAGAACAAGACCGGCACAGTGGCACCGGATTTCCTGTCGGGCATCTACGGCGGGATCACGATGGCGCAGTACCACCAGATCCAGCAGGTCCCGGGGGTCGAGGTCGCCGCGCCGATAGCGATGGTCGGCTACGCGCAGCTCGAAGCCGGCGTGTTCGTGCCGGTGCCCGCCGCCGCACTAGGTCGGCCCGGCCGCCAGCTGTACCGGATCTCCACCACCTGGGTCAGCGACAACGGCTCCGGCCGCGTCACGCAGCCGCCGGGATACCTGTACGTGACGCCGCTACGACTCACGCAGCCCGCGAACGGTAACGGACCCGTGACCGACGGCACTGGCCCGGGATGCCCGGCTGGGGGCGTCGTCCTGTCACCGGGAACGAACCCGTTCAGCACCGCAGAGCAGTCCTATACAGTGTGCTGGTCCCGGGTGAACCACTACGACCTACCGCCCTCACCGGCGAGCGCGGGGGTCAGCCACACCGAGGCTGGCTACCGCGTCACCTGGACCATCCCGGTGCTGATCGCGGCCATCGACCCGGACGCCGAGGCAGAACTGGACGGGCTGAACAGGGCGCTTGTCTCCGGCGGTTACCTGAAGGAAAACGAGGCCGGCGGGGCGACGGTTCCGGTACTGGCCTCCTCCGCCAGCGGCATGAACGAGTACGCGCAGACCATCCTGCAGCAGCTCGCGCCACCGTCTGCGATGGCTGACATGAACGCCGCCTGGGAGAACGCGCAGGCCTCGGCTCCTGGCCGCACGGTGGCCACCGTGCGCACCACGGCCCAGCAGGCCTACAACGCGGTGCTCAAGCAGCTTGGGCCGGCCGTCACACGAATCAAGCAGCTCGGGCCGGGGCGTCAGAGCGTCTCCACCGGCACTCCCGTCACCGGCTATTGGTCTGTCGGCCCGGTGGACTACCAGCCCGCCACGGCCGGGACGCTGAGGGCGCGGCAGGTGGTCAACCCCCCGTCAGTCTGGTACACCGATACCCCGTTCCGGGTTGCCATGGACGACGAGGACAGCCAGTACCGGACGGTGACCGCGCACACCGTGAAGGCGACCGCGCAGCCCACGCGGGCCGGCAACTCCCCGCTGGCCCTGATCAAGGTCGCTGGTGTGTTTGACCCGGTCAGGATCAGGTCGTTTGACCCGCTGTCGCAGGTCCCGCTTGGCGGCTACCAGCCGGTGGTCGCGACGCCGGCTACCACAGCCAGCCGCCGGGAGCTGCACGGGGGCGACCTGCTGCCCAGCCAGAACCTGGGCGGCCTGGTCAGCCAGCCGGTGAACCTGATCACCACGCTGTCGGCGCTGCCGAAGCTGGAGAACAGCCGGGTCTACACCGGCGTGCCAGCCGCCGATCCGATCAGCGTGATCAGGGTCCGGGTCACAGGCGTCACCGGGCCGGACGCGCTGTCGCGGGAGCGCGTCAACGCGGTCGCGCAGCAGATCGCGCAGCGCACCGGCCTGGACGTGGACGTCGTGGCCGGCTCCTCGCCGGTGCCGGTGACCATCGACCTGCCCGCGGGCAAGTTCGGGCAGCCGCCGCTGACGCTGTCCGAGGACTGGGTGAAAAAAGGCGTCGCGGTAGCGATCATCAACGCGGTGGACAAGACGAGCGTGGCGCTGTTCACCCTCATCCTGGTGGTGTGCGTGCTGTTCGTCGGCAACGCCGCCGCCGCCGCGGTCCGCGGGCGACGCCGCGAGCTGGGGATACTCGCCGCGGTCGGCTGGCGCCGGTCCCGGCTGTTCGTCACCATGCTCGGCGAGTTGGCCGGGATCGGGCTGGCCGCCGGGCTGCTGGCCGCGGCGATCGCGGTGCCGGCATCAACCGCCCTCGGCCTGAGCGCCTCGCCGGGACGGGCGCTGCTGGCCGTGCCCGTCGCGATCGCGGTGGCCGTCATCGGCGGGTTGGTGCCGGCCTGGCTGGCCGCCCGGGCCGACCCGGTCAGCTCGGTCCGGCCGCCGATACTCGCGGTGCGCCGCGCCCACCAGCCCCGCGGCATCATCTCACTGGCCGCGCTCAACGTGGCCCGCACTCCCGGCCGCGCCCTGATCGGATTGGTCAGCCTGGCCGTGGGCGTCGCCGCGCTGACGCTGCTGACCGCGGTCACCTTCGGCTTCCGCGGGATCGTCGTCGGGTCACTGCTCGGCAACGTCGTCGCCGTGCAGGTGCGAGGCGTCGACTACATCGCGGCCGGGGCAACCGTCGTACTCGGGGTGCTGGCCGTCGCCGACGTGGTGTTCCTGAACATCACCGAACGCGCCGCCGAGCTGGCCACCATGCGCAGCTTCGGCTGGCGGGACACGACGCTGGCCCGGCTGGTGATCATCGAAGGCGCGATCACCGGCGTCATCGGCTCGCTGGCCGGCGCCGGGCTCGGGCTGGCCGCCGCGGCCTGGTTCGCCGGGCAGCTGCCCGCCCGGCTGCTGGCCATCGCCGCCGCCGCCGTGGCGGCCGGGAGCCTCATCACCGCGGCGGCTGCGCTGTTGCCCGCCGCGCTGCTGCGCCGCCTGCCCACCGCCCACCTGCTAGCCGAGGAGTAACCACCATGACCGCGAGCAACGGGGCGCTCGAGCTGCGCGGCGTCAGCAAACGCTACGGCACCGGCCAGGGCGGGCAGGTCACCGCCTCCGACGATGTCACCTTCACGATCGAGGCGGGCGCGTTCGTCGCGCTGAGCGGCGCCTCCGGCTCGGGCAAGTCCACCCTGCTGCACCTGATCGGCGCGCTCGAACGGCCCGACTCCGGCGTGATCATCAGCAACGGAACCGACGTCACCACCCTGCGCGGCGCCGCCCAGGCCGACTACCGGCGCACCATCGGCTTCGTCTTCCAGCGCTACAACTTGCTGCCCGGCCTGACAGTCCTGGACAACGTCATCGCACCCGTCCTGCCGTATCGCACTCGCTGGGACAAACGCAACCGGGCCAGGCAGCTACTGGCAGCCGTCGGCCTGGCCGGACGCGAACGCTCGCTGCCCTCCCGGATGTCCGGCGGCGAGCAGCAGCGCATCGCCATCGCCCGCGCCCTGATCAACACCCCCGCGCTGCTGCTGGCCGACGAGCCCACCGGCAACCTGGACTCTGGCAACGCGGCCGAGATCCTCGACCTGCTCACCAGGCTCCGCACCGAACACGACACGACAATCATCCTCGCCTCCCACGACCCGCAGATCGCAGCCAGAGCCGAACGGCTGATCCGGCTCCGCGACGGCGCAGTCGTTGACGACATCCAGCTCACCGGGGACCGCCCGGTGCAGGACCTCATCCGGCACATCAGCCAGTTTGGCTGAACACCAGCACGTACAGCCGTTTCAGCAAGGCTGTGTCAACGTGCAGGAAGTCGACGGCCAGGATCCCGGCGGCCTGGGCGTGCAGGAACTGCCGCCACGTCGGGCCTGAGCGGCGCGGTGCCGGATCGATGCCCGCGGCGCGCAGGATCTCATAGACGGTCGACGGCGCAACGGTGGCGCCGAGTTTGATCAGCTCGCCGTGGATCCGCCGGTAACCCCACAGCGGGTTCTCCCTCGCCAGGCGGACGGCGATCCGGGCGATGCTCCGCACGGTCGGCGGGCGGCCGGGCCGGCGGCGCGTGCTCGTGTCGTACTTCCGCGCGGCCTGCCTGCGGTGCCAGGCCAGCAGCGTCGCGGGCGTCACCGGGAAGGCCCCCGGCCCACCGCCGCCGCGGGATGAACGGGGCCAGCGCGGCGAACCAGGCCCGGTCGGCGGGCTCGTACCGCACCCGGCCGGCGTGCCGGCGCAGCACCGCGTTCTCATGCCGAAGCACCAAAAGCTCGGCGTCCTTCGCACCGTCCCCGCGGGACACCAGCACAGCCAGGCCGAATGACCAGCGCATCAGCAGGTAGGCGATCCTCAGGGGCACCCGGCCAGCCAACCATCACAGCGCCAGGCAGGCAGCCAGTAACGGCAGGTCAACCTGCCAATCGAGTATTCGGGCGGCACAGGATCCCTCGAGCCCACGGGGAGTTCCGGCCAGGCTACGATCAGAGCACCGCGGTCCTGGAGTGGTTCCTGACCGGCGGGGTCGCGGTCGCATCTGTTGCGCCCGGCATGTCGGGGATGAATTGTCGGTGCTCGTCGGTAGCTTCGGCTCGTGCGACGGGTCAGGATCCGTAAATTCGAGTTTTCCAGCCTACGGCGGGCCGTGGGCGGTGGTAGCTATGTGCGGGGCGGCGAGTATGCCCGCCAGGGCGCGGTGCTGCGGTCGGAGTGGAATGCCGACGATGGCGTGCTGCGCGGGACGGTACGCGGGCACGGCGGGGACATCTACTCCCCGGCTGCTTATCTCTCGCTCAGCGCCGGAGAGTCCGCCGAGTTCGAGATGGGCGAGTGCGACTGCCCGGTCGAGTTCAACTGCAAGCACGTCGTCGCGCTGATCTTGTCAACGCTGGCTCCGGAGCCCGCCGAGCCGCCGAGCCCATGCCCGGCCGCGTGGGAGCGGTCGCTGGATTCACTGCTCGGGACGAGGCGCGAGGTGCCGCTGCGACCCGCCTCAACGCCACTCGCGATCGAGCTGACGCTGGCTAGCGCGCAGGGCGGACGGGCTCAAGCTCGCTGGAGCGGCGCGACGGCGCAGCCGTCGTTGCGGCTGGCCGCGCGGCTGGTCCGGCCGGGCAAGAACGGAGGCTGGGTGGCCGGTGACCTGAGCTGGGGCAGGCTGGACTCGCTGCGCTACTCCGGAAATTACAGTGACCAACACCTGCGGCTGCTCCGGGATCTGTACGGCCTCTATCAGACATCCGGCGGGCGTGGAGATTACTACGGGTACCACTACGGCGACGAGCGCTCGATCGAGTTGTCCTCGGTCGGCTCACGCCACCTCTGGCCATTGCTGGACGAGGCCGCGGCAGCGGACCTGCCGCTGGTGTACCCAGGTAAGCGCGGCATGCTGCCCGGGTACGAGGATGCGGAGTTCTGCCTGGACGTGACCCGTCCGGAGGGGGGCGGGCTGCGGATCGTTCCGGTGATCCGGGCCGTCGCAGGAGAGGCTATCCCTGGCGAAGCTGCCGCCGGGCAATCGGCACGCAAGGTAGCCGGCTGCGGGGAAACGGCCGTGCCAGTCACGTTCATCGGCCCCGAGGGGCATGGCACGGTGTGCATCGACCACGCCGAGGCGGCGGGCGGCGAGCCAGGAAGCTGGCGCTTCCGGCTGGCCAGGCTGGCCCGGCCGGTGCCAGAACCGCTGCAGCGGATGGCGCTGGCTGGCGAGTCGCTGGAGGTACCCGCCGCGCAAGAGGCCAGGTTCCGGGACCAGTACTATCCGCGGCTCCGGCACACCGCAACGGTGATCTCGTCAGATGAGTCGTTCATGCCGCCGCGGATCTCCGGCCCGAGCCTGGTGCTGCACGCCGACTACTGCGACGGCCACGAGTTGGAGGTGAGCTGGGAGTGGGCTTACCAGGTCGGGGACTCGCCGCTACGCGCGCCGCTGCAAACAGACGGCCCGGATGACGGCTACCGGGACCTGGCCGCCGAGCGGGCGCTTCTGGCCGGCGTCGACCTGCCCCTGGACCGCTACGGACTATTGTCGCCCGGATCCTGCGCGCCCGACGCGGCGGTGCCTGCGCTCGCCCCGCGCACCCGTCTGGCTGGCCTCGACACCATGCGGTTCAGCACCGAGTTGCTGCCGCTGCTAGCTGGTCGGCCGGGCTTGACCGTCGAGGTCACTGGCGAGTCCCCGGACTACCGGGAGGCCGGAGATTCGCTGCGGATCGCGGTCTCGGCCGATGAGGTGGCCGGGGAGACTGACTGGTTCGACCTTGGCGTGACTATCACCGTAGAAGGTCACCCGGTTCCGTTCGTGGACGTGTTCTTGGCTCTGAGCCACGGGGAGTCGCATCTCCTGCTGCCCGACGGGGCTTACTTCTCCCTGGACAAGCCCGAGATGCAGGCGCTGGCCCGGCTGATCGAGGAAGCCCGCGCGCTCCAGGATGCGCCGTCCGGCCCGCTGCGGATCAGCCGCTACCAAGCCGGGTTCTGGGACGAACTGGCCTCGCTCGGTGTGATTGGGCACCAGGCGGCAGCCTGGCAGGAGCAGGTCCAGGGCCTGTTGTCGATCGGCACCACTAGTGCTAGTGGAGTTGCACCGCCGGCCGGGCTCCGGGCCGAACTGCGTGCCTATCAGCAGGACGGGTTCGGCTGGCTGACGTTCCTGTGGCAGCATCGGCTGGGCGGCATCCTGGCCGACGACATGGGGCTCGGCAAGACTCTACAGTCCCTCGCTTTGATCAGCCACGCCCGGCAGCAGGATCCGGCGGGCGGCCCGTTCCTGATCGTCGCGCCGACCAGCGTCGTGGCGAACTGGGCTGCCGAGGCCGCGCGGTTCGCCCCGGGCCTGGTCGTGGTGTCGGTCACCGAGACGCTGGCTCGCCGCGGCCGTCCGCTCACCGAACTGGTTGCGGGCGCCGATGCCGTCGTCACGTCCTACACGCTGCTGCGCCTCGACTTCGCCGACTACGCCGCGCTGTGCTGGTCTGGGCTGCTGCTGGACGAGGCGCAGCAGGTCAAGAACCGGCAGTCCAAGGCCTACCAGTGTGCCCGGCGGCTGGCCGCCCCGGTGAAGATCGCGATCACCGGCACTCCGCTGGAGAACAACCTGATGGAGTTGTGGTCGCTCCTGTCCATTACGGCCCCGGGATTGTTCCCCAGCCCGGACCGGTTCCGGGACTACTATGCCCGGCCAGTCGAGCGCGACGGCCACGCCGAGCGGCTGGCCCAGCTCCAGCGGCGGATTCGGCCACTGATCCGGCGCCGCACCAAGGAACAGGTGGCGGCCGACCTGCCCGTCAAGCAGGAGCAGGTGCTGGAGGTCGACCTGCACCCTCAGCACCGCAAGATCTACCAGACCCGGCTGCAGCGAGAACGGCAGAAGGTTCTCGGCCTGATCGGCGACATGAACGCCCACCGTTTCACGATCTTCCGCTCGCTGACCCTGCTGCGCCAGCTCAGCCTGCACGCCGGGCTGGTCGACGACACCCACGCCGCCCTGGCCTCGGCCAAGATCGATGCCTTGCTCAGCCACCTCGGCGAGGTGACTGGCGGTGGGCACCGGGCTCTGGTGTTCAGCCAGTTCACCGGCTTCCTCGGCAAGGTCCGCGAGCGGCTGGAAGCCGAGGGCATCCCATACTGCTACCTCGACGGCAGCACCCGCGACCGGGCCACGGTCATCCGGCAGTTCAAGGACGGCGCCGCCCCGGTCTTCCTGATCAGTCTCAAAGCTGGTGGGTTCGGGCTTAACCTCACCGAGGCCGACTACTGCTTCCTGCTCGACCCCTGGTGGAACCCGGCGACCGAGGTACAGGCCATCGACCGCACCCATCGCATCGGGCAAACCCGCAAGGTCATGGTCTACCGCCTGGTCGCCAGGGACACTATCGAGGAAAAGGTTATGGCGCTCAAGGCCAGGAAAGCCCAGCTGTTCTCCAGCGTCATGGACGGCGACGGCGTCTTCTCCACCACCCTGGACGCCGACGACATCCGGGCCCTGCTCTCCTGAGCAGCTCATCCACCGGGCAGGCGCCGGCCTCAGCCACCGCGACGGCTGGGCCTTATGCGAGGAGGGGCAGGGGTTGCGGAATGGGCGTGCGGAGATCACGTCGGATCACCCTGGGAGACTGAACCACCCGAAAACGGCAGGCAGGGTCCTGGCCAGCCGCTCGATCCGGCCCGGCGCAGGCCTCAAGCCTTACACGAAAGAACAAGCACGCCCGGTCGCCGATGAACCTGCCGGGGGTGTGGCGGCACTTCGATCCCCGCTCTACGGGATACGTCGGCCCGCGGATCATCTGCACACCGGACCTCCGTCCGGCGCCTAGGCCGGATCAGTACCGGGCTGCGGCCTGCTGTCGCGCACCGCCGTAAACCCGGAATCGTCGCCGAGGTGGAAGAAGATGTGCCCGCGCAGCGAGTCGCCCGCTTCCAGCACCGCCCAGCCGCGGCCGCTGGCCGGGTCGCACTCATCGTTGCCCTCCCAGGAGAACTCCACGCCCGGCCGACCGTCCCGGATCACCTCCCGGCAATCCAGCTCCCCTTGTACGGCGATGAAGCCGAAGCTGCCCAACCCATCCTCCCCGAACTCGATGAATGGTGGCGCCACCAGCTTCAGGGCGTCGGAATCCCACAGTTCCATCTCAACGATCCGCCACCTGCCCGTGATGCTCATCGGCAGCTCCTCCAAGTCTCCAGACGCCGGGTCACGCCAAAGGCATGCCTGGCAGCCGCGGCTGGGCCGGTTCTGGCCAGCCGGGCGGGCGCCATGCCCGCACCGTCCGGTCCGCGTCGGCGGCCGCGCGGCGCAGCGCGGCCTGCGGGCCGCCGAGTTCGCACAGCCGGTCCAGCGCGGCCCGGCGGACCCGGGCGATGCCGCTGCGCAGCGCCCGGCGCACCAACTGGCGGCGCTGGCCCGGTGCCAGGCTGGGCACAGCTCATCGGAATCCCCGGCGGCAGCCAGTTCCTCGATCGCCGGGTCCTGTTCTTCCTCCGCCCGCATCGCTCCAACGTACGTCGGCGACGACCGCCGGGCCGGGAATCGGGCGCGGCCGACCATCGGCAGTGGCGTGAGCGCGAGGCGGCGGGTATGGGGGCATACGAATGCTGCCGCTTTTCCACTGTGTCGGATCGAGTTGCCCAGGTAGTTGGCGCGCCCCACCGACGAGGATCTCTATCCGTGTCGTGACACGGAAACGGAAGTGGCTGGCCTGCTGGCAGCAGCCGTGGCTGCCCACCGAGAGCTGAGCCCAACGGACCGCTGAGCCCGCGAACGGCTTACCGCGGGCCGGCGACGGCGTCGATCTGCGTATCCGGCTGGTAGGTGTAGGCCGCCTCGCGCACGGTCTCGCTGGACTCTAGGGCCGCGCCGAGCGCGCCGCCCAGCGTCGCGATCGAGGTGGCCAGCCAGGCCAGGCTGACCTGGTCGGCCACGTCGGCCGGGTGCCCGAGGGCCAGGCCGAGCAGGTTGCCCGGCACCAGCAGCAGCGCCGCGGCGAGCATGGCGATGAACAGGGCCAGGTACAACGCGGCCACGCCCAGTCCGACGGTGACCGCGGTGACGATGTTGAACAAGGCCACCTGCTCGCGCGCGGCCGGGTGCGGGCTGCGCTCCCACAGCCCGGTGGTGACCATGATCGTCACGGCGATGGCCGCCACCGAGCCCAGCGCGATGACGACCAGGCGCAGCGGCCCGAGATAGTAGGAGAGCCGCCAGATGTCGCTGGTCACCAGCGCGAACACCCCGGCCGCGAAGGCCACCGCCAGCGCGCGCATGAGCCGCAGCGCCAGCCGCCACGGGCGGTTGGCGCGCAGCATGCCCAGCAGCAGCCAGATGTTGCCGGTGACGACCCGCGCGACGAAACCCGCCCCTTGCTCGCCCCGCTCCGTGCGGGCACCCAGTTCGCGCATGCGGCGGGTCACGACCTCGGCCAGCGGGACCCGTTCGGCGGCGCCCTCGGCCTGGTCCAGGTCGCCGAGCATGTGCCCGACCAGGCGGACGATCGTCTCAACGGTGCGCTTGCGCACCGAGACCGGGCCGAGCGCGGGCATCGACAGGACCGCGACGCCGTGGGTCGCGCTGACGTGGGCGATCACCGGGCGCCGCGCGGTCTGCAGCGGGAGGTCGGTCACGCATACCGCAAGGTGCCAGCCGCGCTCGAGGAGCATCCTGCGCCCCGCCGCGATCAGCTCGCCGAGATCTGTCGGCGGTTGCACCAGCCGGTCGGAGACGAACTCGACCCGCCACCGGACTCCGGGCAGTTGCCCGGCGAGCCGGTCGGCGATCTCCCCGACCAGGCTCTCGGTCAGCTCCGACGCAGGTCCAGGTGCGGCCAGCAGGCCGATGACCAGCTCCGGCCGCGGTTTGGTCTCAGGAACGCTCTCCGCGCCAGGGCCCTCCGACACGATCCCCATTTACCACCACGGAGGCCATGTTCGCCAGTGCGGATGGGTGTGCACACCGGTGAGGCCGCGCAGACCGTTACCGGTCTGGTGGGCCTGGATGTCCACCGCGCGGCCCGGGTGGCGGCGGTCGCGTGCGGGGGCCAGGTGCTGCTGTCGGAGACCGCGGCGGCCCTGGTCCGCGATTGGCTCCCGCCGCGCACGGCGCT
>Ga0335078_10003540_pt1 | contig 23236 bp, 20 predicted proteins | sample Lox_Sample_32_FD_206711 | JGI IMG/M metagenome (GOLD analysis project Ga0335078, IMG submission 206711) | Soil microbial communities from Loxahatchee National Wildlife Refuge, Florida, United States - Lox_Sample_3.2 | ecosystem: Environmental > Terrestrial > Soil > Wetlands | place: USA... | reverse complement strand
TGATCGCCGTGAAGCACGAGTCCCAGTACCACTGCCAGGGGTAGTGGCCGGGGCTTGGGCAGGTGTAGGCGAACGGGACACGATCGGTGGCGCGCACGCCCTCGCGCCAGTTCTGGCGAAGCGTGGTCTCGCAGATCCGCCGGAGCGTCGTCGTGTCGCCGTCGGCCAGCATCCGACCGCAGATCCTCGCAGCCGAGGGTCGATCCGGCGTCGCTGCCGTGAAACCTCGGCGGAAATGCGGCGAGGTTTCACGCCGGTGGCGCGGGGGCGGTGGTGCGGGGGCGCTGGGGCGGTGCGCGTTCCCGGGCGCCGCCCCACGCGCGCTTGCACGATTCGTTGCATAGGCAGGATCTGGGAGCGCCATGGCGGCGCCGCTTGCTAGGTTGCTGCCGGCTCCTCGCCCAGGGGCCGTTTACGAGACCGCGGTGCCTGACCCATCGGGCGCGCGCGACCGCTTCGCCGTGCCCACACGCATCCGCATGCCCTTCGCCTCCGCACGCGCCCGAGCCGGCGGGATCGTCGCGTTCCTCGTCGCCGCCGTGGTCCTGCTCGGGACGGCCCTGACGGGCAGCAGCGCCGGCGACCTTCAGAGCCGGATCGCCGCCGGCAAGTCGGCGGCCGCGTCGCTGAGCGCCCAGATCGCCGCCGACACCGCCCAGATCCGGCAGACGAGCCGCGGGCTGGCCGACGCCAACCAGCGCCTGGCCGTCCTTCAGGACCGGCTGACCGCTCGGGAGGTCCAGCTCCGAACCGTGCAGAGCCAGCTGCTCACGGCGCGCAACCACCTGGTCGACCTCGAGAACCAGCTGCAGCGAGCGACCCGGGCCCTGTCCGAGAACCTGGTGGCGAGCTACGAGCAGGAGCAGCCGAACCTGGTCACGGTGATCCTGGAGGCGCACGGCTTCACCCAGCTGATCGAACGGGTCGACTTCATGCACCGCGTCGCCGAGCAGAACGCCCGGACGGTCGCGTGGACGCGCGCTGCGCGGGCCGCGGTGGCGCGCCAGGCCCGGTTGCTGGCGACGCTCGAGCGGCGTGACCAGACGCTGACCGCCCAGGTTCTGGCCCAGCGCAACAGCGTCGCCGCGCTCCGGGCCGCGCTGCTCAGCCGACAGATCTCCGAGCGGAGCTCGCGCAACCGCGACTCGTCCAAGCTCCATGCCCTGAAAGCCCGGCTTGCGTCGCTCGAGGCGAAGGCGGCAGCGGAGGCCGCGCGGGCCGCCGCGACCGGCAACGCGAGCGTCGGCGGGGTCGCGGTCGATACCGGCGGGATGGTGCAGGCGCCTCCGGGTGCGCCGGCGGCGGTGGCGCAGGTGATCGCCGCGGGCAATGCAATCGCGACGCTTCCCTACGTCTACGGCGGTGGCCACGCCTCGTTCCACGCCGACGGATACGACTGCTCGGGGTCGGTGAGCTACGCGCTCGCCGCCGCCGGCCTGGTCAGCTCCCCGATGGTCTCGGGGGCGTTCGAGAACTGGGGCGATCCGGGTCCCGGGCGCTGGATCACCATCTACGCCAACGCCGGGCACGCGTGGATGGAGGTCGCCGGCTGGCGGTTCGACACGGTGGCGCTGGCCGAGGGCGGGACGCGCTGGTCGCGCGGTGGCGGCGAGTTCTCGGGGTTCGTCGTGCGGCACCCGCCCGGTCTCTAGCGCACAGTCCCCGCGCCGTACTCGCCGGCGCCGGCGCGGGTGCCGGTCACGCCGGTCGTTCGTCCGGCGCTCCGGGGGCTGACCTCAAGCTTCTCCGCCACCCCGGCCGATGAAGGCTGTCGATGAGGCGACTCGCATCCATCGTCTGCGCCGTGGCCGGCCTGCTCGGGCTGTCGTCGAGCGCGCTGGCGGCGCCACCGGCGCCCGCCACCGGCCCGGCGCCCCAGCCGATCGAAGCCCACGCATCCGGAACCGTGATCGGCGTCGCCCGAGGCTCGTTCGCGATCGAGTCCGGCGGGGGACGGATGCCGGTGGTCAACGTGCTGGCCGACGCCGCGAACCTCCTCACCGAGGGTGACTTTCCGTATGTCTACGGAGGCGGGCACGCGCAGGCCGGCATCGCGAGCATCGGCATCAAGGGGCCGGGGTACAACGGCCGGCGGATCGGGTTCGACTGCTCGGGGTCCGTCGCGGCGGTTCTCGCCGCCGCCGGCGTGTGGCAGCCCACGAGCGGCGTGCCGAATGACGCCGGCATCATCGCGCAGTTGCTGAGCGAGCACCTGATCGCGCGGGGGGCGGGCCACGGCGCCAGCGAGGTGACGCTTTACGACGATCCCGGCGTCCACATCTTCATGAACATCGACGGGCGCTTCTTCGGCACCTCGGACGGCGGGGGCGGCGGGAGTGCGGCCGGCGGCGCCGGCTGGCTCGACGACGGCGCGCCCGACGCGATCAGCCACGTCTACAAGCGCTACCACCTGCTGCCTCCCGTGATCCAGGAGCAGGCCACGTTCGAGCGCATCCTCACGTTCCAGGCGAGCGGGCGCGTGAGCGTCACCCACGGCCTCGAGCTTGGCAGCGACGTCCACGTCGCCCATACGCAGACGCCGACCGGGCGGATGACGGCGCAGGCCGTCAGTTAGCCACGGCAGCGCAACCTCAGCCCGAGCGGCGTCTCCCGCTCGGTCGACCGGCTCACCAAGGCCGGTCTGGTGACGCGCACGACCAATCCCGCCGATGCGCGGAGCCTGCTCGTCGGCCTGACCACCGACGGGCTCACGCGGCTGCGCGAAGCCCAGGTCACGCATCACCGGGTCGTCCGCGACCGGTTGCTCTCGCGTCTGGATGACCGGGATCTCAAGCGGCTCGGTCGGGTGTGGGACAAGGCCATGCCCGGAGCCGTCCCGAGCCCGACCTGGCCATCCTGATCGCGGCCGGCGCCTGGCTCACCTCAGCGGTGACGTGAGCCAGGCCTACGGACGCGTGGACCTACGGAATCGGGTGACTTCCCGTCTTGACGATCTGGACCGACCCGAGGCTGGGGTCTCCCGCCTGGTCCCAGGTGACAACCGAGGAGATGTGGTCCTTCAGGTTGTAGACGAACGTGTTGTGCTTGAACTTCGGCTCGAGCCAGACCAGGAGCACGATGTCGTGTGTCACCGGCATCGCGATGTGCTTGTAGGTCACGGCCGGGGAGCCGACATACGGACCGGCGATCGCCGTCGCGGTCACGCTGTTGCCGGTGTACTTCTGCAGGTAGGTGCTGCCCGTGTCGAGCTTCCCGGGTCGCCACCGGCGCAGCCGTCCGGGCCCATCGGTCCTGACCCGAGCGAGGGGCGTTCGTGCGCGAACCGTTCTCAACCCGTGCGGGGTCGGGGTGGACGGCACCAGGACTGCGCTGCGCCGATGTCTGGTCTGTTGCGGGCGCAACATATCTCCGCGGCCGCGACTCGGTCAAGAACTGTGAACGCGCGGTCAGGAGACTGTGCGCCACGCGTCAACTAGACCGTGGTGGATCGGCGGGCGGCGTGGGCGGCGTCTTCGGTGGCGCGGCCGGCTAACCCGAGCAGCTTGATCGCGGCTGGGCCAGGACCGCGAGCAGTTGGCTCAGCACGTTGTGGTTGCTGGGTAGCGAGAAGTGGTCGACGCCCCGGTGATCGGTGAGACGGAACCGGTAGCACGGCATCGCTTTCCAGACGCGGATCGCCGTATTCGTCGTGTCCTCCTGATTGACGTCCCCATCGCGCATCAGGAGGGCCGTCTTGGGCGTCACGACCTGGCCCACGGTCAGGTTCGGGAGGACGGCGCCCACGACCGTGGCAATGCCGGAGCCTCGCTCGGCGGCCACGTCGACATCCGGGAAGTCGGCCGGGTCTCTGAACTTGACGAACCCGATGTAGTAGTTGGCGATCTGGAGCGCCTGGGGAAGATGTGCGTCGGTGAACAATCGACGGTAGTCCGCCGGTGTGTACTCAACGCCGGTCGCCGCATCTTTTAGGACCACCTCACTGTGCCCGAACACCGCCGGGTCTGCCGAGCTCATGTAGCTGGCGGGCGAGCTCAGGAACATACGTGCGCTGCTGATCGCGTTGGCGCGTGTCTTCGGATAGCTGAAGTTCTCGATGTTCAGCCCCGTCAACATGATCGAGTAGACACTTCCCTGCCCGGGGAAGTTACCCGCGATCGGCATGAAGCCGTGGATGTATTTGTGTCGCCACGCGCGCGTGGTGTGGGTCAGCAGGTACTGCGCGTACAGCGGACCGTTGGAGTGTCCCACCAGCTCCACCGGCTGGTCGCCGTTGTCACGATACGTCTGTTCGATGAGCGCGACTGCGCGGGGCAGAAATCCACCGAGATCCGGTGTCAGTCTCGCGTCGTAACCGGCGACCCGGATGTTCTTGCCGGCGGTGTATCCAGTCGCCTCGAGTGCCTTGTACAGCGGGCCGTAGAATGGCGCGCTGGCGGTCTGGCCGTAGTCGATGATCTTCACCGACACGCCCTGCTGGTTCGAGAACCGCTTCGGCATCGGCAGGCTGGGGTTGGGGTCGTAGCGCAACGTTGTGAGCTCGTCGCGGCACACCTGGGAGAAGGTGCGACTTGGATGGGGGTTCGCGTACCAGTCCTGGAAGCTGCCCGATCGCGGGCACCCGGGGGCCGCCGTTTGGTTCCTGACGGTCACCTCGAGCTTGGTGAAGTGAAACGCCGGGAACAGCACCACGGGGGTCAGTGGCTTCTGCCCCCCGGACGCCGCGGCCGACGAGGCGATCAGCGTGGTGATGCCGGCGAGCGCGAGCAGGAGCCCCGCGAGTGGAGCGCGCTTTCGGCGTCTGGTCACCGGACCACGCCTGCTCCGCTCTGACGTCGCCGCGCCGGAGCCGGCGTGAGACTGGATCGATTGATTCGGTCTGACTGCGCCCACCTCCCTCTGCAGGCGATCCTATCCGACGTGCGCTGCCCGCGGTGGCGCGGTGCGTGGTCGGGGCGTCAGGCCCCGGGTGCCGCGTGGGGCTCGGCGGCTCACGCCGTCGGAACCCGCCCCGGGGGCGGCAGCGGCTACACGCCGTCGGGCGCGCCGGTCGCACCTATCTCAGGGGCGGCGGCGGCAACTGCCGCGGGCGCGCCGGCGCCCGCGCCCGGGGCGCCCCAGGGCCGGTTTGGCTCGCCCTCGAACCAATACTCTCCGGCGCGCAGCCGCTCGATCAGCGCGCGCGCCCAGCTCGCCTCGCCGTCGAGTCGCGCCTGCGTCAACCGGAAATGCTCAGCGACGGTGTCGGGCATCCCCTGACCATGCTGGATGCTCTCGATCGCGAACTCATTCGCGCGTGCGGACGCGGCGATCTGCTCGACGCGATGCTCGAGCGCGGCGATCACCTCCTCGCGTTTGAGCGCCCAGGCAAAGCTCCACGCCGCCATCAGGTCGGCGGGCTCGTGCGGTGAGACGTTCCACAGCGCGCCGCGGAGGACCAGGATGAACTCGGTCTCGCCGTCCCCCGTCAACCGGTAGGTGGTGCGGGCCGGCCGGCCGCCTTCGGCCTCGGTCCCGACCTCTTCGACGAAGCCCTCGCGCGCCAGCGATCGCAGCCCGTTGTAGACGGAGCCAGGGTTCAGGTGCGCCCACGCTTCGGCGTGCCAGCTGAGCAGCTCGCGGCGGACGAAGTAGCCGTGCACGGGCTGGAAGATGCGGACGGTTCCGAGGAGGAGCAGGCGTGTTGCCGACATCGCACCTGATCATAGTTGACAACTGTGATTATTCATGGTTGAGTATCGCCCATGTTCAAAGTTGACTACATGGTCGAGGCGCGCGGACTGGCCAAGCGATTTCCCTCCCGCGTGGGGGCTGTCGACGCCGTTCGCGGCGTCGACATCGATGTCGACGCCGGCGAGATCGTCGGTTTCCTCGGTCCCAACGGCGCCGGCAAGACGACCACGCTGCGTATGCTCACGACCCTGCTGACCCCGACCGCGGGCACCGCCGCGATCGCCGGGCACGATCTCCTGCGGGAGCCGGTCGCGGTGCGCAGGCGCATCGGCTACGTCCCGCAGCGAGGCAGCACCGCCCCGCAGGCGCTCGTCGGCGAAGAGCTGATCGACCAGGGGCGCCTCCACGGGCTGTCGCGGGCGACGGCCGAGGAGCGCGGCCGGGCGCTGATCTCACAACTCGACCTCGCGAGCACCTGGGACCGCCCATGCGGCACGCTCTCGGGTGGGCAGCGGCGCCGGCTCGACATCGGGCTCGGGCTGATCCATGAGCCCCCGCTGCTGTTCATGGACGAGCCCACGACCGGGCTCGATCCGCAGTCCCGCGCGAACCTGTGGCAGCACATCCGCGGGCTGCGCGACGAGCACGGGGTGACCGTGTTCCTGACCACCCACTACCTCGAGGAGGCCGATGCATTGTGCGATCGGATCCTCGTGATCGATCACGGCGAGATCGTCGCGGCCGGGACGCCCGCCGAGCTCAAGCGCGAGGTGTCGGGAGACCGCGTCGCGCTGGCGTTGAACGATCCGGCTCGGCTGGCGAATGCCCGTACCGTGCTCGAGCGCTTCGCGGGCGTCAAGGTCATGCGCGCCGACGGCGACCTGCTCGACTTCAGCTTGCCCGATGCGAGCACCGCGCTCCCGGTGCTACTCGCGGGACTCGCAAGCGCCGGCGTGGTGCTGAACGGGATCGAGGTTCGGCGGCCGACGCTGGACGACGTGTTCCTGTCCCTGACCGGTCGCGAACTCCGCGACCAGCCGATCGCGGCCTGAGGAGGCCGATCATGAGCTTTATGAACGAGACCTGGCTCGTGTTCGTCCGGGCGATGCGCTTGTCGCTGCGTAACAAGGTGTGGCTGATCATCGGCCTGATGCAGCCGCTGCTGTACCTGGCCCTGTTCGGTCCGCTGCTCAAGCGAATTGCGGGGATGCCGGGGTTCCCCCGCGGCGACTCGTGGCAGGTGTTCACGCCCGGGTTACTGGTCCAGCTGGGAATCTTCGGAGCCCTGTTCGTCGGATTCGGCCTGATCGCCGAGGTCCGCGAAGGCGTGATCGAGCGGATGCGGGTGACGCCGGCGTCGCGGATGGCGCTGCTCGCCGGCCGGGTGCTCCGGGACGCGGTCGTGCTGCTGGTGCAGTCGACCGTGCTGCTCGCCGCCGCGTACGCGTTCGGCCTGCGCGCGCCGATCGGCGATGTCGTGCTCGCCGTGCTGCTGGTGGCCGCCGTGGGGGCGGCGTTCGCGTCGGCCTCCTACGCGGTGGCGCTGCTCACCGGAACTGAAGAGGGGATGGCCTCGATCGCGAACAGCGTCGCGGTGCCGCTACTGCTGCTCTCGGGCATCCTGCTGCCGATGACCCTGGCTCCGGGGTGGCTGCGGACGGTCTCCAACGTCAACCCGATCAAGCACATCGTCGACGCGTTGCGGGCGCTCTTCCACGGGCACGTCATGAGCGGGACGGTCGGCGTCGGATTGCTCGTGGGCGCGGCGCTGATCGTGGCCGGGATGGCGTTCGGGACGCGCACGTTCCAGCGCGACTCGGCCTGATCCGCTGCCTCGCCCCGCGACGCCTCGTGGGTGGGAACGACCTGGGCGATCCGCAACCCGCGCGGGTCGGGTGGTCGACCTCGATCGAATCGCGGACCTCGACCGTCCGGCGGCAACGCGACGTCGACGGTGGCGGGCTTCTGGTCACCTGCGCTGCCGTTGTCGTCGCGGGATCGACGGATCCCGATTGTCGGTTCGAAAAGCGGACGGACTCGGACCGGACGACGGATCAGATCATCATCAGCATCAGCCGCAGCCGGTGTTGAACCCGCAGCTCGAGCACGTGTAGCAGCTGCCAGTGCGCTGCATCATCCCGCCGCACTGCTGGCAGGCCGGACCAAGGTCCAGGCCCTTGCGCATCGCCGGGATCACCGGCGGCGTGTCGGTCAGCGCCGATCCGGCCGGCAGCGCCGGCGGGACAGCGGGGCCGCTGTGGCCGTTGCCGTTTCCGGGCTTGCCCTGTTCGGACGCCGGCGCTGCGGCGTCGCCGTGGTGGGAGCTTGCCGCCTCCTGTGCAGCCTGCCTTGCCCGCACCGCCGGTGTGAGGATCCCGAGCTCCTCCTGGAGGTCGACGTCGAGGAACCGGGAGGCGAGCCAGCGCATGATGTAGTCGGGCATCGACTTAGCGAACGGAATCTCCGGGTTGGAGGTCATGCCCTCGGGCTCGAACCGCATGTAGCTGAACTTGCGCACCAGCGTCTCGAGCGGCACGCCCGTCTGCAGCGCGATCGAGATCGCCGTCGCGAACGAGTTCATCATCCCGCGCAGCGTCGACCCCTCCTTGCCGATATCGGTGAGGAAGATCTCGCCGACGGCCCCGTCGTCGTACATGCCGGCGGTGATGTACCCCTCGTGGCCGCCGATCGAGAACTTGTGGGTTATCGAACGGCGTTCGCGCGGCATCCGCCTCCGCACCGGGGCCTTGGCGAGCGCCTCGGCGACCGCCTTCTGGATCTCGGCGTCCTTCGCTGCCGGCGCGTCCTTCTGGGCCTCGGTCCGGAGCGCTTGGGCCGTCTTCGATCCGTCCCGGTAGATTGCGAGCGCCTTGATGCCGAGCCGCCATGCCTCGATGTAGGCGTCGGCGATGTCGTCCACCGTCGCGGTCTGGGGCATGTTCACCGTCTTCGACAGAGCGCCGCTGATGAACGGCTGGATGGCGCCCATCATCTTGAGGTGACCGATATGGGAGATCGCCCGCTCACCGACCGCCACGTCGAACACCTGCAGGTGCTCTTCGGACAGGTCGGGTGCGCCGACGATCGTCCCATGCTCGTTGATGTAGGCGACGATCTGCTCGATCTGCTCGTCGTTGTAGCCGAGCGTCTGGAGCGCGAGCGGCACTGTCTTGTTGACGATCGTCATCTGGCCGCCGCCCACAAGCTCCTTGAACTTGACCAGCGAGAAGTCGGGCTCGACGCCGGTCGTGTCGCAATCCAGCAGGAACGAGATCGTGCCTGTTGGAGCGAGCACCGTCGCCTGGGCGTTGCGATAACCGTTGCGCTCCCCGAGCGCAACGGCCCCTTCCCAGGTTCGCCGAGCCGCCGCCAGCAGCTCGGCGTCCGAGCAGGCCGAGCCTGGGATCGCGTAGGAGGCGTCGCGGTGCATCCGCATCACCGCGTTGTGGGCGTCGCGGTTTTCCGCATGGCGCTCGTACGGACCCATCGCCGCCGCGATCCTGGCCGAGCCGAGGTACGCACGACCGGTCAGCAGTGCGGTGATCGCCGCGGCCGTGCCCCGTCCGGCGTCGGAGTCGTAGGGCACGCCGTTCGCCATCAGGTACGCGCCCAGGTTGGTGTAGCCCATTCCGAGCTGCCGGAACGCGCGCGCGTTGGCGCCGATCTGCTCGGTCGGATAGCTAGACGGCGAGACGATGATCTCCTGCGCCAGGAACATCACATCGACCGTGTGCTCGAACGACTCGACGTCGAACGTCCCGTCCGCCCGGCGGAACTTCATCAGGTTCAGCGACGCGAGATTGCAGGCCGAGTCGTCGACGTGCAGGTATTCACTGCAGGGATTGGACGCGTTGATCCGGCCGGAGTTCGGGCAGGTGTGCCACTGGTTGATGGTCGTGTCGTACTGGACGCCCGGATCGGCGCAGCGCCAGGCCGCCTCAGCGATCTCCTGCATCAGCTGCCGCGCCGGGATCGGCTCTCCGATCGGCGTGCCGGTGACGCGACCGATCAGCTGCCAGTCCTCATCGTTCTCGACCGCCCGCATGAAGCGCTCGGTGACGCGCACCGAGTTGTTCGCGTTCTGGTACTGGATCGAGAAGAAGCCGTCGCCGTCGATCGACATGTCGAAGCCGGCATCGCGCAGGGCCGCGGCCTTGTCCTCCTCCTTGGCCTTGCACCAGATGAACTCCCGGATGTCGGGATGGTCGACGTCGAGCACGACCATCTTGGCGGCGCGGCGGGTCTTGCCGCCGGACTTGATCGTGCCCGCCCAGGCGTCGGCGCCGCGCATGAAGCTCACCGGCCCGGAGGCGGTGCCGCCCTTAGCCAGCGGCTCCATCGAGCCGCGGATCTTTGACAGGTTGATGCCCGAGCCCGACCCGCCGCGGAAGATCATCCCCTCCTTGGTGTTCCACTCGAGGATCGACTCCATCGTGTCCTCGACGCTCAGGATGAAGCAGTTGTGGACGGTTACGTTGTTGGTCAGGAACTCAGCAGACTCCGTTTGGATGTCGTAGACGTCCTGAACGCCCTGGGACTCGACCGCGACGATCTCTTCCTCACGGACATCCGGGCACCGCTTCCAGTTGCGCAGGGTCAGCGACCGCAGCAACTTCTCCGACTTCTCGCGGCTGGGGAAGCCCACCAGCTCGGCGAAGCGGCCAAGCTCGGAGCCGATGTTGATCGCGAGCTCGTGGAGATCGTGCCGATCAGGCCGAGGGTCGCGCCTGTGTAGGCGCCGCGAGTGGATCCCGAGGACCATGAGCAGCAACTGCAGGTCTTCGGTCCAACGCTCGCCGATGACCGCGATGGCGACGCGGGCGTTCTCGCGTCGGATCGAGACCTGGCCGTCGGCCTGGAACACGCTCTGGAGGTAGGCGCTGATCTCGTCATGCGAAGCCGTCCACAGGCGCTTCGGGACTCTGATCTCGACGCCCCGGGCGAGCAGGTCCCAGCGCTCCACGAAATCACGCAACGGCTCACCGTAGAGGCGGATGCGGCGCACGCGGATGTCCTGGCTGTCCGCTTCGCGGACCGTTCGATGCAGCCCCGGGAAGACGACGTCGAGATGGGCGCTTACCCACTCGTACTCGTCGTCGCTCGCGACCTCGAACTCAACGGTCAACGAGCGGTCGGTGCCGTGCTCGCACTGCCCGACGAAGCCGTCTGCTTGAAGCCAGCCGGCCAGCGCCGCCTCGGACACGGCGACGCCGTCGGCACCGACGGGCATCGGCTCGTCGGCAAGGTTGCCAGGTCCACCGACCGGCACAAGTGCAGGCGCAGCGACCTTTGCGCGGTGGGGGTGCAGATGCAGCCTCATCCCGGGCTCGAGCTGGTCGACTCGGAGCCACCTAGGCTGCCCACCCCGCTCATGGACGGCCCTTACCACGTGGTCAGGAGTCGCCTCGATGAAGCTTCCGTTGCGCAACCGGACCCGCCGGACCTCCTTGCGTCCGTTCGCCTTGACGGCGAGGACCCGAGTCGTTCCGATCGAGTCATAGACCTCGCGACCGACGTGGCTACCTTCGACGATCTCGCCTATCGGAACCATTCCCTCGGGAGTCGAGACGAGCGCGTGATATGGAAGGCACGCCGAGCACTGCGGGCTCTCCTCGAAGCCGACGTTGAACCACACCGGCGAGTTGAACGCCGCCATCTGATGGAGCAGGATGTGGATCAGCTCGGATTCGAACGTCTCGGCGTCGTCCTCGGTGGCGAAATAGCCTCGGTCGCGTCCCCAGTCGGCGATCGTGCCCGCCACGCGCCCGATCATCTGCTGGACCGAGTGCTCGCGGGTGGGCGAGTCGAGCTGGCCGCGGAAGTACTTCTGGGCGACGATGTTGGTGGCGTTCTGCGACCACGACTTCGGGAACTCGACGTCCCGCTGCTCGAAGGAGACCTTGTCCCCATGGCCGATCCGGGCGTCCCTCAGCTCCCACTCGACCGAGTCGAACGGGTGTTCGCCGGGCGTGGTGAAGAAACGCCTGACGGCGAGGCCCTCGCCCGTCCGTACCTCGGATTCGAGTTGGGTCTGGGGGATCTGCTCCATGGCGTACTGCTCCTCTCGTTTTCCGCGAATTTCCCCTGCTCTTGAACGGCTTTTGTTCAGCCGAGCGGGCAGTGAATGAAAGCGGAGGCCCCGGACGGAAAAACCTGGTCGCTGAGTTCTCTCCGGAGTCTCAATTCTACTAGGTCGAGGGTCGGTTCCCGGGCCGGCGAGGGACGCGCCACGTGGTCTGAAAGCCGTGTGTCCGGCAGCGGTGTCCACTCCCGTCTGGTTACATCCGGCCGCACATGAGATCGGTCGACCGACGGCTCAGACGGCCCCGATGAAGCTGCTGGTCACGGGCGGCGCGGGCTACATCGGCTCGATCGTCGCCACGCAGCTGCTCGCCGCCGGCCACGAGGTGACGGTGCTCGACAACCTCACGCAGGGCCACCGCGCCGCCGTCCCGCAGAACGCGACCCTGGTGGTCGCGGACCTGCTCGACCGAAAGGCGGTCGACGCCGCGCTCGACGGCGGATTCGACGGAGCGATGCATTTCGCCGCGCTGGCGCTCGTGTCGGAGTCGGTCAGCCACCCCGGGCGCTACTACCGCACGAACGTGGGGGGGACCCTGAACCTGCTCGAGGGGATGGCCGCCGCCGGCGTTCCGCGTCTGGTGTTCTCCTCGACCTGCGCGGTCTACGGGCAGCCGGACGAGGTCCCGATCGCCGAGACCACCGTCCCCATGCCCGTCAACGCATACGGCGCCTCGAAGCTCGCCGTCGACCTGATGATCCGCGATTTCTGCACGGCCAAGGGGCTGGGGGCGGTCAGCCTGCGGTACTTCAACGTCGCCGGCGCAAGCGGCGGTCTCGGCGAGGATCACCACCCCGAAACGCACCTGATCCCCAACATTCTGCGCGTCGCGCTCGGCTCCGCTCCGGCCGTCGACGTCTACGGCACCGATTACGCGACGCCCGACGGCACCGCAGTCCGCGACTACATCCACGTCGAGGACCTGGCCGCGGCACATCTGCTCGCGCTCGAGGGCGTGCACGAATCCGAACACCGCGTGTTCAACCTCGGCAACGGCAACGGTTTCTCGGTCCGCGAAGTGATCGCCGCGGCCCAGGCCGTGACCGGCCGGGAGATCCGCGCGAACGAGGCGCCCCGCCGTCCCGGGGACCCACCGATGCTCGTCGCCGCCAGCGAGCGGATCCGGGTGGAGCTCGGCTGGGAGCCGCAGAAGCCCGGGCTCGAGGAGATGGTCGGCGACGCCTGGGCGTTCGCGCAGGCGAACCCCGACGGCTATGCGCACTAAAAGGCGCCGCCGTCAGGCGCCGCCAACCCTCCGGGCGCAGCGGCGCTCAGAGCAGGTCGGCGAGCTGTTCGAGCGCGCCGGCGAGCACCTCGCCGGCCGGCCGGGTCGCATCGATCTTCCGGATCCGGCCCGGGTCCTCGGCGGCGAGTTGGAGGTACGCCGCGGCCGTGCGGTTGAAGAACTCGTTGTGCTCGCGCTCGAGGCGATCGGGCGCTTCGGCGCGCGATCGAGACCGGCTCCGGCCAAGGTCGGCGTCGATCAACAGCAGCAGCGTGCGATCCGGCCGCGCCGTGCGGATCGCGAAATCGTTGATCGTCCGAACCGCATCGATCCCGAGCTCCCGGCCGCCTCCCTGGTAGGCCAGCGAGGAGTCGATGAAGCGGTCGAGCAGGACCCACTTTCCCGCGCGCAGGAGCGGCTCAAGCGCCTCCTCGACGAGCTGCGCCCGAGCCGCCGCATACAGGAGCGCCTCGGTGCGCGGGGTCACGTGCAGCTCGGGGTCGATGACCACCTCGCGAATCCGCTCGGCCGCGGACACGCCGCCGGGCTCGCGCAGGAGCAGCACATCCAGTCCGCGGGCCTTGAGCGCGTCGAGCAGCGCTGCGGCGAGCGTCGTCTTGCCCGCCCCGTCGATGCCTTCGATCGTGATCAGCCGGCCGCGCTCGGTATGCATCGACCGCGACCCTACCGGGCACTACGATCGAGGGATGCTCGCAGAGCTAGAACGCCAACCTCACGCGCGGTCCGTGCTCGCGCCGGCGCTCGAGCCCGGTGGCCACGCCTCACACGCATATCTGTTCTACGGGCCTGGCGGCGCCGGCAAGCGGGCGGCCGCCCGAGCGATGGCGGCGGAGCTGCTGGCCGCCGGGTCACCGGATCCCGCGAGCGCGCGCGCGCGGGTCGCGTCCGGAGCGCATCCGGACCTGACCTGGGTGACGCCGAGCGGCGCGCACGAGATCCTCGTGGGTGACATCGACGGTCCGGTCGTCTCGGCGGCGAGCAAGACGCCGTTCGAGGCGCGCTGCCGTGTGTTCGTGATCGAGCGCGTCGATGAGCTCGGCGACGAGGCCGCCAACCGGATGCTGAAAACGCTCGAGGAGCCGCCGGCGTTCGTGCACCTCATCCTGCTGTCGGATCGGCTGGCCGAGGTGCTGCCCACGATCCGCTCCCGGTGCCAGCTGGTCCGGTTCGACGCGCCGACGGTGCAGGAGACGGCGGCGGCGCTTGAGGCGCTCGGCGAGCAGAAGGACGCCGCGCTCGCGTGTGCGCACCTGGCGCTCGGGGACGGCGAACGGGCGCGCGAGCTGACCGGCGCCGAGGGACGGGCGCTGCGCGCGTCCGCCGAACGGTTCGCGCGGGCGGCGATATCGGGCGAGATGGCCCGGACCGCGCCGTGGTCCGGCGTGCTCGCAGCGGTCCGCTCGCGCGGGGAGGCGGTCCGGGCCGAGTTGGAGGCGCGTGCGCTCGAGGAGCTCGAGCTGTACCCGAGCAAGGAGCGCAAGCGCATCAAGACCGAGTGGGAGGATCGAATCAGGCGCGCTCGGCGGCGAGTCGAGACCGCGGCCCTCGATCTCGCCCTCCAGGTGGCGGCGCTCTGGTATGCCGACCTCGCGTGCCTTGCGTGGGGAGCGCCTGACCTGGTAAGGAACGTCGACCGGTTGACGGAGCTCGAGGCCGACTCGGGCGTTGACCCGCAGCGCTTGCGCATCGCCGTCGAAGCCGTGGAAGACACCAGGTTGCGTTTTCAGCTAAACGTATCGGAGGAGCTTGCATGCGAATCGCTCGCGTATCGCTTGGAGCGGCTGCTCGCGGCATGACGTTGCGGGACGACCCGGCGCGACCCGTCGGGTCCGACGAGCGGGTAGACGGTCAACCCGGGGGCCGCGTCTACCTGCGCGCGCCGGCGCACGCGGACAGAGCCGAGTTCGTAAGCCTGATGCGCGCCAGCCGGGCGTTCCACCGGCCATGGGCGACGGCGCCGACCGACGACGAGGCCTTCGACGCATATCTCGTGGACGCGCGCCGTGCGGACTTCGAGGCGATGCTGGTCTGCCGGCGCGAGGACCGCGCGATCCTCGGGTTCTTCAACCTGTCCCACATCACCCGGGGCTCGCTCCAGAGCGCCTACCTCGGTTACGCCGCCGCCAGCAAGTTCGCCAACCAGGGCTACATGCGCGAGGGGCTCGAGCTCGTCGTGCGCGAAGCGTTCCAGACGCTCCGCCTGCATCGAATCGAAGCCAACATTCAGCCCGGCAATCACGCTTCGATCGCGCTGGCGCGAGGCGCCGGCTTCGCCCGTGAGGGCTTCTCGCCACGGTACCTCAAGATCGGCGGCCGCTGGCGCGACCACGAGCGGTGGGCGATCCTGGCCGAGGACTGGCGGGCGCGCCAAGGGCGCCTCACGGTACCGACCGAGCGCTGAGCCCCAAGCGGTCGGGAGCGGGCGATTCTCACCCTGGGTCGGGTGGCGCGAGCGCGGTTAGACTGACCGCACATCGCCGACGTAGCTCAGCTGGTAGAGCACTTCACTCGTAATGAAGGGGTCCCCGGTTCGAGTCCGGGCGTCGGCTCTGGGAAAGCCCCGTAAATCGGGGCTTTTTCGTTCGAAGGAGCCTGTGTCTTCCGCCTGCGGCCCGCCGATGGAAGCGATTTGGAAGCCTCAAGAAAAACGCCCCCGCCCCTGAGTGAGGAGCGGAGGCGTTGGTCGACCTGCCGACCGTCTTAGGCTTGCGGCTGCGGCGTGAGGTCATCCGCCTGATCCAGCAGGGCCACGCGGAGCGCTCCGGCGTATTCCGCGGTCATCCTTGAGCGCCGCATGTGCCGGCGGCGGGCGTCTGCGATCTCGTGGATGTAGACGACGCGGGTGACGGTGGCGTCGCGGTGTCCGAGCAGGAAAGCGACCTCGTCGACGCTTTCGCCGGCGAGCAGGACACGGGACGCGACCGTGTGCCGGAACGAGTGCATGGATGGGACGACACCGGCGGGGACCCCGCCGTTCTCCTGGAGGACGGGGAAGGTCGGCTGCCCATGCTCATCCGTTGCCCGCTGTTGTGCTTTGCGCAGCGCTCGGGCGACATTCCGCTCGGAGAGCGCGCGACCCGTACAGGTCGCGAAGACGAACGCCTCCGGTGTGACGTCGCGTGAAGCGACCTTGTGCCGTGCGAGAACGAGAGCGAGCTCTCGTGGAATAGGCACGGTGCGCGCGGAGCCGTCGGTCTTGGTCGGCCGACGGGTGCCCTTCCGGTCAACCTGCCACGCGAACGTGATCTCGGCGTCATCAAGATCCTCAAGCCGGACGTCCGCCCAGGTGAGTCCGCAAAGCTCGGAGACGCGGGCACCGGTCAGCGCGGCGACCGTGAACAGGGTGCGGTACGGCTCAGTAGTGGCGGCGAGCGTCTGCTCGATCTGCTCGGGCGTGAAGATCGGCCGGCGTGTGGCCTGCGAGACCTTGGCTCGCTCCGAGGACAGCATCAGAGTGATCGGATTCATGCCCGCGAAGCCCAGCCGGCGCGCAGCGAACTTGTAGATCCGGCCCACCGCGCCAAGTACGGCGGCGATCGTCGCCTCGCTCTTGCCCCGCTGCCGCAGGTCGCGGACCAGGGCCGCCAGGTCGTCGGCAGTGATGCTGTCGAGCCTTCGGTTTCCGTACAGCCGAAGGACGTGCTGCTCGACCGCGCTGCGGTAGCCGGCCTGCGTTGTCGCGCGCAGGTCCTGCACTGGCCCGGCCAACCACAGCTCCGCGGCTTCTCCGAACCGCAGCCGAGAGTCCGGCGCCACCGTCTCGCCCCGGCCCCGACGAGCGAGCAGCTCGTCCCGGAGCTTCCGGGCGGCCATGATCCCCCCTCGACGGTCCGCCATCGTTGGATGCCCGAGGCATCCTTGAACCCGATCTCGAGGACGCCAGATGGGCGCCGGTAGATGTTCCGCTCCACCCTGACGCGGCGCGGCTCGTTGCTGCTCGCGCTCATGAGACGGCCCTCAGCAAGGTCGCGGCGCGCACGGGCCGAGCCGAGCGGCGCCACTCGTCGAGCTCATCGCGGCGGAAGTACAGCTTGCACCCAGGTCCGTCCTGGTAAGTAGGGATCGCTCGCTGAGCGGCCAGCTTGCGGAGCGTGTCTCGATGGACGCCGAGGTATTCCGCCGCGCTGCGAGCATCCAGCCACGCGCTGGCGTGGTCGCTGCTGTGACCCGCGGTGCGCTCAATCAGGCGATCGACGACCAGGTCGGCGAGACGGCCCAAGATCTGATCCATCAGAGCACGCTCCGAGTCGCCAGCCGTGGCCGCTGCAAAGGCTGACGTCCGGTCGAGGATGGGGAGCTCGTTGCCCACGGGCAGCCGCTCGGAAGTGGCGTACGCTTGCATCGTCGGGACCTCCTTGTAGGTCTCGGCCAGGCCCCGGGGTGCTCCAACACCGCCGGGGCTGCTTTATTGATTACGTGCGTAAGATATCGGGCGAGTCGGACGGAAAGCTTCCGTTCGTACGGTTCTGCCGCTGCCCGATGTAACGTCCTGATATGGGACGGAGAGTCGACGTCGACGAGCTGATCGACACGCAGACCGTGGCCAAGATCCTCGGCCTCGCGCACCGCAACACGGTGAGCGAGTACCAGGCGCGATACGAAGACATGCCCCGTCCCGTAGTCGACCTAAGCGGCGGGCGGCTCAAGCTCTGGCTGCGTCCAGAGGTGGAGCGCTGGGCTGCCCATCATGAGCATCGGTCTGCTGGTCGGGGGCGTCCTCGGCTCTCAGCCGCTAGGCCTTGATGCCCCCGGCGCGGCCGGCGCCGTCGTCTCAAGGTGTGGGTATTGAGCAAGCGAGCCCAGCCCGACCCGCCGGTTATCTGGCCGTGTTTATCGACGGCAAGGATGCCGTCGATAAACACGGGCGTCGCGTCGCGCCGATCACCAACGAGGTCGGCACCACGACCGTGCGCGACGCGAATAAATCCTGACCGGACGAGGGTCGCGACCGGCACACGGCGAGCTGGCCTATGGCAGGCAAGACGGCTCCGACTCAGTGCCCTCGTCCCCTACGGGTCCAAATCCGGACGCTCCGCCAACGCAGCCCCATCCGGAACCCAGGACGCGGCCGCGTCGACGACGGGCCACGGGACACTCCTCCTGAAAAGGCCGGAGCGGCTTCGAGAGCGAGCGGTCGGCGAGTGCAGCCGGAGGTGTGTGGCCTCCGGAGGTGTCGCCGTCCATACCGGTGGAATGACCTGAACATGGCTCCGCACAGGCTCCTCGCATTATCCTGACGCTATGGGCGAATCGGTGGATGGAGAGGGCAACGGATCTGGGCTGACTCGCGAGCAGCGGGAGCGCTTCGATAACGCCTACGCCATTTGGCAAAGGGGGGAGCTCGCGTCGGTGGCTCACATCGGAGCAGCGAACTTTCGAGCATTCCGCGACCTAAGCTTGTCGCCCGGCCGTCTAACCGCGCTTGTGGGGCCGAACGCAGCCGGGAAGAGCAGCATCATCGATCTCTTCCGGTTCGTCTCGGACGCTCTTAATCTCAGTCTCTACACAGCTCTTGAACGTCGAGGGGGATTGAGAGCCGTTCGGCACACTGCTCCGGGGGGGCGGCCACGCAACGTGAAAGTTGAGATTGCCCTTGAGTTCGGAGATGGCTTCGGCGGAGTGTATGCCTTCCGCACGGATGCGAAAGCAGGTGGGACATACAGTGTTGGAGAGGAGATTGCCCGCACGTGGAAGGACGACTACATAATCGACGAGTTTGTCGTACGTGGTGGGCGCGTCATAAACCCGGGCGATGACTTTTTCCGGCCTAGGCCTACCGCTCCGCATGACCCGACTGCTCTGGGCCTTCCGATTTACGGCAGTTCGCCCGGACTGTTTCCGATACTCGACGCGCTTCGTGAGCTTCGGGCTTACTCGATAGTTCCCGATCGGCTGCGTGAGCTGCAGGATCCCGACGAAGGTGCCAGGCTTCTTTTCGACGGGAGGAACGCCGCAAGTGTTCTCAGGCATTTGTCTGACGATGGCCGACAAGAACTTGAGGAGATGCTCGCGCATGTCGTCCCAGGCATCGTAGGAGTACGGACGGTCCAGCGAGGAAATAAGTTGACGCTTGAGTTCACCCAGCACACGGAGCGCGGCGATAACCATTTCGAGGCCCTCCAGATGTCAGATGGCACGCTACGTTTGCTCGGTCTCCTCTTGGCGCTGTATCAGTCAGCAACTCCGCGATTCATGGCCGTCGAGGAGCCCGAGGCGACCATCCATGTCGCAGCGCTTCAAGCCCTGATGGAGGTCTTCCAGGCACGGACGCCCTACACCCAGGTCCTGCTGACGACGCATAGCGCGGAAATCCTCGACTCGGTTCCCATTGATGATGTTTACCTCGTCGAGGCGCAGGATGGCTTTTCACGCCTCGGCCCTGTGTCTGAGGAATCCATGGCTGTCGTTCAGAGAGCGCTGTTCTCCCCAGGAGAGCTGCTCAGAAGCGGAGAGCTGCGAGGTCGGCTGTAGGCCGTGCCGACCATCGAGGTCATAGTTGAAGGCGACGGCGATCGCGACGCGATTCCTATCCTAATGCGGACCCGTCTTGCCGCTCTCGAGATCTTTGACGTAGATATCGGCAGACCGATCAACGCGAAGGGTCGCGGGAACTTACTTCGGGAAGGTCAGCTTGAACGGTGGTTGCAGTTGGCGGCACTGCGGGATGACGTTTGCGGCATCCTCGTCGTGTGCGATACCGAGGGGGATCCAGCCTGTGACCTGGGTCCAGCTCTCGCCAGGCGGGGGGCCGCAGCGGTGCCCCCCGTCCTAGTTCGACTGACACTCGCAGTCAGACAATTCGAGAATTGGATTGTCGCCTCAGGGGAGTCAACCAACGAGGAGGCTCAAGACGAGAACCAAGATTTCGAAGCCCTTCCAGCCACTGAGATCATCCGTCGCTGGAGAGCCCCTCGGAGCTACGTGAAGCCAATTCATCAACCCCGTTACGCGGCCCGAATCGATCATGTGATAGCCGCTCGAAGGTGCAGGTCTTTCGCGCGGCTTCTCCGCTGTATAGACGAGCTTGCACGCGAGTGTTCGTCGGCGGCCGACGGGGATGAGGCGTAGGGGAGGACGGCACTGAGTCGGAGCCGTCTTGCCTGCCATAGGCCAGCTCGCCGTGAGTCCGAGCCTGCACGTGTATGAGGATGCCGGCCGGGGTTGGTACTGCTTTGGCTGCGGTCGCGGCGGATCGATCTATGACCTGGCTTCGCTTCTGTGGAATCGTGGGACGCGCGGGGACGAGTTCGTGGCGCTGCGCCGCGAGATCGAGGTTCAGATGGCGCGGTGTCGCTGAAGCCGGCGCCATGCTCGTTTTGAGCCACCGGGGGGTGATTCGCCGGTGCGGCCGTCTCTATGTGGCGTGTGGCTTCAGCCGATCACCTACCGCGGGCGGATCGCCGCGTGCGCGAGCGCGACTCGCATGGGTGAGGACCCGATGATGGGCGGGGCGCCGACGATCGGTGAGCCGGGTATGGGCGAGGACCCGATGATGGGCGGGGCGCCGACGATGGGTGAGCCGGCTATGGGCGAGGCGCCGAGGATGAGTGAGCCGGCCATGCACGAGACCCCGACGCTGCCCGAGGCCCCCGAGTCCCAACACGAGTCGCTCCTCGAGCGGGTTTAGCATCTGATTCACCGAGACCGCAAGGAGTGACCAGCGAAGGCGTGAAGGGCTGCTCAGTCCCGGCTGCCGCGACCGGTGGTAGGCGCGGGCGATCGACTTCGTTTTCCGAGACCGCGGCATTACCGCCGTGGGACACGGAGGGCCTCAGCAGGAACCGCCGAGCTGTGCCTTTGTTTCATACACAACCATTTGGTGCGCTCCCGTGCGTCTGATGCTCGACAGCGGTCCCTCGTGGCGCAGTGTGCGCCGCCTGCGGGTTCGGATGATGGAGATTGGCGGCAGAGCCAAGGCTGGCAACCGGTTTTGGTGCCGGACAGGGCGACGTCGACGGTGGTGATCGTCGTCGTGGGTGGTCCGTCTCAGCAAATCCGACCGCGATCACCGGCGCGGTGTGTGTCTCATCCGCTCCGCGATTCCTCAGGCTGGCAGTGAAGTGAACCTTGAATCTTCCGGTGGCCCATGGCTTCGGTCGTCTGGCTTGCGTTTCGGCGGTGATCTGACTTCAGAGCTCGTCTTACGGCAGATCGATGGCCAGCGATTGGCACAGCGCCCTCACGGGTCCCGGCACCAGCAAGACGTTCGGTAAGAACCGCTTACTCCCGGTCCACCTACGTCTCACTTACGCGTGAGCTTTCCAAGAATCAACGACCAGAAGGTAGAAGGAGAAGTGGCTGTCATGCGCAGATTATTGGCGTCACAGATCATACGCAGACGCGTGATCTTAACGGTGATCGGCTTGCTAGCATTGAGCGTCGCGGCCGTCCAGCTCGGCGGGTCGGCGGCAGCCGCACAGAAGCATCACCGCAGGCACAAACAGCGGGACACGCAGAACTTGGGCTCGGCTAGCGGGCTTGGCCAGTTGGGCGGCTTCTTGCCGAGCGACAAGCTCACCTTGGAGAGCGCGATCGACGTCAACCTCAGCAACGAGACGGTCCGCCTCCCGATTTATCCTGGCACCGCGCCGGTACCCGGCGACCCAAGTAAGACCGAGACGGTCTGGTACATCCTGGAGGATTCATCGAACCAGGGAGCGGAAGACGACCTCGGAGTGAATTACGCACCAAAGCTGGCGAATATCGGGATTGGCTGCCCAGCGTGTGTGCAGACGGTCACAGAGGACAACCCATCCCCTGAGGCCAATCCGTTCGGGCCGGCAGTGATTCACTTCCAGGGGGCTCCGGACTTCAGCCCGACGCGGATCGCCGTCCCGGGACCGACCGGGTTCCCGCTGGCCAAGTTCCAGCCCGGCGCGGTGGCCGGGCCTGGCTACAGTCCGTTCATCCGGATCGCCGGGTCGGACACCGTGTACAACGCACCGATCGTCGCTGCGGGGAACGGCCCTTACGACGTTGTGCACCACACGAACGTCCCGGACCGCGTTGTTGGGATTCACATCGCCGCGGAGCCGTCGCCTCCGGGACGGTTCAACGAGTCGTGGGTGGACATGCTGTTCGTCAAGGGCTTTGACGCTGGACAGCCGATCGTCTACCTGAGCACCGACGCCGGGCAGCCACTCACGGCGGTGCTCGAGCGCTCGACGTACGTGCCCGCCCTCAACGACGCCTCCTACAACGGCGGCGATGACTTCCTGGGCTCGGCGCGGGAGCGGCTGTTCGGGTTCATCAACGGCCAGACCGGCGCGAACAACCCGAGCGCGCAGGGGTTCCAGCACCTCGCCTTCGACGGTTACGTCGGGGACGACGCCTCGCTCGATGACACGGCGATGATCAACGCGCTCAGGCACGGCGGTGATTTGCTGAACGTGTTCGGGGACTTTCCGACACTGTCAGATCCGCGGCACGCGGACGCCTACAGTCCCCTCTGGGACGCTCAGCTCGGCCTCTGGACCCAGAAGGCGGTCCAGGAAGGTCTGAACACACGCCAGGTCGATGAAAACGTCGTGCTCAACCTGGCGGCCGATCGGCCCGACCTGCTGACGGGCGTTAACCCGGCCACAGGCCAGCCTCAGCCGTACGGTTCGGTGGGCGTCGACATCAATTGTGCCGTGATCGGCTACACCGCCACGGCACCGACCCAGAACCTGGAGCCGAACGCGCCTGGCTCGCAGTTCCCACCCCGCTAGCCCACCCGCACTTCCGGGCTGGCCGATGGCCTGATAGGCGTCGGCCAGCGCCGGGGTGACCATTGCGCTGGGATCGGCCACCGGCACGAGCCGTTCTTCTCGTGTCGTGCCGGTGGACGCTGGTTCGGTCGGCGCTGGCGGAGCTGGACCGGCCGAAACCGGCAGGCTGGTCGCCCCAGCCCGCCGCCGCCTCGCAATACGCCCACGTCGACGAGATTCGAACTATGCCAGCCTAGGCCCACAACTTCACGAGATGGGGAGCGTCAGTTGCGGCCGGACTCGATCGGCAGCTTCACGTCGATCGCGGTACCGCGATTCGCGCTGCTATCTATGTGGATCGTGCCGCCGATGGCCTCGACTCGGTCGACCAGGCCGGTGAGCCCGGAGCCGCCAGCCGCCTCCGCGCCGCCCCGTCCGTCGTCTCTGACGCTCAGCTCGAGCCAGCCCTCTCGTCGCCTGGCGATGACCTCGGCCCGTGAGGCGTGGGCATGCTTGGCGGTGTTGGTGAGCGCCTCCGAGGTCACGTAGTAGACGGCCACCTCGACGGGCTCCGCGAAGCGTTCGTCG
>Ga0335078_10003539_pt1 | contig 23240 bp, 23 predicted proteins | sample Lox_Sample_32_FD_206711 | JGI IMG/M metagenome (GOLD analysis project Ga0335078, IMG submission 206711) | Soil microbial communities from Loxahatchee National Wildlife Refuge, Florida, United States - Lox_Sample_3.2 | ecosystem: Environmental > Terrestrial > Soil > Wetlands | place: USA... | reverse complement strand
CGCCACTCCTTGGCGCATGGAGGCGGCCAAGGGCTGAGGCACGTAGTAGCCGGTGGTGGTGCCGTCGGTTCCCCGGAAACTCACATAGAGGTGAGGGCCGTGCTTGTGGCCCTGATGGCAGCGGCAGTCGGCGCGTCCACAAGTGCGATAGGTCTCCGACAGGGAGCCGAAGAGGGCGCGCCGAGCCAAGGGGGAAATCCGGCGGAGGAGGGCTTCTCGGGTTTTTCGGACTTTCGTAATCGACATAATCGATTATGAGAGTAGCACGGCGCAAGATCCGTGTCAAGCCCCAAAATGAAGCGTTCGGACAAAATCCGCCGGATGCTCTATGCCAAAACACTGGTAGAGATCAGTCATTTTTGCACCGGAAAGTAGCTAGGCGATAGATAACTACTGAAAAAGTCGCGGCTTTGCGCGATTCACGCCTTCGCGGGCCCCGGCCAGTACATGTCCACCGGTCCTTTCTCGCCCGTCAATTCCCCTTTCTCCGCGTCCCAGTAGACGCGCTGCTTCTCGTGGTACGAGATGTTGGCCATGTGGCAGGCCACCGCGGTGCCGCACCCGAAATCCACGTTCTCAATCGGCTGCCGACGGCTCTTGATGGCCTGTAAGAAATTGAGGAGATGGTCCTCGGTGCCTTCCGCCGTCTGCCGGAAGGTTTGCCGTTGTCGGTGGGGCTGCTTGTCGTAAGTGCCGATATCGGCCGTCGGATCGTTCTTGTGGGCTGCCTCAAAGACATCGCGGGTATCCTTCGGCCAGCTGTCCAGCGGATAGCCGTAGGACCACTCCTCGTCGTACGGCATCAGCGTGGCCGATTCTTCGGTGAGCTCCACGGTGCCCTTGTCGCCCATGAAGCGGACGATCTCGCCACCCTCGAAGTTGGAAACCAGGTTGGCCATCACCACCACCTGGAACTTCCCGTAATCGTAAAAGGTGTTGTGGATGTCGGGCACGTCGCGGTCGCCCGTCCACTTGTAGATGCCGCCGTTGGCCACGCCGCTGAGCGGATACTGGATGTTCATCAAGTAGTGAACACGTGAGAGCAGGTGGACGTACTCGTCGCCGGCGATGCCGGTGCCATAATCCCACCAGTTGCGGAACTGGAAGAAACGCGCGGCATCAAAGGGACGCTGCGGCGCGTTGCCCAGGTAGCGGTCCCAGTCGATCGTCTGGGGCGAGGCGTCGGGCGGCACCGGATACTTCCACGCGCCCACCGCGTCTGGCCGGTAGATTTCGCACTGCACCATGAAGACGTTACCGATGGCGCCGCTATCCACCCACTCCTTGCCCTTGTGGGTGGACTGCATGCTGAGGCTCTGGCTGCCCACCTGCACCAAGCGGCCGGTTTCCTTGGAGACCTTCACCATCTCCAGCGCTTCGGGGATGGTGTGCGTCATCGGCTTCTCGCAGTAGACGTCCTTGCCGGCGCGCATGGCAGCGATGGCGATGGGCTGATGCCAGTGGTCGGAGGTGGCGATCAAGACCGCATCGATGTCCTTGCGGTCGAGCACCGCCCGGTAGTCGCGCGTCACCGGCGTATTGGGCTGGAATTCCCGGGCCCGGCGGAAGTGGCCGTCGTAAAGGTCGCAGACCATGGCCACCTTGCCGCCAACGGCCAGGATCGAGCGCATGTTTTCGAGGCCGCGGATTCCCGCCCCGATCACTCCCATGGTGATGGTCTCGTTGGGAGAGCTCATCGGGCGGGCCGGCCGCCCGGCCAGCGTGACCCCTGCCGCCGTGGCGCCCGCCACGGTGCGCTCAATGAATTGTCGCCGCGAGATTGGATTGCTGGACATAGAAATGGATTCTCCTTTCGTCGCTTCTTAACCCTGCATCTTAACACGCAGGGGAGGGATACCGCAGGTCATTCGGAAGAAGCCGAAAGTCAAAAGTCGAAGAAGAGGCCCTCTTCACTTTCGACCTTCAACTTTCGACTCTCGACTGTGCTTAGAGATCTCGCTGGCCGAATCGATGCATGGCCAACCCCAAGGAGGCGAGGAGGTAGACCGCCGCATACACCACCATGGCCCGGCTGGGTACGGAAACATTGGTGAAGGGCGACATCGCCAAGGCACCCAGCAGCGGCGACTGCATCTCGGAGACAGCGCGACGCCAAAGCGCCTCACTGGGCATAATCAAGCTGGCCACGATCCCTACCGTCACGGCGCGGGGGCTATGGGCGAGGGCGCCGAATTGTTCGATCCAACCGCCGATGAAGGCGATGCCATGCAGCCCGAGCACCACCACGCCGTTGGTCAGCGTCGAAAGCGAAGTGCCGCAGAGAAGCGTAACGCTCAGCAGCAGCGCACTCTCCAGCCAGATCAGCAACATTCCGCGCGCCAGGTGATGAGCATCCGCGCCGCTGATGAAGCGCGCCACGGCGGCCGTCCCGCCCACCATGAGGACGATGTAAGCCGCCAGCATGGCGATGAACCCCAGCCATTTCCCCAGCAGCAACTGCCAACGGCGTATGGGCTTGGTGGCTACCGCGTGGATGGTGCCGGAAGCGATCTCGCCCGAGAGCGTGTCGACCGAAGTGAGTACCGCCATCACCACCGTCAACAGGTCCACGGCATAGAGCCCCGCCACCAGCATTGCATTCCGCGCTCCCACGCGCACGGCCAGGGGGATGTCGCGAGAGGCGAAATCCTTGCCTTGAAAATGCAACCCGGTGGCGAAGAGAGCCAGAAAGGCAAAGCCGGCGGCCAGGGCCATCCACAGCACCCGCTTGCGGGCGGCCTCGCGGAACGTGACGCCGGCCATGATCCACACGCCCATCAGAGGCCCCCATCCTCACCCACGATCTGGAGAAACAGTTCTTCGAGCGAGAGCCGCTGGGGGGTGACCTCGTACACGTCGACTCGCTGCCCCACAAGGTACCGAATGATCTCCGGCACCACGGTGCTGCTCGCCACTTCCAGCGTCACCCGGTCGCCTTGGACCCGGGATGAGGAACTCCATTGGGCTAGCCCGCTCACCGCCGGCGCCGAGAGGCTCCCCACCCGCAGCGCCACGGTGGTGGCGTCCTCGAGCCCGCCGCGCAGTTCGCGCGTCTCCAGCACCTCGCCGTGCTTGATAAAGGCCACGCGGTCGCACGTAATCTCCACCTCGCCCAGCAGGTGCGAGTTGAGGAACACGGTGGTGCCGCGACCACGCTGGTCCCTGATGATGTCGCGCACCAGCCTGCGGCCCACGGGGTCGAGGCCGGAGGTGGGCTCATCGAGGAAGATCAGCTCGGGATCGTTCAGCAGCGCCTGGGCCAGGCCGATGCGTTGCAGCATGCCCTTGGAGAAGTCGCGCAGGCGCTTGTCGCGGTGGGGCGTGAGGCCGACGAGATCGAGCAGGGCGGGTACACGGTCCCGCAGGCGCGCTCGCGACATGCCGTAGAGGCGCCCGTGCAGCCGCAGCAATTCTTCAGCGCTGAGCCAGTCGTAGAAACGGAAGTGCTCGGGCAGAAAACCCATCCGGCGGCGGGCGTTGACCTCTCCGGCCGGCGCGCCCAGCGCCGTCGCCGCGCCGCCCGTAGGCGACACGAGACCGAGGAGCATCTTGACGGAAGTGCTCTTGCCCGCCCCGTTGGGCCCCAGGAATCCGAAGACCTCACCCCGGGATACTTCCAGGGTGAGGCCTCGGACCGCCACCTTGTGCCCAAAGGTCTTGCGCAAGCCGCGGGTCTGGATGGCTGGACTGTTAGCCGATGCGACCGTGGGTCACCTCATTCGAGGGAGTCAGCCAGGGACGCCGCCCCGGACGGGTCGCCGACGCCGGCGATCGAGTAAATCATGCCATTCTTTACCCAGATCAAGGTGAAGTCCTCGACATCGGCCTGGGGCGTGGCGCGGTGAAGCAAGGTCCCTTGCTCTCCGTCCACGGCCACCTTCTCGTAAGAGCCGGCATTCCTCGGAACCGGAATCACCAGGGTCGAAGTCCAATCTACCGTCTGGCAGAAGGCCTCCGCCTCGTCGGCACTGATGCCCGCTGCCTGCAACGCCACCGCCGCCAACTGGGCCATGTTGAGATCGGGCGGAACGCTCACTACCGGGCTGGGCGCCTGGACGAAGACAAGGCAATTGTCCGGACCCTGCGCGGCCGCCGATTCCCGCCGTCGAGGCCGTTGCGCTCTATCCTCCGGACCCAGACAGTTGCCGTAGCGGGTCACCACTACGCTGGGAATATGCACGGCAATCATGGCCCCGTCCACGGAGGCCGGCAACTGCAAGTCAGGACGGCCGAGGTCGCTCAGGACGGCTTGCAGACGGTCACGGCTCAAAGTCATATTGAACGCCTGCTCGCCCTCTACGGTGAATTGCGGAGCGTCGGCGCGGCTCCCCAACAAACGCACCCGGTAACCGGCGATGCGGCCGGCTTCGTCCGCGCTGGGGGCGCTTTGAGTTTGACCCTTAAGCGTCTGAACCACGTTGTCGGAGAAGAACGCGCTGATGGTCTTGGCGGCGTCCGAGTCCGGGCCCGGCATGGCAACCGGGTCGACACTGATCACGGCTACCTGCCGCACACGCAGCATGGCCAGCACTCTCTGCGCCCAACTGCGAGCGGGCGCCAAGCTGAAAAGTCCTGCGCCAAGCAAAATGGCGGCAGCCGCACCCCAGGCCGGACGGAGCGGACTCGCGAACAGGCGGCCCATGATGCCGGCGGTCCGGGCAGGGGTCGTTGTCTCCGCGTGCTGTTGCCCCGTCGCCCTGAACCGGGCGAGCGCCACTGCCGCATCGGGCGGCGCCTCGCCGGGCAGCGGAGCCAGCGCCGAGAGAGCCTCACTCGCCCGCCTGGCCTCGATCGCAATTGTCTCGGCGCGACGGCGGCAATCCGCGCACAGCGCGAGGTGGCTGGTCACCTCAAAGGATTCGGCTTCGGTCAGCTCGCCATCGATTCGTGCTCGCAACCATCCATCTGTGACGCAACTCATAGGTCTCCTTTCTTGGAAAAGCAGCCTGCTGCCTTCTCCTGGTGCTAACTGCCTACTGCCTTCTTTCCACTCTTCCTGAGTACCGTCTCACCGCTCTTTCCCATGCAGCCTGAGATAGCGCTTCTGAAACTCGCCTTCGGCGCGGATCAGCATGGTACCCACAGACCCGCGCTTGACGCCCAGCGCCTCCGCCAACTCGTGGTAGGAAAGCCCGCTGGCACGCAGCACCAGGATCTGAGCCTGGCCAGGCTTCAGCCGGGCGAGGACGGCGCGCACGCGTTGCTGCCTTTCGGCGCGCAGAAGTTCACCCAGCGGATCGACAGCCTCGTCGCCCGACTCGACCATGGCACGCCCGGCAGCGCCTTCGTAATGCCGGCGCCTGCCGGCGGCGCGCAGAGCGTCGATGCCGAGGTTGGTCGCCGTGCGGTACAGCCAGCCGCCGACGTTGCCCTGGCTGTTCACCAGATCGTGCTGGCGGTAGGCCCTCCAGAACACGTCGTTGGCCAGCTCTTCCGCCCGCGGGCGCTCGCCCACCAGGCGCACCAGCACGCCGACCACGCGCGGGTAGTGCTCAAGGAACAAAGCTTCGAAGGCCGATTCGCTCCACATGGATTCTCGCGTCGGATCATAGGCCGGCGATTCCGAGCCGAACAGAGTGCTCAGGCTATCCGCAGTTCCCACAATTCCCAAGCCTCCTTGTAGCTTCTCCCTTGCTGCTCCTATAACGTTTGCCCGAGCGAGATTGTGACAGTTCAAGGAGACAAGGAGAGCGTATCGATGGGTTGCAGGGTTCTTCGCCGAAGGGACTTGAACACCGCGCTTCTTCAACAACCCATTCAGAGGCTGGCACTCATCGGCCTCCGTCCACCTGCCAGACGCGTCGCGCTGCCCGTCCGAGCCAGGCTCCCGAGTAGGCACCGGCGAAGCAAACGGTCATCACCAGTGCCATCACGGCCAAGAAGGATAAGAGACTCGTCGATGGCCCGGCCTCCCGCGGAGCCAGGCCTAGGCGCGGCAGCACCGTATCGAGTACCGGCACCCAGATCCCAACCAGCGGTGCCCATAACCAAGGGAGGCGAGGCCCGAGGAACCCGAGCAGAAAGCTGAACCCCAACAGGATTCCCAGGGTGATGAATACATCGTCGCTGTGAGAGTCGGCGTAGCCGATGAAGGCTCCGCCGGCCAACGCAACCAGCGCGATCAGACCGGTCAGAACGGCATCTTTGGAAGACATTTTCGCACCTCACCATTGAGTTTCAAATGCGACGACCCGCCGCACGGCGCTTGCTCCCGCCGGTGCCCCGCACGCCGCGGCCAGCCACGAGCAGTGGCCCAGCGCCCGTTGCCGTCCATGATGATGGCCACCCGCAGAGCCGGGCGGGGAGACGGTCCGCCGTCTCTTTGCTGTGCTGCCGGCAATAAAGACCTTTGCTTCATAAAGCATATCAACAAAAAAGGCCAGGAACCAGGGGTCAGAATCGAAGTAAGACTCCTCCTTCTGATTTCTAACTCCTGCTTTTTGTCGACTGAATCAGGCTTTCCATCTGGTCGAGATAAGTTCCGAGCGCCCGCCGGCCCCCTGGCGTGAGTCGATATTCCGTCTTGGGCATGCGGCCGGCGAAGAACTTCGAGCACGAGACGTACCCCGCCTCCTCCAGCTTGCGGGCGTGCACGCTCAGGTTGCCGTCGGTGGCATCGAGGAGTTTCTTCAGCTCGTTGAAGCTAAGCGAGTCGTTCACAGCCAGCGCGCTGACGATGCCCAGGCGGATCTGCTCGTGAATCAAGCGGTCGAACTCCAAAGGAGGCCTTCCCGCGGGCGGGGTATGGACGCCGTGCCCAGCCAGGGCGACGGGCCGCCTTTCGTGTTTGACCGAGGCATGGGAAATGCGCGGTCTAGCCACCGAACCTCCGAGCGATGACAGCGCCGAACAGGATTTGCACGCCGCCGAAACCTACTGCCATGTAAGCATCGCCCCAAGCTGGGGGCGAAAACAGCGCCAGGGTCCCAACGGTCATCAGGCATAGGCCCATCACCGGGACCACCCGGACGGAAAAAGCGCCCGCGGTTACGATTCCGGCGCCGTAGAGCAGGAGCCAGAGTCCGGGCAGCACGCTGGTGTGTCCGCCGCGGTAGAGGATCGTGGTAAGCAGGGCGGCCGCTATCAGAGGCGGCGAAAGACTCAGGGCAAACTTGCGGCCGGCCCCGGTCAGCACCGGCTGGCCCGCGGCTCGCGCCTTCTGATTCACCGCCCACATCCCGATCAGGACCGCGGCCAGCGCTTCGGCCAGCCACGTCGCTAGCCAGGTGGCAGTGGTCGCCTGGCGTGATGCTACCCAAGCCGCAGCGACGGCCGTCGCCCCCATAGCCATCCCGCCCATCCCGGGAACGGCGGTGAAAGAGGCGGAGCGTTCCATGGTCTCGCGGATGAAGCGCAGGTTCTCCGCGGCCCGCGCGTCGAGCCCCCGTGGACCGGCGCGGGCACGGCGAACCGGCCGGTCAGGAAACATGCGACGCTCTCAAATCGCCAAACTCTCCCAATTCAACCCCCACAGTCCCCCGTCGACGGCCAGCGATTAAACCAGCACTATACTTCAGCCGGCACGCGACTGTCAAGTACTCTGCAAGACAAAGTTTAAGTGGTTCTCCCCGGCAAACCAAGGTTCTTCATACCCTCGTCGGATCGCGTTGGGCGGCATTGACGCTCTCGGCGAAGATCTGGGTGGTGAAGGCCTGAATGCGGGCGCCGCGGCGCCAGGCGTCCGGCGGCAGGCCGGCCTTTCGGGCCGTCGCGTCCAGGAATTGCTCGCGGTTCCAGTTCCACTCCACGGCCACCTGGGGCAGCAGCAGACCTCGGCGCCCCTGATGCGAGATGACCAACCCGTGCCGGCCCACCTCAATGTGATCGACGTCGATCTCCGAAAGCGGTGATAGCACGGAAATCTCGAGGTGGAGATGGGTGAGTTCATCCGGGCGTACGGCTGGGAAGCGGAAATCACGAAGAGCCGCAGCGACAGCGCATTCGCGCACGGTCTCGTAGAGCGGCATCGTAGGCTCCACGGATCCCACGCACCCGCGCAGCTCACCTTCCTTGCGTAGGGTGACGAACGCTCCGTGGCGCTCACCGAGCGGCCCTCTCCGGTCCATCGTCTCGGGCGCGGATCCGGGCAGGGCCTGATGCCGTACGGCCGCCTCGAGCGCCTGCCGAGCCGCGTGCAGCAACTGCCGCTGTTCCGCCTCATTGAGCTGCGACATCTTTCTCTTCTTCCTGCGCCTGCTCCCTTGACCCTTCCGACAGTTCTTCTCCCTTCCCCACGCGCAGAATCCGCAACCGGCGGGACGGACGCTTGAGGCGATCGTCCAACTTCTTCCAGAAGCTCCAGAAGTACTGGACAGCCGAAGCGATGGCGAAAAGCATGACCAGCCACAGCAGGACGTATCCGGGCAGCCGTGTGGTGAGGTTTAGCCACTGACCCGTGAGCGTGATCCCCAGGAACTGACGGGCGACATCCGGGACGCGGCCTTCCAGCACCAACGTGGAGATGGCGATGACCTGCAACACCATCTTGGTCTTGCCCAGATCGGAAGCCTGCAGAATAAAACCTTCCGCGGAAGCGATCCCGCGCAGTCCTGAAACCGCGAACTCGCGGCCCACAATTATCACCACCATCCAGGCGGGGACCAGGTGAAGCTCCACCAGGGAAATGAAGGCTCCGGAGGTGAGCAGTTTGTCGGCGATAGGATCGAGCAGGATACCCAGGGTAGTGACCTGTCCCCGCTTGCGAGCGAAGTAGCCGTCGAGGAGATCCGTGACGGCTGCGGTCAGGAAAACCCCTACGGCCCACAGGTCCATGGTCCGACCTTTGGTCAGCAACAGCACCACGAGCAGCGGCGCAAAAAAAATCCGGAGCAGCGTAAGTGAGATGGGCAGGTTCATGGACCTTCGGATTCCCAACCGGGGGCGGTCATGAAAGGAGCGGCCGCCGGGAGGTCCAGCCAGGACTCCCATTATCCCTCGGCCACTATAGCGAACGCCTGTTGAAGTGTCAAACTCCCGTTGGATGGTGGTGAATGGTGGGCGTGCGACGCGGTCTCGGCGTCGCGAGGATTCCGGCCGCGATTCAGAAAGCGACCCGTTCGCCGAATTCCGGCCTGGGGCAAGTCTTCGTTGCCGGGAGCGCGCCGGCCAAGACTCGCGGAGGGTTTGCCCATGTCTATGTCGAGAGGCTACGGTCGGGTTGGCCCGATTTTACGCGCCCCCCTGAGGGGCTCCGGGCTAGGATCATCGCCGCCCACTGTGCAAAACTCCCATGTTTTTGAAGGACGCTAGCCAGCCCGCTGTTAACCTTCCCTTAACAAATCCTTAACTTCTTTCTTTTGGTTAAGTTATTTAGAATGAATAGCGTAAGCGTTTCAATCGCCGCGAGACCCGCATTTTTGGCGGGTTTCGCCAAGCTCGACGGGCTCACCTCGGCCGTGAGTTTTGCACAGATTTTTCCACAGGTCATAAGCCTCGAAAATCGGACAATTTAGCCGCGCGGAAGCGACTCTCCGACGACCAGAGCGCCATGGAAGCGTCCCCGGACCGATTCCGTTACCCGTGCCCGCACGCGCATGCGATTCTCCTCCACACGCGTCGAAAGCACGTGGCCGAAACGATGCACGAGCGCGAAGCTTTCGCCGTCGCTGCACGGAAAATCGAACTCGGCCTCCACCAGCGGCCCGCCTTCGAGTACGGCGTCGATAGAAGCGAGCAGTGCCTCGATGCCGTAACCGGTGCGCGCCGAAACGGCGATGTCGGCGGGGCCCGCCGGGACCCGCTTTCGTTCCGCTTCCTCCAGCAGGTCGATCTTGTTCCACACGTGCAACCGCGGCGCGGACGCCAGCCCCAATTCTTCCAGCAGGCTCTCCACCGCCGCGTCGTGTTGCGCGTGCTCCGGATGCGACGCGTCGGTGACGTGCAGCAAGAGGCTGGCGTCGGTGAGCTCTTCCAGAGTGGCGCGAAACGCCGCCACCAGGTGAGGCGGCAACTTGCGAATGAAGCCGACCGTATCGGACAGCAGCACCGAGCGGCGCGATTCCAGGGGCAGCAGTCTCACCGTGGGATCGAGGGTCGCGAAGAGACGCGACGAGGTGGCGACCGCGGCGCGGGTGAGGGCATTGAACAGCGTCGACTTGCCGGCGTTGGTGTAGCCCACCAGCGCCACCGTCTGAAACTGCTGCTCGCGGCGCCGGGCGCGGTGCAGCGACCGCTGCGAGCGGACGCGCTCCAGGGCTTCGGCGAGCTTGGCAATGCGGGCACGAATCCGCCGGCGGTCGAACTCAAGTTGCTGTTCGCCGGGCCCGCGCGTGCCGATGCCCCCGCCCAGCCGCGAGAGCATAGTGCCCCGGCCCGCCAGTCGCGGCAGCAGGTAGTTCAGCTGCGCCAGTTCCACCTGCAACTGACCTTCGCGGCTGAGCGCGCGCCGGGCAAAGATATCGAGAATAAGCTGGGTGCGGTCCAGGACCTTGAGGTCGAGCGCCGGCTCGAGGTTGCGAAGCTGGGTGGGCGTGAGGTCGTGATCGAAGATCACCACCGCGGCGCCGGCGGCGTGTGCCGCCAGCCGGATTTCCTCCGCCGTGCCGCGTCCCACCAGGGTGGCCGGATCGGGCTCGGGCGAGCGCTGCACGCGCGAGCCCACGACGGAGGCTCCCGCACTGGTTGCTAACTCACGCAGTTCCGCGAGCGGGTCTTCCTCGAGCCCTACCGCCGCCGAGTCGGCGCTCGCGGCCCGGCGCGTGGAAACCCAACCGGCAAGAAAGGCTCTTTCCAACGTCTGGTCGCGAAGAATAGGATTAACCCTCCGGCGTGGCCGCCGCCAATACCGGCGCGGCGAAGCCAGCGTGCCGTGGCTGCGTCACCGTCGAGATGGCGTGCTTGAAAATCAGTTGTTCCTGGCGATCGCTCTCCAGAATCACCGAATACTTGTCAAAGCTGCGAATGCGCCCCACCAGCTTGGCGCCGTTCACTAGAACAACGGTGACGGTCGTCTTTTCCTTGCGCGCGGTGTTCAGGAAACCGTCTTGAATGTTCTGTCCTTGCTTTTCCATGCTTGACCCAGAGTCAAAAGTCGAAGGTCGAAGGTCGAAAAATACAAGCCATGCCTGGATTCGAGATGTGCTTCAACACTCGACGCTCCACTTCCCTTCAATCACCTAATCATCGAACCGCCCAATCACTCGATCACCCGATCACGATATCGCCTGATCCACTCTGCTGCCGACCCAACCGGCGATCTGGCGTTGAACTTCGGGGTCGTCGCCAAAGCCGCGGAACCACGTCACGTCATCCTCTCGCCGGAACCATGTCATCTGGCGTTTGGCGTATTGGCGCGTGGCCGTCTGAGTGTCACGCACCGCAACCTCCATTGTGATCTCTCCCCGCACCAACAAGCAAGCCTGTCGATAGCCGAGTGCCTCCAGCGGTTTCCCAAATCCGATTCCCACTTCGCGGTCGGGAAGGTGTGAAGCAGTTGCCGGGGACTCTTCACCACAGAGACGCACAGGGACAGAGAAGGATGAGAAACGCCCGGAAACCGGGGCCGTCTTCATGAGACTCTCCCTCTCTTCTCGGTGTCTCTGTGCCTCTGTGTTTAGTTCTCCACAGACTCCGGCCCTCGCCCTGACCTCGTCCACCAAGCCTTCTCGGAACATCGATTCCACCCGCGCGTTGATGCGCTGGTAGAGCGCAACCCGATCCGGATCGAGCCCTACCTTGATGGCATGGTAGCCCGGCAACCCTGCGTGGCCAATCTGGCCCGGATCCCCGGGAAGGCCGGCGTCGCCCCTGGACCGCGCCAGGAGCTTGGACATCGGCTCCTTCGCCAACAGACAAACCTCGACTGCGCGCAACACCTTCTGCGTGTCGTTCGGATGGATGCGCGCCGCCGTCGCCGGGTCAAGCCGCCCGAGGATCCGATGCAGAAAGGCGCCGCCGCGTCGATGGACCACCCCGCGCAGCCGCGCTCGCAGAGTCTCGGAGCGCTGCGGCCCTTCAAAGAGGCCCTGAAGCAGCGCCCGCAGATAAAGCCCCGTGCCGCCCACCAGGATCGGCAACCGGCCGCGTTCGCGCAACCGGGCGAGCACGGCCACCGCTTCCCGGCGGTAGTCGCCGGCGGTGAACACCCGCCCGCTCTCGACGATGTCCAGCAAATGGTGCGGTATTCCCTGTCGCTCCGCCAGCCGCAGTTTCCCGGAGCCTACATCGAAGCCTCGGTAGACTTGCACCGAGTCGTAGTTCACTACCTCACCACCGAAGCGCCGGGCGAGTTCCACGGCAAGGGCCGACTTGCCGGACGCAGTGGGCCCAACGATCACCACCATTGGCACCATCATTGTCCCTGCAGGGGGCACCGTCGCCGGTCCGGGTGATGCGTCGGGGGATCGTCCTTCTAAGGCTGGGCCTTCCTCTGGCTTGGTGAGCGTGGCATCCAAGATGAAATTCTCCGCTTGACTCGTATGACGCACAAGCTGTTCGCTTCTTTCTGCCATCTTCGGACACGTGTGACCAACAGGCTCTCAGCTCTCAGCCGTGAGTCCTCAGCCGTCAGCCATCAACTTCGGGCCTTCCCGTCTCTTTTAGCCCAGTGCGTACTGCTCACCGCCAAGCTCTAGCTAAGTCTTTATCCATCAATAATATCGTGGCTTTCCAGATGTTAACGCGTTTGTTTTCATAAACATCGTGGCTTTGCGAGCACGCCTTTTTGTGCCGTCGCAGTGTTTTCAACAACATCGTGGCTTCGGTTGCCCCAAAAGGATTGTTTCGCGTCACGATACCCCCAGAATCGGCACGACAGAATTTCTGCCTTGTCGCCGCCGCCAACAGACCACTGCCGACTCCCGATCAACCGCTGCCTCTCACCTCCAACGGTGGCTTCGTTCCGGTTTTTTCCAAGGGCCGATCCTTTATTATCAAGCAAATCGGTGGCTTCGTTTTTCAAAAAAGCTCTCAGCTCTCAGCCTTCAGCCATCAGCGTGCGATCTTCCCGGCCTGCCCCGCTCTGTCCTCGTCCACCACTTGGTGGCTGCCTTCTGCCGACTGCCTACTGCACTCCACGGTGGCTTCGTTCCCATTCTTTTCAGGGCCCGATCCTTTGTTATCAAGCAAATCGGTGGCTTCGTTTTTTAAAAAGTCGAACGTCCCAGGTTGAATGTCGAAGGTGATTCTTCCTGCCCGTGCGTCCTCACTTTTGCTATTTGCCATTTGCCTTTTGCGCTTTGCCATTTGTCCTTCTTGCTTTTTGCTTACGCCTTCTGCCACCTTCTGCTCCCAACAGTGGTTCGTTCCTGATTCCGACAAGGCCACCGCGCCTTCCCGTTGCTTGGCCTTGACCAGTGACATTTATAATTTGTACAATTAATCATTTATATCTTTCTTTATCTTCCTGCCGACTGCTTTCTGACCCCTCGCGCACCTCAACGGGGGCTAGCCGTTCGCCGACGCTTCCAAGCCGCCTAGCTTAGATGGTATTCCACTCCCAGGTTTACGTCAAGGAAACTATCGTTGAGTTACCTCGGTGGGCCTAACACAACTTCTGGAACTCGTCAATCGAAAGTCCTTCGCTTCGCCCAGGACCAACTGGCAATTGTTCGCCGCCTTGACTCGCTGCACGACAAGCGCTAATAATCGGCTTCGTTCTCTCGTCATCACTCTTGTCCGGAGGGGTTCATGAAACGCAGCGCCTTGACCGTGGTTCTTCTATCGAGTCTGATCGCTCTCCTTCCGGCAGGCCGGTTCGACGCCGAGTCGTATGAGGTGAAAGTCGAACGCGGGGTCGCGGCGAAGATGCGCGATGGCGTGGTCCTGAGGGCGGATGTCTATCGGCCCGACGCCCCCGGCAAGTTCCCCGTGTTACTGGAGCGAACGCCTTACGACAAGCGGGGCGACGCCGACTTCGGACATCGCGCCGCGGCCCGCGGTTACGTGGTAGTGATTCAGGATACGCGCGGCCGATACACTTCCGAAGGCGAGTGGTATCCCTTCCAGCACGAGTCAGACGATGGGTACGACGCGGTGGAGTGGACAGCGGCGCTTCCCTACGCGGACGGCAAGGTGGGAATGTTCGGCGGCTCCTACGTGGGCGCCACCCAGATGCTGACCGCGATCGCCCATCCGCCGCATCTCGCCGGCATCTTCCCCGTGGTCACCGCCTCCAACTATCACGACGGTTGGACGTACCAGGGCGGTGCCTTCGAACAGTGGTTTAATGAATCGTGGACCTCGGGCCTTGCTCAAGACACGCTCAACCGTCGGGTGAGCAAGGCGACGAACGCTTTGCCGAATACCTGGAAGCTGCCGCTAACGGACTATCCCCTTTTTGGCGGCCGACTGGGCGAGCAGCTCAAGGGGCCGCGGTCGCTCGCCCCGTACTTTGTCGACTGGCTGGCCCACCCGAGCTACGACGACTATTGGAAGCGCTGGTCAATCGATGATCACGACGCTCAAGTGATGGTGCCGGTGTACCACGTCGGCGCATGGTACGACATTTTCCTCGGCGGGACCTTGCGAAACTATCTTCGGTTGGGAGCCGACGCCGGGGCGGATGCGGCGCGGCACGGCCAGCGGCTCCTCGTGATGATCGGCGGGCATGCCGGCGGTGGACGAAAAATCGGCGAAGTGGACTTTGGCCCGAACGCTGATATCGATACCGACGAGGTGATGCTGCGTTGGTACGACCATCTGCTGAAAGGCCTGGCCAACGGGGTGGAGAAGGAAAAGCCGGTCAAGATCTTCGTGATGGGGAAGAACGTGTGGCGTGAAGAAGACCGTTGGCCTCCAGCCCGCGCCGTGACCTCGCGCTATTACCTCCACTCTTCCGGCAAGGCCAACGGGCTCGAGGGTGACGGCGCGCTCAATACGACGGCTCCCGAACAGGAAACGGCTGACCAGTTCACTTACGACCCGGCCGATCCGGTGCCGACGCGCGGCGGCAGCCTCTGCTGCGACGCCGGGCACCTGCCTCCGGGCCCGCGCGATCAACGGCCCGATGAGGCGCGCAGCGACGTACTGGTGTTTTCCACGCCCGCCTTCACCCAGGACTTCGAGGCCACCGGCCCCGTTTCCGTTGAGCTCTACGCCAGCTCCTCGGCCGTCGATACCGACTTCACGGCCAAGCTGGTGGATGTGTGGCCGAACGGCTTCGCCCAGAACCTCACCGACGGCATCGTCCGCGCCCGCTATCGCGACTCACAGGAGAAGCCGGAGTTCATGAATCCCGGCCAGACGTACAAGTTCACCATCGACCTGTGGGCCACCAGCAACGTTTTCCTGGCCGGACACAGGCTGCGGCTGGAAATTTCGAGCAGCAATTTCCCGCGCTTCGATCGCAACCTGAATACGGGTGAGAACCAGGACGGTGCTACGCGCTGGGTGAAGGCCACGAACGCGGTTTATCACGATCGCGAGCACCCGTCGGCGTTGGTTCTGTCGGTATTGCCGCAGTGACGCGAGGCTGGCGGCCGTCCCGCCCGCTCCAGAGAAGTGGCTAGCGGTTAGTGGCTAGTGGCTAGCGAGCGTGGTTTTTACTTCTAGCCACTAACCACTCGCCACTGACCACTTCTTCAAGAGCGGGCGGGACACCCGCGCTCCCAGGCCTGAAGGTGGCTTCGATGAACGTGGATCGAATTCGCGAGCTTTGTTTGTCGCTGCCGGGCACCACTGAGCAGATTCAATGGGGCGACAACCTGGTGTTCAAAGTCGCCGGTAAAATATTCGTGATCGCGACGCTCGCGGCCGGAGGGCGCTTTTCCTTCAAATGCCCCGAGGAGACCTTTTACGAACTGACGGAGCTGCCCGGCATCACGCCTGCTCCGTATCTTGCCCGGGCGCATTGGGTTCTGATCGATCCCGCCGCTTGCCGGCTGCGCCCTGGCGAAGTTGAAAGGCTGTTGCGCCAGTCTTACGATCTGGTGGTGGCAAAACTTCCCAAGAAGACCCAAGCGGCACTCCAAGGCCAAAAAAGGAAAACGCCAATATGAGGCCATCGCCTCCAACTGCGCGCCCGAACATGAACGAGGAAAGGTAAGCCTACAGGAGAGAAGGAAAATCTTATGCCGAAGCGAACACCTGAGCGTTTCTTCCAATCGTCAATCGTCAATCGTCAATCGTCAATTCTTCTGCTGGCCGCCGTATTGATTTGCGCCGGATCGGCGCGCAGCCAGTTGGCGCCGGACTTCACTCCGCGTAACGCGGTTTGCTGCCTGGGATTTCAGGCGCAGCCTCTTGCGAACACGCTGGTGGATTGGAACCAGCTCGGCCGCTATCATGCAGATGACGAGCGCCTGAAGGGCCTTGCCGCGCCGCCCGGCCAGGTGGTATTCATGGGCGACTCCATCACCGACGGCTGGCGCCTGGAGCAATCCTTCCCCGGCAAGCCTTACGTGAATCGCGGCATCAGCGGGCAGACCACTCCGCAGATGCTGGTGCGAATGTTTCCGGATGTGATCGATCTCAGCCCGGCGGCACTCATCATTCTGGCCGGGACCAACGATATTGCCGGCAACACCGGTCCCGAGACCGCGGCCATGGTGGAAGAGAACCTCCAGGCCATGACGGAGCTCGCTCAGAAGCACGGAATCAAGGTGATTCTGTGCCTGCTCACGCCCGTGAGCGACTATACCGCCCACAAGCAGACGGAACACCGCCCGCCGAGTGATATCCTGAAGCTGAACGATTGGATCAAGGATTATGCGGCGCGCGCGGGCGCAACGGTGGCCGATTACTATTCGGCGGTGGTGGATGATCACGGCAGGTTGCGTGAGGGCTTTTCCGATGACGGCCTGCATCCCAACGCCAAGGGGTACGCGTTGATGGCGCCGGTAGCCAGCGCGGCGATTGAAAAGGCACTGCAATGAAGCAGTGGCTAGTGACTGGTGGTTAGTGGCTAATGATCAGCTATCAGCGATCAGCTCTCAGCAAGAACAGCCGGTTCGTGCTGATGGCTGATAGCTGATTGCTGACGGCTGGTAGTCACTAACCGTTAGCCGCTTCTGACACGTGAGGTACCGACATGCTACCAGTCTTTAATAACTACATCGAGGGCCAGTGGGTTGAGGCCAAGTCGGGGAAGACGTTCCCGGACGTCAATCCGGCCAACACTGACGAAACGGTGGGACTGTTTCAGTCTTCAGGCGCAGAGGACGTCGAGGCTGCTTTCGAGGCCGCCGTCAAGGCACAGCCGGCGTGGGCGGCGCTGCCGGCCCCGCGGCGCGGCGAGTATCTCTTTAAGGCGGCGGAAATCCTGGAGAGCCGCCTGGCGAAACTCGGCGGAGAGATGACGCGCGAGGAAGGCAAGACGCTGCCCGAATCGAAGGGCGAGGTGAAGCGGGCCATCAACATCTTCCGCTACTTCGGCGGCGAGGGCGCGCGCCAGTTCAGCTACCAGATTCCTTCCGAGCGCGAGAACGTGTTCTGCTACACGTTGCGCAAGCCGCTGGGCGTGACGGGACTGATCACGCCCTGGAACTTCCCCAGCGCCATCCCGGCGTGGAAGATGGCTCCGGCGCTGGTAGCGGGCAACACGGTGGTGATCAAGCCCGCGTCGCTGGCGCCCCTCAGCGCCTACCGGCTGGTGGAAGCGCTGCACGAGGCAGGCCTACCCGCCGGCGTGCTCAACTACGTGACGGGTGGCGGCGGCGCGGTAGGCAACGCCATCGTGGAGCATCCGGCCTTGCGCGCTCTCTCGTTCACCGGCTCGTGCGACGTGGGGAACAGCCTCAACGCCAAACTGGCAGCGCGCAAAGTCCGATCGCAGTTCGAAATGGGCGGCAAGAATCCCACCATCGTGCTCAAAGACGCCGACCTCGACGCCGCGGCGGACATCCTGGTGAACGGGGCGTTCTTCTCCACCGGCCAGAAGTGTACCGCGTGTAGCCGCGCTATCATCGAGAAAGCGATCTATGAACCGTTGGTGGAAAAACTGATGGAAAAGACGAAGAAGCTGAAGGTGGGCAACGGTCTCGATCCCGACGTGGCCATGGGTCCGGCGGTGGATGCCAATCAACTTGAGACCGATTTAAGGTACATCGAAATCGGCGAGCAGGAAGGCGCGCGGTTGCTGTGCGGCGGCAATCGGCTAACGGGCGGCCCCTACGACCAGGGCTACTTCATCGAGCCGACCATCTTCGACGGTGTCACGCCCGAGATGCGCATCGCGCAGGAAGAAATCTTCGGGCCGGTGCTTAGCCTGATGGTCGCTAGCGATTTTGACGACGCCATGCGCCTCGCCAATGGCGTCAAATTCGGCCTTTCGGCGTCGATCGTTTCCAAGGACCTGACGCGCGTGCATCAGTTCATCAACCGCATCGAAGCCGGACTCATTACCGTGAATCTGCCGACGGCAGGTGTAGAATACCAGTTGCCGTTTGGGGGGACCAAGGAATCGAGCTTCGGCATGCGCGAGCAGGGCCCAGCAGCGCTGGATTTTTATACGGAGACACGGACGGTGTACTTGAGATATGTTTAACAAATCCTTCATTGTCGTAGGCTTCAATAACCGGGGAGGTGAACGGCATGAGGCAGCAGACGATGTCAAAAAGCAGACCAATCAGGTTGGTCAAGATCGCTCCTGGTGAGGCGAGAGACGACTGCTGGCAGGAGTGCGTTGAAGGTCGTTATATCTGTGTGGGCTGGAACGAGGTCGGCGACCTTAGGAAGTTCGACTCCTTTCAGGAATTTCAGGTAGCCTTCAGCAAGAAATGCGGTCAGTACCACAATCATTGGCAGCCAACCATCACGAAGAAGGCAAAAGAGCTGTGGACCCTCATGGAATTGGAGCCCGGGGACAAGGTGATCGCCAATAAGGGCACCAGAGAGGTTCGTGCCATCGGTACCGTCCAGGACCCGGTTTACGAGTGGCGGCCCGAAGCGCGGCTTAGGCATACGGTGAATGTTGAGTGGGACTCTTCCTACGCACGCCGAATCCCAAAACAACATTGGTACGACACGGTTGAACCGGTCTCGGCGGGGTTGTACAAGATGATAACCGGGAGTTCGTTGCCAGAACGGTTCCACGTAATCACGCCACGCGATCTCGAGGAGGAGCGTAAACGCGTCGAGAGATCAGTCCCCGACCGGCCGGGACAGCACCGATTCAGGACAGAGCTCATCAAGGTCTACGGATCGAGGTGTGCCATCTCCGGCTGTGAGGTCGACGATGCTCTGGAGGCAGCCCACATTCACCCACATACAGGTCCGAACTCGGATGACCTTGGGAACGGAATCGTGCTCCGAGCTGACCTCCACCGTCTATTTGACCGGAACCTGATAGGCATCAATCCTCACAATCTCAAGGTCGTTGTCAGGCGCAGCATGAAGAATACCGAATACTGGCGGTTCAATGATCGGGACCTGAAACTAGCCGAACACGCGAGGTCGCGATTAAGCTTTCCCATGCTTGATTTTAAGTGGAGGGAGTATAAGGCCGCTTAGTCCGAGCGGCGGAGAGCCAGGGAGGTATTGATGAAGAAAACGCAGCAGTTTCTTGCCAAGCTGAAATTGCCCGGTGAAGACAATCATGCTCTCAAGCCGAGCGACAAGCGCTTTCCCGATGGCGGTCAGTACCGCATCGAGATTCCGAGCGTCGAGGGCCCGCGCGTTTTCCGCGAGGTGCTCGCGGCGGTGAAGGAACATCTGGTGCCGATCCATCGCGTCAGCCAGGGCAGCGGCATCATGCTGCTCACCAAGCACGAGATCTCGGATATGGCGCGCATCGGCGCGGGCGAGGGCATTGAGGTCTGCCTTTTCGTCGGACCGCGGGCCACGTTCGAGACGGGTGCCCAGGCATCCGCGACCGCCGGCAAAGTGATCGGCTTGCAGCATCGCGGCGCCGACCAGCTTGTCTACGCGATCGAGGACGTGCGGCGCGCCTGCGAACTCGGCATCCGCAGCGTGCTCCCCGCCGACCTCGGCCTGATCTGGGTGCTGAACGAGATGAAGAAGAAGGGCGAGCTGCCGAAGAATTTGGTGATCAAGAGCTCGGTTACCCTGCCCGCCGCCAACCCCGCTACTGCCAAGCTTTTCGAGGGCGCGGGCGTCTCGACGCTCAATGTCCCCACCGACCTCAGTCCCGCACAATTCGGCGCCATCCGGCAGGCGGTGGACATTCCCATCGATACTTACATTGAAGTGCCCGACAACTTCGGCGGCTTCGTGCGCTACTACGAGATGCCGCGCCTGGTGGAAGTGGCGGCGCCCATCTATTTCAAGTTCGGCCTGCGCAACGCGCCGGACATCTACCCCTCAGGCGAGCACCTCGAAGATGTGGCCTGCCGCATGGGCCGTGAGCGCGTACGTCGGGCGCGGATCGCGCTGGACCTGCTCGAGCGCTATATGCCCGAGGCGAAAGTGTCGCCGTTGGGGAGCAAGGACTTGGGAATCCCAGAGGTTTAGGGTGGCTGTAATTTCATTGCAGCGTCCCTGCCCACCCAAATCTCGTTCATTACGACCAACGACGAAGGATTGCCGCTTGCCGCGTGGAAAAAGCCAGGTGCCTTCCGTCTTCTCTTCCAGTCGTCAATCGGCAATCGGCAATTTCTCGGCCGCCGTCCTACCGGTAGACTTCGCGGCGGTGACCTACCTTCACCACCAGAAGAGTCTGCGCTTGATCGTCGATGGAGTAAACGACGGGGTAATCGCCTTGCCTCACCCGGTACTTGTCTGCTCCAGAGAGTTTCTCGCAGCCTTGGGGTCTCGGCTCAACTCCCAACGACTGAATTCGTTTCACGATCCTCTGGCGGTCCTTCTTGGGCAATGGTTCGAGGTCTTTCACTGCGGAGGGTTTGATCAGGACCTTATAGGAGGCCACGCTTTTTCATGTCCTTGAGAACCTTCTCAAAGGGAAGGTTCGGCTCACTGGACCTTGCCTCAAAAGCAGCCAGATCCTCGGCATCTTCGGCAAGGCTCCGCTTCACCGCCTCATTAACGAGATCCGAAACCGAATGCTCCGTTTCGGCGGCCTTCATCCGCAAAGCCCGGTGCAGACGCGGGTCAAAGTAGATCGTGGCTCTCTTCAAGTCAGTTCCCATCGCGAAGTCAATTTACACCTGAAGCGTTAGAACGTCAAGACGTTTTCGCGTCCTGCGAGCGGCGGGAGTACGTTCTCAGGCTAATCCTTCCAAGACCGAATTCGCCCAGATATAGAACGCCACGTGCGGACTCCAGTACTCGCAGGTGCGCCAGTTCAGCGTGTATTCGGTGTCGAGCACCGGCTCGTCGTCGGCGTTGCCCGCGATGCCGTTCATGATCCCGCCCGGAATCAGCCCCACGAAGCGTGAGTGCGGATAAGGGTTGCGCATGCCCTCGCCGGTCATAAGACACGCGCCGAACGGATTGGCTCCCATCACCCATTCGAGCTGCCGGTAAGCCAGATCGGCGTACGGCTTGGCCTTGTCGCCCGCAATCCTCGCAAGGCGAGCCAGGAGCAACGCGTTGCCTCCCAGGTGAGAATTGGACCCCAGCCACCAGAAGCCCTCGCGAGTGGGCATGAAATAGCGATAGGTCAGGCCTCCTGCCAGCGGACGATACGCTTCCGGCGTGGGACTGCCCTGGAAGAGGCCCAAGGGGATGATGCGGTAGGCGTTGCGCTCCGCCATCGGCAGCAGGTATTCGTCCGCGTGGAGCGCCACCGCGTCCTTCCACTTCTCGCGGTCTTTCGCCTCGGGAAACGTATCGTAGAGTTGCAGCAGAGCCAGCGGCGGCAACGACGTGAAGACCACGTTCACGTAAGGTTTGCCGCCGTCCATCCAGAAACCGCGCACCAGCTTCTGGTCGCCGAGGAACGCCGTGTTCTGGCACGCCAGCAGGTCGCGCGCCAGGAGCATGGCATGGCGGCGATAAAGGTCGTCACGCGTGGCGCGAAACAGTTCGCAGGTGGCGAAGCTCCACCAGGCAAGTTCGAGCGCAGCTTTGGGCGCGCCGAAAGCGTTCCAGGCGCGCACGCCGGCAGCAAGGCAGTGCCGCGCGTAGTCGGGATCGAACTCCGCGTAGCACTGCGCCACCAATCCCTGGAGGGTAGCAAAAACGGCGGCGGTATCGCTGCGTTTCGCCGTGTTGATGCAGCGATCGTCGCCGGTGCCGATGGTGTTGTCAGTCCAATGATTGTCGCTGTTATCGCCGTTCACGCCGCCCGCCACGTCGGCCCAGACCTTGCCGTCAGCGTCCTGCATTTTGAGGAAGTACTGGTTGCCGTGACGGACTTCTTCCAGGATTTGTTCGTGCGCCGGATCGCCGGGCTGCGGCTGCGCAATGTTGCGGAAAAGGTTAAGGAGCGCGATGCCGTTGAGCATGGTCACGTCCATCCATTTGCGCAGATCGCCGGCGTCGTGCCAGCCGCCCACTTCGTTCACATGTTCGCCCGTATCGCGGCGGCGGGCGTCGTCGAGGTGACAGGCCGGATGGACCATCGGCACCTCCGCGCCGCAACGTTGGTAGCGATAGTAGCCGACCGCCTTAGGCAGCGTGCGGCGCCAAACCTGGTCGTCGAGAGCGAACTGCACCGAGTGTTCGCCTCCGACGGTGATCTGATAGAGGCCGGGACGGTCGAGGTCGGTGAAGTCGGCGGTGAGGTACGGACCCAAGTCCGCACCCGAGCTCACCTCGGTGAGCGGGCGCGTGAAGCTGAAGTGGCGCTCCGAGACGTCGCGGAGGGTATACTCACGCGGCGGGGAAGCGAGCGCCCTGACCACCAGGACCTTCCGACCGACTCGGGGTCGGAAACCGAGGTGGTTGAGCGCTATCGTTGGCCGGTCAGGCGCGGTCATCTTTTCCACCGGATCGGCCACCGGCGGACCTTCCTGAGCAGCGGTTGAGACGGCTGCCGTCACGATGGGCGCAACCGCGGCCGCACCAAGAAACTGTCGGCGTTTCATAAGACACCCCTCGCAAAGCGGAAGAGTTCGATACAAAAGGCTCCAAAGCTACTGTTTCCAACTTCTTTGCGGTGCGCGAAACCCACGAAAATCAAGCTTGCCTATGGATGACGGCTGGCGTAGAGTCTTTCAAGGGACAGATGCCCCATGAGTATGTTTTCGCTAGCCAGCTTCGCTTGGTCGATCATCGTTTTCACCCTCTCCTCGGCGCTCGCTGTTTTCTATGTCGTTGAGGCGTTCCGGCGCGCCCGCTTCTCCTCTCGCGATGGACAAGCGCCCGCACCGACAGCGCAGCGATCGTCAAAGAATGACCTCTCGCACCGAGGCCCTAAGGGCACCCGACGGATGGACTATTCCGGGAACATCGGGGCCGTTTTTTCCTGACGCGCGGAATTCCTGCGCCAAGCGCAGTACCAC
>Ga0335078_10003538_pt1 | contig 23240 bp, 35 predicted proteins | sample Lox_Sample_32_FD_206711 | JGI IMG/M metagenome (GOLD analysis project Ga0335078, IMG submission 206711) | Soil microbial communities from Loxahatchee National Wildlife Refuge, Florida, United States - Lox_Sample_3.2 | ecosystem: Environmental > Terrestrial > Soil > Wetlands | place: USA... | reverse complement strand
CCGGCCGGTCGCAGATGGCGGCGGCGCTCCTGGAGCGCCGTGGCGGCGCCCGGATCGTCGTCCATTCCGCCGGGTCGGCCCCCGGGGAGGCGCTCAACCCCGCGGTGGTGGCGGCCATGGCCGAGGTTGGCATCGACATCTCGGCCGAGCGTCCCAAGGGGATGACCGACGAGATGGTGGCCGGCGCCGACGTGATCGTGACCATGGGGTGTGGCGACGCCTGCCCCGTCTACCCGGGGAAGCACTACCTCGACTGGGAGCTCCCCGATCCGGCGGGCCGGCCCCTCGAAGAGGTCCGGTCGATCCGCGACGACATCGACGGGCGCGTCACCGAGCTCGTCCACCGGCTGCTGGGCCCGTCCTGACGGCGGTCGACGCGGCGGCGGCGATCGGCCACGACGCTCGGCATCCTCCTTGACTTCGTGCCGTGCAGCGCCCACCGTGGCGGCGGCGAGTTCCGCGCCTCCCTCCGCCGGCCGTCCCAGCGGGCCGCACCATGGAGGGAAAGGGGATCGTGTCCTCGGTTTCGTCGTCGGTCACCCATGCCGAGGGTGGAGCTGGGCCGCCCGTCCGGAGTGAGCGAGATCGCATGACGACCAGGAAGCATCTCAGGCGCCGGGTCAGGGCCCGCGCCGCGCAGACGCGTCAGCTCTACGCCACCGCCCCCCGGGTCCTGCGTCGCCGACAGCGGGAGCAGCCCATGGCCAGCGCCGCCACCCCGCCGCCGACGTCATCGCCACGTGCTCGTTCTGTGGCAAGCCCGACAGCCAGGTGGCCAGGATCGTCGCCGGTCCCGGCGTCTCCATCTGCAACGAGTGCGTCGACCTGGCCGCCTCGGTGAGCGCCGACACCGCCGGCACCACCCCCGAGGAGTCGGCGCGCCGGCGCAGCCGGTTCCGCGATCGCCCCGCCGCCGAGATCCTGGCCCTGCTGCCCGCCCTGTCCCGCAGTGCCTCCCGGGTCGACGCCGAGCTGGCGGGCCGGGTCGGCCGCCTGCGCCGGCAGGGCACCGACTGGCCCACGATCGCCGCCGCCGTCGAGACGAGCGCAGAGGCGGCGCGCCGGCGCTTCGAGCCCGGCGCGGCCTGACCCGCACCGCGTTGCCGGCGCTCGCCGGCCCTATGGTCTGCCCGTGCCCGACCGCCCCCGCCTCCTCGGGCGCCGCTCGCCGCCGGGTCGCGGCCCGTCGTGAGGATCTCCTGCGGCATCGTCCCCTCCCTCACCTCGGTGGAGCAGGCGCAGCTCGCAGAGCAGCTGGGCTACCACCGTGCGTGGCTATACGACTCGCCTGCCATCTACGGGGACGTGTGGGCCACCATGGCCCGGGTCGCTGAGCACACTGACCGGATGGGACTGGGCACGGCCGTGCTCGTGCCCAGCCTGCGCCACGTCATGGTGACGGCGTCGGCCATCGCCACCATCGAGGGCGTGGCGCCGGGCCGGCTCGCCTGCGGCTTCGGCACCGGGGCCAGTGCGCGCTGGCTCGTGGGCAAGGCGGCGCTCACCCTGGAGGAGACCGGCGCCTACCTGCGACAACTCCGGGGCCTGCTCCGGGGCGAGGTCGTCGAGGTCGACGGGGCGGCGCTGCAGATGTGCCATCTCCCCCCGTTCGGACCGCCCCGGCCCATCGACGTGCCCCTCCTCCTGAGCGCCTTGGGACCCAGGGGCCAGGCCCTGGCCCGCGACGTCGCCGACGGCATCCTCACGGTGGGATTCGGCATCGGCGGCTTCGACTGGAGCGCCCAGCTGGTGGTGGGCACGGTGCTCGACCCGGGTGAGGCCCTCACCTCGCGACGGGTCCAGGACGCCGCCGGCCCCTGGTACTCGGTGGTGGCCCACGCCACCTGGGAGGCCAGTCCCGAGGCGGTCGATGCCTTCCCCGGCGGGGCGGCGTGGCGGGCGCAGCTCGAGGCCGCCCGGCCCGAGGCCGAGCGCCACCTGGCCGTCCACGAGGGCCACGCCACCACCGTGACCGGACTCGACCGCGTCCTGGTCGAGGCGGCCGGGGAGGGCGTGGTGGGCATGGCGTGGGTTGCCGAGCCCGAGGGCATCCGGGCCAAGGTGGCCGAAGCGGAGGTCCAGGGGACGACGGAGATCATCTACGCCCCGAGCGGTCCCGACGTCGAACGGGAGCTCCGGGCCTTCGCCGCCGCCGTGGGCCTGTGAATACTGCGCTCGGCCACCGCGCGGCGTCCCGAGGAGCGGCTGGCAGGGCCCCCTTCCATGGTGTAGCTTCGTCCGCCGGGCCTTTTTCGGCCCAGTAACCGTTTCGACGTCTCCGAGCGCCTGCCGGGCCCGCCCGACGGGGACCTTGGGGCAGAACCTGGCGAGCGCTCCGCTCCGGACCTCCGGGCGGAGCGTTGGCATGTGACCAGGTGCCGGTGCCGGCACCACAGACCGAGCTGAGCGCGCCGTGGGCGGCCGTCCGGCACAGACCGAGGAAGGGACACCCCCCCGTGGCGACCAAGGCGATCGTCGGCGAGAAAGTCGGCATGACCCAGGTCTTCGACGAGCACAACCGGGCCGTGCCCGTCACGGTGCTCAAGGTCGCGCCCATGCGGGTGGTCCAGGTGAAGACGCCCGAGCGCGAGGGCTACGCCGCACTGCAGGTGACCTGGGGCGTGCGCCGGGCCTCGGCGCTGACCAAGCCCGAGCAGGGGCACTTCGCCGGCGCCGGGGTCGAAGCGGGCAGGCGCCTGGTGGAGCTGCGCCTCGACGACGCCAGCGGCTACGAGGTCGGCCAGCAGATCACCGCCGAGGTCCTGAGCGCGGGGGAGCGGGTCGACGCCATCGCCGTCTCCAAGGGCAAGGGCTTCGCCGGCGCCATGAAGCGGCACAACTTCAAGGGCCAGGGCGCCGCCCACGGCAACCACAAGAAGCACCGCTCCCCGGGGTCGGTGGGGGCGTGCGCCACCCCCGCCCGGGTCTTCAAGGGGACCCGTATGGCGGGTCGCATGGGCGGCCACCAAGTGACCACGCTCAACCTCGAGGTGGTCCAGGCCGACCCCGAGCGCGAGCTGGTCCTGGTCCGGGGGGCCGTGCCCGGCCCCCGGGGCGGGATCGTCGTCCTGCGGGACACGGTCAAGGGCACCAACGGGGCGGCTCGCACCGCAGAGGCACCGTCATGACGCTCGCCCCCGCCCTCCCGGAGGGCTCGGTGCGCCGGCCCCGGCCCGACAACGTGGTGCGCACCGCCGAGCACCGCCGCGCCGACGGCACCGGCATCGACGTGCTCGGACTCGACCCCGGCATCTTCGGGCTGGCTCCCAACAGGGCGCTCGTCCACCAGGTGGTGACGGCCCAGCTGGCGGCGGCCCGGGCCGGCACGCAGTCGACCCGCACCCGGGCCGAGGTGCGCGGCGGCGGGGCCAAGCCGTTCCGCCAGAAGGGGACGGGTCGGGCCCGTCAGGGCTCGACGCGCTCGCCGCAGTGGTCCGGCGGAGGGGTGGCCCTGGGCCCCAAGCCCCGCTCGTACCGCCAGCGCACCCCCAAGAAGATGATCCGCCTGGCGCTGCACTGCGCCCTGTCGGACCGAGCGGCGCAGGGCCGGGTCCTCGTGGTCGACACGTGGTCCTTCCCGGCCCCGAGGACCAAGGACGCCGTCGCCGCCCTCGACGCACTGGGCCTCGACGAGGGCCGGATCCTCGTGGTGCTGGGCCCCGACGACGGCATCCCCGACCGCTCCTTCGCCAACCTGGGCCACGTCCAGACGATCCAGTACGACGAGCTCAACGCCTACGACGTGGTGAAGAGCGACTGGGTGGTGTTCAGCGACGCCACGCTGCCGGGCGAGACCACCGTCGTGGACAGCGCGCCGGCGCCGGTCGAGGCCCCGGCCCGCAAGGCCCGGGCGCCTCGCGCCGCCACCAAGGCGGCGGCCGAGTCCGACGTCGACCCTGCTGGAGCCGACGAGGACAACGGCACCCCTGCCACCGAGGCGCCCGAGGCCGTGGCCGAGGACACCGCCGAAGAGGCCGATGGCGGCCAGGACGAGGGGGACGAGCCGTGAGAGACGCCGAGCAGGTCCTCGTCCGCCCCATCGTGTCGGAGAAGTCCTACGCCCTCATGGAGGACGGCGTGTACGTCTTCGTGGTGGCCCCCTCGGCCACCAAGGTCGACGTGCGCCGCGCCGTTGAGCGCGCCTTCGGGGTGCGGGTCAAGAAGGTGAACACCCTCAACCGCAAGGGCAAGCAGCGCCGCAATCGCAAGACCAACACCGTCGGCACCCGGGCCTCGACCAAGCGGGCCGTGGTCACCCTGGCCGGCGGCGACAAGATCGACCTCTTCGAGAAGGCCTGAGGCCGCCATGCCCCTGCGCAAGCGCAAGCCCACCAGTCCCGGCCGGCGATTCCAGACCACGTCCGACTTCTCGGAGATCACCCGGTCCAAGCCCGAGAAGTCCCTCGTCGTCCCCAAGCCGGCGTCGGGTGGCCGCAACAGCTACGGCCGCAAGACGGCCCGCCACCGCGGCGCGGGTCACAAGCAGCAGTACCGCGTCATCGACTTCAAGCGCGACAAGGACGGCGTCCCGGCCAAGGTGGCCGCCATCGAGTACGACCCCAACCGCAACGCCCGCATCGCCTTGCTGCACTACTACGACGGCGAGAAGCGCTACATCCTCGCCCCGGCCCAGGTGCGGGTGGGCGACGTGCTGGGCAGCGGCCAGGGCTCGGAGATCCGCCCGGGCAACGCTCTTCCGTTGCGCTACATCCCGGTGGGCTCGACGGTGCACAACATCGAGCTGCGCCCCGGCCAGGGCGGCAAGCTCGCCCGCGGGGCGGGCATGAGCGCCCAGCTCGTGGCGAAGGAGGGGCTGTTCGCCACCCTGCGCCTGCCCTCCACCGAGATGCGCCGCGTCCCCATCGACTGTCGCGGCACCCTGGGGGAGGTGGGGAACGCCGAGGCCGAGCTGGTGTCGGTGGGCAAGGCCGGGCGCAACCGCTGGAAGGGCGTGCGTCCCCAGACCCGGGGCGTGGCCATGAACCCCGTCGATCACCCTCTCGGCGGCGGCGAGGGCAAGTCCTCGGGCGGACGCCACCCGGTGTCGCCCTGGGGCAAGCCCGAGGGCCGGACCCGCAAACGCCACAAGCCGTCGGACCAGATGATCGTGCGCCGCCGCCGCAGCCGCGGCGCCCGTCGGTGAGCCGGATCGGAGGAGCATCGCCCCATGCCGCGTAGCCTGAAGAAGGGTCCCTTCATCGACGACCACCTCCTCAAGAAGGTCGACGCCCTGAACGCCAACAACGAGAAGCGCGTCATCCGGACGTGGTCGCGCCGCTCCACCATCATCCCCGACATGGTGGGTCACACCATCGCCGTGCACGACGGCCGCAAGCACGTGCCCGTCTACATCACCGAGTCGATGGTGGGCCACAAGCTGGGCGAGTTCGCCGCCACCCGCACCTTCCGGTACCACGCCGGCCAGGAACGACAGGCGAGGCGCTGACGTGCCGGGGCTGAAGACCAACGAGATGCCCGGCACCCGGGCCGTGCTGCGGCACTACCGCATGTCGGCCTACAAGGCCCGTCAGGTGCTCGACCTCGTGCGGGGCATGGACGTGGACCGGGCCGAGCAGGCCCTGGCCGCCACGCCCCGGGAGGCCGCCCGGGTGGTGGCCAAGGTGCTCGCCTCCGCCGTGGCCAACGCCCGCAACAACGACCAGCTCGACCCCGAGGAGCTCTACATCTCGGCCTGCTACGCCGACGAGGGCACGACCATGAAGCGGTGGCGCCCCCGTGCCCGGGGCCGGGCCACCAGGATTCGCAAGCGCAGCTGCCACATCACGGTCATCGTGAGCCGGCTCCCCGACGACCGCCTCGAGCGTCGCCGGGCCCGCCAGGCCGAGGCCACCACGGCCCTGCGCTCGCGCCGGGTGGCGGCCTCGCGCCGGGGCCGGGCGGAGGCCGCCCCTGCCCCCGCCGCCGCTGACGGCGACGTGGCCGAGGACACCGGGGTGACCGACGAGACCGACCTCGACGAGGCGACGGGGGAGGCCGCGGACGTCGCCCACGAGGCGCCCGGGGACGAGGACGGCGAGCTCGTGGCCGAGGCCGACGACGAGGCCGAGGCATCCGACGAGGACGACGCCGCCGACGACGAGGGCGCCGACGACGAGGGCGACGGGGAGAGCTGATGGGACAGAAGGTCAACCCCTACGGGTTTCGCCTCGGCGTGACCACGGACTGGAAGTCCAGGTGGTTCGAGGAGCGCAACTACCAGGACTTCGTCATCGAGGACTGGAAGATCCGCGACTACCTCATGTCGCAGCTCGAGTCGGCGGCCGTTAGCCGCATCGAGATCGAGCGCACCCGGGACCGCCTGCGCGTCGACATCCACACCGCCCGCCCCGGGATCGTCATCGGCCGGCGCGGCTCGGAGGCCGACCGGCTCAAGAAGAAGCTCGAGGAGATCACCGGGCTGCGCAACCGCATCCAGCTCAACATCCAGGAGATCAAGCAGCCCGAGTTGGACGCCGCCCTCATCGCCCAGAGCATCGCCGACCAGCTGGCGCGCCGTGTGGCGTTCCGTCGGGCCATGAAGCGGGCCATGCAGACCGTGACCAAGGCCGGAGCCCTCGGGGTCCGGGTGCAGTGCTCGGGTCGCCTGGGTGGCTCCGAGATGGCCCGCAAGGAGGGCTACCGCGAGGGCAGGGTGCCCCTGCACACCCTGCGGGCCGACATCGACTACGGCATGCGCGAGGCCCGTACCACCTTCGGCCGCATCGGCGTGAAGGTGTGGATCTACAAGGGCGACATCCTGCCCTACAAGCTGTCCTCGGAGGAGAAGATCTCCCGCGAGGCGGCCATGGCCGCCGGCGAGACCTCGGGGCCCTCCGCGCCGCGCCGGCTCATCACCGCCGGTGGCGGGCGGCGCCGCGCCGAGCAGGGGGAGCCCGGCAGCGTCCTGACCACCCCCGAGCCCGCCCCCGCCGAGCCGGCCCCCGCGGCCGGCGGCGAGGCCGCCGAGGCCCCCGCCGCGCCCCTGCCCGGGGCGGCACCGGCCACCGACGACTTCGAGCGCCTCCTCGCCGAGGAGGAGGAGATTGAGCGCCGCACGCGCAACGAGCACCACGAGACGCCGCACTTCCGCAAGGAGTCCGACTGATGCTCATGCCCCGCAAGGTCAAGCACCGCAAGCAGCACCGCGGTCGGCTCAACGGTCTGTCCAAGGGCGGCACGACCATCAACTTCGGCGACTTCGGGATCCAGGCCCTCGAGCCGGGCTGGATCACCCAGCGCCAGATCGAGGCGGCCCGGATCGCCATGACCCGCCACGTCAAGCGCGGCGGCAAGGTGTGGATCCGGATCTTCCCCGACAAGCCGGTCACCCAGAAGCCGGCCGAGACCCGCATGGGCTCGGGCAAGGGCAACCCCGAGCACTGGGTGGCGGTGGTGCGCCCGGGCAGGATCCTGTTCGAGCTGGCCGGGGTGGAACGCGACCTGGCGCGCGAAGCCCTCGACCGCGCCATCCAGAAGCTCCCGTTCAAGGCCCGCTTCGTGGTGCGCCCGGGCACCCACGGCGCGTCCGAGGTCGAGGTCTGAGCCATGCCCTCCGCCACCGAACTGCGTGAGCTCGACGACGAGGAGCTCGAGCACCGCCTCGGCGAGTACCGCCGGGAGCTGCTCAACCTGCGCTTCCAGCTGGCCACGGGCCAGCTCGACAACTTCTCCCGCATGGCCCAGGTGCGCCGGGACGTGGCCCGCGTCCTCACCGTCCTGCGCGACCGCGAGATCGCCCTGGCCGAAGGCCGCGAGCACGAGGCCGGGCCCGTCACCCTGGCGGTGCCCCGGCGCCGGCCCCGTCCCGCCTTCGACGCCGCGGGTTTCCAGGAGGACGTGCAGGAGGACACCCGCCGGCGCCGGCGCCGGCGCGAGGAGGCGGAGGCGGCCGAGGAGGGCGCCGACGGGGATGCGTCCGACGAGACCGATGACGTCGGGGTGGAGGACGTCGGCGAGATCGGGGCCGAGGCGACCGACGACGCCGTCGACGACGTACCCGACGACGGCGACGAGGGAGAGGGATGATGGCCGAGGACACCCAGGCCGCCACGGCCGGGGGCACCGAGCCCCGGCTGCGGCGCAAGACCCGCGAGGGGCTCGTGGTCTCCGACAAGATGCAGGCCACCGTGGTGGTGGCCGTGGTCGAGCGCGTCCGCCACACCCGCTACGGCAAGACCGTCCAGCGCACCCGCAAGCTCTACGCCCACGACAACCACGACGCCAGAATCGGGGACCGGGTCCGGGTCATCGAGACCCGTCCCCTGTCGAAGCTCAAGCGCTGGCGGGTCACCGAGGTGCTGGAGCGTGCCCGGTGATCCAGCAGGAATCCCGGCTCAAGGTGGCCGACAATTCCGGGGCCCGCGAGGTGCTGTGCATCAAGGTGCTCGGCGGCTCGCGCCGTCGCTATGCGGGCATCGGCGACATCTTCGTGGCCACGGTCAAAGACGCCATCCCCGGTGCCGCCGTCAAGAAGGGCGAGGTGGTCAAGTGCGTGGTCGTGCGCACCGCCAAGGAGACCCGACGCCCCGACGGCAGCTACATCCGGTTCGACGAGAACGCCGCGGTGCTGATCAACGAGCAGCAGCAGCCCCGCGGCACCCGCATCTTCGGCCCCGTCGGCCGGGAGCTGCGGGACAAGAGGTTCATGCGCATCGTCTCGCTGGCGCCGGAGGTGCTGTGATGCGGATCCGCAAGGGTGACACCGTCCAGGTGATGTCGGGCAAGGGCCGGGGCCGGCGCGGCCAGGTCATGGTGGCCTTCCCCCGGGAGGGCAAGGTCATCGTGGACGGGGCCAACATGTCCAAGCGCCACACCAAGCCCCGCGGCGCCACCATGCAGGGCGGGATCATCGACAAGGACATGCCGCTGCCGGTGTCGTCGGTGCGCATCGTGTGCTCGTCGTGCGGTCCCACCCGGATCGGCGTGCGGGAGGACGAGACGGGCCGCAAGGTGCGGGTGTGTCGGCGGTGCGGGACGGACCTGTCATGACCGTCGCCCCCACCCGCCCCCGCCCCCGGCTCAAGCAGCGCTATGACGCCGAGTTGCGGGCGCAGCTGCAGGAGCGCCTGGGCCTGGCCAACGTCATGGAGGTGCCCCGCCTCGACAAGATCGTGCTCAACATGGGTGTGGGCCGGGCCACCCAGGCACCCTCGCTCATCGAGGGGGCGGTGCGCGACCTCGAGGTCATCACCGGGCAGAAGCCCGTGGTGACCCGGGCCCGTCGCTCGATCGCCTCGTTCAAGCTGCGCGAGGGCATGGCCATCGGCGCCAAGGTCACGTTGCGGGGAGACCGCGCCTGGGAGTTCCTGGACCGGCTGATCTCCCTGGCCATCCCCCGCATCCGGGACTTCCGCGGGCTTCCCTCGGCGTCGTTCGACGGCCGGGGGAACTACACCTTCGGCGTCACCGAGCAGCTGATCTTCCCCGAGATCGACTACGACCGCGTGGACACCACCCGGGGCATGGACATCACCATCTGCTCCACCGCCCGCAACGACGCGGAGGGCCGGGCCTTCCTCGACATGTTCGGGTTCCCATTCAGGCAGGAGAACGTCTAGCACCATGGCCAAAAAGGCACTGATCGAGAAGCAGCAGCGGACGCCCAAGTTCAAGGTACGGGCGTACACGAGGTGCCGTCGCTGCGGCCGCCCGCGGGCGGTGTTTCGCAAGTTCGGCCTGTGCCGGATCTGCCTGCGCGAGCTGGTGCACTCCGGGGAGATCCCCGGCGTCACCAAGGCGAGCTGGTGAGAGGAGGCAGGCCCGCATGACCATGACCGACCCCATCGCCGACATGCTCACCCGCATCCGCAACGCCAACACGGCCATGCACGACACGGTGAAGATGCCGAGCTCCAAGCTCAAGGTCTCCCTGGCCGACCTGCTCGAGCGCGAGGGCTACATCGCCGGCTTCGGCGTGGCCCCGTCTACCGGCGGCCCCGGCAACGTCCTCGAGATCCAGCTGAAGTACGCCACCGACCGCACCCGCACCATCGCCGGGCTGCGGAGGGTGTCGCGGCCCGGGCTGCGCATCTACGCCCGCGCCGACAAGATGCCCCGGGTGCTCGGGGGCATGGGCGTGGCGGTGGTGTCCACCAGCCACGGTCTCATGACCGACCGCGAGGCCCGGCAGCGGCGCGTGGGCGGGGAGGTCCTCTGCTATGTGTGGTGAGCGCGAGGAGGTGGGCTGATGTCGCGCGTGGGCAGGTCTCCCATCGCCGTTCCCGGCGGCGTGACCGTCACCCTGGACCAGCGACTCGTCACCGTGGCGGGGCCGCAGGGCAGCCTGTCGCGCCCGCTGCCCGGTGAGATCACCGTGCGCCAGGAGGATGCGACCCTGCTGGTGGAGCGCCCCGACGACCAGCGCCACAACCGCGCCCTGCACGGGCTCACCCGGTCCCTGGTGGCCAACATGGTCACCGGCGTCACGGCCGGGTTCACCAAGGAGCTCGAGATCGTGGGCGTCGGCTACCGGGCGACGGCCAAGGGGCCCGGCGCCCTGGAGCTGGCGCTCGGGTTCTCGCACCCGGTGGCGGTGAACGCCCCCGCCGGGATCACCTTCGAGGTGCCCACCCCCACCCGCATCGTGGTGAAGGGCATCGACAAGGAGCGGGTGGGCCAGGTGGCGGCCGACATCCGCAAGCTGCGCAAGCCCGAGCCCTACAAGGGCAAGGGGATCCGGTACGCCGGCGAGCGGGTCATCCGCAAGGCCGGCAAGGCGGCGAAGTGACGATGGCGAACACCGCGGCACGCACCCGAGCCCTGCGCATCCGGCGACACGCCCGGGTCCGCAAGCACATCTCCGGGACCGCCGAGCGGCCCCGCCTGGCGGTGTTTCGCTCCGACCGCCACATCTCGGCCCAGGTCATCGACGACGCCACCGGGCGGACGCTGGCCGCCGCCGCCACCGTGGAGGCGACCCTGCGGGGGACCGGGGGCGGCAACATCGCCGCCGCCGCCTCGGTGGGGCGGCTGGTCGCCGAGCGGGCCAAGGCGGCCGGGGTGGCGCGCGTGGTGTTCGACCGGGGCGGGTACCGCTACCACGGCCGGGTCGCGGCGCTGGCCGACGCGGCGCGCCAGGAAGGATTGGAGTTCTGATGCTCGACGGACAGTTCGAGGAGCGCACCATCAAGGTCAACCGGGTGGCCAAGGTCGTCCAAGGCGGCCGGCGCTTCTCGTTCACCGCCCTCATGGTGGTGGGCGACGGCAACGGCCGCGTCGGGCTGGGGTACGGCAAGGCCAAGGAGGCGGGCCTGGCGGTGCAGAAGGGGATCGAGGAGGCCCGCAAGAACATGTTCGACGTGCCCCTGGCCGGCTCCACCATCACCCACCCGGTGATCGGCGAGGCCGGTGCGGGCCGGGTCATGCTGCGGCCCGCCTCCCCCGGCACCGGGGTGATCGCCGGGGGCGCCGCCCGCCACATCCTGGAGATGGCCGGCATCCACGACATCCTGTGCAAGTCGCTCGGGTCCTCCAACGGCATCAACGTCGCCCACGCCACCATCGCCGGGCTCAAGGCCCTGAAGCGCCCCGAGGACGTGGCGCGGCTGCGGGGCAAGCCCGCCGACGAGCTCGTGCCCAAGGGCGTGCTGCGCGCCTACCGGGAGCGCCAGCGGGCCGCCGACCTGTTCCAGGAGGTGCCGTCGTGACGCCGGCCCGGGCCACCTCGGGCGCCGGGCACCTGCGGGTGACCCAGGTGCGCTCGGCCATCGGCACCAAGCCCAAGCACCGGGGCACGCTGCGGGCCCTCGGCCTGCGGGGCGTGGGGCGCAGCAACGTCCTGCCCGATCGCCCCGAGATCCGGGGCATGCTGGCGCGCGTCCCCCACCTGGTGACGGTGGAGGAGGGCGTGGCGCCCACCGAGGAGACCGCATGAAGCTGCACGAGCTCCAGCCCGCGTCGGGCGCCACCCGGGCCCGCCGTCGGGTGGGCCGGGGCATCGCCGGCAAGGGCGGCAAGACCGCCGGCCGGGGCACCAAGGGCACCGGCGCCCGCGACAACGTGAAGCCGGGATTCGAGGGCGGCCAGCTCCAGCTGGCCCAGCGGGTCCCCAAGCTCAAGGGCTTCCACAACCCCTTCCGGGTGGCCTACGCCGTGGTCAACCTGGACACCCTGGCCGCCCTGGACGGGGACGAGGTCACCCCCGACACCCTGCGCGCCGCCGGCCGGGTCCGCAAGGGATCCCTGGTCAAGGTGCTCGGCCGCGGGGAGCTGCACCGGGCGCTGCGGGTCCAGGTCCACGCCGTGTCGGCCTCGGCCCGGGGTGCCATCGAGGCCGCGGGTGGTTCGGTCGACATCCTGCCCCCGCCCTTCGGCAACGGGCGCCCCCCTGCACGGGGCAACGCGCTCACCAACCGGTAGCCTCAGAACCCCCGGACCGGCGCGCGCGGAGGAGGTGAGACGGTGCTTTCGAGCTTGAAGAACATCTTCAAGGTTCCCGACCTGCGCAACAAGGTCCTGTTCACCCTGCTCGTGATCGGGCTGTACCAGCTCGGGGCGAACATCATCGTCCCCTACATCTCCATCAAGCAGGTCCAGAACCTCGAGGCCCAGGCCAAGCACGCCGGCATCCTCGGGTTCCTCAACCTCTTCTCGGGGGGCGGCCTGCTGCGCATGGCCGTCTTCGGGCTGGGGATCATGCCCTACATCACCAGCTCGATCATCATCCAGCTGCTGTCGACGGTGATCCCCAAGCTCGAGGAGTGGCGCGACCAGGGGGCCGTGGGCCAGAAGAAGCTCACCCAGACGACCCGCTACCTTACGATCGGCCTCGCCCTGCTGCAGTCGGCCGGCCTGGTCTACGTGTTCCACAACGGCGGGGGCGGGCTGCTCGGCACCTCGTCGAACATCGACCTGATCCCCAACTTCAACCTGTGGCGGGGGGCGTTCATCTGCATGACGCTCACCGCCGGCACCGCCTTCGTGATGTGGCTCGGCGAGCTCATCACCCAGCGCGGCATCGGCAACGGCATGTCGATCCTCATCTTCGCCAACGTCACCGCCGGCATCCCCGCCGGGGGTACGGCCGTCCTCAGCCAGGGCGGGTCGCTCAAGTTCGGCGTCATCGTGGCCCTGACGCTGGTGCTGCTGGTGGTGGTGGTCTTCATGGAGCAGGGCCAGCGCCGCATCCCGGTGACCTTCGCCAAGCGGGTGGTGGGGCGGCGCCAGTACGGCGGCTCGTCGACCTACATCCCGCTCAAGGTCAACCAGTCCGGCGTGATCCCCATCATCTTCGCCAACTCCCTGCTCTACATCCCCGTCCTGCTGGCCAACATCATCCCCTGGACGGGGTTCCGGACCTTCGTGAACAACCACATCACCCCGACGAGCCTCATGTACGTGGTCTCCTACGGGCTGCTCATCTTCATCTTCACGTTCTTCTACGTCTACGTGGCCTTCGACCCCCATCAGCAGGCCGACATCATCAGGAAGCAGGGCGGGTACATCCCCGGCATCCGGCCGGGCCCGTCCACCGAGAAGTACCTGTCCCGCATCCTCAACCGCATCACCGTGCCCGGCGGCCTGTACCTCGCCGTCGTGGCCGTGCTCCCGTCGCTGCTCATGGCCCTGTGGAACATCCAGGGCTATCCCTTCTACGGGACGACGCTGCTCATCGCCGTGGGGGTGTCGCTCGAGACCATGCGGCAGATCGACAGCCAGCTCATGATGCGGAACTACGAGGGCTTCCTGAAGTAGCGACGGTGGTCCCCGGCGTCAGGCTCGTGGTCCTCGGCAAGCAGGGGGCCGGCAAGGGAACCCAGTGTGTGCGCTTGTCGCACCACTATGTCGTTCCCCACATCTCCACTGGCGACATGCTGCGCGCCGCGGTGAAGACCGGGTCGTCGCTCGGGGTCAAGGTCAAAGAGACCATGGACCGCGGCGAGCTGCTCGGCGACGACATCATCATGGAGATGGTGACCGACCGCCTGGCCGAGCCCGACGCCCGGGCCCGGGGGTTCATCCTCGACGGCTGCCCCCGCACGACCTACCAGGCCGAGGCGCTGGCCGCCCTGCTCCTGCCGGACGCCCTCGACCTGGTGGTCGACATCGAGGTGCCCACCGTGCAGGTGCTGCGGCGCCTGGCCGGGCGCCGGGTGTGCACCGACTGCGGCGCCAACTACTCGGTGTCCTCGCCCCCCAAGGTCAACTGGACCTGCGACGTCTGCGGCGGCGAGGTCATCCAGCGCGAGGACGACACCGAGGCCGCCATCCGCACCCGCCTCGAGCTCTACGAGCGCCAGACGTCGCCGCTCGTCGACTGGTACGCCTCGCGTGAGCAGCTGGCCCTGGTGAACGGGGTGGGCTCCCCCGACGCCGTGCTGCGCCGCATCATCCGGGCGGTGGAGGACCGCCGCAGCCGGCGCGGGCGGGGGGGCGGGACCCGGTGAGGCGCTCTCCCGAGGAGATCGCCAAGATGCGCCGGGCGGGCCGGGTGGTGGCCGAGATGCACGCCGCCACCCGCGCCGCCGCCCGCCCGGGGGTGACCACCGCCGAGCTCGACGCCGTGGCCCGGGAGGTCCTCGAGCGGCGGGGGGCCAAGTCCAACTTCCTGCACTACCGGGGGTTCCCCGCCGTCATCTGCACCTCGCCCAACGACATGATCGTCCACGGCATCCCCGGTGCCTATGTGCTGGCCGAGGGGGACATCCTCTCCGTCGACTGCGGGGCGATCGTCGAGGGCTACCACGGCGACGCCGCCTTCACCATGGCCATCGGCGAGGTATCGGAGGAGGCCGCCCGGCTCATCGAGACGACCGAGCGCAGCCTGTGGGCCGGGATCGAGCAGCTGCGGGCCGGCAACCGCCTCAACGAGGTGGGCCGGGCCGTGCAGGCGGTGGCCGAGGGCGCGGGGTTCTCGGTGGTGCGGGAGTACGTGGGCCACGCCATCGGGACCGCCATGCACGAGGAGCCCCAGGTCCCCAACTACTGGCCGGGTCAGGGCGGGCCCCTGCTCAAGGAGGGGATGGTCTTCGCCGTCGAGCCCATGGTGAACGCCGGGGGGCCGGCCACCGAGCTCCTCGAGGACGGCTGGAGCGTGGTCACCGCCGACGGCCGGCTCTCCGCGCACTTCGAGCACTCCATCGCCGTGACCGCCGACGGCCCCGAGGTCCTGACCCTGCCCTGACCTGCCCACGGGTGGTGGCGACGCCGGTACGAACCGGGGCGCGGGCGGGCGAGCCGGCAGGCGGACACCCCCCGTGGCCAGGGAGGCCGGGAGGCGCTATCCTGGTAGGTCGGCTCGCCGGGCCGGCTCGAGGTTCGCCCCTTGGGTCCAGGCGCGGCACCAGGCCGAATGCACCGCCGTCTCCCCCCGGGCCCGGCCCGCCGGACACTCCGGCCCCCCGTGTCCCAGGAACGCGGTGCACCAGAGGACGACGACGAGGAGGAGTCACCTGCCCAAGCCCAAGGAGGACGCCATCGTGCTCGAGGGGACGGTCATCGAGCCGCTCCCCAACGCCATGTTCCGGGTCGAGCTCGAGAACGGCCACAAGGTGCTGGCCCACAGCTCCGGGAAGATGCGCATGCACCGGATCCGCATCCTCCCCGGGGACCGGGTGCAGGTGGAGATCACCCCCTACGACCTGAGCCGGGGGCGGATCACCTACCGCTACAAGTGAGCGACGGTCCCGGTCGGCGGGGCGCCGGTCGGGGACGAGGCAGAAGGCGACGACGATGAAGGTTCGACCAAGTGTCAAAGCGATCTGTGAGAAGTGCAAGGTCATCCGCCGGCACGGCCGCGTCATGGTGATCTGCGACAACCCCCGCCACAAGCAGCGCCAGGGCTGACCAGGCCCCCGGCACGAGCACGAAGGAGTTCCGAGACAGGTGGCACGCATCGCCGGTGTGGACATCCCCCGAGAGAAGCGGCTCGAGGTGTCCCTCACCTACATCTTCGGCATCGGCCGGACCCGGGCGCAGCAGACCATCGCCGGGACCGACCTGAGCCCCGACACCCGGGTGCGCGACCTCACCGACGAGGAGGTCACCCGGCTGCGCTCCTACATCGACGCCAACTTCAAGGTCGAGGGCGACCTGCGCCGGGACATCGCCCAGGACATCAAGCGCAAGATGGAGATCGGCTGCTACGAGGGGGTCCGGCACCGCAAGGGCCTGCCCGTCCACGGTCAGCGGACCCACACCAACGCCCGCACCCGCAAGGGTCCCAAGAAGACCGTGGCCGGCAAGAAGAAGGTACGGAAGCACTGATGCCCAAGGCTGCCAAGTCCACCGCCAAGTCCGCCGGCGCCCGGCGCCCCCGCAAGCGGGAGCGCAAGAACGTCGCCTACGGGGTGGCCCACATCAAGAGCTCGTTCAACAACACCATCATCAGCATCTCGGACCACGAGGGGAACGTCCTGTCGTGGGCCTCCGCCGGCAACGTCGGCTTCAAGGGGTCCCGCAAGTCGACGCCCTTCGCCGCCCAGCTGGCCGCCGAGCAGGCGGCGCGCCGGGCCATGGAGCACGGGGTGCGCAAGGTCGACGTCCTCGTGCGGGGGCCCGGGTCGGGGCGCGAGACCGCCATCCGCTCCCTGGCCGCCGTGGGCATCGAGGTCGCCGGGATCAAAGACGTCACGCCCATCCCCCACAACGGCTGCCGCCCCAAGAAGCGCCGCCGGGTCTGACGGGAACCGGAAGGAGCATCGACCCCCCATGGCGCGATACACGGGTCCTGTCTGCCGCCTCTGCCGGCGGGAGCGGACCAAGCTGTTCCTGAAAGGCGAGCGCTGCTACTCGCTCAAATGCCCGGTCTCCGAGGCGGTCACCGACCGTCACAGCCGCGCCTACCCCCCGGGCGAGCACGGCCGGGACCGCATGCGCCAGGGCTCGGAGTACCTGGCCCAGCTGCGCGAGAAGCAGAAGGCCCGCCGCATCTACGGCCTGCTCGAGCGGCAGTTCCGCAACGTCTACGCCGAGGCCAGCCGCCAGCCCGGCATCACCGGTGAGAACCTGCTGCGCCTGCTCGAGCTGCGCCTCGACAACGTGACCTTCCGGGCCACGTGGGGGGCGAGCCGGGCCCAGGCCCGCCAGCTCGTGCGCCACGGCCACATCCTGGTGAACGGCAAGCGGGTCACCATCCCGAGCTACCGGGTGCGCCAGGGCGACGTGGTCTCGCTCAAGCCCTCGGCGCGCGAGCTGTACTTCGTGCGCCGCAACCTCGACACCCTCGATCGGGCCCTGCCCCTGTGGCTCGAGCCGGGCGAGGGCAGGACCCAGGTGCGTGTCGCCTCCCTGCCCGAGCGCGAGCACATCGACGAGCCGGTGCGGGAATCGCTCATCGTCGAGCTCTACTCCAAGTAACCGCGCCCCCACACGACCCACCACGACATCCAGGAGCCACCCGCATGCTCATCATCCAGCGCCCGACCGTCGAGGCCATCGGCGAGGAGGAGGCCAACCGCCAGCGGTTCGCCGTCAGCCCCCTCGAACCCGGGTTCGGCCACACGCTGGGCAACTCGATCCGCCGGACGCTGCTGTCGTCCATCCCGGGCGCGGCGGTGACCCAGGTGCGCTTCGACGACGCCCTGCACGAGTTCACCACCCTGCCGGGGGTGAAGGAGGACATCACCGACATCATCCTCAACCTGAAGGACATCGTCCTGCGGGTGCACGCCGACGACCCCGTGACGCTGCGCTGCGACTCCCGGGGCCCGGGCGAGGTGAGCGCCGGGGACCTCCAGCTCAGCACCGACGTGGAGGTGCTCAACCCCGAGCTCCACATCGCCACGCTCAACGGCAAGGGCCGCCTGGCCATCGACGTCACCGTGGAGCGTGGCCGGGGCTACGCCTCGGCCGAGCGCAACAAGCGCTCCAGCACCATCGGGGTCATCCCCGTCGACTCCATCTTCTCGCCGGTGCGGCGGGTGGCGTTCTCGGTGGAGCCCGTGCGCGTCGAGCAGTCCACCGACTTCGACCGCCTCGTCCTCGACATCGAGACCGACGGGTCGCTCACGCCGCGCGAGGCCCTGGCCTCGGCGGGCGACACGCTGCGCTCGCTGGTGGGCCTGGTCGCCGACCTCGAGGAGGAGCCCCGCGGCCTGGAGCTGGGCGAGGTGGGCACCTCCACGAGCGGCTCGCCCGACCTGGACCTGGCCATCGAGGACCTCGACCTCTCCGAGCGTCCCCGCAACTGCCTCAAGCGGGCCCAGGTCAACACCATCGGCGAGCTGGTGGAGCGCACCGCCGAGGACCTGCTGGCCATCACCAACTTCGGGCAGAAGTCGCTCGACGAGGTCATCCAGCGTCTCGACGAGCGGGGCCTGTCCCTGCGCGTCAAGGACTGAGGGCCCCGTGCGCGGCACACCCCGGCGGGGCAAGCGCTTCGGCGGTGACGCCGCCCACCAGAAGGCCATGCTGGGCAACCTGGTGGCCTCGCTCATCGCGGCGGAGTCCCTGGTCACCACCGAGGCCAAGGCCAAGGCCCTGCGCCCCGTGGCGGAGAAGTGCATCACCGCCGCCGTCAAGGGCGGTGTCTACCGCCAGCGCAACGTGGTGGCCCTCATCCGGGACAAGGACATGGCCCACAAGCTGTTCGAGGAGATCGGCCCCCGCTACGCGGCGCGCCCCGGCGGCTACACCCGCATCCTGAAGCTGGGCCCCCGGCTCGGCGACAGCGCGCCCATGGCGCGCATCGAGTTGGTGTGACGCTGTTCGACCCCGGTCCCGCCGCCCCCGCGGCAGGCACCGGGACCGGGGCGGCCCCCGCCGCGCCCGGGCCGGCCCCCGCCCTCACCACGCGCCTGCGCCTGGTCGTGGCCTACGACGGCGCAGGGTTCCGGGGCTTCGCCGCCCAGCCCGGTCAGCGCACCGTGGCCGGCGAGATCGCCGCCGCCATCGCCACCGTGGCCGGCCACGCCGTCGAGGTGGTGTGCGCCGGCCGCACCGACGCCGGGGTGCACGCCCGGGGCCAGGTCCTCCACGTCGACGTGGCCCCGGGCCTCGATCCCCGCCGGCTGCAGCGCTCGGTCAACACCATGCTGGCGCCGGCGGTGGTGCTGCGCTCGGTCGAGGCCGCCCCCGCGGGCTTCGACGCCCGGCGCTCGGCCCGGGCCCGGCACTACCGCTACCTGGTGCTCGAGGCGCCCGTGCCCGACCCCCTGCTGGCCCCGGCGGTGTGGCACGTGCCCGGCCCCCTCGACGCGCGCGCCATGGCCGGGGCGGCCGACGCCCTGCTCGGCGAGCACGACTTCCGGGCCTTCTGCCGGCGACAGCCGGGAACCCCCCCCGACACCCCCATCGTGCGCCGCGTCCTCGACGCCTCGGTGACCGTGACCCCGGCCGGGGTGGCCGACCTCGAGCCCGGGGCCCGGCTGCTTCGCTTCGACCTGCGGGCCAGCTCCTTCTGCCACCAGATGGTGCGCTCGGTGGTGGGGGTGCTGGTGGAGGTGGGCCGGGGCCGGCGGCGGGCCTCGGACGTGGTCTGGCTGCTGCGCAGCGGCGACCGCTCCCGGGGCGGCAACGTCATCGCCCCGCCCCAGGGGCTGTGCCTGGTGGGCGTGGACTACGGCGAGGCGGGCCCCCCCGGTGCCTGAGGGAGCGCCGCCGGGGGACCTGCTTGCCGGGCACCGGGCCCAGCACCTACAGTTGTCGGCCGGTTGCCCGCAGGAGCGGCCGGTTCCCGGACCGGCCCCGCGGGGCGCCATCCCGGCCCCGGGAGCGTCGACCGACGCCCAGCCGGGAGCCGGGTACGAGACGAGGATCGCGGTGCGCACCTATTCCCCCAGGGCAGACGACATCGAGCGCAGCTGGCACGTCGTCGACGCCGACGGCCTGGTGCTGGGCCGCCTGGCCACGACCGTGGCCTCCGTGCTGCGCGGCAAGCACAAGCCCACCTTCGTCCCCCACATGGACACCGGCGACCACGTGATCGTGGTCAACGCCGCCAAGGTCGTCCTGAGCGCGGGCAAGGAGGAGCAGAAGAAGGTGTACCGCCACAGCGGCTACCCCGGCGGCCTCAAGGTGCGCGGCTACGGCGACCTGCTCGCCCAGCACCCCGAGGAGGTGGTGCGCCGGGCCGTGCGGGGCATGCTGCCCCGCACCCGGCTGGGCCGGCGCCAGCTGCTCAAGCTCAGGGTGTACGCCGGCCCCGAGCACCCCCACGCCGCCCAGCAGCCCGACCCCCTGGCGGTGCCCGGCGCCCGGGCCCGGACCTGACCCCCACCGCCGTCCCCGCCGACAGACTGGACCCCGTCACCGTGGCCACCAAGCCCAAGCTCCCCGCCCCCCTCTCCCAGAGCACCGGCCGCCGCAAGGCCGCCGTGGCCCGCGTCCGCATCCGGCCCGGCCAGGGGACGATCACGGTCAACCGGCGGGCCTTCGACCACTACTTCACCTCGGCCACCCACCGCATGGTCGTGACCGAGCCCCTGCGCGTCGCCAACAAGGCCGAGGGCTACGACATCGACGCCACCATCGACGGCGGCGGGGTGTCGGGCCAGGCCGGCGCCCTGCGCCTGGGCATCGCCCGCTCCATCGTCGAGCTCGACCCCGAGCTGCGTCCCACCCTCAAGAAGGCCGGCCTGCTCACCCGCGACGCCCGCGAGAAGGAGAGCAAGAAGTACGGCCTCAAGAAGGCCCGCAAGGCCCCCCAGTACTCCAAGCGGTAGCCGGCCGTGGGGGTGCAGTTCGGCACCGACGGCATCCGGGGGGTCGCCAACGCCGAGCTCGGCGCGGAGCTGGTGCTGGCCCTGGGCCGGGCCGCCGCCCGGGCCCTGCCGGCGCCGTGCTTCCTCGTGGGCCGCGACACCCGGCGCTCGGGCCCGCTGCTGCAGGCCGCCCTGTCGGCCGGCATGGCCAGCGAGGGCGCCGACGTGGTGGACGTGGGCGTGCTGCCCACCCCGGGCGTGGCCTGGCTGGCCGCCGACCGGGGCCTGCCCGCGGCGGTGGTGTCGGCCTCCCACAACCCCTTCGCCGACAACGGCGTCAAGCTCTTCGCCCCCGGCGGCCTGAAGCTGCCCGACGCCACCGAGGAGGCCGTCGAGGCCGAGCTCGAGCGCATCCTGGCCGGCGGGGACGGGCCCCGGCCGCCCGTGGGCCACGGCGTGGGCCGCCTGTGGGACGAGCCCGACGCCGCCACCGGCTACCTCGACCACCTCGTGGCCGCGCTCGAGGGCCGCGACCTGAGCGGGATGTCGGTGGTGGTGGACTGCGCCAACGGGGCCGCCAGCCGCAGCGCCCCCGAGGTGCTGCGGCGCCTGGGCGCCCAGGTCCACGCCATCGCCGACGCCCCCGACGGGGCCAACATCAACGACGGCTGCGGCTCCACCCACCCCGAGCGCCTGGGCGCCGAGGTGGTGTCCCGGGGCGCCCAGGTGGGCCTGGCCCTCGACGGCGACGCCGACCGCCTGGTGGCGGTGGACCACACCGGCGTCCCCGCCACCGGCGACGAGCTCCTGTCGTTGTTCGCCACGGACCTCGCCGGGCGGGGCCGGCTCGACGGGGGCGCCGTGGTGGTGACGGTGATGACCAACCTCGGCTTCCGCCACGCCATGGCCGCTGCCGGCATCGCCGTGCGCGAGACGGCGGTGGGGGACCGGTACGTGCTCGAGGCCCTCGACGGCGAGGGCCTGGCCCTCGGGGGCGAGCAGTCGGGCCACATCGTGTTCCGCCGCCTGGCCACCACCGGCGACGGCGTGCTCACCGGGGTCCTGCTCCTGGACCTGGTGCGCCGGCGGGGCGCCCCGCTGGCCGAGCTGGCCCGGGGCTCGATGCGGCGCCTGCCCCAGGTCCTGTCGAACGTGGCCGTGGCCCGTCCCGCCGAGGCCGTGGCCACGGCGGCGGTGCAGGCCGAGCTGGAGGCCGTCGAGGCCGAGCTCGGCGCCGGGGGCCGGGTGGTACTGCGGGCCAGCGGCACCGAGCCCCTCGTGCGGGTCATGGTGGAGGCCGAGGAGGAGGCCACCGCCCGGGCCGCCGCCGACCGGCTGTGCTCGGCGGTCCAGGGCGTCTCCGAGGCGGCCTCCTGACCCGCCCCGGCGGGGCCGGGGGCCGCCGGCCGGGGGCGGCCGGTCACCGGTTGGCGACGGCGGCGCCGTAGCCTGGAAGCCCATGTGCGGCATCATCGGCGCCACCGGCAGCGACGAGGTCCTGGACCTGCTCCTCGAGGGGCTGGCCCGCCTGGAGTACCGCGGCTACGACTCCGCCGGGGTTGCGCTGCAGCACGACGGCACCCTGTGGCGGGCCCGGGCCGCCACCGGCACGCGCTCGCTCGAGGACCTGCGCAAGGTGGTGCCCGACGACCCCCTCACGGTCACCGCCGGCATCGGCCACACCCGCTGGGCCACCCACGGCCACCCCACCGAGGCCAACGCCCACCCCCTGCTCGACTGCAGCGGCACGGTGGCCGTGGTGCACAACGGCATCATCGAGAACTGGCGCGAGCTCGCCGCCCGGCTCCAGGGCGACGGTCACACCCTGGCCTCGGAGACCGACACCGAGGTCATCGCCCACCTCGTCGAGGAGGAGCTGGCCGGCGGGTCCTCGCTGGCCGAGGCGGTGCGGGCCACCCTGCGGGTCATGCGTGGCGCCTTCGCCCTGGCGGTGCTGTGCGCCAACGAGCCCGGCACCATCGTGGCCGGGCGCCGGGTGTCACCGCTCGTCATCGGGGCCGGCGAGCAGGGCCAGGGGCTGCTCGCCTCCGACATCCCGGCGCTGCTCGGCCGCACCCGGCGCTTCTGGGTCCTCGACGACGACCAGATCGTGGAGCTGCGCCCGGGCTCGATGCGCGTCACCACCCTGGCCGGCAAGGAGGTCGAGCCCAACGAGCTCCACGTCGACTGGGACATCGAGGCGGCCGAGAAGGGCGGCTTCCCCGACTTCATGGGCAAGGAGATCCACGAGCAGCCCCGGGCGGTGGCCGACACGCTGCTCGGCCGGCTGCTGCCCGACGGCACCCTGGCCCTCGACGAGCTGCGCATCACCGACGACGAGCTGCGCCGCATCGACAAGGTCTTCGTGGTCGCCTGCGGCACGAGCTATCACGCCGGCATGGTGGCCAAGTACGCCATCGAGCACTGGACCCGGCTCCCCGTCGACGTCGACATCGCCTCGGAGTTCCGCTACCGCGACCCCGTGCTCGACAACCGCACGCTGGTGGTGGGGGTGAGCCAGTCGGGCGAGACCATCGACACGCTCCGGGCCATGCGCGAGGCCCGCCAGGGCGAGGCCAAGGTCATGGTCATCTCCAACGTGGTGGACTCCTCGATGGCGCGCGACGCCGACGGCGTGATGTACACGCGGGCCGGTCCCGA
>Ga0335078_10003537_pt1 | contig 23244 bp, 15 predicted proteins | sample Lox_Sample_32_FD_206711 | JGI IMG/M metagenome (GOLD analysis project Ga0335078, IMG submission 206711) | Soil microbial communities from Loxahatchee National Wildlife Refuge, Florida, United States - Lox_Sample_3.2 | ecosystem: Environmental > Terrestrial > Soil > Wetlands | place: USA... | reverse complement strand
CGCCCGGCCCGCCCCCGGCCCGCGCCGGGCGGCGCGCGAAGCATGGCTCGCCGCCGCCTTCGTCACCGCCCTCGCGGCCTTCGTCGGATGGGGCTACTGGCTCCCCCGTCCCATTCCGCGGCTGGTGACCTCGGACGCCGATGCACTGGTGCTGGATATCCACTCCCACACCGCCCTCTCCCACGACGGGCGGCCGGGCTTCGGGGCCGGGCAGAACGCGGCGTGGCATGCCCGCGCCGGGTTCGACGTCGCCTTCGTCACCGACCACAACGTCTGCTGCGCAGCGCTGGGCTGGCGCCGCGAGAACCCGGGCGCCCGGCCGGTGCTGCTCCAGGGCGAGGAGATCTCGCTCTCCGGGATCCACGTCCTCGCCCTCGGCATCCGCGCCGTGATTTCCAACCACCCCTACGACGCGTCGTGGGACTCGACCGGCGCCCTCGTCCGGCGGCTCGCGGCCGACTCCGTCTTCATGGTGCCCACGCTTCCCGAGGACTGGCGGCGCCACACCGGTGCGGAGTTCGGCGAGTTGAGCGAGTGGGGCGTGGGCGGATTTGAGATCTGGACCACGTCGCCGCAGGCGATGAACATGCCGCCCTCGGGCCGGCGGACCGTGATCGCCTGGTCGCGGCTGGAGAACCGGCCGGTGTTCGGCTCCACCGACATGCACGGCTACGGCAATGCGGCGACGGTCTGGAACGTGGTGCGCCTCCCGGGCTGGCGGGCGATGGGCGACAGCGCGCTGCAGGCCGCGCTGCTGGTGCGGCTGCGGACCGGAGGGGTGTCGGCGAACGAGGTGGTGGCGCGGCGGCGCTGGCTGCCGACCACGCGGCTCGGCTCCGCGCTCGACGCCCCCGTCAACCTGGCCCTGCTGCTGCGCACGGCCTCGGGGCCGCATGCGCTGGCCCTGCTGCTGTGGATCTGGGGTGTGGCGGCCGCCGGCACGCTGCTTCGGGCGTCCCGCCGCCGCGCGCCCGGCGCCGGCTAGGACGCCGGCATCGCTATCCGGGACAGGCGCCGGCCGACACGGTCATCGTCGCCGGGGCGGAGGCGCCGGGAACCTCCACGGCCGCCAAGCCGCCGGCGATGAACGCCAGCGGCAGGCGTGCGACCGGCCCGTCGCCGCGGGTGATCTCTGCGCAGGACGCGCCCCACGGAACCAGCCACGGGAAGGCCAGGAGCAGCCGCGTCACCCGCGGCGCGCCGAGCCGCAGGGTGGCGGCCCGGTCGGCCGGCCGGTAGGCCACGCTCAGCGAGTCGCCGCTGATCCGCCAGCCAGCCAGGCGCCAGGTGTAGTCGTCGGCCACGCCGTCCACGTGGGGCGCGATCACGACCGCACCGAGATGCTCGTCCACGCCGAACAGCCCGCGCGCCAGCAGGTCGAGGTACGAGCCCGCCGAAAACATGAACAGGCCGTTGTTGTCGCCCCGCTCGCCGGGCCGGCCGTAGTTGACCCGGATGATGCGCGCCGCCTCGGCGCCGAGCCGGCTCCACGCCACCCTCCGCTCCGCCGCCGTGCCGAACCGGAACGTCGCCTCGAGCGCCTTGAAGTCGAGGATGTGCCAATCGCGGCCCGTCCAGTAGCCCTCGGGATCGTGCCACGGATCGTCCGTCGGCACCGGATAGAATCCGGCGCCCGCCGAATCCCACCAGGCGGGACCCAGCAGCCGGTGGATCATCGTCGCGATGATGGCGGTGTCGGCGACGCCCCCGAACTCGAGCGCGTCCACGGCCTGCAGGTGGTAGTGGTCCCAGCTCGCGTCGCTGTCGGCCCGCGCGTGGTACGTGAACCATCCCATCCGCGGGCGCCACAGCCGCGGCAGCGCCGCGCGGATCCGGTCCGCCGCCTGCCGCCACACGGCCGCGCGGTCGCCCGGCGAAGGCCCGCTCGCGCGGCCCGCCGCCGCGTCCTCCAGCTCCGCCAGCCGGTCGAGGGCGTACGCCGACAGCGCGTTGACGTACGGATCCTCGGTGCGGTAGGGGTGGTCGTCGGCCGAGAGCGGCGACATCTCCGAGTACGTCGCCGAACTCATCCCTTCGACGAGCCCGTCGCCGTTCCGGTCGGTGGAGAGGATGTAGCGCGCGATATGCCTCAAATTGGGCAGCTCGGCCGCCAGCCAGCCCGTGTCGCGGGTCGCCCGGAAACACGCGTAGCCCTTGAGGATCTCGTAGGCATCCTTGTCCCCCATCCACTGCCCGCCCCAGTCGTCCGTCCACACATAGCGACCCTGCGGGCCGAGGCGGTTCCAGATCTCGTGCCGCTGGGCTCCGGACGGGTCGGCGTACTGCTTCATCAGGCCGTACTCGTCGCACACCACCTCCGGGTCGTGCAGCTGCAGCGCCGTGGTGGCGCCGTACCAGCCGTCGCGGTCGAAGGCGGCGAGGAAGGTGTAGGAGCCGGCCGGGATGTTGCGGAACGTCGCGATGCGGTCGTAGTGCAGCATCGGCCGCGCCGCGCCCAGGATGTGCGCCAGTACCGTCTCGACGTCGGGTGTCGGCGTCCCCACGCGCGGCCCGAGGGCCATGTGCGGCGCCGGGCCGTCGGCGACGACCCGGGCCAGGGCGTCCGCCGCGTCGTCCTCCGACGAACCGAGGGCGAACGCGACCTCCGCGCGGATGCTGCCGTCGGCCTCCCGCTCGGGGTCGAGCGCGAGCACGACCCGCCCCAGCGGAACGCGGTCACGGCCCACCGCCCCGAAGCGGTAGTCCGTCGTCACCACGATGGAGGTCGTCTCCGTGGTGATCGCGCCCTGCGTCCCGCGGCCGGGCCCGATCGCGACGACCGTGTGCGCGACCGTGCTGTCCTCGAGGAAGACGACGCGGCGGGCGTCGTCCACCCGCAGGCGATCACGGACCGCGTAGCCCACCGAGCGCCAGCGGTGCTCGTACAGGTCGGCCGGATCGATCGTGACGAGGATGGCGCGCCCGTAAGGCCAACGGGGCGCCGTGATCACCAGCTTGCCGCCCGTCGTGCCGGTGTCGCCCTGCGGCTCGACCGCGAGGGGGGCGCCGATCGCCGAGTCCGCCACCAGAAGGGTGACCCGGCCGTCCGGTGCGAAGCGCACGCTGTCGGGGAAGGGACGCTGCTCGGCGGCGCGGGCCCCGGCCTCGATGCCTTCAACCCGCACCCAGCCCGTCAACGTGACGGGGTTGATCGTGACCGCCTTCAGCACCACGCCCCCGGCCGCGCTGTCCACGGCGACCCAGAACTGGAGGTGCGGCAGCAGCACGGCGGTGGGCCGGAAGGCGGGGCTGGCGACGACCGTGATGGACGGGGCCTGCGCGCGCAGGGCGCAGGGACGCACGGACGCACAGACGCACGGCAGAAGCCAGGCGGCGGCTCCGAGCCCCACCACCCGATGTCTGGGAACCGATGTCGCACGCCGCGTCTGGGAACTCCTCTGGCTCCGGCCCGGTGGCCTCCGCCGCCTACAGCATAGCCCCCGGCCGCTTCCCTTGCCAGCGTCCCGGCACCGCCCCACATTGGCTGCAACCTCCGCGGAGACCATGGCCGCATGGGCTCGATCCTGCTTCTCGTCGTCCTCGTCCTGCTCGCGCTCTGGGTGGTGGGCGCCTACAACGGGCTGATCGCCCTCAAGAACCAGACGATCAACGCCTGGAAACAGATCGACGTGCAGCTCAAGCGCCGCCACGACCTCATCCCCAACCTGGTCAACACCGTCAAGGGTTCGATGGAGTTCGAGAAGGACACCCTGCAGGCGGTGGTGGATGCCCGCTCGAAGGCGATGGCGAGCGGCGCCGGGGCCGGTCCGGGGGCGGGGGCGGGGGCGGGAGCTGGCGGCGTGAAGGAGACGGCGGCGGCCGAAGGCGCCCTGACGGGAGCCCTGGCCAAGCTGTTCGTCGTGATGGAGCGGTACCCGGATCTGAAGTCGTCCCAGAACGTGCGCGACCTTCAGGAGGAGCTGTCGAGCACGGAGAACAAGATCGCGTTCGCCCGGCAGCTCTACAACGACGTCGCCACCCGCTACAACACGAAGCAGCAGCAGTTTCCCACCAACCTCGTCGCGGGGCTCGCCAAGGCCGAGATCGCCGAGCTGTGGGAGATCGAGGACAAGGCGGAGCGCGAGGTCCCGGCGGTGGATCTCTCGCTCAAGAAGCCGCAAGGGTGACGGCCGGCCCGAACCTCTTCGAGCAGCAGGCGCGCAACCGCCGCCTGACGGTGGCATGGCTCGCGCTGTTCATCCTGTTTTTCGCGTGGCTCGGGTTCGGCGGAGACTTCGCCCTCTACCTGGCGGCCGCCGCGCACAGCGAGGGGCCGGTGCCGTACCGGTTCCCGCTGATCGGGGTGGTGGTGACCGCCGTGGCCGCGGTCGTGGCCTGGGTATCGTGGCGGAAGGGCCCGCAGCAGGTGCTGTGGTCCACCGGTGCCCGCGAGCTGACCGCGCCGCAGACGCTCCAGGAGAAGCAGCTGGTGGACGTCGTCGAGGAGATGGCGATCGCCGCCGGCCTGCCGAAGCCGCGGGTGTACGTGATCGACGACCCCGACCCGAACGCGTTCGCGACGGGCCGTGATGCCGCCAGCGCCTGCATCGCGGTGACGACGGGCCTGCTCGCGATCGTGAGCCGGGAAGAGCTGCAGGCGGTGGTCGCGCACGAGATGGCGCACGTGCGCAACCTCGACGTGCGCCTGATGACCCTGATCGCCGCGCTGGTGGGGGTCATCGTCGTGCTGTCGAACGGCATGGGGCGATTCCTCGGCATGGGCGGCGGCCGGGGGGCTGGCGGCCTCCTCGGCGGGCGGGGCAAGAAGGGCGGCGAAGGCCTCGGGCTCGCCGCGCTGGTGGTGTTCGTGCTGTGGATCATCACCCTCGTGCTCGCGCCGATCATCTCCCAGATCATGGCGATGGCCGTCTCCCGCGACCGCGAGTACCTGGCCGACGCCACCGGCTCGGAGCTCACGCGCAACCCGGGTGCGCTGGCCTCCGCACTCGAGAAGATCGAGACGCACGAGGCGCCCACGACCTCGATCAAGGCCGGGGCCGCCCACCTGTGCATCGCCGACCCGCTGGGCAAGGACGTCAACCTCAAGGACGGCCGCCTCGCCGACCTGCTGGCGACGCACCCGCCCATGGCGAAGCGGATCGTCCGCCTCAAGGGGATGGCGTTCCAGCAGCTCAAGGCCGCGGGCCAGGCCCCGTCGTCCTGACCGCGCGGCGCGCGGCCGATGACCTTCCGGGACTGGGCCCTGCTGGCCGCGGCCGCCGTGCTGGCGGCCGCGCTGGCGCTGTGGCTGACGCGGCGCGCGCGCGCCGCCCTCCGCGCGCGCCTGCAGCGCGCCGGCCGCCGGGCGCTGCTCGACTTCCAGGCACGGGTGGCCCGGTACAAGCTGGTTTCCCGGCGGGCCATCCACGACCAGTTGCTGCTCGATCCGGTGGTCGCCGCGGCGATGCGCGAGCACCGGCGCGCGCACGGCGGCACGGAGCTGGACGTCCGCGTCCGGGTCGAGCGCTACATCGAAGAGATCCTCCCGTTCTTCAACGTCCTCTCCTACTACCGGCTGGGCTACAACCTGGCGCGCCTGACCCTGAACCTGCTCTTCCGGGTGACGGTGGACTACCAGGACGAGCCCGCGCTGGAGCGGATCCCGCGTCGTGACGTGGTCGTGTACCTGATGAATCATCGCTCCAACGCCGACTACGTCGTGGTCGCCTTCGTGCTCGCCCGCGGCGTCGCCGTGAGCTACGCGGTCGGGGAGTGGGCGCGGGTGTGGCCGCTCGAGACCATCTTCAAGTCCTTCGGGTCGTACTTCGTCCGCCGCCGCTACCGCGAGAGCCTCTACCACGCGGTCCTGGAGCGCTACGTCCAGCTCATCACGCGCCACGGCGTCATCCAGGGGCTCTTTCCGGAGGGCGGCCTGTCGCGCGACGGCCGCGCGCAGCCCGCGAAGATCGGTCTGCTCGATTACGTCGTTGGCACGCTTCGCGAGCCCGGCTTCGACCGCGACATCTGGCTGGTCCCGGTCGCCCTCAACTACGACCGCACCCTCGAAGACCGGGTGCTCATGCAGGAGTGTCTCGATCCCGAGCTCCGGGTCTCCCGGCTGCGCCAGGCCCGGAGCGTGTGCGCGTACGTCGCCCTCAACGCCGGCCGGCTCGTCACCGGCCGCCTGCAGCGCTACGGCCGGGCCGCCGTGAGCTTCGGCACCCCCATGTCGCTGCGGCACTGGCTCGCCGCACAGGCCACCGACGTGCTGGCGCTGCCGCGCGAGCAGCGGCTGCCCCACATCCAGCGCCTCGCCGACGACGCGATGGCGCGCGTCCACGCCATCGTCCCGGTCACCGCCGTGGCCCTCGCGTCGGCCGCGCTGCTGTCCTTCGAGCGCCACGTCGTGCCCACCACCGCGCTGCTGGAGCGGATGCGGGAGCTGCGCGACGGCCTCCTCGAAGCCAACGCCAAGGTCGTGCGCGCCGACCGCTCCGTGGAGGCCACCTGGAACCTGGCCCGCCGGATGTTCCGCATGCGCCATGTGGTCGTCGCCACGCGGGACGCCGTGACGATCATGCCCCGGCAGCGGCCGCTGGTGGAGTACTACGCCAACTCGATCGCCCACTTGCTCCCCACGCGGCTCGCGGAGCCGCCCGGCATGTCGCCGGCCGCGGAGGTGGACCGCGGGCTGCACCGGCTGCGGGAGGCGAGGAGGAAGGAGGGATAGCGGTTGACCGAGAGACCACCAGGCGCTGCCCGCTAACCGCCAACCGCCAACCCCCTATATTCCGTCCATGCCGGCCCCCCTGTCGCTTCCCGATCTCGCCGTCGGCGCGCACGTCGAGGAGACGTTCCTCGTGTGGGATGTCGAGCAGCGGACACAATCCGACGGCAACCCCTTCGTCATCCTGACCCTGGCCAACGCGTCGGGCCGCGTGAAGACCGCGCCGTTCTGGTCGTCGGACCTGCCCAAGGTGGAAGGCGTCGCAAAGGGGACCGTGGTCAGCGTCGTCGCGGACCTGGGCATGTACCGGAGCGACCGGCAGCTGAAAGTGGCTTCACTCCGCCCTCTGCCGCGCGGAACGGTGGACTGGAGCCGCCTGCTGCCTTCGATCGGCGACGTGGCGCCCTGGTGGCGGAAAGTGGAGGAGTGGCGCGGGGAGACGGCCGACGGGCCGTTCCGGCGCGCCGTCGCCCTCTGCTACGACGACCCCGACTTCCGGAGCCGCTACGAGCAGTGCCCGGCGTCCCTCGGGAACCATCACGCGGAGCTGGGCGGGCTTCTCAAGCACACGGTCGAGGTCGGCGTCATCGCCCGCCAGATCGCCAAGACCTGCGGCGCCGTCTGGGATGTGGTGCTCGCCGGCGTCCTGCTCCACGACATCGGCAAGCTCGAGGCGTATCGGTGGGACGGCCCCTTCGCGATGACCGAGGCCGGCAGCCTGCTCGGCCACGTGGTCCTGGGATCGCTGATGCTCGACCGGCGTCTCGACGAGACGGATGAGCCGGTCGTGACGGAGCGCGAGCGGCTCGTGCTTCAGCATCTTGTGCTCTCGCACCACGGCGAGCTCCAGTTCGGCAGCCCGGTGCGGCCCATGACGCTGGAGGCGGAGGTGCTGCACGCCGCGGACAGCGCGTCGGCCTCCACGGCGAACCTCGCCGCGGCGTTGCGCGAGGACGCCAACTTCGACGAGGGCGAGACCGTCTCCAGGCCCATCTGGTCTCTCGATCGCCGGCGCGTCTATCGGGGCCCCGCATGATCGATTCGCCGCCGCGCGCCGGCCAGGAGTTCGGCGACCGCGCCGAAGCGCTGGCGGTGTTCCTGCGCGCCGCGGGCGCCGCCCCGCGGCTGCTCACCGTGGACGACAGCGCCGGATGCCCGCTCTACCATGCCCTCGCCGCCCTGCAGTGGACCGGCGAAACGGGGCTGTTCCAGCCGGGCGACCGACTGCACGCAGCGTGGTTCGCGGCGGAGACGGGCGTCGCGGTCATCGAGCGCACCGTGGAGGGGAAGCCCGTCTACCGCTTCCTCGGCCCCCGCATCGAGGCGCCCCAGAAGGCGCCCGTGGACGGCACGCCCGTCGTGGACGAGGCGTATGTGCTGGGTTACGAGTTTGCCGAGCGGTGGAACGCCGTCGCCCACTTTCTCGTCACGACCCAGGGGCGCGGCGCGCTGGTGGCCCTGTTCGCCGCCCGCGCGCCCGAGCTCGAGCACGTGCGCCGCTGGCTCCTCGACCTGTTCCGTGGGCCCGTCCCCGAGGGCGCCGACCACCTGCACGCCGCCTGGTTCTCCACCACCGGCGCCGGCTTCCTGTTTCCGCCGACCGCGCTCGCCGGCCACGGCGTTCGCGGCTGGGCGTATCTCGAGCTGGGCAGCCCACGGGAGGACTGACAGCAACCGGCGCCGAAGGACGATCCCGGAAGACACGACGGCCCGCCTGGGTTTCCCCAGTCGGGCCGTCGCCGAAGCAGTTACCCGGAGCCGAAGGATCTCTCCCTCGTTTTTCTTCCCACAGCCACCGGTTGTCTGTTGTCAGGTTCCCGGTTGGGCCGCCGGAAGCTCCGGCTTCCATCCCCACACGGCGCGGCCGCGCCGCCTGGTTCACCGCTCCGAGCGCTTCGAGTCCGGCCGGATCGCGTACCGACCTCTCGAAGGGCACCCCGCTGCGCCACGGCGAGGTGGGTGAGGCGCGCGATTGGCCTCACCGGCCCGGGTCGGCGGGTGCCCCTGGGATCAGCAGGCGCCTGTGCCCTTGTTTGCATCGGCGCCCTCCCCCAAGCTGCCGCTCGGGCTCGTCAGTGGGCGTGGACCGAGCAGGGCCCGACCCCTTCCCCGCTGACGACGGCGCCAATATAGGTCCACGGCGTTGCGTCGCAAGTGCCGGATTTGCTTCGGCTTACCGCACTACCATGTGCGGTGGCTGTGGACTCCAAGCGACGGGGTCACAATTGGTTCCGACGACTGTCCCCATCGTGTCGAGATGTGGATTGCACAACTCTGTGGAAGGGGCGGCGTCATGGGACGCTCAGGGCGAGTGCTCCGTGGGTGGTGGCAGCGGCGATACCGGCGCTTCAGCCCACCCGGCAGCCACGCGCAGCACCTGCAGGCGCCGCTCGTACGTAGTGAGCGCTTCGACGATCGCGTTGCCGATGACGCGCACATCCCGCCGGAGCGCCGTCGCCGCGTGGTGCAGGGGCGAGAGGCTCCGAAGGTTTCCGATCCGGATGGCGCATTGGACGCCCGCCCTCGCCACGGTCGGCATGATCGCGCGATAGCCCTCGAGCGCCACCTGCACGTCGTGCGAGCCGCAGCGGCGGCACACCCTGCGTGCCGCGACCAGGGCGACATGCTCCATCTCGCGGCAGCTCGTCTGAAGGCCGGCGGCGCTACTCGCGACATCCTCGTCGGGGCCGTTGAACACGGCGCGGCGATAGAGATCGAGCGAGCTCTTGACGTCGGCGACACCGGACCCTACGGCGACCACCAACTGCGTCGTGGTATCGAACGCGGCGGCCGCGTCGTTTCGCCGGGCGGCGGCACGATGTACGGGATGCTGCTGGAGCGCCCCGGTGATCATGAGTGCGGCGAGCATCACGTCGGCCCTGCTCCTGCAAAAGGTGGATTCGGCGGCAGGCCCGGCGGCATGGCGATGGGTTGCCGTGCCGCCCCCGAACCGTTGAGCGCGAAGACGAGCGCCCGGGCCGCCTCGTGGATGCGGCGCACCTGGACGTAGAAATCCTGGTAGAAGTGCCGGGCCGCGGTCTCGTATGAGCCCTGCCACGGCACAAAGCGGTCGGGCGCCGCGATCATGGACGCAATGTTGTCGCACTCTGCCGTGGCCGTGCTCTCGCTGAACGCGCTGTCGAGCCGTGCAGCCGCGAGCTGGACGTCGGGGCCCGCCGGCAGCGCTTGCCCCAGGCTGGCCGCAGCCGACGCGTAGGTGGTCAGGTCCCAGTACAGGTCGCGGCAGCGGGTCCAGCGATCCCGCTCGCGCTGCGAGAGCGTCTCCGGCCCACGCGCTCCTAACACCGGCTGGCCCGACGTGTTCCGGAACGTGGCGACGAGAGCAACGATGGTGGAGTCGAGCAGGTGGACGAACTGGCCGGTGTACGCCACCGCCGCCTCGGGAGTGTCTCCGGTGTACGGCGGCGCGGCCAAGCCCGCGGAGTGCGCGGGCGCCGGCGCCGGCGGCTGCGCCGACTGCGGCGTGACCGGGGCCGGAACGGCAGGCGCCGCGGCCGGACGCAACACCTTCGCGGCGGGCGGAGCACTGGCAGCGGTAGGAGAGGATTGCCGTGTGGATGCCGGGGGGACCTTCTGTGCCACCGCCGGCCTGAGCGATCCGGCCAGCGCGGCGACGGCCAGCAACAGCGCGCGCCTCATCGCGCCTCCTCGACGATGAACGACGGTTTCCGTGTCAGCGCGGCCGGGCCATGGCGCGACGGCAATGGGACGGCGCACGCCGCAACCATTCGACGGCGGCCCGCGGAACGCACGCCCTATCATGCGCGCGACGCGCGGTGGGCCTCGCCCGGCGGCTGCCACCCATGACGGGCCACCGCTCGCGTGCGCAACGCTCCACCGCGCGTCGCCACACCCCGCCCAAGCCGCCACGGAGCTGATGCGGCGAGATTCGTCCTAGTGGCGGCGCTTGCCCTTCGACGCCGGTTTCCTTCCGGCGGCCCCGCGCTTGGCGGGCCCGCGCGCCACCACACCGTGCGCCTTCTTCCCGGGCGCCGCCGGCCGGTGCGAGGCCGGCTTCGATCCGGGGTGCGCGTGCGCTCGAGACGTGCGCTCGGCGATCCGCTTGCGCTCCTCGCGCACCGCCTTGCGCGAGGCCGCCTTCTCCGCCTTCACGGCGGCCGCGCCCTCGACCTCGGCCGTGACCCGGTCGCCTTCGTCGCTCCCGATGAGTCCCCGGCGCACGGCGTAGCGGATCAGCTCCCGTGCATCCTGAAGGTGGAAGGGGCCGACGCCGGCCGCGGCCCGCGACAGGTTGACCATCGCGTCGGCGACGGGGCTCCTCAGCACGTGTGCGATGCCGGGAACCGATTCGAGAATGCTGGAGATGGCTCCGCTGCTCAACTCAGTGGCCACGGCGATCTCCATGCCCCCCAATGGGTTAGGCGGGTATGCCACCGGACGGTGGAACCCTGCGCCCTTTTGGCGGATGGCGTGCGCCAACCTACCGAGCGGCTGAGGCTTCGTCAAGAAGAGCACCGAGGATCATCGCCCCACGGCGATGCCGTAACAAAAGGCCCGGCAACGTGTTATCGCCGCCGGGCCGAAATTGGATCGGCAATGCCCTACGGGCGGCGCAGCTTCAGGCGGATGCCGCTCACCTTCACTGGCGCGTGCCGCGACTGCGCGCCGGCTCGCGGCTGGGCGGGCCCGCGCGCGACCGTGGCCGGGAGTATGCCGCGGCCGAGTCCGAACACCGCGTGCGGCCGGGGGTGGCTCGGCTTCGCGGACCCGGCGCTGCCGTTGCTCGCGCGTCCGCGCAATCCGGCAGCGCGGGCCTGGATCCCCGACGCGGCGCGCATGGCCGCCAGCACGGGGGTCCGCGCCGGCGGGGCCGGCGGCGCCGGCGACGGCTCGGCCGCGAGGTAGGGTGTGAAGATCACGCCGGTCGTCGCGATCGAGTCGCCGACGGTGGCGTTCGGGCTGCAGCCCCCGACGTTGAACTCCGCCTTGCACGTCGGGCCCGCGCTGTCGCCCCAGTAGTTGAAGGCGGCGTCGAGCACGGACCCGTAGGACGAGTACACCCCGGCGCCTGCCGTGTCGCTGGCCTCGATGACGCTCTGGCGGACCACGACCGAGTCGTACCCGCAGCACTCCCCCACGTCAGCGACTTGGACGCCCTCCCAGCCGTTGTTCTGGAAGCGGGAGCGCGTCACCACCCCGCCGCTGGCGCCGAACAGGATGCCGTTGGTGCCGTTGTTGACGACGCGGTTGCTGTCCACGATCGCGTTGACGCTGCCGTTGAGCCAGATCCCCGTGTACAGGGTGCTGTCGATCCGGTTGCCCTGGACGAGCACCGAGTCGCCGACGGACTCAAGGTAGATCCCATTCGAGAGGTTGCCCACCAGCGTGTCGCCGACGATCTCGACGTGGTTCATGTAGTAGCCGCGCACGCCGGCGTAGTAGCTCCGCCGGGCGCTGGAGTTCTGCACCCGGAGATAGCCGCCGTCGTCCACGTCGATGGCGTTGAAGTTGCCCGCGCTGTCCACCACAGCGGCGTCCACGAACGTGTACGGCGTGTAGGTCGCCAGAATCCCGCTGGCGTACGAATCGAGGATGGTGTCCGCCGTGCTGAACAGCGAGTCGACGCCGATCCCCGATTCCGAGCAGGGCACGGTCGAGATGCCGGCGTAGCCCGAGTTCACGATGCGGTTGCCGAGGGTGCGCAGGCTGGTCCCGCCGTTGCACGAGAAGATGGCGTTGTCGAACAGCGGGGTGCTGAGGTGCGAGTGCCGCACCACGAACGCACCGCCCAGGTTCAGATCCACCGCGTCGCCGTAGCCGTAGCCATAGCCTTCGTAATAGCCGCTGCTGTCCAGCCCGGTGTTGGCGACCACCATCGAATCCACGACCACGGAGCCGGCCGTGTCCACCGCGAATCCGCGACCCCCGCTGGAGAGAATGGTATCGGCGACGGAGGTCACCGAGTCGGGGGCCAGCACGCCCTGCTCGCCATTGTAGAGCTGGCCGGTGTGGATGCCGACGGACTGGCCGTACGACTGCTGGCCGGCGATGAGCCCGGTGTTACGGACGGCGTTGTGGTCCAGGGCGACGAGTCGCGCCGCCGCCCCGATGCCGATGCCGGTGGCGCCGCTGACACGGTTGGCCGAGATGATCGTGCGGCCGATGTCCGACGCTGCCTGGCTCTGGGTCTGGTCGTACGCGCCGATCCCCTGGCAGACCGGGTTGACCACCGTGTTGCCGCGCAGCACGCTCACCGACGCCTCGACCACCAGGATGCCGCTGCTGGCGCTCGGGCCTCCGCCGCAGGTGACGCTGGTGCCGGCGGACGCACGCGAGACCGTGTTCCCCACAAGCGTGGCCGTATCGGCCTGATCGACCAGGATGCCGGTGGCGAGCGAGTCGCCGCTCACCACCACGCCGCTCACCAGGACATTGCCGAGCGACTGCCCGGACAGGAATGCCAGGCGCGCGCCAGCCTGCGGGCTCGGCGCCGGCGTGTAGTTTCCGCTCGAGATCTCGAGGCCGGCGCTGGTGCTCGTGCCGCTCAGCCCCTCGACGGCCACGTTGCGGACCGTGACGTCGTGGCCGACGAGGTAGACGGCGCCGGCCCGCACGTCGAAGTTGGCCACGACGAGCGGTGTCCCCGGCGAGCTGAGGGACAAAGCGTCATCGTACGTCGACCAGTAGGATCCTCCGCGCGGATCGAGGACCGGCCGGTTCGTGGAGTCGCCGAGCAGCACCACGGAGACGTTGGCGTCCACCTCCTCCTCGTACGTGCCCCCCGCCACCAGGACCGTGTCGCCGCTCTGCGCGATCCCCACGGCGTCGCCGATGTACTGGAACGGCCACGCCTGCGAGCCCACCTGCACCGGCGCGTTCAGCGCGCGCTGCACGTCCACATACCAGGTCGTCCGCCGGGCGAGCACGCTCACCTTGAGCGTCCCCTGCACGCCGGGGCCGAGTTGCGCCGTGAGGGTCGCGACCCCCGCGCTGCGGCCCAGGACCTGGCCGCCGACCGCATCGTAGCCGGCCACCGCCGGGTTGCTGGAGGTCCAGGTCACACTGTCGGCCGGCACGGCCCGTCCCGACGCGTCGCTCGCCTGCACGGAGACCGCGACGCCTTGACCGGCCTCCAGCTCGATGCTGTCCGGTGAGACCGCCAGCGTGGTCGCCGCCCCGGTGGCGCACGCGCCCGCCGCGGGCAGCAGCACCCGGAAGCCGGTCACCGGAAGCCCGACCGCGTACGAGAGCATGATCAGCGCGTCGCGCGAGGTGATGGCGCCGTCGCCGTCCACGTCGGCCAGCGCCGGCGTCATGATCGTGGTGTCCACGGGAATCCCGACCACCACGGAGAGGGCGACCAGCGCATCGAGGCTGTTGACCTGACCGTCGCCGTTCACGTCGCCCCAGCGGCCCAGGGACCGGCAGAACGTGCCTTGCACGTAGCGGACCAGGGGCAGCAGGTTCTCGAACGCCGTCACCGACGCCGCCGACGCCGACATCTCGTTGATGGCGATGGCGACGTTGCTTTCCGCCGTGTCGCTGAGCACGTAAAAGCGCGCGACGAAGAGGGTCACGACGCCGCCCGCCCCCGTGGGCTGAACGGCGGCGAGCACCAGCCGGCCCGAGTCGGCCGCGGTGCTGTTGACCTGGGGGGCGGCGAACGTGCCGTTGTCGATCTGGACGAACGCCAGCACCGCGGGGTTCCACGTGAGCTGGCCGCCGTAGCTCCCCAACTGCCGGCCGGGCGCCCCGCTCAGATCCACGGTGACGGGCACGTCGATGTAGTCGCCTGTGCGCCCCGCCAGGTCGCCGCCCACACGCACGAGCACGCTGTCGGTGACGGCACAGGCGCGCTCCGCCGCGCCCGCCGAGAGCGCGGCAGCCGCCAGCAGGGCCAGCCCGAGGCGCGCCGGCCTCACGGGCTCCTCCGCCAGCTCGGTGCGGCGTCCGACGTCGCCGGGCGCGTCACGCGGAAGATCGGGGCGTCAAAGCCCCGCATGAACCAGACGCTCGGCGCACCGCTGCCTTTGTTGAGACTGACGAGGATGCCCGCCGTGCTCCAGTCGCCCCCGGTGATGAGGCCGACCAGGCCCAATGCAATCGTCGGCGTCCCCCCGGCCGCGGGAACGACCCACAGCCGCGGATCGGTGGTGCGCGTGAACGCCAGCGAATCGCCGTCCGGCGACCACCGCGCCGCCTCGATGTCGCTGAAGCCCGTCGTCACGACGGCGTCCCCACCCCCGCTGGTGCCGGCGATGTGCAGGGCGCCATCGGACAGACCCACGTACGCCAGCTTCGTGCTGTCGCGGCCCCAGCGCACGTCACGCGCCGACTGGACGTCCACCACGGCCGGCGTGCCGCCGAAAGCCCCCATTTTCACGACGCTGCCGTCGCGGATGTAGACGATGCTGTCCCCGCCCGGCGACCAGTCAGGGCTGTCGTCGGTGGACAGGGTGTCGTCGGTCAGCTGCATGACGCCGCCCGTGTCGGCGTCCACACGGCAGATCTGCATGCCCCCCGCGCCGGGGCAGACGTACGCGACGGAGCGGCCGTCCGGTGCGAGCCGCGGCTCGACGCCCGCCGCCGCGCCGGGGACCGCCGCCGGAACCACGGACGTCGCCCCGAGCGCGTACAGGCCCGCAGGCGCGTCGTTGCGCTGGAAGACGACCGAGTCGCCCGGCGCGGTCAGGCCCGGACACGCATCTGCGGCGCCGTCGGCCACCCGCGCGCCGGGCGTGGACAGGCCGATCGCGTACGAGAGCATGATCAGGGCGTCGCGCGAGTTCACCAGGCCGTCGCCGTCCACGTCGCCGACGCCGAGGTTGAAGCCGCTGACCGGCAGCCCCACCGCGGCGGAGAGCGTGATCAGCGCGTCGCGGGAATCCACCTTCCCGTCGCCGCTCACGTCGCCCCAGACGGTGGACGCGTGGCACACCTTGCCGATGGACCCCACGGACCACAGGGAGCCCTCGACGGTGGTCATGCTGTCGCTGCGGACCCACAAGTACGTCCCGCTCGTCGCGCCGGCCTTCAGTTGCAGCTGCAGCTGGAAGAGCGGAGCGTCGGTCTGACTGAGGATGGAGCCCGTGGCCGTCACGGCGAACGCCCCGGGCCCGCGGGTCGTGTCCATGATCGAGTCGAGTCCGACGCCCGGCTCGGGGAGGACGCCCACGACCTGCACGCGCGTGGTGTCGAAGTAGAAGGTCAGCGTCCCGCCGTAGATGGACGCCGCCACGCTGTCCCGGACCCGGATCTCGACCGGCGTCACGACGCCCGGCACCGCGCCGATCGCGGTATCGGCCGGCGGCTCGAAGTACACCGCCGTCTGCGCGCGCGCCGCCCCGGCCGCGCCGGCGAGCGCCGCGAGGACGGCCGCAGCCGCCAGGGGCCGCCTCACGGCTTCCGCGCCCTCCGGCCCAGCACGGTCCGGAGCGCCGCCGCCTGGCGGGCCTGCTTCGCCTGGCGCCGCGCCTCACGCTGCGTCTTCAGCGCCTGCAGCCGCGATGCCGCGGCCTGCTGCGTCGCCGCGCGCGCCTGCTCCCGCGCCGCCCGCGCCTGCGCGCGCACGCCCGCCGCCGCCGCGGCGGCGGCGCGCCGCTGCTGCGCCCGCTGCCACGAGGCGACCTGGGCCGGCCGTGAACCCACCGGAGGACGCGCCGCCGCTCCGGCGCCGGAGGCCTTCACCGGAACGGCCGGAGCCGCCCGCGCCACCCGGACTGCGCGCGCCACGGGCGCATTCCGCCCCGTCGGCGCCGGCGCCGCCGGGGCCCGCACCGCGGCTCCGGCGCGCAGCGCCACCAGGGGCGGCCGCACGATGGGCGCTGGCGCGACGCCCGCGCCGTAGGCCGACGTCGCGTACGGCATGTACGTAACGTAGTTATTGACGCTGTCCCCCACTCCCGCCCCTTCCGAGCCCGAGTACTGCGGCCCGTTCGGGTCGCCCCACCAGTCGTACAGCGCAGTGAGCGAGCCATCGATTGGGGTCATGTACACGCCGAACGCGTTGCCCGCGATGTTGTTGCTGTCCACGACGCTGCGCCCGACGTCCACGTCGCCCGACACGTAGACGCCCACGGCGCCCGAGCCCCGGATCGTATTGTGCACCACGGAGTCGGCACCGGAGCTCATCCACACACCGTAGACCCCCACGGTGTCGATCAGGTTCGAATCCACCTGCACCATGGCGGTGTCCGCGTTGTCGAGCACGAGGCCGCCGCCGGCCACCACGCCCTGCACGTGGTTGCCGTACACCAGGGCGCGGTAGCTGAGACTGCCCGAGGTGACGATGCCCCCATCGTTCGCGTTCTCGGCGTTCACGCCGCGCACCGTGTTGTACCGCACCAGCAGCGTGTCCAGGTCCTCGGCGTAGATGCCCTCCCAGACCCCGCCGGTCACGACGTTCGAATCGATCACCGCGATCGCGCCCGGCTGATAGCCGTAGACGTAGATGTCGCCGAACAGCGCGGTGGTCGAGGTATCCGCCGTCACCGTATTGCCCGCGATCCGGCTCCGGATGGACCCCTCGACGTCGATCCCCTCGTAGCCGCCGTGCGGCACGACCAGCGCGTTCGCCAGCACGCTGTCCGTCCGCGGCGCCGAGCCGTCGTCGTACGCCTCGAGCGCGTACAGGCAGCCGCTCACGGCGTTGCTGGCCACGGTGCCGCCCGCGTAGTCGAGCTCGATGCCGGTCGGGTAGCCGGACGACGCCTGAGCGCAGGTCACCGTGTTGCGCAGCAGCGCGAAGGAGGTCGAGTCATCCCCGTCCACGTAGATGCCGTAGCTCGTCGGATTCGTGATGACGTTGTCGGCCACCGTGTCCGTGATCGCGGTCGCCGGCTGATACGGCGACAGGTCAACCGCGTACGGCACGTTCGTGAAGACGCTGCGCGTCACCTGCGCCGGGTAGTACCCGCCCCAATCGACCCCCTCTTCATCGCCGTTCTCGAACGTGCTGCTGTCCACCCGGAGGCCGCCGTAGTTGGACACCACGGCCTCGTAGAAGCCGTCGAACGTCGTGCCGATCACGGTCAGGCGCGACGTCGAGTCGCCGCCGGATACGCTCCACTCGACCGGATACTCGACGTGCTGGAACAGGGAGTTCGAGATCGTGAGGCTGGAATCGCCGTAAGCGTAGACTCCCTCGTCCAGGTTGACGCCGGTGAGACGGTTGGCCGTGACCGCCGCCGAGTAGGCCTCGATCCCGTCGGCGCAGAGGTCGCACCCCGGATCACCCACGATCTCCAGATTGTCGATCGCCAGGACACCGGTGTTCGCCGGAGTCCCGCTCGGATCCACGTCGAGCGCCGTCCCGGTGAGACCGACCAGCTGCGTGTTCGTGACCCGCACCAGGGGCGCCGACGCCGCGTAGCCGTAGCCGTTGGGGAGGCGCGCCCACACGGAGTCCAGCCGCAGGCTGTCGACCGACTCGACGTCGAGCCACTCGGGATCGCCGCTGCCGCTCAGGTCGATGGAATCGGCGACGATCCGGACCCAGCCGGTGCCGCCGCCGGCGACCTGAATGCCGGTGAAGTACCCGCCATAGGCGCCGCCGAGGGGCGTGTTGACGAGCTGGGTGTGCGAGACCGCCGCAGACCGGATCGCGCCGAGGCTCACCGACCAGTTCAAGGTGTTGAGCACCGCGCAGCTGTCCATGACGAAGCTGACGGGGCCTTCGGTGCTCACGTCCACGCCGCTCTCGCCCAGGTCGTGGAGCCGGCTTCCCACCACGGCGATGCTGTCGGCGTCCGATGCGTAGACGCCGTCGGTCGTGAAGTCGCTGATCTCGGTGCCCGCGATCACGACGGTGTCCACCGTCGCGTCCAGCTCCACGCCCGAGCCGTTGTCCGCGGATGTCCCGGTGCCCACCAGGCGTGACGACTCGATCCGCAGCTGCCCGATGGGACCGGAGCCCGCCAGGACGCCGTAGGCCACGTTCCCCATCCGGATCCCGCGCAGGAGCACGTGCGCCGGGCCCTCGACGTCAATGCCGACGTCGAAGCCGTCCAGTTCGAGGTTGTCCACCTCGGCGCTTCCGGCGTCGATCAGCGTGACGCCGTTGTCGCCGCCGCCGCCCGACAGGACCGGCCGCGTGCCGTCGGCCAGCGTGTCGCCCAGCAGCACGAGGTCGCTATCCACCACCACCGACTCGACGTACCGGCCCGGCTGCGGGCGCACGGTATCGCCGCTCCGCGCGATCGCCAGCGCGGCGCCGATAGTGGCGAAGGGGAACGTGGAGGTCCCGAGCTGGTTCGTCGCGCCCGCGGCCTTGGCGTCCACGTACTGCGTCGTCCGGCGCGCCACGATCGTCACCGCCGCGCGGGCGGAGTCGCCGCCGTCGCGGATCGCCGTCACGGTGACGCTGCCCGGCGCGCGTGCCAGCGCCGTGGCCGGGTCGGCGCCGCCCGCGAAGGCCAGCACGGTGGTGTCGCTGCTGCGGTAGACCGCGTTCGGCACCGCGACCAGGCCTCCGCCGGGGCCGCTGGCCCGCGCCTCGAACGTCACGCTCTGACCCACGAGCACGCCGCCCACCGTGTCCGGCGTCAGCGCCAGCGTCACCGTCGCGCTCGTCGCGCACGCGCCGCCGAGAATCTGGCCCAGGCGCGGAAACGCGCTCACGTCCAGGCCGACCGCGTCGGACAACATGACCAGGGCGTCGCGCGCGTTGACGACGCCGTTGCCGTCCACGTCTCCCAGCGACATCACGGCGTCGTACGGCGTGCTCAGCCCCACGGAATGCGTCAGCGCGATCTGCGCATCGAACGCATCGACGACGCTGTCTCCGTTGATGTCGCCGTAGCGCCCCTGCGCTGCGCAGAACAGGCCGCCGGCCGAGGTCAGCGACGGCAGCAGGTTGAGATAGGTCGCGGCGGCGTACAGCTGCGAGAACGTGAGCTGCAGCGTCGTCGTGTCGGCGCTCAGCACCACGAACCGCCCGATGCCCAGCGTCACCAGCCCGCCGACGCCCGCCGGGTTCGCACCCGCCAGGCGGATCACGCCCTGGGCCGCGGAGTCCGTGTTCGCCGTGATCTCTCCAAAGCTGCCCGGCAGTCCCGCCTCGAACCGCAGCACCGCCGCGTTCCACTGGATGCGCAGCGCGAAGGAACCCAGCCGGTCCGACCGGGCCGTCATGTCCACCACGACCGGCACGTCGAGCGAGTCGCCCACGAGGGCGCTCGGGTTGCCCCCGAGCCCCGCGACGATCGCCTGGGCGCGGGCGCGCGCCGGCGCCAGCAGCGCCGCCAGCGCCAGTCCGAGGACGACGGCCCGCGTGCCGGTCACGACCTTACGGCTCCCCCGCCCGGCTGAGGAAGATCTGCCGGCTGACGCTGAGCTGCGGCCGCAGGTTCACCAGCGTCTTGGCCGCCGACATCTCCTCCATCGTCAGCGAGAGCCCCGACGCGTAGTTGGCGGCCTTGACCGTGAACGTGCCGTCGTAGAGCACCAGCGTGGCAAACCCGGCCGCCGACGCGCCCGCGAACCGGATCTCCCCCTTCGCCGCGTTGGCGGGATTGGCCACGCGCAGTCCGTCGCTGATGGGGTTTTCCTGCTGGAACTGCAGCTGCGCCGGGTCGAAGTGGAGCCGTCCGGTGTAGCTGCCCAGCAGGAAGTTCTGCTGCGAGCCCACCTGCACCTCCACGCGCACCCGCACGGTGGCCCCGACCGGCGCATCGAGTCGGTCCACGGTCACGTAGGCGGCGACCCCCTGCTGGGCCGGCGGCGGCGTGGGGCCGGTGGCGCGCTGCGGCTGGTCCTGGCACGCCGTGAGCGCGAGGGTCAACGCCGCCAATCGGATGAGGTTCATCATCAGATCCTCCCTCCAATGTCCGTCCGAGCCGAGTCCCCGCTCAGTGAATCGTCAGGTATCCCTGGGTCCACCAAGACTGGGGGAGCAGGTTGGTGAACGTCTTGGCCGCCGACAGGTCGCTCGGCGTGAGGAGCAGCTGTGACGTGGTGCCGGCGCCCTTCGCCACGAACGTGATCTGGATGAGCGACACCGGCGTCGCCGAGCCGTTCGGGTCGGCCGAGCCGAAGCGAATGACGCCGCTGTCGGCCTGCGTGTCGTTGATCGTCGGCGCGGCGAAGCCGCCGGTGACGGCGCCGGAGCGGACGTACGTCAGGTCGGCGGTGTCGAAGTTGAGTTGGATGTCGTAGCTCCCCAGCACCTCGCCGGAGACGGCCCGCAGATCCGCCACGACCAGCGCGACCAGCGTATCGCCGACGTTCGCCGTGCCGAACTCGCGGCCGCCGAATTGCGCCGCGACCACCGAGGTCCCGGCGGGCGGCACGTCGATACTCGTCGAGTCCGCGACGGTCCCGGCGCCCGAGGGTGCCTGGGCCACGATGACCACATTGGTCGGCCCGATGGCCGTGACCAGCCCGGTCGTGGCGCTCACCGTCGCCACGCTCGGCGCACGCGATACGAACGTCACCCCGCTCACCGCCACCGGATTCCCGCTCGCGTCCTTCCCAGACACCTGCAGCGTCACGGTGTCGCCGGGGAGCATCACCCGGAAGCCCGGCGTGACGGTCAGCGAGGCGAGCGACGGCCCGCTCTGGGTGACCAGGACGGTCGCCGTGTCGCGGATGGACGTGCTGGCCACGCTCGTGATCACGATCTTCGCGCTGCCGATGCCCACCGCCCGCACCACCCCCGTCGCGCTCACCCGGGCGACCGTCGAGTCCGTGGTCGCGAAGCGCGCGGGCACGCTGTCCTGGGGCAGCGGGTTCCCCGCCGAGTCCGTGCCGCTCCAGGTGAACGCCATCGAATCGCCGGACGCCAGCCTGGCGGTATCGGGCGCGATGGTGACGGTGCGGAGGCGCCGCCCCGGTCCGACGTACGCGGCGACGATCGGCGTGGGCGTGGACGCGATCGCGGTCACGACCACGTCCTCCGCTCCCACGTACAGCACGGTCTCGTCGCTCAGTGCCTCGAACGTCACGTGGTAGGTGGTCGCGCTGCCCGTGAGCGGGACCTGTATCGGCACCACGATGGAATCTTGGCCGGGCGCGACCGCGACGCCGACCCGCACCACCACCGTCGTGTCGCCGGGGCGCGTGACCACGATTTCGATCGAGTCGATGTCGCTCGGCATGCCATCGGACACGGCATATCCGACGAATTCGGGCGCGATGGCCAGACGAGCACTGGAGAGGGAGGCGCGTCCCGGCGCGAGGGCGTCGAGGCAGCCGGTTGCCGCCAGCGCCAGGAACGCAGCGGCGACGACGGGACGGCGGCGGCTCACATCGTGGCCCGAAGAGTGACCCCCACGTCCCACCCCGTGAAGCCCACGGACTGGTTCGTGACCTGGTTGACGACGCTGCCCACGTCGTACCGCAGCAGCGGCACGATCATGAAGCGCTCGCCGAGCGGCATATCGTAGCGCGCGCCGGCGGAGAACATCCGGCCCGCAGCGGCCATGCTGCCGGCCCCGAGCGACTCGTTCCGGAACTCCACCTGCGGGCGCAGCACGCTCGCGCCCGTCTGGATCGAGCTCGCCAGTCCGGCCGTGATGACGTTGCGCTTCGGCGTGGAGGTCGAGGTGATCGGAACCGTCCCGGCGGCCCGGTAGAGATCCCAGGCGTAGACCGAGAAGCCGACGTTGCCGACCGGGAAGGTCCACGAACCCTGCGTGATGTAGCGGGTCCCCGACTGGAACGCGGGCGAGCCGCCGTAGTCGTCTTCGGCGTACGTCGAGACGGTGAAGCCCAGGGACACGCGGCTCTGGCCGACGATGCGGTCGGCGCCCACGCGAACGCGGAACTCCCCGCCCGCCTTGTAGGGGACCGACGCCGAATCCGGGAGCGGCGCCAGCGGCGTGAAGCTCCCGTTGACCCGGTAGCTGCCCGCCGCGCCGATGGCCCAGCCGGCGACCGGCACAGCCAGCGCGAGGCCGGACGTCACGTTGAACCCCGAGCCGAAGTCGGAGACCGGGAACGGAATCATGTCGGAGGCGATGGTGCCCGCCGCCGGGACCTGCGCCGATGTGAGCTCCGTCTTCCCGGTGGGCAGGTTCACCGACACGGTCAGCACGGCGATGTCCGGCACGAGCTGGTACACGCCGCGGGCCTGGATGTCGGTGAGACCCGAGATGGTGCTCTTGCCGCTGTCTGCGGTGTAGCTCAAGCTGGCGTAGCGGCCTCCGACGTCGAAGCTCAGCCGCGCCGCCGCGGGCCACACGACGACGAACGGCACCGCGATCTCGCTGACGCTCTTCACGCCGAGCCCCGACTGGAAGCTCAGCCCGCGCGCCTCCGCTCCAGTGTAGGCGCTCACCTGGTCGCTCGGCGCCGGAGCCTGCGCCGCCAGCGCGGACGGAAGCAGCGCCGCCGCCGCTACGGCCAACGCGCGCCACCCGCTCATGACGGCCTCTTGATCGTGATCACGACGGTGCCCGACACGGGGCCCGGCCCGTTGCCGCCCGTGGCATCCGAGATTGGGTTCTTGCTCGTGTTCGGCTGCGTGCCCGGCGCACCGGTCCCCGAGACCGTTTCGGAGCCGACCGTGTTGTTGATGCCGTTGGTCCCGTCGCTCAGCACCTGCTGTTGCGAGCTGACGATCCCCGGACCCGGCGGCGCCTGCAGCGACTCGGTGC